>Ga0268265_10000206_pt1 | contig 68565 bp, 57 predicted proteins | sample KBSSwiS52_FD_190355 | JGI IMG/M metagenome (GOLD analysis project Ga0268265, IMG submission 190355) | Switchgrass rhizosphere microbial communities from Kellogg Biological Station, Michigan, USA - KBS Switchgrass S5-2 (SPAdes) (version 2) | ecosystem: Host-associated > Plants > Roots >... | reverse complement strand
ATGACCGTCATCGAAGACCGGATCGCCACCATCGACCTGATCATCGACCCCGACAAACTCACCAAACTGGCGCTCGCCGACTGAGGCCATCCTCGCGGGCCGCCCCCGGTCGCCGGTCTACCGAGCGACCACCGGCACGGGCTGGCGCGTGGAAGTGACGCTTGAAGACGAACGGCTCGACGCCGGCGTCGTCCACCGAAGCGCGGGTATTCCGACCGCCCCGTTCCGTTCCGTAGCCGAATTAGGTGACGAAACCGGGCAGTCCGTTCCCGACAAGAAGGTCCCACGACCTGTTGCCGAGGCAACGATCGAGCGCACCGGCCATGAGTTCGCCACCCTCCTGACGACCAGCTCTTTGCATAAGGGCCCGAGTCACCAGGCCCGCGATCCACCGCGGGACCGCCGGGCTGGCCGGTCCTGGTGTCAGGCCCGCGCCCCGCGGTACCAGGCGACTGTTTCGACGAGCGCGCGGTCGAGCGGCGTCGGCGGCCGGCTGAAGTGGGTCTCGAACGCCGACGAGTCGACGACGAAGTCGTGATCGAACTCGTGGAGCATCTCCACCGTCTCTCGGGCGCCGGGGTTGAAGACACCGACGAGGCGAAGCTGCCACGGCTTCACCGCGACGAAGGCCGGCGCCACGCCGGCCGCGCGGGCGGTGGCCTCGACGAGGGCGCGCTGAGTGATCGCCGGAGCGGTCGGCGCGTGCCAGGCTCGCCCCCAGGCTGAGGCATCCTCGGCGACGCGTACCGCCGCATCGGCGAGGTCGGGCACGTAGGTGACCGCGTGCCGAGCCCGCGGCGACCCCAGAACCTGGGCTTTCCCGCCGGACACGAGTGGGCCGAAGAAACGTTCGCCGTATGCCGACTCCCGCACGCCGGCACCGAAGAAGTCGCTCGCTCGGACGGCCGCGGCGCGTACCCGACCGGACTGGTGCGCGTCGAGCAGCTCCGCCCACATGGCGGCGCGCACCGCGCCCTTCCGGGTGGTCGGCCTCATCAGAAGTTCCTCGGTCATGGGCGCGGACACCGGCCCGTACCCGTAGAGGTTCTCGATCGCCACGAGCACCGCATCGCTCGCCTCGCAGGCCCGGACGACGGATCGCTGGATGTCGGGGAAGTCCTTCCCCCACCGGTGGTAGGGCGGTTGGGCGCACTGGAACACCACGGTCGCGCGGCCGAGCGCGGCACGGGTGGCGTCGGGGTCGGCCAGATCGGCCCGGCGGGGGTGGGTCCCGTCGACCGTAGTTTCCGACCTGGTAACGACGTGTGGGCGGATCCCGCGGGCCACCAGCGCGGCCGCGACCGCCCGGCCGACGGGACCCGCGCCCAGGACGACGGGCGTGTCGAGAAGGTCCGTCACGTTACGTTCTCCAATCAAAATTCGAAGTCCAAACACTGTTTGGAAGAAACATAGCCAAACACTGTTTGGTAGGTCAAGGGTGTTCGGGTGGTCGGGTTGTTCGGATAGCCTCGACGGCGTGCGCGCGTCCACGGAGTCCCGACGAGACCGCCAGCGTCGGGAGCTCGTCGCCGAGATCCTCGCCGCCGCCCGCCGTCAGCTTGACGACGGCGGTCCAGGCAACGTGTCGTGGCGGGGCGTCGCCCGCGAGGTCGGCATGAACCCGGCCTCGCTCTACACCTACTTCGACAGCCTCGACGAGCTGTTCACCGCGCTGATCACGGAGAGCTTCCTGAGTCTCGCCGAGGCCGTTCGCCAGGCGTTCGACGACAGCGCGGGCGCCGAGTCCCTCGACCGGCTCCTCGCCTGCGTCCGGGCGTACCGGGCCTGGGCCGTCGCCAACCCCCGGCAGTTCAACCTGATCTGGACCGACCAGCTACCCGGCTACGCGGCACCGCCGGCCGGACCCACCGTGACCGCCGAACAGGCGGTCTATCGGCCGTTCCTGCTGGCGGTGGGCGAGGCGGAGGGACGCGGCGACCGGCTGGCGGAGTTCGCCACGCTGCCCATCGACGACCAGTACCGCCTACTGGGCCTGTTCGGCACCCTGCACGGCCTGGTCTCGCTCGAGATCAACAGCCATCTCGCCCCGGGGTCGGTCGGCGGGGAGGCGCTCCTCGTCGACCGGATGACCCACACCCTGCGCCACGTCCACCCGCCCAAGGACGGGTCCCAGGTCGACGCATCGGAAAAATGATGTCCGCCGATACCCCCGCGGCGCACGGGTGCGTCACGACCGGCGCGGTCCGTGGCGTCGAGACGATCACCACAGGCCTCAGGTGGAAGCAGACCCTGCCGCCCGTCCTCGTCACAGGCGCGCTGGACCAGGCGTCAAGCACAGCTTGCTGGGAGCTGGGGGCCACGGCGGCGGCGAGCCCCTGACGGGTCATACACCCATGTTGATGTATGTTCTGCGACATCGGGCATTTCTCCGTCCTGCACACGGACACGTTCGGCAATGGCGAGGCGCTCGCCGTCGACCCGTACGCGGTGCGCCGCACGGCCTGGACGGTGGAGGCCGACTATCGCTACCCGAGCGTGAACCCCGTCGCCGAGCCGGCCCCGGACGGGCGCCGCCCGGTCAGCGAGACGTTCTTCCAATACCGGATCGAGCTGCCGTTCGCGGTGTGGCTGGGCGGCGCGACCGGCCCGAGTACCGTGCTGTTCTCGGTCTGCGCGCCGACCACGGCGACGACGCTGCGGCTGTACTGGATGGCCGCGTTCGACCCGGCGGTCTACCGCGACGGCCCGGTCGACGGCGTGGGGCTGCAGGCGGTCGAGGACCGCATCTGGGCCCCCGACAAGATGATCGTCGAGTCCCAGCGCCCGGCCCGGGTGTTCGCCGCCGACGAGGTGCACCGCGCGTTCGACGCGCTCGGCGTCGCCTACCGCAAGGCCCTGCGCGAGCTCGGCTTCGCCGGCGACCTGGGCTTCGCCGGCTGACCATAGCCACTGCTGGGGGCGATGGTCGCGGCAAGCCTGATGCCCGCGCGAGCTGGACCCGACACCTGGGTGACCATGTGCGTGCGGGTGCCCAATTCGCGTGCCGCTGGGTGATGGTTCAGGAGACGCCCCGGGCGGCCGTGATCGCGAGCGACTTCATTCTGGTTCCAACCCGCCCCGATTATTTGTCCACCTACGGTATTTCCTCGCTCGTGCACCGAGTGCAGGAGCTTAAGCGGGAGTACAACCGCCAGGTGGACGCGTCCGCTGGCGCGGTCAAGCCGGCGGTCAAGGCCCAGGCGGAGTTTCTCGGCGTCGCCTTCACCATGGCACAGAGTCGAAACATGAAACTCATCTCGGTCAGCGACGAACCGGTACGGCGAGTGGGGTCGCTGGGTCTGCGTTCATTCGATGCCAGAATCAGCGAGAACAAGACGACCTTTGGTGAGGCCAGCGCGCAGCGCCGGCCAGCCGTCCTAGGCTCGACCGCGCGCCGCGGCACAGCGCGCGAGTTGCACGACCTTTCGAAGGAATTTATAGCAAGCTTGTGGGGAAAACGTGTCTGATCCCTTGGATACCGTGACCGCCGTACTTGAACGCGTAACGGCTTTCCTGCGGTCGCTGAGCCCAGGGCAGTGCGCGGATCTGGCCGACGGCAGGACGCGCCTTGCTCTGGTAGTGAGCAAGGCAGCCCAGTCAGGTCCGCCGGATCCTGCGCCGACTGTGCCGTTAGTGGCTCCAGACCTGGCGCGAGAGTCGGGGGCGAAGCCAAGGTCGGCCGCGACGTTTGATTCAGCCGTGCCGTCGACGTCGGACCTGCCGCAACGAGACGTACCGGCAACCGCGACCCAGCCGATACCGGACGCGACCAGCGCGGCCAAGCAATTCGGAGCGTCCCGAAGGCCTGGAATGGCCGGAAAACCCGGAAAGGCCAAGGGCACCGGCGGAAGGCCGACGCCGCGGGCGCTGGCGCTTACGCCCGCCGACCTGCGCGCGCGGTTGGGGGCGATGGCGAGCCGCCAGGATGCGAACGACTTCCTCACCGCCGACCGCATCACCAGGGAACAGCTGCGCGGCATCGCCTCCGCCTTCAACATTGAGACCCTGAGCCGAGCCACCCGGCAGGACATCGCCGATCGCATCGTGGAGGATACCCTTGGATTCCGGCTCAGCCATGACGCCATCGGCCGGGCGCGTGGCTGATCTGCAGGCTGAGTGAGTAGGCATGAGGAAACAGTCCCGCAGTGAGCCGGTGCGTCGACCTGCCGGGCCGCGAAGCGAGTTCCGAGACAGCGACGTGAATCATCTCGCCACCCGAGTCGAAAGGCGGGGCTACCAGCACTACCTGCTGGCGATGCACCTGGAGAAACTTCGGGGATTCGTCGGACAGAAAATCACCTTCGATTTCCCGGTGACGGCCATCATCGGCCCCAACGGCGGAGGAAAGAGCACCGTCCTGGGTGCTGCGGCGCTGGTGCACCGCGATATCGAGATACCCAAGGTGTTCCCGCGCAGTGGCTCCTACGACGCGGGCATGAAAGGATGGAAGATCGGTTATCAGCTGCTGGACGGCAAGGCGAAGCACGTGACCTACCGCACGGCGACGTTCTCGTCCCAGCGGTGGGACCGCGGTCGGGCCGTGGGGCGCCCCGTTGTGCGGTTCGGAGTGGATCGGACCGTGCCGGCCAGCGAGCGGAAGAGCTTCGCTCGCTTCATTAGTGGAACCTTCGCCGCGGGCCGGGAGACGGCCCCGGAACCGGACGTCTCGCGGGAGGTCAGCAGAATCCTTGGCCGGCCATCCGCAGAATATGTCATGGTCTATCCGGAGGGCGACGCAGACCTGGCGATGCTCGCCGCGCACGGCCCGAAGGGAGAACGATATTCAGAATTTCACTTCGGCGCTGGTGAAGCGAGCGTCGCCCGCGTCGTGAACGGTATCAACGCCGCTCCGGACGAATCGCTTGTTCTGATCGAGGAGATTGAAAACGGACTCCATCCCGCTGCAACCTCAAGCCTGGTGGAGTATCTTCTGTTCGCGGCCCGCAAAAGAGGGATTCAGGTCATCTTCACCACGCACTCGAATGATGCGTTGGAGTATCTTCCGCCGCCTGCCATCTGGGTCGCCTACGACGGCCGGCTGGTGCAGGGGAAGGTCGATGTCCGCACGCTCCGTACGCTTACCGGCCGTGTTTCGGTGCGCCTTGTCATCTACGTCGAGGACCGCTTCGGTCAGGAGATGGCGCGGACGGCGCTACGCTGGTGGCAGGGCGGGCGATTGGACACGTCGGCGGTGGAGATCTGCGCCGCCGAGGGGGCGGACACCGCGTTGAACCTCCACCGTTGGCACAGGTTGAGCAGTACCGTTCCCTACCCGTCCGTGTGTATCGTCGATGGTGACAAGCGAGACAGGTGCGCAGATGCCGTCGATGCCGTAGCATTCCCCGGGAACGGGCATCCGGAAGGGTACGTCTTTGATGCCGTCGTCGCCAGGCTGGACGATCTCCTCGATGATCTGACCCGGGCGATGCAGCTACCGGGCGGAAGCGCGCCCGAAATACGGGCAGCGGTGGAGAGCACCGCCCGCCGAAACCGGGACCGTCATGGGGTGTTCGGTCAGATAGCCGATGAGATCGGCGGTCAGTTGCTCGTGGTGGAGGGTGCCTTTCTGTCGCTCTGGGCCGAGCACTGGCCAGAGGATATCGACGCCCTGTTGTCGCCGCTCGCAGAGCGCCTGTATCTCCTGGGCTGATTCTCGCCAGCCGCGTTCCGCTCTTCGGTTCTCGCAAGCGTACTCGTTCGACGCGTCGACGATCACCTTCAGGAAGATCCACACCTAGTTTGTCACGGAAGTCGGTGCGATACGCCCGCGAGGTCGGGTCCGCGGGCGGGGGCGAGGCCGTCAGATGCGCACCACGGTGATGGTTCGCCCGCTGGGGCTGGTCATGGCTTGGGAGCCAAGCTCGGTGGCGACCCGTTTGCGTTCGGCGGGGCGCTGGTCGAAGATCACAAGGTGGCCGGTGGGGAGGCCGAGGCGCAGCAGGTAGCCGTCCAGCTGGTTGATGCCGGCAGTTGTGGGGTCGGGGTCGCCGGGGCGGTGGGTCTTGACCTCGAGGGCTTGGCGCTGGACAGCGGGTTTGCCCTCAGGCCCGGTGTGGTTCCAGCGGATGAGCAGGTCGAGTGCGCCGCGGCCTACGCCGTACTCGCGGTCGACGAAGCCACTGCCATTGATGGCACGGTCGAGGTAGCCGAGCAGGGTGACGTGTGGAGTCACCTCCTGGTAAGGCACGTCGGCTTGGAGAAGGTCCTCGCTGTTGTGCCAGAACTCGGCGGAACGCGCGAGCAGCCCGTCCAGGTCGAGTCGCCCATCGGGCAGCACGAACGATCGCGGCTGAGGCGCTCCGACGACGCCTTCGAAGAGGCCATCAGCCAGAACTCGTGTGATCACGTTCCGGTAGATAGGGTTAGCGATCTCCACCGTCGAGGCGGTCCGTCGGACCAGTCCGAGGTCTACGGTGTAGGCGAGGTCGTCGGCGAACGGGTCGAAGCGGACCTCCGTGCCGGCGAGGATGGGTTCGATGATCCGCCGTACGCGGGGGTCGCGAAGCTTGTCGAGCAGAGAGTCCACATGGGTAGCGCGCGCGACGATGATCCGCTCGGCCGCCTCGTCAACGTGGCCCGTAGTGATCGACGTCGCCGCGGGGACCTTCATACGGCTCACGATCTCGTAGGCAAGGGCGTTGACCAGCCACGGCTGGCCCATCGTCAACGCATAGGCATATTCCACAGCCTGAGGAGTGAACCGCTGACCGGTCTCCATCGTGTGCTCGCCGTAGAGCTCGCGCACCTCGTCAGGAGTGAAGTCACTCAGCCGCAGCGACTCCACGATGATGTTGAACGGGCTCGGAGACGCCGCGGCCGGGCTGCCACCGGGATCAATCCTGTAGTCGCGGACATCGCGTAGTCCGCAGAGCGCGACAGAGGCTGGAAAGCCCTTGGGGCGGTCGCGGTAACCATCGCGCAACTGACGGAGCACGCTGAGCAGCGTGCGCCCCGTCAGCGCGTCGATCTCATCAAGGAGAAGCACCAGCGGTCGCGGGCAGGCCTCCGCCCAGACGGCAAACGCGTCCGAAAGCAGTCCCTCGTCCCAGCTGTCCGGCCAGGGTGGCGGTCGCAGGTCAGTGGGCAGGTTGATCCGCGCCGTGCGGCGAGCACCGGAGAGGATCGCCCTGGTGGCCGAGCCGATGTCGTCCGGCCAAGGCTGGCCGGCCTCCATCGAGAGGACCACCGCCGCGTAGCGTCCACTCGCGGTCAGGTCGGCGGCGAGCGCCTGCAACACCGTCGTCTTGCCGGTCTGCCGCGGGGCGTGAATGACGAAGTACGTGTTGTCCTGGACGAGTCGTGGCACCTCCGGCAGGCGGGCCGCTGCGGGGATCATGTAGTGGTCGCTCAGCACACACGGTCCCGCCGTGTTGAACGAACGAGTCACCACGAACCACCCTCCCCGGCCATGCGCCGCTGATCGCAACTCTACGGAATCCCTGGTGGACGCCGACGGCTGCCAGAACCCGGCGCACCAAGGGGATCAGGGGTCTGGACGGCGGCCCTGCCCGCGAGTCAGGAACGGGTGCTCAGGGTCGTTGTCCGGCCACTGCGCCATGTCAAGCCCGACCACGCCCCACGACGCGGTGTTCCGCCGGATCCTCGGTGCACCGTCGAACGCGGCGTCGCTACTGCGCGCGACGGCTGCCGCCTGCGCTCGTCGCCCGGCTCGACCTCGACCGGCTGACCCCGCTCCCGGCAGGACACGCTCGCGGACGTCGTACTGGGGGATCTCGGCACGCACGGACTCGTCGTGTTCTCGCCACTGGCGACGGAGCGGATCATGACACCTCTGGTGAGGATGCCCGCCGGGGCCGTCGCCTTCACCTTCAACCTGATCCGGTTCGCGCCGGCCGGTCCCGGGAGCGTCGAGTACGTCGACCGCGCGCTCGAACAGAACGTGGCTTTCTACCGCCGTATTCTCGCCGCCGGAGGCCTGCTCTACCCGGTGAGCGCCCTCCCGCTGCGGCGCACGGAGTGAGCGGATCACTTCCGTGACATGTGGCCTGCTGTCGGTGAGGCGAAGGAACGCTTCGACCCGTCACATATCCTCACGCCCGGCTACGAGCTGGTTGAGCCGGCCTGACCAGGAGAATCTTCGGCGAATACCACCGCTGGTTCAGGCCCGCGCGTCGTAGACGAGCAGTGCGATCTGCACCCGGTTCTCCAAGCCGGTTTTGGTCAGGATCCGGGAGACATGTGTCTTCACGGTCGCTTCGCCCAGGAACAGGGTTTGGGCGATGGCAGCGTTCGAGAGGCCGTCCGCGACTGCCTTGGCCACCTCGCGCTCCCGCTCGGTGAGCGTCGCCAACCGGTCTCGGGCATCGGCCGCGCGCGGGTCGGCGGAGCTCGTGCGGAGCTGGTGCACAAGCCGCTCGGTCACCGACGCGGAGAACACCGACTCGCCGCCGGCCACCACGTGGATCGCCCGAGTCAGCTCCCGCGGTGCGGTGTCCTTGAGCAGGTAGCCGCGAGCGCCCGCCTGGAGCGCGTCGATCACATACGAGTCCAGGTGGAACGTGGTCAGGATCAGCACGGCCGGAGGCTCGTCCAACCGGCCGATCTGCCGGGTCGCCTGGACACCGTCCAGCACCGGCATCTGCAGGTCCATCAGCACGACGTCCGGGCGTGTCTTGCGGCACGCGGACACCGCCTCGGCGCCGTCCGCCGCCTCCCCGACGACCACCAGCTCCGGGTCGCTGGCCAGCACCATGCGCAGACCCGTCCGGACCAGGGCGTCGTCGTCGACCACGAGCACGTTCAGCGCCACGGCAATCGCGCCCTCAGCTCGAACTCGCCGCGGGCGCTGAACCCGTGGCTCAGCGTCCCGCCCGCCAGCGTGGCCCGCTCGACGAGCCCGATCAGCCCGCTGCCCGAGCCCGGTACGCCGAGCGAGCCCGTGGTGCACGCGTTGAGCACCGCCACCTCGACGTCCTGCCCTGACCGGGCCAGGCTGACGCGAACCGCGGCCCCGGGCGCGTGCTTGCGGGCGTTGGTCAGCCCCTCCTGCACGATCCGGTACACGTCCCGACCGGCGGCCACCGTCGACGCGGGCCCGGTCGGCTCCAGCGTCCGGTCCAGCGCCGGGTCGACGGACAACGCGACCTCCTGTCCGGCGGCACGCGCCTGTTCGACCAGGTCGCCGAGCCGGTCCAAGCCCGGCTGGTCCAGCGAGCGCGGCTCGTCCTGGCGAAGGACGCCGATGGCCGACCGCAGCTCGGTGAGCGCCTGCACCGCCGAGCTGCGGACCAGTGCGGCCGCCTTCCGCACGTCGTCCTCGCCGTGCCGCGGCGCGACCTCGAGACCGCCGGCGTGCAGCGCCACCAGCGAGATCCGGTGGGCCACCACGTCGTGCATCTCCCGAGCGATCCGGGTGCGCTCGGTGACGCGGATGTGCTCCTCGCGCAGGGCCCGGTCCTGTTCGGCGCGCTCGGCCCGCTCGCGGTACGCGTCCAGCAGCGCGTTCTGCGACTGGATCAGGGCTCCCCAGGCGGTCACCGCGGCAGCGATGGCGATGTTCACGGTCAGGGTCAGCGAGATCCCGTTGTTGCCTGGGTACACCAGCCAGAACACCCAGCCGGCGGCCACGTCCGCGACGGCGACGCCGATCGCGACCCGCAGCGGCCGGTGCCGGGCGACGAAGTACAGCGCGACCATGTTCGCCACGCCCGCGGAGGCGACGACCGCGGCGACGCCGGCGAGAACCAGCCCGGCCGCGAGCGGGTACCGGCGCCGGCCGAGCAGCAGCAGGCACGCCAGCGCCCCGGCGCACATGTCGACGGTGCGCCAGTTGCCCACGGGCCCTTGCTGCAGCACGTTGTACAGGAGCACGAGACCACCGGCGAACGCGGTCAGGACGACGGCCGCGGACCGTGCCCGCCGTTGCCAGCCGCTCGTCTGCTCGCCCACGGCCGCGACTCTACGGACTCGCCCGACCGTTCCGAGTCCACCTTTCGAGGGACCCCCGGTCCGCCGGAAGCCAACGGATCTCCGTGATTCGGGCGACGCGGCAGGGGTACCCGCGCCGGTTCGCTGTAGCCATGAACACGACCACCGAACGCCACTCCAGTTCCCGACTCCATGATCTCGCCGACGCGGTCTTCGGCCCCGTCCGCGCTTCTCGCGGCACGCTCGAGCGCAAGCTCCTGCTGGCCCGCTCAGCCTTCGCGTACGGCGGCCTCATCGCCACCCTCATCCAGATCGTCGTCTGGCTCACGATCGGCGTGACCACCGCCCACCTCGACTCGCCTTGGTGGCTCTGGACCGCCGTCCCGGCCGCAGCCGCCGTCGGCCTGCTCACTCTCGCGCGGCGCTGGCAGCGCTGGTGGGGGCTCGGCGAGACGACGGAGGAGGGCCGATGAACACCGAGCGTCGCATCACCGGCTGGGCCGCCCTGGTCGGTGGCCTGCTCTCCCTGGTCATGGTCGGCCTGTACTTCGTCTACTCGGGCCCGCCGCCGTCCTCCAACGTGCTCAGCCGCAACCTGATCACGCTCGCCACCTTCACCGCCTTCCTGGTGTTCGCCGTCGGACTCGGCCGGCTGCTGCGCGAGCCGAACGGCGACGCCGGTCTGGCCGGCGACCTGGCAGTCACCGCGCTGCGCACCTACGTCACCATCACCCTGGTGGCGACCTCCCTCGAGGTCGGCACGTCGCTGCAATACCCCGACGGGCACCTCGACCCGACCGTCGACGGACCGCTCGCCGCCGGCATGGTGATGCTGCACGGCCCCATCGCCCGGGTGCTGGTCGCGGTGTTCCTGCTCGCCCTGGCCGTGACCCCGACCGCCCGGCATTACTTCTCCCGCCGGATACTCCGCGGCAGCGTCGTCCTCGCGCTGGTGAACCTGGCCCTGGTCCCGTCGCTGTTCTTCGGCATGGACGCGGCGGACTTCTACGCCGCCAACGGCTGGGGCGCCGTCGCCTCCATCGGCGCGGTCAACGTGATCTGGTTCGCGGCGCTTGGCCGGTCCGTTCTCCGCACGCCGAAGCGCTCTCCGGCGCTGGCCTGACCGACCCATGAAGCCGGCCCCCGGTCACATGACCGGGGGCCGGCTGATGGCCGGCCGGCGCCGAGACGGCTTCACCCCCGAACAGGTTGGGTCGCACTGACGACCTTGCCGCCGTTACCGCAGCACCGGGGCGGTGTTCGCGAGGTAGTCGCGGATGCGGATCCGGTGTGTCTCGTGCATGTGCAGGCCCGCGATCTCGTCGAGCGTGAAGAAGGCGACCGCCGTCGACTCGTCGCTCACGGCCAGCTCGCCGCCGACGATGGCGCAGGCGCAGCAGATCGAGAACTGTTGGCGGATCTCGCCGGAGGCGGGGTAGGCGAAGACGTGTCCCGGGTCGGAGTAGATGCCGACGATCCGCTCGATGACGACATCGAACCCGGTCTCCTCCCTGACCTCCCTGATCACGCAGTCGGCGAACGTCTCCCCGATGTCCATCCCGCCGCCCGGCAGCGCCCATTGGCCGTTGTCGGCCCGCTGCTGCAGAAGGATCCGGCCGTTCGCGTCGGCCACGGTCGCGCAGCCCCCGACGACCAGCGAGTTCGCCCGCGGAGCATTCAGGTCGTGGTAGTAGTCGATGCGCCTCACACGCTCATCCTCGACCCGCCGAGCCGGGCGCGGTGGGAAAAGACTCGCGTCGGTGGTCGACCGCAGCGAGAGTGGCGCGCCGCCGGACCGCCCGCGCCTTGCGGATCGTGGTTGGAGTACCTGCGCGATTTCGTCAGCCAGGTCGCCGCGGTGACCACCCAAACACTCGTCGTCGGCACCGCGCTGGCTGGAGCGCGGTTGAGCGCTGATCGCCCGCTGGCGTGCGGCGGGTGTCGAGGCGCCAGGCTTGAGCGGCTTGACCTCAAGCATGCTTGAGGCTTTAGCGTGATCGCTAGAGCCAGACCGTGATGGGCCGCGATGGGCGGTGGCCTGGAGCCACGGCGACGGGCTGGACGGAAGGGAGTGCCATGACCTCAGTCATCAAGGAGTATCCGGACGACGCGCTGGCTGCGCAGCCGATCGGGTACTGGAGCGGCGAGGCCTATCGCACGATCGTGGGCCGGATCCGCGAGGACCTGGCGGTTGAGGGGCTCACGCAGCCGCACTGGTGGATTCTCAACCACGTCGCGGGCGCGCCGGCCACCTGGGACCGTGCCGGCCTGATCCGCCGGCTCGGCCGTTTCGACGATCTCGGCACCGACTTCGACGACGTCATCGACGATCTGCTCCGCCGCGGCTGGCTGGCACAGGAGCAGGAGCAGGGGCAAGAGCAAGAGCAAGGGCAAGGGCAGCAGGACGCGACCTTCGTTCTCACCGAAGCAGGTGAGGCTGGTCGACAGCGCGCCACAAACCGCGGCCAGCGGACGAACGCGCAGATCCACGACGGCATCACTCCGACCGAGTACGTGGCCGCGCTCAACGTCCTGCGGAGAATGATCGCGAACCTCGGCGGGGACTCGAACCTCCCCTGAGCGGCCGGCTCGTGACGCCCGCCGAGCCGGCCGCTCTCACGATGCTCGCCGCGGTGCTGCCGGCGGGGCGGTGACGCGGTGACGCGGTGGTGCGGTGGTGCGGCCACGGCAATCAGACCGGACGTCGCCTCATGATGGTTCCTGAATCCCTGGTCTCGCGCGAGACGAAGGAAACGTAGAGTTCTGTCCTTTGACAACCTTCCAGCCAACTGCCACCACGCCGACAAACCGTAGGCCGGGACGCACCCGGCTGCGGCCGCGGCCGGCGCATCCGATCTGGACCGGCTCGCAATCTATTTAGGATGCCTAGAGTACGCTCCGGACCAATTCTCGGCGCAATTGTCAGGCGCGGGGGCCGACGACGTCGTAGCGGGCGCAGGCGAAGGCCCGGTTGCGCGCGACCTCGACGAGGCGCAGGTCAAGCCGGCGTGGCAGCAGCGGCTTGCCGGCGCCCAGGGTCACCGGGGCGATGGAGACGATGACCTCGCCGAGGAGGCCGGCGTCGGCGAACTGGCCGGCGAGGTCTCCGCCACCGACCACCCAGATGTCCTTTTCCCCGGCGGCTGCCGCCACGGCGGCGTGCACCGTCCGGACGTCGCCGCGGGCGAACCGGATGTCAGCCCCGTCGACCGGCTTCAGGTCGCGGCTGGTCATCACCCACGCCGGTTGCTTGTGATCCCAGGTCCCCCCGGTGGAGATGTGGTTGTCGAGGAGCCACTGGTAGGTCGATGACCCCATCACGAGCGCTCCGACACGGCTGTTGAACTCCTCGTAGTTCATCGGTCCCGCCCGGTCGATGTCCTGGGTCACCAGCCAGTCGAGCGAGTGGTGCTCATCGGCGATGAAACCGTCAAGGGTGGTCGCGGTGTAGTAGGTCGTGCGGCTCATCAGACGTCCACATCCGTTCCGGCTGTCGGGTCGTCGTTCATGTCGTCGTTCGTTTGGTCGTTCGTTTGGTCGTTCGCCTCGCCGGTCGCCCGGCTGCTCGGCTGGTTGTTGGGCGCCGGTGCGGCAGGCTCGGGAGTCGTCTCGCCGCGGACCGCGCGCAGCCACATGATCGGGTCGCCGTCGTCGACCTCCTGCCCCGCGGCGCGCAGCAGGTGGCGGACCAGCTGGCGGCGGTGCGCGGCGTAGGTGAGGATGTGCGCGACCACGGCGGACAGCACGAAACTCTCCGGCGGGTCGCACAACGCGTCGATCAGCCGGTCGTCCCACGCCCCACGGGCCTCGATGTCGCGCACCACCGCCAGCCATCGCCCGGCGACCGCGTCGTGGCGCTCCAGCAGCCGGGCGACGCCGTCGTTCTCGTCCCGGGGTGGCAGGTCAAGGCCCTCGATCGCCGCGAGCCACACCTCCTTGGTCCAGATGTGGTGTTCCAGCACCGCCGCGATCGACCGCTCCGGGCCCTCCCAGGACGTCACCGTCGGGAAGGGCAGCCGCTCGGCGCGGAACTCGGCGTCGGGAAGACCCTTCGCGATTTCCAGAAGGTCTCGGGTGTCGTCGAGGTCATGGCTGACCAACTGCTCGGTCAGGGGATTCATCGTGTGCTCCGTCGAACTGACCCATAGCGACATGGGTGGGTGGTAGTGGATGCCGTTCGGAGCCGGCAGCCAGTGCGTGGACGTGGCGGCGCTCGGCGGGTGGCCGAACGCCCTGGTGAAGGCGCGGGCGAATCCATCGACGGACTCGTAGCCCGCCGCCCAGGCCGCGTCGGTCACCGTCGAGCCGCGGCGCAGCTGCCACGCGGCGCGTTCGAGCATCACCCGGCGCCGCATCGCCACCGGCGGCTCCCCCGCGTCGCGGGAGAGCAGCCGGCTGAAGTGGAAGGGCGAGGCGAACGCGGCGCCCGCCATCTCGCCGAGGGGACGCGGCTCGCCCTCGTCGGCGCCGGCGAGCACCGCGTCGAGCAGCTCGCGCAGCCGGTCACGTCCGGGTCGCTGCATGAGACCAGTCTGTCGCCCGCGCCCCGGCCAGCACCCGACCGATCTTGCGCATCTCGCCCCGCGCCGAGCAACGTCAAGCCACGTAGGACGACCCATGAAGATCAGTCAGACGTTCCGCGTCACCGATGGCGCGCATCGTCTGACTGATCTTCAGACTTCCGTTCTCCAGACCTGCGTCCTGGAGCAGGTGGCCCGGCGCCAGGCATCGCGACAGGCGGACGAGCACCGTTGCGGACCTGCCGCGCCCCAGCCGACCGCGGCCCGCCTCGCACTGTCGGACGCGGGGCCTGCGGCAGGCCGGCCGTCAGCTGGCGGGCTACTTGATCAACAAGACGAAGATCGAATCGACACCGACGTCATCACACCCTTCAAAGCCCAGCGGGCCCGAAGTTGTTTACCTTTGCCGGCTCATGGGGCGACGAGGCTACCGGCTCATGGGGCGACTAGGCGCAGCGCCGGCGACGCGGCGCGGTCGAGGCTGTCGAGGGCCGTGGCCGTCGCCGCGTCGGCGGGAAGGTAGACGACCAGCCGCTGCGCGTCGTCGGCGGGCAGATCGAGGGTCTCGTACGCGAGCCGGAGCATGCCGGCCGCGGGGTGAGCGAGCCGCAGGACACCGGTGCCCGTGGTGAACCCGGGAATGCTGGCGACGCGGCGGGTGAAGGCGTCACCGGCGGAGATCGCCAGTTCGTCGGCCAGCGCCGCCACCCGCGGGTCCGCACGGAACGGGCCCTGCTTCAGCGCGGCGACGGCTTCGTCGGCGGCGTGGTCCCAGTCGGGGAAGACGACGCGGGCGCGGTCGTCGGTGAACAGGAACCGGGCGAGGTTGGGCCGCCCGGCTTCCAGCAGGCCGGTCGGTCTCGCGAGCCGGTCGTAGCCGTCCGTGTGGGCGAGGATGTCGCCGAGCTGGTCGAGCAGCGCCGCCGGGGTCGGTTCCAGCCGGCCGAGCAGGGCCTGCACGGTCGCTCGGATGACCTGGCCCGAGCCCCCGCTGTCCCGGCCGCGGCAGTTGAATCCCGGCTCGGCCGCCTTCGTGAGCCGGTAGAGGTGGACGCGCTCGCTCGCGGTCAGCCGCAGCGCGTCGGCCAGGGCGGAGAGCACCTGCGGGGACGGCCGGCGGTCGCGGCCCTGCTCCAGCCGGATGACGTACTCGACGCTGACCCCGGCAAGGGCCGCCACCTCTGACCGGCGCAGCCCGGTCGCGCGCCGGCGGGGCCCGGCGGGCAGGCCCACCTCGGCCGGGCTGACCGCCTCGCGGTGCACCCGCAGGAACAGCCCGAGCTCGTTGTCGCTCACCGCCCGACCGTAACAGCGCCACCCGCCGCGTTGGTGTCCCTTCCACTACCACCCTCAGCGCGGCCTTCCTGGTCGCGAGCCCGCTGGCGAGAGTCACCCAAGAGGCCTGGCGACGCCGGGCCCGGACCTTCGATCGACCCAGGGAGCGGGAATCATGACAAGCACAGTCGTGGTCGTCGGCGGCGGATACGGAGGCGCGGCGGTCGCCAAGGCCCTCGAGGCCGAGGCCGAGGCCGACGTCGTCCTCATCGACCCCAGGGACGCCTTCGTCAACGCGGCGGGGTCGCTGCGGGCGCTCGCCCAGCCAGCCTGGGCGGCCCAGATGTTCTTCCCGTTCGCCACACTGCTCACCCGCGGCACGCTGGTGCGCGACCGCGCCGTCTCGGTCACCCCCGGCGGCGTCACCCTCAGCTCGGGCCGGAACGTCGCCGCGGACTACCTGGTCCTGGCGACCGGCTCCAGCTATGCCTACCCGGCCAAGCCCACGTCCGACAGCATCGAGCAGGCGCTGGACGACCTGCGCCGGACCCACAAGGAGCTGGCCGACGCCGACCGGGTGCTGATCGCCGGTGCCGGGCCGGTCGGCCTGGAGCTCGCCGGCGAGATCCGGGAGGTCTGGCCGGACAAGCACCTGACGATCATCGACCCGGCCGAGCAGCTGCTCGCGGGCTTCGAGCCAGGCGTGCGCGACGACCTGCACCGCCAGCTCGCCGGCCTGGGCATCGAACTCCACCTCGGCACCAGCCTGACGGCGCCGCCGCCGACCGAGCCCGGCGTCGCCGCGCCCTTCACCGTCACCACGACCCACGGCGCCACGATCACCGCCGACATCTGGTTCCAGGCCTACGGCGTGCGGGTCAACAGCGACTACCTCGCCGACGGCCGGCTCACCACCCTCACGGCGCAGGGCCAGGTACCGGTGACCGGGACGCTGCAGGTCCGCGGCCACGACAACGTCTACGCGATCGGCGACCTCACCGACGTCGCCGAGACCAAGATGGCCGGGTTCGCGATGCAGCACGCGGAGATCGTGGCGGCGAACATCGCCGCCCAGCTGCGCGGGGAGCAGCCGACGACGACCTACCAGCCGCTGGGGCACCCCATGATCCTGCTCCCGCTCGGCACGCGTGGCGGCGTCGGCCAGCTGCCCGGTCCCGAGGGCCCGGACGTCACCTCCGCCGCCACGGTCTCGCAGTACAAGGGCGCCGACCTGTTCACGGGCCGGTTCACCCAGCAGTTCGGCCCCACCGCTGCCTGAACCTCCGAGGGGAAGAACAGACCTTGACTTCACACGACGTCGTCTTCGGCTTCGGCGCGCACAGCGGGTTCCCCGACGGGTCCGCGCTGCTGCGCATGGCGCAGCAGGCCGACGACGACGGGCTCGACCTGTTCTCGCTGTCCGACCATCCCTACCTGGGCGAACGGCTGGACGCGTACGCGACCATCGGGTTCGTCCTCGGGCGCACCCGCCGCCTCGCCGGCCTCGCCAACGTCACCAACCTGCCGACCCGGCCCGCTGCCCTGCTTGCGCGGACGGTCACCGCGCTGTCGGCCCTCTCCGAGGGCCGCGTCGTCCTCGGCATGGGCGCCGGCGGCCGGTGGGACCGGATCGCCGACCTGGGCGTGCCCAGGCTGGGCCCGGCGGTCGCCGTGGACGCCTTCGAGGAGGCGGTCGTCCTGATCAGGCTGCTCTCGGGCGGCGGCCCACCGGTCAGCTACGAGGGCCGCCACCACCGCGTGCGCCAGATCGAGCCGGCTCCCGTCGCCGCGCCTGCGGTCTGGACCGGATCGGTCGGGCCGAGGTCGCTGGCCGCCACCGGCCGGGTGGCCGACGGCTGGATCCCCGGCCACGCGGCGGACTGGCTCAGCGAGCGGTACCGCGTCTCCCGGCCGGTCGTCGACAAGGCCGCGGCGGACGCGGGCCGCGACCCCGCCGACGTCCGCACGGTCTTCAACCTTCCCGGCCGCATCACGGACCGGCCGCTGGCCAGCCCGCGCGACCGGGACGGCCGCTGGGTCGGCGGCTCCCCCGGCCAGTGGGCCGACGAGCTGGCCGGCGCCGTCCTGGAACACGGCGCGTCCGGTTTCATCCTCTTCTCGCCCCACGGCGGCACACCCGACGAGACGTCGGTGCGCCGCTGGTCCAGGGACGTCGTCCCGGCCGTCCGCGAGCGGATAGCGTAGCCGAGGCCGGCCCGGACCGGCGGCGTCTCGGTGCTTCCCGCCGAGGCCGACGCACCGGCGTTCTCCTACGCGGACCTCGCGGTCGCGCTGGTGGACGAGGCCGTCGAGCCGAGGCACCACCGCGAGGTCGTGGCCGTAGGCTGAGATCCCGTGGCCATCGCCGCGTCGAGGACGCGGCGACGGCGCCCGCCGGCGACTGCGCTTCGGACAGCCGGCTTCGGACAGCCGACGGGGTGGCCCGCCGGCGACGGGGCGCGGACGGGAGTGGGCGTGGTGGAGAGCCGGGGCCGCGGGGATGCGGATGTCCTCGTCGTCGGGGCGGGGCTTGCCGGGCTGGTGGCTACGGCGGAGCTGGCGGACGCCGGGCGGCGGGTCATCCTCGTCGAGCAGGAGAACGAGGCGAACCTCGGTGGGCAGGCGTTCTGGTCGCTGGGCGGGCTGTTCTTCGTCGACTCCCCCGAGCAGCGCCGGATGGGCGTGCGTGACTCGTTCGAGCTCGCCTGGCAGGACTGGCTCGGCACCGCCGGCTTCGACCGGGAACGTGAGGACTACTGGCCCAGGCAGTGGGCCAGGGCCTATGTCGAGTGGGCCGCCGGCGAGAAACGGGCCTGGCTGCACGCGATGGGCGTGCGCTGGTTCCCGATCGTCGGCTGGGCCGAGCGTGGCGGCTACGGCGGCGACGGGCCGGGGAACTCGGTACCCCGGTTCCACCTCACCTGGGGCACCGGCCCTGCCGTCGTCGAGCCGTTCGCCCGCCGGGTGCGGGCCGCGGTCGACGCCGGGCTGGTGACGTTCCGTTTCCGCCACCAGGTCGACGGGCTGACGCTCACCGACGGCCGGGTCGACGGCGTGCGCGGCACCGTCCTGGAACCGGCCGACACGCCCCGCGGTGTCGCGTCGTCGCGCACGGGTGTCGGCGAGTTCGAGCTGCACGCCGGGGCCGTGATCGTCACGTCCGGCGGGATCGGCGGCAACCCGGAGCTGGTCCGCGCCACCTGGCCGGCACGGCTCGGCGAGCCGCCGAAGCACATGATCACCGGGGTGCCAGCGCACGTCGATGGCCGGATGCTCGCCATCAGCGAGGCCGCGGGCGCGAGCCTCGTCAACCGCGACCGGATGTGGCACTACACCGAGGGCATCACCAACTGGGACCCGATCTGGCCGAACCACGGTATCCGCATCCTTCCCGGCCCGTCGTCGCTGTGGTTCGACGCGACCGGCACGCTGCTGCCACCGCCGCTGTTCCCCGGCTTCGACACGCTCGGGACGCTCGCGCACATCCAGCGCACCGGCTTCGACCACACCTGGTTCATCCTCACCCAGAAGATCATCGAAAAGGAGTTCGCGCTCTCCGGCTCGGAGCAGAACCCCGACATCACCGGCAAAGACATCCGGCTGCTGCTGCGCCGCCGGTTCGGCGAGGGCGCCCCCGGCCCGATCGAGGCGTTCAAGGAGCACGGCGTCGACTTCGTCGTCCGCGACGACCTGCGCTCCCTCGTCGACGGGATGAACGCCCTCACTCCGATCCCGCTGCTGCGCTACGACGACATCGAACGCCAGGTCCGCGCCCGCGACCGCGAGATGGCGAACCCCTACACGAAGGACCTGCAGATCGCCGCGCTGCGGGGAGCCCGCCGCTACCGCGGTGACAAGCTCATCCGGGTCGCGACGCCGCACCGGATCCTGGACCCGAAGGCCGGCCCACTGATCGGCGTCAAGCTGCACCTGCTGACCCGCAAGACCCTCGGCGGCCTGGAGACCGACCTCGACGGCCGGGTACTGCGCCCCGACGGCCGCGAGCCGCTACCCGGTCTGTACGCCGCGGGCGAGGTCGCCGGCTTCGGTGGCGGTGGCGTCCACGGCTACCGGGCCCTGGAAGGCACCTTCCTCGGCGGATGTCTCTTCTCCGGCCGCGCCGCGGGCCGCGCCGCGGCAACAGCTACCGCGACCAGCTGAACGGCTCCACCGCCGGTCTTGGACGACGCACGAGCACGGCCTGGAGGGCGTGGCGGGTGACGCCGGCAGCGCGACCCGGACCGGCGCAGGCAGGCTCCGCTCGTCCGGTCAGGCATCCGTCGGCCCGACGTCTGTTTCGAGCCCCAGAGACCGTACGAACTCAAGCAGGTGTGCCCTGCATTCCACCTCGCTCTGGCCGAAGAGATCTACCCGGGGTGCGGACAGGAGCTCCTCGGGGAGGAGGCATTCCTCGGCCCGCGTTACCAGGACGCTTTCCTGGACGCCATTCGGGTTCATCGCCGCTCGAACACGCCACTGCGCCTCGCATATGGCGCTGCGCATGAACGACGGCGCCGCGACGACAATCGCGCGGTCAGACAGCCGTAGCGCGTCCGAAATCCACACAACCCTCATTTGCCCGGGAAGAAAGTCGAAACTTTCAAAAAAAACGAGTACCCCGCGCCCTGAAGACTCCATGCGACCCAAGAAGTCCACTGGTCATCCTCGTCGTCGCACACTATCAGAAATTGCCGCCGAGCCCCCAGATCATAGGTGCCTGTGTTCGCCACCGCGACTGGGGAACTTTCCGACTGCCGACGGGTACCCGCGACGATCTCTCGGATTTCCTGAACGAATATCGATCGCGCGTCAGCTTCGCCACGCGCGTCAGCTTCGCCACGGTGGAAAAGATCGATACACGGCGCCAGGAGAAGCAGCGGCTCAAGCCCACAGTCCTCGACCCGGACAACGATCAACGACCCCGACCGGCCGGCCGGATCGCGGCGCCAGGCCTCCGCCCATTCAAACCGTTGGATCGCACTCTGGAAATACGCTTGGGACGCCAGTACGATCGTTCGGCGAGACGTTCTGATGGCCTCGTCCAGGAACGAGATTTCATCCACAGCGGAGCGTCTCAGCCCGGAATTGCGCCAGTTGACGCTGTACCCCGCCCGTTCCAGCAAGTCCACCAGATATGACGCCCAAGCTTCATCCTCGGGGGCGTAGGAGATGAAGAAGTCGGTTGTCGCGCCATCCGGGGAGGATGTGTCCCGCACCCTCGGCAACGCAATTTCGAGCGCCGCAGAGATCGGTACACCGAGGAAATCCGGCCCGGTGGCGGCGATCAGACAGACGGCTTTTGCGACGATGCTGTCTCGCAGAATGCCCCGGATGCGGCCACGCTCCTGATCGGACTGGCCACTCAGGTCCGTATGGTCGAGCACGATGGTGACCGGTCGGCCCAGGCGCGCCGCGGCCCTGGCGAGCCGCATGGACACCGGCTGGTCTTCGTCGTCCGTCGGCCCGAGCCAGCTGAGAACGTTCACCACGAAGCGGTCGACGGAGCCGTCGAGCAGGTCGTGGGCGATGTCGATCTGCAGCGGCCCGTCGGCGAGCAGCTCCCAGTTGATCGGCCGATTGGCCTTCCGAGTCTCGTCGCTCCAGAGGTCGGACCAGCGGTCGACCATGCCAAGCGCCACCAGGCCGGTCAGCGCGGCGGACTTCCCCACCTCGTCCGACCCCCAGAGGACGAACAGACCGGGCTCGGTCCGCCGCGCCCAGGCGAGCAGGTCGATCGCGTGCTCCGCTGACGGCAGCCGGTCGGTCCGCGGCCACCGATCGAGCCCCAGCACACGCTTGCGGAACGCCGGGTCGACCACCGGATCCGGCCGCCACGGCGGTGGCGCCGCGGCGGGGCCGAGCCCGGCTGGCGTCGGCTCGGCGAGCCCCAGCCGGAAGGCCAGGCTCGACATCACCTCAGCCAGAACGCGAGCCTGCGGACCCAGAGCGGCCGGTCCGAGCGGATCGGCGACCAGCACCCGGACGAGACCGTCGCCGTCCAGTCCCAGCTGACGGGAGTGGTCGGTGAGCACGTCCAACATCCACCAGTCCTCGAAGGCGGTGGCGCCACGGCGCAGTAGCTCCCCGACCCCCGGCCGGAACCGGTACGCGACCACAGGCTCGGCGGCGTCCGGCGGCGCCTGGCCTGTCCGGCCATGATCCGCCGAGGCCAGGGCCGTGGCGCCGATCGCCGATGCGGCATCCGGAGCGACCGTCTCGAGCAGGCCACCCACCAGGACCTCGGACAGCTCGGTGACGCCCGCGGGCGGGTCGAGCGACGCCCGCAGCACATGGATGAGGTTCATCGACAGCAGCGGCGCCCCGGCGAGCCGCTCCGCGAGCCGCTGGGCGCTCGGAGACGCCCGGCGGCGGAATGCCCGGAACCCAGGACCAGCGGGTTTCGCCACCTCGCCCGCAGCCAGTCCGTGACCTCGTCCTCGTCGTTCCAGGCCTGCCTCGGCGGGACGACCACGGCAGCCGACGTCCAGTCGACGCCGCGGGCCCAGTTCCGCGCCCGCTCGCGCAACCGCTCGTCTCGAAGCCGGCGTGACCAGCGCAGCCGGGGGCGGCAGTCCTTGGCCAGGGCCTCGTAGCGACCCACGTCCAGCACCTTGAGGCGTTCGACCCGTTCCGCGAACAGCGCGCGCGGCGCCGCGATGTCCACGATCAGACCGTGCCGGCAGCGGCAGCCGCCGCAGGAGGTCCTGGAGGACCTTCCTGAGGTCCTCCCGCCGGTGGCACTCCCTGCGCACGGACCACTCCTTGTCGCCCTTGTACAGCTGGGCGCTGAGCGACCGAGGCCACTGGTCCTCGTCCGGGGAGCGCTCGTCGTCCAGGTCGATGATCAGCCAGGCAGGCTGCGCCGAGCGGCATTCCTTCAGGTGCTGCCGACCATCGAAGGGTTTGTGACCCATGCTGCGAATCCACGCGGTGAGCGCCTCGTCGGCCGGGTCCACCGGCAGCTCTGCGGCCACGGCGAGAACGAACCTGCTGAGCGCGTCGAGATCTTCATCCGGCTGCCGGTTGAGCACCGCGTTCGCCGCCTCGACCAGCAGCAGGTCGAGCGATCCTCCATCCTCCGGGAGGCGATCGACCTCTACGCTGTAGATCCCGATGAGACGCGTGCGTGACGTCCGCCCGTCCTCGTGTCCCAGCTCCGTCAGGAGCCGGCTGGCCGCGGCCGCATCGGCCAATGTGCCCAGCAACTGGGCGTGGCGTAGCAGCCCCGGCGAGGAGGCCGCCTTGGACCTGGCCTCCTCGCGCGCCGCGGCCAGGTCGGCGTGGTCCAGCCGGGGAACATTCACCAGGCCGACCTCCCGGACGGCGTCCTCGACCGCCTCCGGTATTTCGCCTCGACCCACCTGTCAAGCTTGTGGGGCGGCGGACTATCGCCAGCACCGGGGCCCGGTGCTGGCCCCGCGGGCGTTCCAGGAGATTCACCCACCGAACCGAAGATGGGATGGGCCGGGTATGCCTTGCGCGCCGCGGCGACAACCCGCGCCCTGCCGTTCGCGATCACTCCGTCGACAAGCAGGTGACTTACCTGCTGCCAGAACATCAACGAGTCCGTCCAGGCAGCAGGGAACCGAGCCCGCGGGAAATCGACCGACGCCAGGAGGAGCTCCGCCGCGAGCTTGTCGTGAAAGACCTCCGCCAGAGCTCCCAGCTCGGCTTCTGTCAGCGGCTCACCCACTCGCCCCCCACGTACCACCTCTCCGACCGCTGAAGATCTTCACCCAACTCAGGCCGTACCACGGCCGCCCGTGGCCTTCGGGATCGGAAATGGTGGCGCTTTGCGAGGGCGATAGCTTCCCTGGACCGAGCGGGCGATCTGCTCGACGAGATGTGTCCTCGCGGCCCGTTCCTCGAGGCCAACGAGGTCAACGTAGACGATCCCGCGGAGCAGTCCTTCTGGCTTGCATTCCTCGACGCGGACGGGGATGAGCCTGCGTTCCAGGCCATTCGGGTCTCCGTGCCACGCACGCTGCCAGGCGGCCTGGACCCGTTCCGCTCGGAGGTACGCAGGTGAGAGCACGACTACCGTCCGCCTGGAGCCACGGATGGCTTCATCAAGCGCGTTCGCCTCGACGTCTCCGGCGTAGGTATCCCAGGCTTGGTACCGGACCCGGTACTTCTTTTGCTCTAGCCACCAGGTGATCCAGGCAGCCCAGTCTTCATCCTCCGTCGCAGCTGACACGAAGAAATCCCACTCGGCGCTTTCCTGCCGTTCCTCGGCCAGGTCGCCCCGCGACCCACCCTCGGCTGAATTCCCACCCCTGGTGGAAGGGTCCCGGTCCTGCCCCTCGCCCTCTGCAACGGTCGACCCGGCCGAAGACCGCGAGTCCGTCGAAGCGGCCGGACCCGCGGCGGACGCCTCCGTCAGCCGGGCGGCCTCCGCCTCAGCCTCGATCGCCTGGGCAAGTCCCACCTGGAAAACACGGTTGGCCTCGTACTGGTTCACCGCGGCCTCGAGGATCCGCCGCCGGCCACCCGGGACCTCGCCATTCCCAAGCTCGTTGTTCACCGATCTCCACCGCTCCATGGCGGTACCCGCGGGTGGCAGGGTTGCTCGGGAGAATCCAGCCCGGCTAAGCAACTGGTCAGCCGGCGTCGACTGGTAGAACACGTTGGCGAGTTCCGCCACGTCCGCCGCGCGAAGCTGGCGGAGCCTCCTCAGCTTCTCATCCGTCGTCTCGTCCGTCATCGGCCCCCCGACACGTGCCCACGCAGTGACTGTCCAGCGCTCACGACGGGCGTCGGCCGCGGACAAGCCGCCAGCGTGCCGGACCGGGTCGCGAATGGCGTGATCGTACCCGGGCGACGCTGCGTGAGCGCTTCAGGAGCGCTCATCTGTGCACGCGCCGCACGGCCCGCTGCGCCGCGTTAGCCCAGCGGGTGACCGACGGTTGCCTCGACGTGGGCGGGGATGTCCTCGTGCCGGCTGCCGACCGTCGGGGTTCCCATCGGTTCGAACATGAGGATGGCGGCGCCGGCCGGGGCGGACGGACGGTGCTCGACGCCGCGGGGGACGACGAACACGGCGCCCGCCGGGAGGACGACCTCGCGTTCTCCCGCCTCCTGGTCGGGCCCGAGCGCGCCGGGGCCGCGCAGGGCAATCCGCAGCTCCCCGTCGATCACCAGGAAGAACTCGTCGGTCTCGTCGGTCTCGTCGGTCTCGTCGTGCGCGTGCCAGATATGTTCGCCGGCGACCTTGGCCACCCGAACGTCGTAGTCGTTGACCCTTGTCACGATGCGTGGGCTCCACAGCTGCTCGAAAGTGGCGAGCGCCGCCGTGAGCTCCACCGGACAATTCGGTTCGATCCGCACGGATCCCATCATCGCGCCCATGCGCCGCAGCGTCATCGACCCCGCGCCGTGACGCCGACGCCGACGCCGCGGCGGGCGGCCGCACGCCAGGACCTTGATGACGAACCCGTCGGCGTCCCGCGGACGACACCGGCCACAGATTGACAGCCTTACTGCCACTATCGCAGTCTTACTGACATGACGTCAGCATCACTGTCAGAGGCCAGGGCGGCACTGGTACGAGACCGGGTTCTCGACGCTGTTGCCGTGCTCCTGGCCGAAGGCGAGGACCTCACGTTCGCGAGGGTCGCCAAGGCCGCGGCCGTGCCCGAGCGCACCGTCTACCGGCATTTCCCCACCCGGCAGGCTCTGCTGACCGAGGTCTTCGCCTGGGCGAACCGCCGGGTCGCCTTCGACGGCCCCGTGCCGGCTGACGGCCGGGAGGCCGCCGCGCTGGTTCGGCGCGTCTTCACCGGGTTCGACGGCATCGCCCCCGTCGTCCGCGAGCTGCTGATGGCCCCGGAAGGGCTGCCCGCCCGGCTGTCCGACAACGACCGAAGGCAGGCCACCGCCCGTGCGGTCGTCGACCGGGAGGCCCCGGGCCTGGACGAGGTGGGCGCCCGCCGGGTGGCGGCGGTCGTCCAGGTGCTCACGTCCGCGGCGACCTGGCAGACGCTGCGTGACTACTGGGAGATGGACGGCGCCGAGGCCGGCGAGGCGGCCGCCCTGGCGCTGGAGCTGCTCCTGACCGGCGCCCGGGTCAAGGCGGCCGGAGACTGACCCCCCGACCGCGATGTCCAGGCCGCCGGGCCGCCGTCGCCCACGCGCCTTCTCAGGTATTCCGACGCGGCTCGTATCAGGTCCCGGCAGGCGTAGGACCCGACACGAAACCAGTCTCCGATCGCCCCATCGCCGCCCAGTTCTCGGATCCCGTTCCTCAGGAGGCAGTCATGTCACTTCTCCAAGGTGTCAACCACGTCGCCGTCATGACCGGTGACCTGGACCGCTTCGTCGACTTCTACGCGCAGGTCTTCGACCTGCCCGTCGTGTTCACCGAGACCAACCCGGCGTTCCGGCACGCCATCCTGCGCACCGGTACCCATTCGTGGCTGCATCCCGTCGAGGTTTCCGGCAACCAGCACGGGGCGGCGGTCCCGGCCATGTTCGACCGTGGACATCTGGACCATCTCGCGCTCACCGCCGCCTCGCCGGCGGCGTTCCAGGCCGCCCGCGAACGTCTCGTCGCCCGCGGCATGAGCGACGGCACGGTCGAGGACCTCGGCGCGTTCCACAGCTTCTGGTTCCGCGACCCCGACGACATGCACGGCGAGGTCACCCTCATCACCGACCCGCAGCTGCGGGGCATCCACGAGCCTCGGCCGCTGCCGACCGACTAGCCCGGCCGGCGGTACCCGGGCCCGTCAGCAGCGCCGCCGGAGTGGAGTCATCCCCGCCGCAGGGTGACGGTCACCGTCTCTCCCGGACGAAGTGTGACCCGGGCATGCGCCGCGTCGCTGCCCGCCGGCCCGACCATCTCGATCCGGATGGCCCTGGGGCTGGTCGGCTCGGGGCCGCTGCCCCCGTAAAACGCCGGGTCGGCCAGCAGGGCGCAGCCCGCCGGGTCGGCGCCCACCGGCAGCAGGGCGTCGAGCACCAGGCCGTAGGTGTCCTGCGGGTAGACCGGATCGGAGTCGTCGAGCCAGGTCGCCTCGGTGCCGCGGTAGCGGACGGGGCAGGTCCCCGACTCCTCCGTGGCAGTGAACCACTCCTGCCCCCCGCGGGCCCCGTCGTCGAGGATCCGCAGGCCGAAGTCCGGGCGGGGCTCGTCACCGGTAGCGCGCCACTTGCCCACCCAGGGCCACCGTGACGCCCGCGCCGAGGTCTGCGGGCCCCCAGCGGTCTGCGGGCCCCCAGTGGTCAGCGCGACCGCACCGGGCCCGCCGCTGTCCTCGGCCGCGCCGAGGTCCCCTTCAGGCAGCTCCGAGACGGAGCCCAGCGCGGTGAACACCATCAGGGCGGCGCCGAGCAGGCAGACCAGCGCCGTGCCGGCCCGCGCGACCCAGCGCCAGGCGGTCGACCGCGAGCCGGAGCGGCCTCGCCGCCGGGCGCTCGGCGTCTCCCGCGGCGGCGGGCCCGCAGCCGCGGGCTGGGCGGCCGCCGGCCTGGCCGACGTCCGCGACGTCCCGGGCGGGTCCGTCGCCCCGGAGTTCCCCACCGTCCCGGTGGCGCCGCCGGAGATGGCGCCACCGCCGACGACGACGGTGCCGGCCGCGGCCGGCACGCCCGGCCGGGTGGGCGGCGCCGAAACCACCGACGTGCCCGGTGCCCGGGCCACCCACGGCACGGTGGGCAGCGCGGACGGTGGCGTCGCGGCCGGCACGCCGATGACGTGGCGGCCGGTCTGCTCGTCCAGGACACACCACGGGCAGTACGGCAGGCCCGACCGGAAGTGGTGCGTCGGCACGCGGGGGCAGCCGCGCAGGCTGGCAGTGAGCGCGGTGAGCGCCGCATGCCACTGGGCGGCGGTGGGCCTGGGGTGCTGAAGGCCCGCGCCGGGCCCGAAGGACTGCCCGAACATCGCCCGCGGCCCGGGCGGCAGGATGTCCGCCGGCGGCAGGTCGAGTGGGGGGCCGAAGTCGCGGTGCCCGCCGAGGCCGTAGAGGCCCTTGCGGGCGAGTTCCACTCTGCCGGGCGCTTCGCCCGTGCCACGCCACCGGCCTGTGTAGGGACGATGACCGCCCATGAGCAGCGCGAACAGGTGGACCGCGAGCGCGTAGTCGTCCGCGGCGGGGGTCCTGGGCCGGCCGCGCTGGGCCAGCATCTCCACCGGGGTGAACTCGGGCCCGCCGACCGGGGACAGGTGGACGGTGGACCCCGCGGTCACCTGCATCGAGTCGCAGTCGACGAAGGTGACGTCTCCCGTGGGCGCCACCTGCACGGCGTCGTCGTGGAAGTCGCCGACGACGTAGTCGTGCTCGTGCAGCCTCGCCGTCGCCGCGGCCAGGCTCGCCGCCGCCTCGAGCCGCACTCCCCAGTCGTCGAACCAGTCGGGTCGGGCCGCTCGGTTCGGGCCGAGCAGGGTCCGTACCGTGACCCCGTCGACGGGGGCCGTGCTGGTGAATCCGGCGAGCGTGCCGTCGCCGTCGACGACGAGCTCACGCGGCCAGGCGTAGGCGTCCTCGCCGCCGGCCGGCGGGTGTTCGACCATCCAGAGCAGCTTGGCCCGCAGGTCGGTGCCCGCGCGCAGCAGGTGGGCCGGAGCGAACAGTTTGACCGAGGCGCCAGGTAGGCCGTCGCGCTGGTAGAGGCGGCCGTTGCGTGCCGGGCCGAGCGGGCGGCCGACATGAATGCGCGCCCCATCGAGGCCGAACAGATCGACCAGATCTACCGAGTCCTGCCCGTCGCCCATCGAATCCCCTCAAGCGCGCCAATTCAGGATCCCACAGACCGGTCCGAGCGGGGTGCGCATGGGAGAAACCGGCGTGTTCCCGGAGGCGCGCACCGACGGGTCCGCCGGCGCGCCCTCGCGCGCCCAGCGACCATCGAGCACAGAAACGATCTTCTGGCGCGGCCCGGTGGCCGGCACCCCTGGACCCGCCCCCCAGATCCGTCCCTCGATCGCCGTCAGCCCGTATGTACGTCAGCCTTCGGCACCAGCGCGCGCCGACGGGATACGGCGGACGACGTCGCGAGCGGCCCGTCGCGGGCCGGCCTCCACCATGCCCCGCACGATAAAGGAAGGCTTCGGGACGCCGGTGGACGGGGTGCCCATAACTCTCCATTCCTCGGACGCCCGGCCCTCCAAGGATCCAGTGGCCCACATCACCTCAACCAGCTCGGCGGGATTGGCAATATCATGTCAGCCACGGGCGGAATGTCCGTTGATGCGAGCCATGCGTCGGTATTGCGTGGCCGGCAATTGTTTCCACAAACCGGGTGACCCAGCTTGGCCACATCCTGGGAATTTCCATGGCCAAGCGCCGTGCGTTGCTGCCAGGCTCGTTGCTGCCAGGCTCGAGGACGACCGGGCGAAGGCCTCGTATGCCCCGCCGAGCCGCGCCGAGTGGCGCGGCTCGGCGCCGCCTGCCCGTCCCGTGCCGGTCCCCACAGATCCGGCTGGACAGGCGCGAAGGCGGCCGCAGTCGCCTCCCGGCGACGCACGGCCGCGTTGACGTCCGCAACAGCGACGCAACGCCGTACCCGGTGGCGACGTCTGACCAGACGGCCCCGACGTAGTGGTTCCGTCGCGAGGACGGCCGCCTGGCCGGCCTCACGCGGATCCATCACGATCAGACATCGGTTCCGCCAATGTTCAGCATGAACAGCGATGAGTGGCGGGCCTGGAAAAGAACCGGGACGGGACGTGGAACCTCGCAGGCTGGAGCACTTCCTGGCTGTCGCCGAGGAGGGCGGGTTCACCAGGGCCGCCACCCGGCTGCACATGGTGCAGTCCGGCGTGTCGGCGTCGATCCGGTCGCTGGAGCGGGACCTGGGCGTCGAGCTGTTCGAGCGGACGACCCAGCACGTCGAGCTGACCGAGGCCGGCCGGGCGCTCGTCCCCCAGGCCCGCCGGGTGCTCGGCGCGGTCCGCCAAGCCAGGCAGGTGGTCACCGAGGTGCGCGACGGCGAACGCGGCACGCTCTCCCTCGGGATCCTGCGCAGTCTCACGCCGCGCGCGGTGCTCACGGCGCTGGCCGGACTGCGCACCGAGCACCCGAACGTCAAAGTCCGGCTCACCGCCCCCGGGCCGCTGGGTTCCAGATCCCACGCGGATCGGCTCCGCGACGGCGACCTCGACCTGGCGGTCCTGACGACCGCCGGCCCCGTCGGAGGTCTGCGGCTGCACGCGCTGCACAGCGAGACGGTCGCGCTGGCCTGCGCCGCCAGCCACCCGCTGGCCGCCTCCGGGCGCGCGACGGTCACCCTCGAGGAGACCGCCGGCCTCGACCTCGTCGAGTTTCCTCCGGGCTGGGGCGTGCGCACCGCCGTCGACCGGGCGTTCGCCGCGGCCGGGCTCGCGGAACGGACGGCCCTGGTCGAGCTGACCGACATGACGACGGTCGTCGATCTTGTCCGTCATGGGATCGGCTGTGCGTTCGTCCCGCTCTCGCTTGCCGCGCACCACTCCGAGGTCCGCTTCCTGACGATCGAGCGCCAGCCGCCCCGCTACCAGGTCGCGCTCGCCACCCGTCCGGACGGCCCGCCGTCCGTCACCGCGGCCCGTTTCCTCGACCGCTGTCTACGTACGACCCGCGCGGCCTGAGCTGCCCATCGGCGCCTTCGCCGCGGGACCGGCGAGCGACCCAGGGGTATGGGGAGCCGTCACCGGCATCCCCATACCACCTGCCCCCGTGGCCCCCCGATCCCCCGCACCACCCATGATTCCAGGCAGAACGGGGTGGGCGAAGAGCCCGCCGTTTCCTGTCCGAGTGCTGTCCAACCCGCTGTCCAGTGCCCGCTGTGTGCCCCGTAGTGGACATCTCGCGGCCGTCCGTAGAACGCGGCGAGCGCATGCGGGTCGGGACAGTCCAGGACCACCGTCTGCAGCTTTCCGATCATGGTCCTCCCGTCGGCTGGCGGGTCGGTTGCCGGCCCAGGTGCGCGGATCTGAGGCGAACGGTGTGTCGGGAGGTGGCCCGGTTGGCGGCGAGCAGCTCGCCGACCCGCTCGGTCAGCGCCGCCGGCGAGTATGGCTTCTCCAGGTAGGAGGTGCCGTCGGCGGCGAGCGGCGCCGGAGTGATCATGCCGCGGGTGTAGGCGGACACGTACAGCACGGACAGGCCGGGGCGGGACTCGAGCACCCGGTCGGCGAGCTGGCGGCCGTTCATCTTCGGCATGACCACGTCGGTGACCAGGATGTCGAGGACGGCCGTGTTCTGCGCGATGACGAGCGCCTCCTGGCCGTTGGCCGCGGTCAGCACGTCGTAGCCCGCCATCAGCAGGATCCGCTCGGACAGGCGGCGCACCTCGTCGTCGTCCTCGACCAGCAGGACCGTCCCGACACCACCGGCGATCTGGTCGGTGTCGCGGCGGGTACCGGGCGGGCACGGCACGGACGACGTCACCGGCAGGTAGACCCGTACGTCGGTGCCCCGGCCGGGCACCGAGTCGACGAACACCTGCCCGCCGGCCTGCCGGACGATGCCGTAGACGGTCGACAGGCCGAGGCCGGTGCCCTGGCCGGGCTCCTTGGTCGTGAAGAACGGCTCGAAGATCTGGCCGCGGACCTCGTCGGGGATGCCGGTCCCGGTGTCGGAGATGGTGAGCAGCACGTGCTCGCCGCCGTCGGCGCGGGCCGCCTGGCCGCCGCCGGCGGCGGGCGGCGCCAGCGCGGCGCGCGACGTGCTGATCGTGAGCTGCCCGCCGTCGGGCATCGCGTCCCGGCCGTTCACCGCCAGGTTTATGATCACCTGTTCCAGCTGCCCCCGGTCTGCCCAGACGGTCGCGTCGCGGGCCTCGGCGCGCACGACGATCTGGACGTCCTCGCGGATCAGCCGGCGCAGCATCTCCTCGATGCCGACGACCAGTTCGTTCACGTCGACGGCCCGCGGCTGGATCGCCTGGGTGCGGGAGAACGCGAGGAGCTGGCGGGTGAGTGCCGAGGCGCGCTCGGCGGCATCCCGGATCGCGGTCACGTCGTGGCGCGCCGGGTCGTCGACCTCGCCCAGCAGGAGGGCGGCGTAGCCGTCGATCACAGTGAGCAGGTTGTTGAAGTCGTGCGCCACCCCGCCGGCGAGCTGGCCGATCGCGTCCAGCCGCTGGGCCTGGCGAAGCTGCGCCTCGACGTGGCGACGTTCGGTCACGTCGGCGACCATCGCGAGCGCGCCGCCGAAGCCCTCGCCCGGCGTCCCGGCGAGCTCGCCGGCGACCTGATCTGCCTGACCAGCCTGATCTGCCTGACCAGCCGCGCCCGCCGGGCGCGCGGCGGGCGCGGGCGAGCCGGATGGGCGCTGCGGCCCGGCTGGCGCCGTGTCGGCGTCGGCGCGGGCGGTGAGCGCGATCTGCACGCGCACGGTATGCCCATGCAGGTGGGTGTGCGGGGGCGCCGCGCGGTCACGGGCCAGTTCGACCTCGATCCGCTGGGTCCCGCGGTCGCGGACCGCGGCGAGCGCCGCGAGCAGCGGCTCGTGGTGGATGGGCAGCACCAGGTCGATGAACGTCACGCCGCGCACCTCGCGGGGCGTTCGGCCGACGAGGGCCGCGAACTGGGCGTTGGAATACTCGATCGTGCCATCGGAGCCGATCAGGACGACCCCTTCGCTGGTCGTCTCGACGATGCCCCGGTAACGCTGCTCGGACTGCCGCAGTTTGCGCTCCGCGGCCTGGCGCAGCCTCAGGTCCTCGAACACGGCGGCGCCGCGGACCAGCGCGGGGAATCGGCCGCGCAGTGACCAGTACCAGATACCGACGATGGCGGTGCCCAAGTCCCAGAACGCGCTGGCGCTGCCCACGCCGCCCAGCTGGCCGCCGTGGGTGTGGTCCGGCCCCGAGGACGGGTTCACCACGGAACTGAAGTACAGCGCGGCGTGCAGGCCGTGGCCGAACGCGCAGGTGAAGAAGATCGCGGACGTTGCCGTGCCCAGCTTGTTGTTACGCCACTGTCCCGATTTCCCGAGACCGCGCGCGATCGTGAGCGAGATCGCGAAGTAGGTCAAGAAGGTGACGGTGTTCGCGAACGCCGCGACCTGGTAGGTCATAGCGGGAATTCCGTCGTCATGGCGGTCATCCTGCCCCTAGTGACGCCGTTCCGGAAGAACACGGTATTCGGAGGCCACGAAAATCATCGCGACGACGGGCCCGACACGCCGGTGTCCCGTGCCGTGCGCCGCGACACACCGCATCCGCGGGCCGCGCCGCTAGCCCTGACTGAGGACGGGCGCCGGCGGCCCGCACGGCACCCTCCACATGACCCGGGTTCCGGTGCCGTCCCCGCCCGGACCGATCTCGAAGGCGCCGCGCAGCTCGTCGGCGCGGCTGCGCATGTTCGCGAGCCCGCTGCGGCGGCTCGGCTCGCCCACGCCGACCCCGTCGTCGACGATCTCAGCGGTGACCTCGCCGTCCGCGACCGTCACCGTCACCGCGGCGCCGTGGCACTGGGCATGACGGGCCGCGTTCGACAGGCTCTCCCGGACGACCGCGAGCAGGTGGTCGGCGACCGCCGGGTCGACCGCGCTGTCCACCGGTCCGTCGACCAGCAGGTGCGGCTCGAAGCCGAAGGCCCTGGTCATCTCGTCGACGATGCCGCGCAGCGCCACTCGCAGACCGTTGCCACCCGCGGCGGACCGGCCACGCAGCTCGAACACCGACTGGCGGATCTCCCGGATGGTCGCGTCCAGGTCGTCGACGTAGGTCGCCAGCCGTTTCGCACGGTTTGGCTTGCTCTCGGCCTCGGCGAGCCCCTGCAGGCCGAGCGCGACGGCGAACAGGCGCTGCATGACATGGTCGTGCAGGTCGCGGGCGATGCGGTCACGGTCCTCGAGCACCGTCAGCCGGTTCTGCGCGGTGCGGGACTCGGCGAGCTGCAGGGCGATCGCGACGTGCCCCGCGAACGCCGCCGCCATCTCCAGGTCCGTGTCGGTGAACGGCTCGGCGTCGCGGCGGCGGCCGAGGATGACCGCGCCGGAGCTGGTCCGGGAGGTCACCAGCGGCACGACCATCACCGGGCCGAGGTCCGGGTCGCCGTCGAGCAGCTCGGCGATCTCGCACGGCGCCTCGGCCGCGAACAGCGGCGCGTGCTCGCGGATCGCCCGGCCGGCCAGCGACTCGTCGAGGTCGAGCAGCCCGCCCGCGAGCCGGGCCGCGCCGTCACCGGCGGTGATGTCCAGGCGCAGGTGCTCGGCGTCGTGCGTGCCGAGCGCGAGCGCCGCGAGATCCGCGCGCGCCACCTCCCGGGCGCGGTGCACGATCAGCTCGAGCGGCCGTTCGCCGTCGCCGAGCAGGTGGCGGGTGATGTCGGCGGACGCCTGCAGCCACTGCTCGCGGTGCTGCGCCTGACCGAAGAGGCGGGCGTTGTCGATCGCGACCGCGGCGCTGGCGGCCAGCGCCAGCACCAGCTCCTCGTCCTCCGCGGTGAACACCCGCCCGCCGCGCTTCTCGGTCAGGTACAGGTTGCCGAACACCTCGCCGCGCACCCGGATCGGCACGCCGAGGAAGGTGCGCATCGTCGGGTGGCCATGCGGGAAGCCGACTGCGCCGGGATGCGCCGCGATGTCCTCCAGCCGCACCGGCCGCGGGTCGTGGATCAGCGCGCCGAGCACGCCCTCGCCGCGCGGCAGGTGCCCGATCTCGGTGACCAGCCGCGGGTCGATGCCGACGTGGATGAACTGCTCCAGCGCCTCGCCGCCCTTGGCCATCACGCCGAGGGCGCCGTAGCGGGCGTCGACCAGTTCGCAGGCCGCCTCGACGATGCGGCGCAGCACGACGTCGAGGCTGAGGTCGGAGGCGACGTTCCTGGTCGCGCGCAGCAGTCCGCGCAGCCGGCTCTGCGTGGACATGACGTCCTGGGCACGCTCGATGAGCTGCAGGAGCAGCTCGTCGAGTTCGAGCCTGGCGACGCCGGTGAACTCCAGCTCGTCGCCGGTCAGCTCGCCGCGCCGGGAGCTGGCACGCTGCGCCGGGGCCAGGCCGCCGGGCACCGGCGACAGGTCCCCCGGCGCAGGCGGCGCGGGCTCGATGGTCGGGTCAGCTCCCATGTCCCCGACACGGTAGCCGACGCCACCGACCCGCAGGTGGTCATCGACCCGCAGGTGGTCGTCGACCCAGCTCATCCCGCCCGCCCGCTCGTCCATGACGATCCTGACTGCCCCGCCTGCCTGCCACCGCCTGTCCAGGTCCTGCGCCAGCGCTACCGGAGGTGGCGGCGGGCGACGGCGGCGGACTCGGCGATCGGGACGGCCGTGTGGATGACCGTGGCCGTCGGCCACGGGTCGGCCCGGGCGGCCATCGCGGCGTGCACCGCCGCGGTCGCGTCGGAGGCGTCGCGGCCGTGCGCCGCCCGGCGGGCGATCCTGGCCGCCGCCACCTCGGGCGCCGTCGCGCAGCGCAGCTCGACGAGGTCCGCCGCCGCGGTGGCGGCGAGCCGCGCCGCCGCCGCCCGGCCGGCCGCCGACGACCACGAGGCGTCCAGCAGCACGTTCTCGCCGTGCGCGAGCGCGAGCCCGGCGCGGCGCAGCAGCTCGGCGTAGACCGCCTCGGTCACCGCCGGGTCGTAGATCCCGGCGTCCAGGCCCGGGTTGAGATCCGCCGGGGCCGGCGCGTCGGCGGGCAGGCCGGCAAGCTCCTTGCGCACCACGTCCGAGCGCAGCAGCACCCAGCCGTCGTCGGCCTCGGCGAGCTGGCCGGCGAGCGTCGACTTGCCCGTCCCCGGCAGGCCGCCGACCAGCACGAGGCGCACCCGGCCGCGGCGCAGGTGGTCGAGCGTCAACGCGGACAGCCGGCGGGCGAGGTCGGCGGCGTCCTGGTCGCCCTGCCCGGCGCGCAGGCAGCTGACCTTGGCGCGGACGAACGCCCGGTAGGCGATGTAAAGGTGCTCGAGCGACGGCGGGTGGGTCTCGCCGGAGAACCCCCGGTACCAGCCGAGGAACCGCTCGGCGTCCTCAGGGGCACCGAGCCGCTCCAGGTCCATCGCGAGGAAGGCGACGTCGCCGAGCACGTCGCCGACCCGAAGCCGCTGGTCGAACTCGATGCAGTCGAGGATGCGCGGGCCGTCGGGCAGGCAGAAGATGTCGTCGGCCTGCAGGTCGCCGTGCCCGTCGCGGACCCGGCCGGCGCGCATCCGCTCCCGCAGCAGCGGACCGCGCCCTTGGAGGTAACGGGCCGAGAGGCGGTCGATCTCGGCGATGGCCCGGCCGTCCAGGAAGCGGCCGAGGAAGGGCGCGACGCCTTCGACCCCTTCGCGCCACAGCCCCGCGAGCGTCTCGGGGCTCCCGGCCGCCGCGATCTGCGGCGACGTCTCGCAGGCCGCGTGGAAGGCCGCGAGCCGGCGCGCGACGGCCCGCAGCGGGTCGTCGACCGGATGGCCACGCCGGACCAGCGTGGACAGCCGGCGGCGCTCCGGCAGGCGGCGCATCACCACGGCGTGGTCGACGAGCCGGCCCTCGCCGTCCCGCAGGCCCGCCACGCCCAGGTAGACGTCCGGTGCGAGCCGCCGGTTGAGGGTCACCTCCGCCTCGGCGGCGGCCAGCCGGGCCTCGCGGGTCCGGAAGTCGAGAAACCCCAGGTCGAGTGGCTTCTTGACCTTGTAGACCAGGTCGCCGACGAAGGTCAGGGTGGCGCTGTGCGTCTCGATGGTCCGCGCGCCCTCGCCGCGCGGGAGGGCGTCCACGTCCCATCCGCCGGCGCGTGGTGGCCCGGCCCGGCCGGCGCGCCGTGTCGGCGTGGCCTGGTTCGCTCCGGCCGGGCGGCGCGCTCCGGCCACTTCCTCGCTTCGCTGCGGAAGGGACCTCCGCGCGTCGTCCTCCTCCGCGATCGTGCCCTCGGACGTCAGCGAGGCCGAGGGCGCGGCAGCAAGGTTGTACGCGGGCATCATGCCTCCTCGGCGCGGGGTGCGAGGTGCGGGTGCCTTCCAGCATCGCCGGGCGCCGGGGTGGCGTCCGGCGCCAGACGTATCCGGTTACTGGGACGTTCGGACCGCCGGCTGAAGGCGCCTGGCGCAGCCGGCTCGGGACGGTCGGGCATACCCGGGACTTCTGCCCACGCCCGCGTCGCCACGAAACAAGCCTCCGCCATATCTTTGCCGGGTTCGTCCGCCGGCCAGGTCTCCGGCAGCCCGATCAGCCAGGACGACCAAATCAACCGACCCGGCCAGGCCAACCGACCCGGCCAGGCCAACCGATCCAGCCGACCCAGCCGGGATGGCCAGGTCAGCCGTGGGCACCGGCGGCGAGCCGGGTGGCGAAGACGGCGGCCTGGGTGCGGCTGACCAGCCCCAGCTTGTCGAGGATCGCCGAGACGTAGTTCTTGACGGTCTTCTCGGAGAGGTGGATGCGCGTCGCGATCTGCCGGTTGGTCAGGCCCTCGGCGATCAGCAGGAGCACCTCGCGCTCGCGTTCACCGAGACTGGCCAGACGGCGGTCCTCGGCGGGTCCTTCTCGCAGGCGGGTCAGCACCCGCTGGGTGACCGCCGGGTCCAGCAGCGAGCGGCCGGCGGCGATCGCGCGGATACCGCCGATCAGGTCGGTGCCTTTGATCTGCTTGAGCAGGTAGCCGGCCGCGCCTGCCATGATCGCCGAGAAGAGGGCGTCGTCGTCGTCATACGACGTCAGGATCAGGCAGCCGATCTGCGGGTGCGCCGAGCGGATGTGCCGGCAGACCTCGATGCCGCTGCCGTCCTCAAGCCGGGCGTCGAGGACGGCCACGTCCGGCGAGACCGTGGGGATCCGGCGCAGCGCCTCAGCCGCCGTGGCGGCCTCACCCACGACCTGGATGTCGTCAGTGTCCTCGAGCATCTCCCGGATGCCACGCCGGACGATCTCATGGTCATCCAGGAGGAATACCCGCAGCTCGTTTCATGATGAAACGATACGCGGACGAAGAGAACCGCAGGGTACGCGTTTGGTCGGGCGGTACCGGTCGGTACGGACCGCCCGATCGGGACTTTGGTCAGGTAGCCGGCCTGTACGCCCGGACCGGCTTCCCACGGTCGAACCGGCCGAGCATCCAGTCCAGCCGGTCCGCCAGCGTGCGGCAGACGGTCCGCCCGAACCTGGCCGGACGGGTCAGCGGGTCGCGGGCAGCACCGGCCAGGTCGGCTTCTCCTGACTGGTCATCCAGGCGATGTCCCCGGCCTTGACGCCGAGCCGGTCGGCCAGCTCGGCCGCATCCCTGCCCTCGCTCAGCGCCGTGCGCAGGGCGTCGGCCCGCAACTGCCGCAGCTGGGTAGGCCGCGGGTGGTTGCGCCAGATGAGGTCGTTCGCGCGGGCCGCCCGGTCCACGGAATCCTCGATCGAAGCAATCTCTTCGCAGGTCGGCACACGGACATCGTGGGGCGAACGGGCCCGCGCGGCAACAGCGAGATGACCGGAGCCGGGCCACATTGCCAACGCACGTCAAACACGACCCGGCCAGACGACTACCAGGAGGCGGACGCTCGTAGCTCGCAGCGAGCGAATGACGAGGCGGCTGGGCCGGTGTGTGTCTGCCCGACCCCGCCCCGAGCACGTCACCGGACCGCCCGTGCACCGCTGTGACAAGAACCACGTACGCAGGCATCCCGGCCGTGACCTGCACAGCGGCCCCGCGCCGTCGGCGGCGGCCGCTCGGCCACGCCCCAGGCACCCATCCAGCAGGTGGAGCAGGATGGGGAGGCCATCACTGGTCGGCCAGCCGGCTCGGCAGCGGCACCCCGGCCAGCGCGGCCCCATGGGCGGCCTACGGCACTTTGGTGCCAGGACCGGAGTCCCGAGAACCGGAGTCCCGAGAAGGACCGGTGAGGCCGTGCCGCAGGAGGCCCGCGAGCGCGGCGTACGCGTCGGCGTCGGACAGGCCCGTGGCGGCGCCCATGTCGCCACGCTGAATCTCGACCATCACCGCCGTTGCCGCCTGACCGACGAACGCCGCGTCGACCCCGCGAAACACGCCCGCCGCCACGCCGGCCCCGACCAGCTCACGAATGCGGCGCGCGGCGATGCGGGTGTTGCGCTCGTATTCGGCCCGGGTCGCCGGGTTCGCCGCCAGGTCACGGCGAAACGCCGGCGAGGCCGGCCGCAGCTCGCGGGCGACTCCGCCCAAATAGGCGCCGACGGTCTCGGCGGGGCTCGTGCTGGCCGCCGCCGCGACGTCGCGTTCGATCCGCTCGGCCGCGGCCCGGAAGAAATACCGGGCGACGGCGACCGCGAGCTGCTCCTTGCTGTGCGCGAGCGCGTAGAGGGTGCTCTTCGAGCAGCGAAGCCGGCCTGCGAGATCCGCCAGCGTGAAGTGGGCGAAGCCCTCGGCCAGGAAGATGCCGAGCAGCGCGTCGAACAGGTCCGCCTGCCGCGCCGTGCGCATCGGCGGCGCGGCCGACTCCGCGTCGGGTATCGGCAGGGCAACCGTCGCCGGCTCGTCCACCTCAGCTGTCCCGCGTGGCCACATCCTGTTCACCTTACTGTGAACAGAAAATCAGGGCCGGGCGAGCAGGGGTGCGATCGTGAGGAGCTCGGTGGCCAGGTCGAGGCCGCCGGCGATCTCGACCTGTGCCGGCGTGAGCCGGCCGCGGTCCGCGACCAGCAGGCAGAACTCGACGACGTCGGCGGTGACCTCGGCTTCCGGCTCGGCTGCCGCGGTGACCGGGACGGCATCATGGCCACCCACCTGGACCAGCCAGGAGCCGCCGCCCGGCCCCGTGAGCGTCAGGCGCAAGACGCCAGCCGGTGCCGTCGGCGTGCGTCGCGGCAGCGTGCTCAGCAGCCGGGCCGCGAGGTCTGCCATCGCACCGAGGCTGTCGACGGGCGGCGCCGGCACCGACAGGCCGGCCGCCGCGCCGATGTCGCGGGCGTGGATCCAGGCCTCGAAGCCCCGGATGGTGAGCTGGGCGGTGACCGGTGCGGGGACGCCGTCGACCTCGACGATCCGCGCGGCCAGCGCCGGCTCGGCGCGCAGCCGGGCGGCGATCGTCTCCGCGTCGCCGCGCCACAGCGCCTGGACGCGCGCGCGCGGCCAGCCGGCGACCCAGGCCAGCAGCCGCTCGGTGTGGTCGACCTGTGAGGCTCCCCTCTCCGGCGACGGGACGACGGCGATCCCGATCGCCGTGGCCAGCAGGGCGTTGCCTGCGGCGACGTGCGGGACCAGGTCCCCGAGGCGCCAGTCGAGCACCGGGCTCGGCCGGCGCAGGACCTCGTCGCCGACCTCGGCGAGCACCGCGTCGAGCATGCTGGTCCCCGCTGCGAAGGGGGTGGCGAAGGCCGGCACCCGCGGCGCGGGGCTGCGGCGTGCTCGGGCGGCCGTGAGCACCTGGGCGGGCGAGGGGGCGTCCAGTGGCGCGTTCACTGCCACGGCCATGTCCGCATCCGCATCCACGTCCGAATCCGCGCCCACGAGCGCGAGCAGCAGGGCGTCGACCGCTTCGGCCGCGCGCCGCTCGGCCTCGGCGCCCGTCTCGGCGTCGGCGCAGGTCTCGCAGGCACGCAGATGCTCGGCGATGAGCCGCGCTTCGTCAACGTCACACAGATCCATCGCCAGCTCGGCGAGAAACGCGCGCTGATGGCCCTCGGGCAGGTAATGGTCGCCCATGGTCATCCGCCGATGCCTTCCTCAGCGAGAGTTCTGGCGATACGCGCGAGAGCGTTCCGCATCCGTGACTTTGCGGTGCCCTCCGGTATTCCGAGCTCCACCGCTACCTCACGGTAGGTCATTTCCTTATAAAAGGCCAGTTCGACCGCCGTACGTAACGTGTCGGGCAAAGCACTCACGATCAGGCGAACCCGACACGAGGTGTCGTTCGCCTCCACCGCCTCGTCGACGCCGGGCAGCTCGAACGGACCGTGCAACTCGGGTGCGGCCAGGCGGCGACGGCGTTCCTCCCCGCGCACCCAGTCGACGGCCCGCCGGTGCGCCAGCATCGCGAGCCAGGTCCGCAGGCCGGCGCGGCTCGGGTCGAAAGCGAGCGGATGCTCCCAGAGATGGCCGAACACTTCCTGGGCCACGTCACCCGCCGCGTCCCGGTCACGGGTGACCCGGAACGCCAGCGCGTGGACCAGCTTCCCGAACGACTGGTAGATCTCGCCGAGCGCCCGCTCGTCGCCGGCGACCAAGCGGCTGTGCAGCTCCGCGTCCTGCAGCGCGGGTACGGCCACCGGTCGCGCGCTTTCCCCCGTCACTGCACGTCCACCTCCCTGGCGGGAGGTAATCTTAATGCACATCTGGCGGCTTTCCGGCGCGCCGTCCGCGAGGAAGGGCCGCGGTGGCGCGAGACCGGCGCGGCCCTTCCTCGGCCCGGACCCGAGGACGTCAGGGACTGTCAGGCGGCGATCAGCTCGGCCCAGCGCGCGGTGTCGAAATACTCGGTCATCCGCGTCGCCTTGCCGTCCTGAAGCGTCCAGTCGTGGACGAAGGACGTCGAGATGGCGTCGCCGGAGTCCGACCGGGCGTCGATGGTGCCGAAGACGACGACGCGGTCCCCGGCCTCGATGAACTCCTCGGGCCGCACCGCCAGGTGCTCGCCGTAGGCCCCCAGCACCTTGCCGAAGAAGGCCTGCACCTCCTCGTGCCCCTTGTAGGCGCCGCCGAGCTCGCGCGGCGACCCGGCCGGCGCGGTCCATTCGATGTCCGGCGCGAACCGGGAGAACAGGTCCGGCCCGTCACCCCGAGCGAAAGCCTCGTAACCGCCCTTGATGATCTCGGCGTTGCTCATGTGCGGCCTCCAGTCACGATCCCCGCCCCCAAGACGTGCCCGCGGGTCACGGCATATTCGCGCGGCCACGGCGGGCGGATCGCGACGGATTATGTGATCCAGCTCACATAACGAGTTCCGCGGCGCCCAGGATCGGCGGGCTCAGGCAGGAGTGAAGACGACGGGAAGCGACGTCAGGCCGCGCATCCACGGAGAGGGAAGCCAGACGAGTGCATCGCGGTCGACGGCGATCGCGCTCCGACCAAAGGGGAAGACGTGCCTACGGTGACATTCTCGAGGCCGACGCGCCACGGACACGATCGTCCGGCGAGCCGCCGAACAGTCCGCGAAACTGACGCCGACGAGCCGATCCGCCGAGTGCTAGGGGTGCAGGATGCTGGTAAGCAATGCCCAGATGCTGGGCTACGACGACCTGCGTCCGTACAAATCCGGGCTGAAAGGCCACGGCTTCCCGGTCTATCCAGACCTCGAGCGCCATCTGGCCAGGTGCGCACGCGGCACCCAGCCCGACGACCTGGTCCGGCACGTGATGGCGGTGTGTGCGGGCTACGCATACGGCGAGATCGAGTCCACTCAGCACGAACCGGAGGAACTGCGCGGAATCAACGCGCTGTCCGCGATGCTCGTGCGACTGGGCCTGCCGAACAACAGGTGCCGCATCGTGGCGGAACAGAACGACGCGATGCTGATCCGCTCGACCGCCTTCGTCGTCCAGAGCGAGAACCGCGATGTCGTCATCCTCGTCTACCGCGGCACCGAACCGTCGAGCCTGCTCAACTGGTTCACCGATATGGAGATCCACTCACGTGAACCAAGCCTGATCGATCTCGGCGATCACGGGGCCTGCCCGGTACACGCCGGTTTCTACCGCAACATTCGCGCGACCAGATCCGAGGTCCTGCGCACGCTGCAGTTCGCCATGGCGCGCCAGCCCATCGAGGACGCCGGGCGGCCGGGAGCCAGGCCGGCACAGCTGCCCGCCCGCGAGCGGCCGGCGCTCTACGTCACGGGGCACAGCCTCGGCGGAGCCATGGCGGCGATCATGGGTTTGATGCTGATGACCGACCCCGCCTACCGCAACGAGCTCGGCAGGGCGCTGCGCGCCGTCTACACCTTCGGCCAGCCGATGATCGGCCCGGACGAGATCAGGCAGAGCTACGAGGCCGTGCCGGACCGCTACCGGGCACCCGTCTGCCGCTACGTCTACCGGCAAGACCCGGTGCCGCGGGTCCCAGCGGCGGATCTGGGGCCCTTCACCCACTTCGGCATCGAGCACCGCTATGACGGGACGTGGACGCCGAGTACCCAGCCGATCCGCCAGATGCCCAGCATCCTGGGCTTCGGCCGGGCCTTTCTCTCGTTCCCGATGGAGCAGGTCCCGATCCTCAAGCGGCTGCTGCCGCCCTACACGATCTCCGACCATTTCCCGCAGAACTACATCGAGGCCTGCGCCAACCACCACAGCGAATACGGCGACGACCACCTGGAGAAGATCTCCGAAGTCAAGCGGCGGGGCCTGCCGGCACCCGTGCCGGCATCCCCGAACCGGCACCTGCCGAACCTGCCGACGCCGCTGTCCTGGCGGCTGTCGCTGCCGAAGGTGGGACGTTCGGTCAGCACCCTGGTTCCGCTGCCCGCCATGGGCGCGGCCCGGCTCCTACGCGACCTGACCGCCCTGCGATGGCCGGGCCCGACCGTACTGCCCGGCCTGCACGCGGCCCACGGCTCAACAGGCCCAGACTCGGACCCTGACTCGGGCTCGGGCTCGGGCTCGGGCTCGGGCTTGAGGTCAGTCTCGGGCTTGAGGTCGGGCCTGGCAGCCGGCGCACGTCGGTCGGCGTCGCCCAGGCTCCCGGCGCAGGCCGTTCCCGGCGGGGCGGCTGGCCCGCGCCCTCGGTGACCGGTCGAAGCCGCACCCCGCAGGATCTACCACACCGCGCGCACAGGCATCCACTTTACGTTGACGTCTGGATGACACACAGTCACCTCATGCGCCTTGCCAAGATCTCGCTCGCCACGGGCGGCGCGTTCCTCGCGCTCGCCCCACTGACACTCACCGCCTGCGGCTCCTCGGGAGAACCGGCCGCGGGCGCCGCTACTACCTCGGCGACAGCCACGACCACGACCACGGCCTCCGCACCGGCGGCCACGTCATCGGCGGGGCTGCCCGCCCTGGCAGCCCCGCCGACTGTCGTGCTCGAACGGTTCGTCCGATACAGCCCGGATGCCAAGGCCATCACCTATGACCCGAGCCGCGTCCCCGTCGACGCGGACGTGGCCGTCGTGTCCGTCCAGACCACCAGCCAGACCCTCACCCTGCTCGCGGTCCGCGGCCTGCCCCCCAACCAGCACTTCGGCGCCCACGTGCACACCAACGCGTGCGGCCAGGACCCAGCCGCCGCCGGATCCCACTTCCAGAACAAGGCCGATCCGAAGCAGCCGTCGGTGGACCCGGCCTACGCGAACCCGCAGAACGAGATCTGGCTGGACTTCACGACGGACGCGGCTGGGTCCGCCAACGCCGAGTCGGCCGTCAACTGGACGTTCGGCAACCGGCCACACAAGTCGATCGTCATCCACGCCGAACACACCAGCACCGAGCCCGGCCACGCCGGCACGGCCGGCGCCCGCCTGGCCTGCATCGACATCTGACCAGACCGGCGGTAGCGGGACCCAGTCACTACCGCACCAGCCGCCCCGACCAGCGTCCCGGTCTCGACGGCGAGCCCCGACCGGGGCTCGCCGTCGAGACCGGTGTGAAGGCCCGCATCGAGGCCGGTGGCCGGTGCGCTGACCGCCTACGTTGGCTGGGGCGGGGCGTGGTGACCGGGTCATGCAACCCAGGGGTGGTCGCGACCGCACTCGCACGCGCTCCAGGGCCGGTCCTGGCCAGGCCGGCCGAAGCCAGGTCAGAGTGCGCTGGCCAGGCGGTCGGCGAGAAGACGGGTGAAGCGGGCCGGGTCGCGCAGTTCCCCGCCCTCGGCGAGCAGCGCCATGCCGTACAGCAGATCCGCCGTCTCCGCGAGGGCGCCGGAGTCGGCGTCCTGCTCGTGTGCCTTGCGCAGCCCGACGACCAGCGGGTGGGTGGGGTTGAGCTCCAGGATGCGCCGGGAGTGGGGCACGTTCTGCCCCATCGCGCGGTACATCTTCTCGAGGGCCGGGGTCAGGTCGAACGTGTCGCCGACGAGGCAGGCCGGCGAGGTGGTGAGGCGGGTGGACAGGCGGACCTCCTTCACGTCGTCCGCAAGCTTGCCCGCGAGCCACGGCAGCAGCGCGGCGAAGTCCTTGAGCTGCTGTTCCCGCTCGGGCCCGCCGCTCTTCCTCTCGTCGTCCGTGTCCAGGTCGACCTGGCCCTTGGCGATGGACTTCAGCGGTTTCCCGTCGAACTGCGCCACCCGCTCGACCCACACCTCGTCGACCGGGTCGGTCAGGATCAGGACCTCGTAGCCCCTGGCCTGGAACGCCTCCATGTGCGGCGAGTTCTCGATCATCGCCCGGGAGTCGCCGGTCAGGTAGTAGATCTCGTTCTGGCCGTCCTTCATCCGCTCGACGTACTCGCGCAGCGTGGTCGCCTGCTCGGCGTCCCGCGTCGAGTCCACGGAGACGATCTCGAGGATCGCCTCCTCGTTGTCGCCGTCCTCGACGAGGCCCTCCTTGACGGCGGCGCCGAACTCCTTCCAGAAGGTGCGGTAGCGCTCGGCGTCGTTCTCCTGCAGGGCCCTTACCGAGGCCAGCACCTTCTTGACCAGCCGGCGGCGCACCAGCTGGATCCGTCGGTCCTGCTGGAGGATCTCCCGGGAGATGTTGAGCGACAGGTCGTGCGCGTCGACGACGCCCCGGACGAAACGCAGGTAGTTCGGCAGCAGTTCGGCGCAGTCGTCCATGATGAAGACGCGCTTCACGTACAGCTGGACACCCCGCCGGGCGTCCCGGGTGTGCAGGTCGAACGGCGCGCGTGCCGGGATGAACAGCAGGGCCTCGTACTCGAAGGTCCCCTCGCCTTTCATGTGGATGACCTCGAGCGGGTCGGTCCAATCGTGGCTGAGGTGCCGGTAGAACTCGTTGTACTCGGCCGCGTCGACCTCGCTGTGCGGCCGGGCCCACAGCGCCTTCATCGAGTTCAGCGGCTTCTCGTCGGCTTTCTCGTCGCTCTCGCCGGACGCTCCCGCCTCGTCGCCGGCCGCGTTCTCGCTCTTCTCGCCGGGCGCCGGGACCAGCCGGATGGGCCAGGCAATGAAGTCGGAGTACCGCTTGACGATCTCCCGGATCTTCGCCTCGCCGGTGTAGTCGAAGAGACGGTCCTCGCTGTCCTCGGGCTTCAGGTGGACGGTGACCGAAGTGCCCCGGGGCGCGTCGTCGACCGCCTCGATGACGTAGGTGCCCTCGCCGTCGGACTCCCACCGGGTGCCACCGCTCTCGCCGGCCCGCCCGGTGAGCAGGGTGACCCGGTCGGCGACCATGAAGGTGGAGTAGAAACCGACGCCGAACTGCCCGATGAGGTCGGAGGACGCCGCGGCGTCCTGGGACTCCCTCAGTTTGCGAAGCAGTTCTGCCGTGCCGGACTTGGCGATGGTGCCGATGAGCCCGACGACCTCGTCGCGGGACATCCCGATGCCGTTGTCTCGCACCGTCAGCGTGCGCTGCTCCCGGTCGGCCTCGATCTCGATGCGCAGGTCGGCGGTGTCGACCCGCAGGCTGTCGTCGACCAGCGACGCGATACGCAGCTTGTCCAGCGCATCGGAGGCGTTGGAGATCAGCTCCCGCAGGAAGATGTCCTTGTTCGAATAGATCGAATGGACCATCAGCTGCAGAAGCTGGCGCGCCTCGGCCTGGAACTCCAGCGTCTCGACCCGGCTGCTCACGGGGCTCCTCCTGCGAACACGAGCAGTCTGTAGGACAGTTGCCGGACCGGTCCGGTGCGCGGCGGCCGGCGCGGCTACATGTGTGCTCGCCCTGTGTGCTCGCCTCCGCCACAGCCCGGCGACGGACCGCAGAATGGATCGTATCGGGTCGTCGGGCGGATCCGTGACATCGCGCAGGACCGGGGCGGGCTCACGCCCTTCACGGTCGGGCAGCCCGGCCAGGTACGCGGTGAGGATCTGGATGCACACGTGGTCGGCGCCCGCGTCCATGTGCTGGCGTACTCGGTCCCGGACCAGTCCGATGAAGCCGAAGCGAAACTCTCCGAGGCCGCCCGCCGCACGCACGGCTCGCGTTTCAGGGGCGCCGGATCTCGGTGTCCCACCATTCGTCGAGGTGGACGTGCAGGAGCCAGGCGAAGGAGTCGCGGATCTTTCCGTCCGGGTCGGGATCGTCGGGCATACGACCGAGCGGCCAGTCATCGGAACGGAAGACGAGGACCTCGCCGTTCCTGGTGTCCCGCACGCGGACCGAAATGTCGCAGACCGGGCCCGGTGGGCCCGGGGGGTCGGGCGCGAGCGCGCCCGACAGCGCGATCTCCACCGAGAGCGGCTCGTAGGACAGCACGGTGGCGAAGGACGTCTGCACGCGCCTCAGGATGTCGGTCCCGTCCAGGTGTACCAACGTCGTCTCCGCTCTCCGGCCGCCAGGCTCGTTGCGCCGGCGGGCCGTCAGGCGCCGCGCAGTGACTCGGAGATCGCGGTCAGCTCGCCGACGAGGCGCCGGGCCGTCGCCGCGTCGATGCCGTACCGCCCGAACACGCGCGCGGGCACGTCGGCGGCCGTGGCCCGCAGGTCGCGACCGCGCTCGGTCAACGAGATGAGGACCCGGCGCTCGTCCGCCGGGTCCCGTGCGCGGACCGCGAACCCGAGGTCTTCCAGACGCTTGAGCAGCGGCGTGAGGGTGCCGCTGTCGAGGTGCAGCCGCTCGCCGATGTCACCGACCGAGAGTGGATCTTCCGCCTCCCAGAGCACGAGCATGGTGAGGTACTGCGGGTAGGTGAGCCCGAGCTCGGCCAGGACGGGGCCGTAGGCGCGGGTCGCGGCACGGCTGGCGCTGTACAGCGCGAAGCAGAGCTGGTTGCCCAGCTCGAGCTGCGGGACGCGGTCAGCCATGTCTAGACGCTAGCAGTCCGCCTTGCACGATTCGATTGTGTTCTATATAGTTGTGCACAATAGATTGACCAGGAACCGAGCCGGAGGTACCGATGGACGCCATCTACACGGCCACCGCCACCGCGTCGGGAGACGGCCGCAACGGCCACACGGAGAGCGACGACGGTCTGCTCGACCTCGACGTCCGGATCCCCAAGGAGATGGGCGGCCCCGGCGGGGCCACCAACCCCGAGCAGCTGTTCGCCGCGGGCTACGCCGCCTGCTTCCACTCGGCGCTGAAGCTGGTCGGCGGGTCGGAGCACGCCGACCTGGAAGGCTCGCAGGTGTCGGTCAGCGTCTCGATCGGCGTCCTGGGCGACGGCGGGTTCGGGCTGGCCGCCGAGATCGTCGTACACGCCCCCCGCCTCGACCAGGAGACCACCACCGCGCTCGTGCACAAGGCGCATCAGGTGTGCCCCTACTCGAACGCCACCAGAGGGAACGTGGACGTGGCCCTCACCGTGGTGTGAGAGCGAAGGCCTGACCGGGCAGCGGCGAGGCGGACGCGGTCGCCGCGGCTCGGTCGGCCGCATGCGGGATCTGGGTCGCTTTGGCGATTTAGGATCTCTCTTCACCTCCCCGGATCGTCGCGGCTGTTTTCAGTTCAGGTTCGAGAGTGCTCGGCTGTGGCAAGATGCTCGCGTTCGTATGCGCGCCACACAAGGCATTTTCTGTTTAGTGCTTTCGTCAAAAATTGAGCCTTGTCCGCAACGGCGATGTAGCACCTTTCGCTGTTTGCATTTTGTCGGCCGCGCGCTACCATGAACGCATGTTCGAAATGGGTCGTGGTGTCGACGGTGACGCGAGTGACGCGAGTGACGCGGCACCGTCATCCCCGCGCGCCAAGTTCGGAAACGCCGCCGGATCGTCGGCTTCCTCCGCGAGATCGCCCGGCCCGGGAATTCCGGCGGCCGATATGCCGAGCGGTGTTGAGTGGCCGGCGGCGCACGGTCCGACGACGGATCCCCGTTCGGCTCAGCAGGCGCCCGGTCCGACGGCCAGGCTTGCGGTCCGCCATACGGCTCGGCCGGCGTCGGTTCCGGCGTCCGGCCGGGCCGTCAGCCGGGTCGTCAGCCGGGTCGCCCGTGTGGCTCCGTCCCACGGCGCCGCTCCTGTTGCCAGTGCCCCGGAGTCCGACGGGCTACCGGCGGGCGGCGGGCCGGTCGAGCGGTTGGCTGTCGTGGGCGAGATCTTCGACGAGGTGCTGGCGGGGCTTGGGGCGTGCGCGGAGGTGGAGGCGTTCGATCTGGTGGTGGGGCTTGCGCGGTTGGCGTCCCGCCTGGAGGGGGTTGCCGTGCGGGCGCAGGTGCGGCTGGCCCAGCTGCGGCCGGTCGCCGCGGGATGTCTCGACGAGGAGGATGAGCCGTACTCGCCGTATCTGGGCGACGAGCTGGCGGCGGAACTGGGCCAGTCGCCAAGGACGATGACCGGGAAACTGGACCAGGCCTGGGACCTGGCCCGGGGGCTGCCCGCGGCGCTGGAAGCGTTGACCGCCGGCGAGCTGGACCTGACCCGGCTGCGGGCGCTGCACGCGCTGACCCAGGTGCTGTCCGATGGGCAGCGGGCGATGGTGGAGGCACAGATGCTGGCCGGGAGCCGGCTTAAGTCACCCACCCAGTGGCGGCGCAAGATCCGCCGGATGATCGCTCGGCTCGATCCCGACGCGGCTGCTCGGCGGCGGGAGGAGGCGCAGGCGAAGCGGGAGGTGTCCTTTGAGCCGGCGGAGGATGGCATGGCGGTCCTGCAGGCCCTGCTGCCCGCCGAGGACGCCCGGGCGATCTTCGATCTGGTCGACCGGATCGCTAGGCACGACGCCCAGGCCGGCGGGGACGGTCGGCCGGTCGGTGCGCGGCGGGCGGATGTACTGACAGCGCTGCTGCTGGGCAACCGGCGAGAGCGTGTGTCGGTCGAGATCCAGGTGATCGCCCAGGTCGGCACGCTGGCCGGGCTGGACGACAACCCGGCCGAGCTGGTCGGCTTCGGGCCGATCCCCGCCGGGGTTGGCCGAGCGCTGGCCGCCGACGCGCGCTGGCGCCGGGTGTTGACCGACCCGGAGACCGGCACGGTGCTCGATCTGGGGCATCGTCGAGTCCCGACTCCGGCGCTGGCCCGGCTGGTCCGTCATCGAGACGCGCTCTGCGTCTATCCGGGATGCGCGATGCCGGCCGTCGCCTGCGACCTCGACCATACAAAGGCCTGGGCCGAAGGCGGCGACACCGCGCTGAGCAATCTGAACGTCTTGTGCCGGCGGCATCACGTCATGAAACATCGCGCGGGCTGGCGGCTGGACCAGCCCGAGCCGGGAATTTATGTCTGGACCACTCCTACCGGCCGGGTCCATACCGTCGACAACACATCCAACGACGAGGAGGGGTTTCTGCCCGACGAGGACCAGCGCACCTGGACCACCACGACCAGCGAGACGACCGGCGGGTTGCTCGATGACCAGATCGTGGCACCACGCACGTCAGGCAGCCAGTTTGACCCCCGTGAATCCTGCCCTTTCTAGAATGCACACCCGGCCATGCCCGCTCCCACAGCACCGTGAAGATCGGCGCGACGGCCAGGTTGAGCGGCGGGTTGCACAGGCGGCGAGGAACGCGGCGCGGGAGCCGTTGCCGGCGCCGTGCTCGATTTCGTCCGCGGACGCACACGGCCGTCCCGATTCAGAGTCTCGACCGTGTCCGGCCCGATCGTTCCTGCTTTCTCGGACGGCGCTCGACGAGTTCGGCAACGAACTCACCGGCTTCTACGCTCCGTCATCCGCCGGCGGGGTCCGTCATCGAACAGCCAGTATCGTGCCCTTCGTGACAGAACCTGAGTCGGGTTCGATGGCGCGGCTGGGCCGGTTCTGTGCGCGGCACGGATGGTGGGTCATCGCCGCCTGGATCCTGCTCCTCGTCGCCGCGACGGCCGGTCACCGAGTCTCGGGCGGGGAGTACTCGGACGACTTCCAGCTGCCCGGCTCGTCGGCCCAGCATGGCGCCAACCTGCTGCGGGCCCACGAGCCGAAGGCGGGTGGCAAAGCCGGGCAGCTCGTGTTCACCATCGCCAGCCGCGCCGGCGGCGACGCGGCCGTGACGCTGCGGGCGCACGCCGCCGAGCTGACGGCGGCGGCGCGCAACGTCGCCCGGCTGCCGCACGTCCTCGCGGTCAGCGACCCGCTGGCCGCGGCGACCACGTCGAAGGACGGCCGCACGGCCTACGCGACGGTGCGCTTCGACATCAACCCGCGAAACCTCGGGCCGTCCTACCTCGCGTCCGTGGACCAGGCCGTCGCCGGCGCGCGGGCCGCCGGCGTGGACGTGGACTACGGCGGCATCCTCGGCCAGGCCGCACGGCCGAAGGCCAACGAGGCAGCTTCGGAGATCATCAGCATCGTCGTCGCGATCGTGGTGCTGCTGGTCGGGTTCGGCAGCGTCTACGCCGCCGGGCTGCCCATCGTCACCGCGCTCGCCGGTGTCGGCACTGGCCTCGGGGTGCTCGGCATGGTTGCGGCGACCACCGCCTTCGCCTCCGTCTCGCCAACACTGGCCATCATGATCGGGCTCGGGGTCGGGATCGACTACGCCCTGTTTCTGACGACCCGGCACCGTCAGCTCGTCATGGACGGGCTGGAGCCGGTCGAGGCCGCCGCCCGTGCCGTCTCGGCCAGCGGACGGTCGGTGCTCGTCGCAGCCGCCACGGTGGTCATCGCGATGCTCGGGCTGTTCGCCTCCGGTATCGGGTTCGTCGGCAAGCTCGGCCTGGCGGCATCGATCACCGTCGCGGTTTCGGCGCTCGCCGCCGTCACCCTGGTACCGGCGCTGCTCGGCCTGGCCGGGCGCCGCGTCGACCGGTGGTGGGTACGCCGGCCGGTGGCCGAAGGCGCGGCGAGCACCAACGCTGCCGGAACCGGAACCGGAACCGGAACCGACGCTGGCGCTGGCGCTGCTGCTGGGGCTGGCGTCGGTACTGGCTCTGGTACCGCCGGTCTCGGAGCCGGCGGAGGCGCGGGGACCGGCTGGCACCGGTACGCCGCGAGCGTGGGGCGTCACCCCTGGCGTTACCTCGGCGCCGGGGTCGCAGCGCTGGCGGTTCTGGCGGTGCCGATGCTGTGGATGACGCTCGGTCATGTCGGGCCGCACGCGGAGCCCGTCTCCTATACCGATCGCCGGGCCTATGACGCCATCACCGAGGCGTTCGGACCGGGCGCGAACGGGCCGTTCACCGTCGTCGTCCAGCTCGCCGACGGCCAGGCGGACGGCGCAGCGGCTGGCAGGACGACCGGCGGAGCGGACCCGGCGCTGGTGTCCGCCCTGGACCGCGCACTCGCCGGTACGCCAGGTGTGGCGGCGGCGACCCCGGCGAGGACCACCACGGACGGTGCGCTGCTCATCGCCGTCGTCGTGCCCACCACCGGCCCGCAGGCCGCGGCCACCGACAAGCTGCTCGGCCGGCTCCAGCACGACACGCTGCCCCAGGTCCTCGCCGGAACCGGCAGCCACGGCTACATCACGGGCAACCTGGCCGGTCAGCTCGAGTTCCGCGACCGGCTCTCGGCCCGGCTCCCGATCATCATCGCCGTCGTCCTCGCTGCGGCGTTCCTGCTGCTGCTCGCCAGCTTCCGGGCCCCCGTCCTCGCGCTGAAGGCCGCGGTGCTCAACCTTCTCTCGATCGGCGCGGCCTATGGCGTCGTCGTCGCCGTCTTCCAGTGGGGGTGGGGCGGCTCGCTGCTGGGTGTCGACGAGAAGGTGCCGGTCGAGTCGTACGTGCCGATGATGATGTTCGCGATCGTCTTCGGGCTTTCGATGGACTACGAGGTCTTCCTGCTGTCGAGGGTCCGCGAGCGGTGGCTCGCCACCGGTGACAACGGCCGCAGCGTCGCCGACGGCCTCGCCGCGACCGCCCGCGTCATCACCTGCGCGGCCCTCATCATGACCAGCGTCTTCCTCGCCTTCCTGATCTCCAGCAACGTCGTCATCAAGATGCTCGCGCTCGGCCTGGGCGTCAGCGTTCTGATCGACGCCTCGCTCATCAGGCTGGTCGTCGTCCCCGCGACGATGTTCCTACTCAGCCGAGCCAACTGGTGGCTCCCCCGCTGGCTCGACCGTCTCCTCCCCCGCATCGAGCCCCGCCCGGTCGCCGTCCCCAAGCCCCGGTCAGGGGACAATTCGCAGGTCGGTGCCAGAGTCCGGTAACGGCGGCTCAGGGCTGGGGGGCGAGGTGCTGGTCGCCTGCGTGCACCGCGGCGAACACGCGCTCGACCGTGTCCTGCTTCTCCCCCACCGGCGCCACGTAGTCGATCGCGGCCCGGGCGGCGGCCTCGCCGAGCGTGCGGCTGATGACCCAGGCCGCGAGGTACTGCGACGCCAGGCAGCCGCCGGCCGTGGCGACGTTCCCGACCGCGTGGAACGGCTGGTCCAGCACCTCGACGCCCCACGCCTGGACCCACGGCCGGCTGGTGGCGTCGGTGCAGGCCGGGACCGAGGCGAGCAGGCCCAGCCGGGCCAGGACCAGTGCGCCGGAGCACTGCGAACCGATCAGCTGCCTGGTCGCGTCGAGCGGTAGGGAGGCGATCAGGCTGTCGTCCTGGACGACGTCTCGCGTGCGGATCCCACTTCCGACCAGCACGACATCCGCCTCGGCGGCGAATCCGAGCGGGCGCTGACCGGTCACCTCGACGCCGTTCATCGAGGTCACGACGGGCGTCGGGGTGGTGATGTAGGCGGTGAGCCCGTCGTTGCGGCAGCGGTTGATGATCGCGGCGGCGATGAAGCTGTCCAGCTCGTTGAACCCGTCGAACGTCACCACGGCGACCTGCACACCCATCCCGCCTCCGCTGCTACCGGCTCCGGTCCTCATACCGAGGTCATCCAACGATCGCACGAATTTCCTGGCATCGCACCGGGCCACCTTCACCGTGCCCGGGAAGCGGCCGGCACGTCAGTCCGACGCTGCGTGTCATGACTGACGCGTACCGCCTGACTGATCTTGACCGGTGAGGATGTCTGTCACTCTCCGCATCCATGAATACGCGTATCAGCGTGGGGTGGTGGGGTAGACACCAGACCAGCGCGGCTCCCCCACTGGAAGCCGCGCGTGAAGTCCATCTGCCCGAGGGAGGACAGCCATGAGTCGAGACATGCGCGTCAAGCTAACGACCATCGACCAGGACGAGCTTGCCTGGCACAAGAGCACCGCCAGCCCTTACGCCGCGACGTGTGTCGAAGCCGCATCCGTCGATGGCGGTACGCTGCTGCGTGACTCGACCGACCCGAAGGGCCCGGTCCTCGCGTTCAGCGACAAGGAATGGGACGCCTTCGTTACCGGTGTTCGCAACGGCGAGTTCGACCACTGATACTTCGACCACTGATACTCCGCACGGCGGCCCCGAAGGTCACCCCGGCCTTCGGGGCATGCCCATCGACCCGCCTTCGCCCGCGACGACGCGGACGCGGTATCAATCCGGTTCCGGCACGCCAGCACGACCGTCGCGCCACGCGCGGAGAGCACCTTGGCGGCTTCGAAGCCGATCCCGTGTTCGCACCGGTGATGACCGCAGTCTTCCCGGTCAGGTCAGGCACGTCGGCCGCACCCCACCGCCGCGTCGACGCTGTGACTAGGCAGACATTCGTCCCAACTATTGGTGGCTGTCACGCCACGTGCAGCCCGTCGGACTCGGCCTGCACTCCCCGTGGCCGTGGTCGAGCGGCAACGCCCCTGGCGGTCGGGCCCCATGCCCCGACCTGCGACGACGGGCAACGCCCGCGCCTGCAGGCGCTTGCGACCGTCGCGCCGGTGCGGCCAGCCCGTCGCAGAACAACGGCGACTGGCGGAGACTGGCGGGCGCCGTCGCGGGGCCGGCATAGCAAGTGGCTCTGAGCGACAAGGGAGGATGTCCCTCATGCCCGCTGTGCACCCGCCCGAGCTCCGGCGACGGCGCCCCACCGAGGTGACCCACCCGGCACGTCGACGAAGCCGGCGACGGTGATAGCTCCGGTCCGGGGCTGGCGCGGCAAGCTGCGGGGCCAGCGGAGCGCGCAGGGCCGACCAGTCCAACAAGGCAAACGCCAACGAGGCCGCCGCGGCCGACGCCGGATCGCCGTCATCGCCGTAACGATCGTCTTGGCCGTCACGGGCGGCTCGGTCGCCATCGGTGTGTCCAGCTCCGACTCGCCGGTCCGGACACGGACCCAGCTCGTCGCCGGCACGGCCGAGAACGGCGTGCCGGTCGCGCTGGACACCACCGCCTACCTGCCGCGGTCCCTGCCGGCTCCGGCGGTTCTGCTCGCGCACGGGTTCGGCGGGTCGAAGGACGACCTCGACGACGCCGCCCGCTCGCTGGCACGGCGCGGCTACTTCGTCCTCGCCTACACCGCGCGGGGCTTCGGCCGTTCCGGTGGGCTGATCCACCTCGACGCGCCGAAATACGAGGTGGCCGACGCGAGCAAGCTGATCAGCTACCTGGCGACGCGGCCCGAGGTGATGAAGGACGAGGCGGGCGACCCGCGCGTCGGCGTCGCTGGCGCGTCCTACGGCGGTGCGCTCGCGCTGCTCACGGCGGCCGCCGACCGGCGCGTCGACGTGGTCGCGGCCGACATCACCTGGAACGACCTGTCGGCGGCGCTGTTCCCGAACGACGCCGAGTTCCCGGACGGCGCCGACGAGCCCGGCGTCTTCAAGAAGCAGTGGGCCGGTGTCCTGTTCGCCTCCGCCGCGAACCAGCTGACCGGGGCATGCGGGCGGTTCGCGCCGGACGTGTGCGCCGCCTACCAGCGGGCCGCCACCACCGGTCAGCCGGACGCCCAGATCCTCTCGCTGCTGAAGGCCGCCAGCCCGGCCGGCGTGCTGGACAGGATCACCGTTCCGACGCTGCTCAGCCAGGGCGAGCAGGACTCGCTGTTCGGGCTCGGCCAGGCCGACGCGAACGCCCGCGCCCTCGCCGCGCACGGGACGCCGGTCAAGGAGATCTGGCGAAGCGGCGGCCACGACGGGACGACATCCCCGGCCCAGCTGGCCGACGACACCGCGGACTGGTTCGACCCGGTGCTGCTGCGGCACGGATATCTCGACTCCTCGTTCGAGGTGGCCGTGCCGGCGAGCGGCATCTCCGCCGACACCGGGCAGACCGTCGCGCGGACCCTGCACGCGGCCGACCCGGTGGCCAGCCGGCGCACTGAGCGTGTGACCGTCCTCGGACCGTCCCAGACCGTCTACGCGCCAGCCGGCGGCAGCCCGGCGATCATCACCTCCCTCCCCGGTCTGGGTTCCCTGCTGGCCAGCGCTACCGCGCTCTCGCAGTCGGGCGCGGCGGCAGCCGCGGGGTCCGGGGCATCCTCGGAATCGGCGACGTCGCCAGGGTCGGGGACGTCCTCGGAATCGGGGACGTCCCCGGGAGCCGGCGGGCTGCCGGGAGCCGGCGGGCTGCCGGGAGCGGGGGCGCTCGGGGCCATTCCCGGCCAGATCGCGGCGTTCGCGTCCGAGCCGCTGCCGGCCGAGCTCCTCGTGGGCGGATCCTCGACCATCACCCTGCAGGTGACGGCGCAGGACGCCACCGACGCGACGCTGTTCGCGTCGCTGGTGGACCTGAGCCCGGACGGGGACTCGAATCTGCCAGGCGGCCTGGTCGCGCCGATCCGCCTCACCGGTCTGCAGCCCGGCGTGGCGAAGACGGTGACGGTGACCCTGCCCGCCGTCGTCGCCAAGGTCCCCGCCGGCCACCGCCTGCTGGTCACCGTCGCGACGACCAACTCGGCCTACCAGCTGCCGGACTCGCCCCACGCCTACGCCGTCGCGCTGGCCGGCGCGTCGCTGAGCGGCGACCTGACGGTCGCCAAGATCGACGGACGGGTCGCGCAGTCCGGCCTGCCCTGGGCCTGGCTGGTGGTCGGAGGCGCGGCGATGGCCGCGCTGCTGCTGGGCTCCGTGGTCTCGAGGGCACGGCGCCGCAGGCGGAGCCGACGGACGGTGACGGCCGAGCTGGCGACGGTGCCGGTCGTGATCGAGGGCCTGGTCAAGGAGTACGGCGATGGGTACCGCGCGGTCGACGGCGTGAGCTTCACCGTGGAGCCCGGCCAGGTCGTCGGGCTGCTGGGGCCGAACGGGGCCGGGAAGACCACCGCGCTGCGCGTCCTGATGGGACTGATCAGTCCGACCGCGGGCACGGTCCGCCTGTTCGGCGAGCTCGTCGAGGCGGGCGCGCCGGTGCTGTCCAAGGTCGGGACGTTCATCGAGGGCCCCGGGCTGCTGCCGCACCTGTCGGGACGGGACAACCTGCGCCTGTACTGGGCGGCCACCGGCCGGCCGACGGCCGACGCGCAGTTCGACACCGCGCTGGAGATCGCCGGGCTCGGCTCGTCGGTCGAACGACCGGTCAAGACCTACAGCCAGGGCATGCGCCAGCGCCTGGCGATCGCCCAGGCCATGCTCGGCCTGCCCGAGCTGCTCGTCCTCGACGAGCCGACCAACGGCCTGGACCCGCCGCAGATCGCCGAGATGCGCGAGGTGCTGCGCCGCTACGCCACGACGGGCCGCACCGTGGTGATCTCCAGCCACCTGCTCGCCGAGGTCGAACAGACCTGCACCCACGTCGTGGTGATGCACAAGGGCAGGCTCGTCGCGGCCGGCTCGGTCGAGGAGATCGTCGGAGCGGGCAGGACGCAGCTCGCAGTCGCCGACGCCGAGGAGGCCCAGAAGATCCTTGCCGCCGCCGGTGTGCCTGCGCAGATCATGCCGGCGCAACGCTCGTTGGAGGAAGTGTTTCTCAGGATGGTCGGTGCGGAGCAATGACACTGCCAGCCACAGGCGAGCACGGCGGAGACGAGCACGGCGGAGACGAGCACGGCGGAGACGAGCACGGCGGAGGCGAGCGCCGCGGAGACGAGCACGGCGGAGGCGAGCGCCGCGGAGGCGAGCCCGCAGGACTGCGGCCGCCCCCCACCCAGCGCGGCGCGCACGGCATGCTCATGGAGGTCACCGAGGCCCACGGCAACGGCTTCTCCCCCAACCGGACGCTGCCGATAAGGGTGGAGTTCGTCCGGCAGCTGCGCCGCCGCCGGACCCACGTGGTCGCGATCGTCCTGTTCCTGCTGCCGCCGATCATCGCGCTCGCGTTCCTGGCAAGCTCGCAGGACGACACCGCGGGGACGAACAACCCCAACCTCTCCGGGCAGCTGCTGACGTCACTGGCGACGAAGGGGGCGACCAACTTCGCCCTGTTCACCGAATTCGCCTCGGCGGGGTTCCTGCTGGTCGTGCTGGTCGCCCTGTTCTGCGGTGACACGGTGGCGAGCGAGGCGAGCTGGTCGTCGCTGCGCTACCTGCTCGCCATCCCGGTGCCCCGCGCCCGGCTGCTGCGGCAGAAGTTGATCGTCTCCCTGTCGCTGAGCTTCGGTGCGAACATCCTCCTGCCCGCGTGGGCGTTGGTCGTCGGCGGGCTGTTCTACGGCTGGGGGCCGGCCCAGTCGCCGCTGGGTGGAGCGTTTACGAACAGCGAAGGCCTGACGCGGCTGCTGATCGTCGTCGCGTACGCGAGCGTGCAGTCGCTGCTGGTCGCGTCACTTGCGTTCCTGTTCGGCGTGCTCACCGACGCCCCGCTGGGCGCGGTCGGCGGCGCCATCCTGGTTTTCGTCCTGTCGAACATCCTCGACTCGATCACGGCGCTGGGCGGGTATCGCCGGGTCCTGCCGACTCATTTCCAGTTCGCCTGGATCGACGCGATCAGCCCCGACATCCAGTGGGCCAACATGATGCGCGGGTGCGGCGTGGTCCTGGCCTACTCGGCGATCTTCTTCGCCCTCGCCTGGCGCCACTTCCAGCGCAAGGACATCGTGAGCTAGCGCGATGACGGGCTCGTGAGCGTGCCGACGAACGTCGGAGGCCGCCAGCTCGGCCACGTGGACGCGGCGGGCGCCGGCTCCGCGCCACCGGTGCCACGTCCAGCAATGCCCACCTGACCCACCATCGAAGATCACCGGATCGGTACCCAGATCCGAACTGCGAGCCCTGATTAGTTCGGATCGTGGTACAGATCTGGTGATCCCCCTCACGGCGCGGCGGCGCCCCAGGCAGACACGTTCCGACGGCCGGGTCGGCTGGACTCGGGTCACCATTCCCCATGCGGTTCGCCGCCCTTCGGCGGCGATTGGCTAGAGCCGGCCACGCGGCCCCACAGCTCGGTCTCGACCACAGCACCCGGCGGCGACGCGGGCCGATTATGGTCAGTGGCCATGCAGCATTCGTTCTGCTCGCACTGCGGCTCGAAGTACCCGACCGACGCCGGGTGGCCCCGGGAGTGCGCCTCCTGCGGTGAGATGACGTGGCGCAACCCGACGCCGGTCGCGGTGGCACTGCTGCCCGTCGTCGTGGCCGACGGCGGGCGCGGCCTGGTGGTGATCCGCCGGGACATCGACCCGGGGCGCGGCCAGCTGGGGCTGCCCGGCGGCTTCATGGAGCTCGGGGAAAGCTGGCAGGAGGCCGCGGTGCGCGAGCTGCGCGAGGAGACCACGATCACCGCGGACGCGGCCGACGTCCAGCTGTTCGACGTGCACAGCGGCACCGACGGCGGCGTCCTCCTGGTGTTCGGCCTCCTGCCGGAGCGCCCGCACGCCGAGCTGCCGCCGGTGACGGCCACGGACGAGGCGACGGAGTGGCTGGTGGTCACCGAGCCGCAGCGGCTCGTGTTCCCGACCCACACGGCCGCGATGGCGGACTACTTCGCCCGGGTGTCCGGCCCCGCGCCGGTCGCGTCCACCTGACCGGTGCCGGCGCGCCACGCCTGCGCCTGCGCCGGAGCGGTGATGTTCTCGGAGCGATCGGCTGGAGTTCGGTTGGCGGTCGGCTGGCGGTCGGCTGGCGGTCGCGGGCGTCAGCTGAATCGTCCGCCGGGCACCTCGAGTGTGGCGCCGGTGAGGTAGCCGGCCAGGTCGGAGGCGTTGACCATGGGACCGCTCGAAGGCATCACCGTCGTGGATCTGACCCGGGCGCTGTCCGGGCCTTACGCCACCCTGCTGCTCGCCGGGCTGGGCGCAAGGGTGATCAAGATCGAGGAGCCGGGCACAGGCGACGTGGCCCGCGGCAACGTGCCGTACCTCGGCCCAGGCGGGCTCGCGCGCGTCCCGAGCGGCGACGACGACATGTCGGTGCCGTTCCTTGACCGCTGCCGCGGCAAGGTCGGCGTCACACTGAACCTCAAGCATCCGGGCGCACGGCAGGTCTTCGAGGACCTTGTCCGCGAGGCGGACGTCGTCGTGGAGAACTTCAGCCCCGGCACGGCCGACCGCCTCGGCGTCGGCTACGAGCACGCCCGGGCGGCCAACCCGCGGATCGTCTACACGTCGATCAGCGGGTTCGGTACGGCCGGTACGGCCGGCACGGCCGGCACGGCCGACGACGGCAAGGCCTACGACCTCATCACCCAGGCGCTGAGCGGCCTGACGATGACGGCGGGAACGCCGGGCGACCCGCCGGCCCGGGTCGGGCTGCCGATGGGCGACCTCGCCGCACCGCTGTTCGCCGTCTCCGGGACGCTGGCCGCGGTGATCGCGGCCCGGACGACCGGCCAGGGGCAGCACGTCGACGTGTCGATGCTCGGCGCGCTCACCTCGCTGGTCGCGGTCGAGCCGTGGCAGGCGTACGAAGCCGCCGGCATGCAGGCGCGCACCGGGAACAACCTCAACCGGCTCGCCCCGTTCGGGATCTTCCGCGCCGCCGACGGCCACGTCGCGATCTGCGCCGCCAACGACAGGTTCTACTCCCGCCTGCCGGCGGCGATCGGCCGTCCCGAGCTGCTGACCGACGAGCGGTTCAGCCGGCGGGCGCCGCGCGCCGCGCACGCCGACGAGATCCATGCGATCGTCGCCGACTGGGCGAGCGGCCTGACCGTCACCGAGATCAGCGGGCGGCTCGGCGAGGCCGGCGTCCCGGTCGCCGAGGTACGGACCCCGACCGAGGCGGTCGTCGACCCGCGCGTCGTCGCCCGTGGCGAGACGGTCCCGCTGGAGCACCCGGAGCACGGCCCCGTGGGCGGCCTGTACGGCAGCGGCGTCCCGGTCGTGTTCTCCAGGACGCCGGCGGGCTACGACCGGCCGGCGCCGGGGCTCGGCGAGCACAACGAGTGGGTGTACGGCGAGCTGCTCGGCTACGGGGCGGATCGGGTGGCCGAGATGGCCGCCGACGGGCTCATCTGACGCCGGGCCGGCCCACGGACATCGCCGGGCGGAGGCCATGGCCCTCGAGATCCGCGCCGGCACGCTCAACATCAACACCTGCATCACGGACCTGCACGTGCCCTTCGGCGGCTGGAAACAGTCCGGCTTCGGCCACGAAGGCGGCCTGGAGGCCGTCGAGAGCTACCTGCAGGTCAAGGCGGTCGGCCCGTACCGGTGAGCCCGGCAGACCCGGCAATCAGATCGGAAGGACAGAGACAAGGACAGAGACGCGGAGCTGCGGCACATTCTCTGCAGCAGCTCCGCTGAATCCCACTGGTGGCCTGGCGCCACCGGGACCACATTGTCTCCGACGCCTAGCTCACCTGGAAACGCATCTCGGGTCGGGTGACGGCGAAGGCCGCGGCGGCAAAGCCGATCGTGGTCAGGCCCCAGGCGGCTGCGTCCAGCACGTTCGACGGCACGACGACGGCGAAGACGAAGTGCAGTGGCTGGGAGACCGTGAGGGCCCAGGCGGCCGCCCGTGGAATCAGCCGCGCCTTCAGGAACGCGACGCCGAGAAGGGTGACACCGAGGACGTGCCCGAGGACGAACAGCATGGTTCCGACGATGACGGTGGGCTCGCCGTTGACGCCGTCGACCACCGAGGTCGCCGCGGCGAGCCCGACGCCGGACTTGGCCGCCGCCAGCGCGGTGAAGTCGACCGCGCTGATGACGCCGAGGAACGAGAAGCCGATGATCGCGAGCACCGTGCCGGCGGCGCCGAGCCGGCGTGAATGACGGTAGGCCAGCTGTCCGATCGTGAGGACGTTGGGAATGAGTATCGCCATGGCCAGCAGGGCCAGCCACAGCACGGCCGCCTGGGCGGTCTGGTGCGCGGCGACGTTGGCGGTGATCGTCCCGGCGCCATCGGTGGAGGCGTAGGGCAGCAAGGCGCGGATGGCAGCGATGGACAGTGGTCCGAGAGCGGTGATCGCGACTAGCCCAGCGCGCCGCAGCGGAAACGGTGCGGTGGGGCTTCTTGTGTCGACGAGGCTGGGAGCGGTCGGCGCGGTCATGGTGCGGTCCCTTCGAACGGTCAATCGGCGGTTGCCTGCATTCGAGGCTGGCCGGCCGGGTTCCCGCCGGGCAGGGGCGCCGCACGGGCGCGACCGGGCAATTCTTCCCGGCATCCGAGGAACAGCCCCCGTGACGGCGGGAAAGATCAGCCCGCATCATGAGGGCATGCGGGGTACGGGGCTGCGCGGCTGGTCGGGCCGGCTGGCCTGGGTGATGGCGAGCGCGGCGGTGGCGTTGGCGTTCGCCGCTGTCATCGGAGCGGGGCTCGCCGGCATGACGCTGACGGCGGCGGTCGACACCTTCGTCGTGACGAACACCGTGATGGCACTGGCTTTCCCGTCGTGCGGGCTGATCCTCGCGGCCCGGCGGCCGGCGAACCCGACGGGCTGGTTGTTTCTTGGCGCGGGCCTTGGTCATGCAGTCACCGCAGCCGTCGTTCCGCCCGTCGTCACCGGAATGGGCGCCGACTGGCCGGACTGGCTGCTGAAGCTGCTCGCGACGGTCGGCGCGGCCGCGTGGCCGTGGTCGATCGCGGTCTTCCTGCCGGTCGCGCTGCTGCTGTTCCCGGACGGGCTGCCGCCCAGCCCGCGCTGGCGCTGGCTGATATACGCCGAGGTCGTTACCGGGTCTTTGTTCGTTGTCGAGTGCGGCGCTGACAAAGAGGCGCTGGGTGCCGGCACGCCCGCGGGGTATCTCAGTTTCGGTGACAGTTACGGCACGTTCCAGCCGTTGTGGGCCGTCGCTGAGCTACGTACCGTCGCGTGCTTCCTGGTGGGAATCGGTGCGCTCGTCGTCCGATATCGGCGTGGTGGCGAGCGGGAACGGCGCCAGCTGCTCTGGCTCATCCTTGCGGCACTGGTGACGATCGGCGTGCTGATCCCTTGGGGAATCTTCCTCGCGGGCCCGATCCTCATGCTGCTGGCCATTCCACTCATTGGTGTGGCCGTGACGATAGCGATTTTGCGCTATCAGCTGCTCGACATTCGTCTCGTCGTTTCCCGCGCCCTCGTCTACCTGACGCTCACCGCCGCGGTGGTCGCGGCCTATGCTGCGCTCGTCGCGCTGTTTGATCTGTCGCTGCGCCGGTGGCTCGGGCTCGGCACCTCGGCGCTCGCCACGCTGCTGGTCGCGATCGGGTTCAACCCGGTGCGGGTGTGGATGCAGCGACAGGTCGACCGCGCGGTCTACGGCGACCGATCCGATCCGGTGCGCGCCGTCTCCAGTGTGAGCGCCCGGCTTGCGGATGCCGACGCCGGCCTGACCGGGACCGTCGAGGCATTGTGCTCGGCGCTTCGCCTGCCGTTCGCGGCGCTTCGCAGCACCGACGCCGAGATCAGTTCGTCCGGCGTCATGCCTGCGACCTTGCGGGCGATCCCGTTGACATACGGCTCCGAGCGCGTCGGGGAGCTTGTCATCGGTCTACGCGCGGGAGAGAAGGACCTCTCACCCGCCGACCGGGCCTTGCTGGACCTGCTGGCCGCGCCGTTGTCAGTCGCGGTGCGCGCCCTCGCGTTGTCCGCGGAGCTCCAGCGGTCCCGCGAGCGCATCGTCGGCGCTCGTGAGGAGGAACGTCGCCGCATCCGCCGCGACCTGCACGACGGCCTGGGGCCGGTCCTCACCGGCGTCACCCTCCAGGCGGACCTGGTCCGTCACCTCGTACTGGCCGACCCGGTCAAGGCCCTCGACACGCTGGCGGACCTGCGCCGTCAGACGGTCGGCGCCATCAAGGACGTGCGTCGGGTCGCGTATGGGCTGCGACCACCGTCGCTGGACGAGCTAGGTCTGCTGGCCGCGCTGCGCCAGCAGATCGAGCAGCTCAGCCAGCAAGCGGACGGCGGCGCGATCGTCGTCGACTTCGACCTGCCCGCGACGGTTCCCACGCTGCCGGCCGCGGTCGAGTCGGCGGCGTACCGCATCATCGTGGAAGCGTTCACCAACGCGGTGCGTCATGCCCGGCCCCGCCAGGTCTGGGTCCACCTGCGGATTGGCCGTGAGCTGCACATCGAGCTGCGGGACGACGGCGGTGACCGCTCCGATGCGACCGCTCGGACCGTCGAAACGGCCGACGTGGAGCGAACGGTGTCTCGCGCGGCAATGACCTGGCGGACCGGGGTCGGCCTGCGGTCTATGTTCGAACGGGCGGCAGAGCTTGGGGGGTCCTGCGTGGCGGGCCCCTCGGCAGCGGGCGGTGTGGTGACGGCGCGGCTGCCGTTGTGGGGCGACTGGCCGGACGGGGACGTTGATAATCATGAATCCTGATGGCTCCGGACAGGCGGCGGTGGCGCTGCGGGTCGTTGTCGCGGACGACCATCCCGTAGTCCGCGACGGGCTTGCCGCCCTGTTGGGACTCACCACCGACATGACCGTCCTGGAAACCGTTGCCGACGGCAGGGCCGCGGTACGGGCAGCTGTCGTGCTGCGCCCGGACGTGCTGGTGATGGATGTTCAGATGCCGGTTCTCAACGGCGTCGAGGCGACCCTCGAGATCCGCCGCGCGGCTCCGGACGTGGCGATCCTGATGCTCACCATGTTCGACGACGACGAGTCGGTGCTCGCCGCGATGCGGGCAGGCGCCCTGGGATACGTGCTCAAAGGTGCCGAGCAGGACCAGATCATCCGTGCGATTCGCGCGGTCGCGCACGGCGAGGCCATCTTCGGGCCTGGCATCGCCCGCCGGGTGCTCGACCGCCTCACCCGCCCCACCCGCACCTCGGAGCCGTTTCCCGAACTCACAGCACGTGAACGCGACATTCTTGGCCTGGTGGCGGGAGGCTTGACGAACGTCGCGATCGGCCATCGGCTTGGTCTCGCCACCAAGACCGTCAGCAACAACCTGTCGTCGATCTTCGCGAAGCTGCAGGTGTCCAGCCGCGCCGAGGCCGCCGACCAGGCGCGCGCCGCCGGCCTCGACGGCCGCGAGTAGCGGAGCCCCGGAGCCCCGGAGCCCGAAGACCCGGAGCCCCGAAACCGCCACAGGGTCAGCGGGACTCTGGCCGCCAGCGACGTGCGTCGTCGTCGCGGCGCGCGGTTGCGAAGACCTCATAGGCGGCACGCAGCGCGGCGCGCAGGTCGCCGGACGGCTCCACCGTCAGCGGCCCGCAGAGCTCCAGGAGAATGTCAGGACGCGCCGGGAGCGGGCGATGCCCGGGAGCGGCGTCCCAGCGCCCGGCGGGCAGCGGTGACGACCAGAACTCGGACGGCGAGCCTGGCAGCGGCTCCGCTCCCCCGTCGCCGTCACCAGCCGGGTCCACGCCCGCCGGGCCGTACGCCGGGCCCGCCGCCGACCGCGACCACCCGCGTCCCGCTGGCCAGGAACGTGCCCGCGTGCCGGGCGCCGCGCGAGCGGACGAGTACGGCCGGCGCCGCCGGATCTCGCCCAGCAGGACGTCACGTTCGCGCCCGCGCAGCGCGAGCAGGGCGAACGGGTCAGCCTCGATCACGTCGGCGAGCCGGTGGCAGGCTGCCACGAGGTGCCCACACGGCCGCTGCCAGTCGGGGCAGGTGCAGTCCATGGCCAGGTCGTCGGCCCGGGTGGGGAAAAGGGCGAGGCCGAGCGCGGTGAAGACCTCCTCGACGGCGGCGGGCATCGAGCCGGCCAGCAGCGCGGCGGCGTACCCGGCCTCGGCCGCGAGCGCGTCCTCGACCCGGCCCCAGTCGGCGTCGCCGAGCGTCCGGATGGCGAGCCGGGCCTTGCGCAGCTCCTCGCGCCGGTCGCCATCCCGGTCGTCGCCCCGGTCTCGGACCATCGCGACGACGAGGTTGCCGGAGCGCCGCACGCTCAGCACGGCCTCTGTCCGCGCCAGGGCCCGGCCGGCGCGCAGCGGATCGGGCAGGCTCATGCCCTCGACCAGCCCCAGGAACCGGGCCGACCACCAGGCCCGCCCGCCCCGGCCGCCGCCGGCACTGCCAGCGCTGCCGGCACTGCCAGCGCTGCCGGCACTGCCAGCGCTGCCGGCACTCGCGCCCGGCTCAGTCATCGACGGCCTCGGGCGCCAGGGCGACGAGGTCGCGCAGCTCGTCGGTCGACAGCGACGCCAGCCAGGTCTCCCCGGCGCCGACGACGGTCCGGGCCAGCGCCGCCTTGTCCGCGAGGATCCGGTCGATGCGCTCCTCCAACGTGCCCATGCACAGCAGCGTCTGCACCCACACGTCGTCGCGCTGCCCGATCCGGTAGGCGCGGTCGGTCGCCTGCGCCTCCACCGCTGGGTTCCACCACCGGTCGATGTGCACGACATGGTTGGCCGCGGTCAGGTTCACGCCGGCGCCGCCGGCCTTGAGCGACAGCAGGAAGACCCCAGGTCCGTCGCCCGTCTGGAAGCGTTCGATGAGCGCGTCCCGCTCGGCGGCCCGCAGGCCGCCGTGCAGGAAGGAGACCGGCACCCCGAGCCGGGTGGACAGGTACGGCGCGAGCATCGCGCCGAAGCGGGCGAACTGGGTGAAGCACAGCGCCCGCTCGCCGCCGGCCACGACCTGCGCGAGCAGCTCCTCCAGCCGGGCGAGCTTCCCGGACCGCCCGGGCAGCGCCGAGCCGTCGCCGAGCAGGTGGGCGGGGTGGTTGCAGACCTGCTTGAGCTTCGTCATCGCCGCGAGCACGACACCGTTGCGCCGCACCGGCGACGAGGCGTCCCGCAGCCGCTCCATCATGTCGGCGACGACCGCCCGGTACAGCGACGCCTGCTCCACCGTCAGCGTGCACAGCTGGCGCAGCTCCACCTTCGCCGGCAGGTCACGCAGCACCGACGGGTCGGTCTTCACCCGGCGCAGGACGACCGGGCGGATCCGCCGGCGCAGCCGGGCGGTCGCGTCGGCGTCGCCGTACCGCTCGATCGGCACCGCGTAGCGGGCGCGGAACGACCCGGCCGAGCCGAGCAGTCCCGGGCAGACCGTCTGCATGATCGACCAGAGGTCGCCGAGCCGGTTCTCGACCGGCGTCCCGGTCAGCGCCACGCGGTGGCGGGCGGTCAGCTGGCGGGCGGCGCGGGCCTGGGCGGTCGCGGCGTTCTTGATCTGCTGAGCCTCGTCGAGGACGAGTCGATCCCAGGCGACCGCCGCCAGCTCGTCCACGTCGCGGACGAGCTGCGCGTAGGTCGTGAGGACCATGTCATACCCACGGAAGCGCTCGGCCGCATCCGTTTCCTGCTGCCTTCCTGGCGCGTGGTGGGTGTGGACCCGCAGGGCGGGCGCGACCCGTTCCGCCTCGCGCAGCCAGTTCCCGAGCACCGAGGTGGGGCACACGACAAGCGTCGGCCCCGGGGCGGGGGCGTTCCGGCGGGCGGGGCCCTGCCGGCTGGTGTCTCGGGAGTGCAGCTCCAGCGCCAGCACCTGGATCGTCTTGCCGAGGCCCATGTCGTCGGCGAGGACCGCGCCGACGCCGAGCCGGTCGAGCTGGGCGAGCCAGGCCAGGCCGTGTGCCTGGTACGGGCGCAGCCGCACGCCGAGACCCGCGGGCGGCGTGACCGGTGGCGGCCTTCTCCCCGCCCGAGTCCCCTCCAGGCCGACCGCGCCCTGCTGACCGTCGGTCTCCGGCTGGCCGTCCGCGCCGGCGAGCAGGGCGCCGAGCCAGCCGTCCGCGACCACCTCGACCTCCGCGTCGGCGTCGGCGTCGGCGCGCCCGCCGGGGAGCAGACCCGTGTAGGTCAGGACGTCGCGCAGGCTCATCCGGCCGCCGGTGGACTGCCGGGCCAGGTCGAACCGGGCCAGCGCCGCCGGGTCCACCCGGGTCCACCGGCCGCGGAGCCTGACGAGCCCGGACTTCGCCCGGGCGAGGCTCTCGAGCTCGGCGCGGCTGAGTTCGAGGTCGCCGAGGCCGACCGCCCAGCGGAAGTCGACGATCCGGTCGAGGTCCGTCGTGGCGTCCCGCAGGACCGGCGTCACCGGGCTCACCGCGCGGACGGTCAACCGGGAGGCGAGCCGCGGCGGCCGCGTCCACCACGACGGCACGAGCACCCCGAAGCCCTCCTGTTCGAGGGCGCCGGCGAGGCCCAGGAACTCCTGTGCCTGTTCCTGGGCCAGGTCCAGGCCGGTCGGACGGGATTCATGCAGGGCCAGGCCCAGCTCGCGCCACACGACGACGGCCCGGCCGAGGCCGGCGAGCAGCGCCTCCTCCGCGTCCGTGCGCCACACACCGGGCCCGGCGGCTCCGCGTCCCCAGATCTCGCCGGCGGGCACCTGGACGCCTGGGTCGTCGACCGCCTGGAGCAGGAAGTCGACCCGCCAGGCGTCGACGTCGCCCGGCACCGTCCTCGACAGCGCGCCCGGCTCGCCCAGCCGGAAACACAACCGCATCGGTGCCTGCCAGGCACCGCCGGCCCGCCACGTCTCGACCTGCTCGGCAAGATCCTGGGCCGCGGCTCCGATGCCGGGGCTCGGGTTGGAGTTGCCATTGGGGTCACGCGCTGTCGCGGCTGTCGCGGCCGTCGCGGCCGTCGCGGTGAAGCTCGGGTCGCCGGCGAGGGCGCGCAACCAGCCGGCAGTGGCCTTGCCCAGCGCCGTCCGCCGCGGCCCCGAGCCCGGCAGCTCGAGGCGGACGTGCCGGGCGCGGCGCAGCCGGCCGCGGGCATGGGCGTCGACGAGGTCGTCGAGGGCGGCGTCCAGCACCACCGCCGGGTCGTTCCCGGCGACGGCGCCCGCGCCGGCGGCCCGGAACGCGGGCGGCATCGCCGCGGCCAGCTCGTCGAACCGGTCGCCGTCCGGCCCGGTGACGACCGGCCGCCAGCGTGCCCTCGGCTGGGCGTCAGCCCACTCGACCGCGGGGAGGACCCGGCCGCGATCGACCAGGTCCGCCGCGAACGCGTCGACGGCGAGGAGGAACAGCGCCGACGCCCCGAGCCGGAACTGGGCGCCCCGTTCCCGCGACGGTCCGGACTCCGGGCCAGACGACGAGCCGGACGACGAGCCGGACGACGAGCCGGACGACGAGCCGGACGACGAGCCGGACGACGAGCCGGACGACGAGCCGAGCGTCGCCA
>Ga0268265_10000205_pt1 | contig 68729 bp, 69 predicted proteins | sample KBSSwiS52_FD_190355 | JGI IMG/M metagenome (GOLD analysis project Ga0268265, IMG submission 190355) | Switchgrass rhizosphere microbial communities from Kellogg Biological Station, Michigan, USA - KBS Switchgrass S5-2 (SPAdes) (version 2) | ecosystem: Host-associated > Plants > Roots >... | reverse complement strand
TGCGTGAACCGCAGGTACATGCCCACACCAAACCACGCAGACCCAGCTAGAGCAACCACAAGCAGGCTAGTCGTGTTACCACACTTCAGACGTCGCGAGCCCAATTTCCATGGTCGACAACCCTGCGACCTGCACCTTCACGTCAGCGATCTCCGCCGTGTGCCCACGAACTGCGGAACCCGGGGTTCCGCTGGAGCTGCATCGGCGCCAACGGCGAGCCCTGCGGACCCGCCTCGTTCGACGGCCCGACGCTCTCGCTCTCGACCACCGGCCTGCCACTCAGCGAGACCACCCTGTACGCGTTCTTCACCCCCGCCGCGAGCGGCAACTACGTCCAGGACGTCGCCAGCGGGACCCGCACCTTCACCCCCGCCTACACCCCGCCGGCCCCGACCGAGGCCGATGTCGCGGTCACGCAGACGGTCAGCACCAGCACGCCCTCCTACTACGGCGACGTGACCTTCACGACGAAGGTGACGAACACGAGCACCACGACGACCGCGCAGGCCGTGACCGCCACCGTCACCATCCCGGCCGGAATCGTCTCCCCGTCGGTGAGCCCGTCCGCGGGGACGAGCTTCTCGTCGGCGACGAAGGTCTGGACGATCGGCGACCTGGCGCCGGGAGCCGAGGCCACCCTCATCGTCACCGGCCTCGCCGGAGACGTCTCACTCGGTACCCAGACCCTGACGGCCACCGTCACCTCGACCACGACCGACCCGAACTCGACGAACAACACGGCTTCGGCGAGCGAGGCATCCCAGCCGGGGCCGGTCAAGGTCGTGATCACCCCTGACCCGAACAACCCCCCGATCGTCGAGATCAACGCACCCGGCACCGTGAGCTGGACCGCGTCGTTCGCGAGCGCCGGCAACCCGGCCGCCCCCGCGCCGACCGGGACCATCCTCTGGGCCTGCCAGACGCTGTCCGGCAATCCATGCCCATACGTCCCTGCCCTCGACCCGAGCGCGAACTCACCGGTGCTGACGTTCCAGGTGAGTAGCTTCCAGTTCATCGACACGTACTTCCTGACCGCCACCTTCGTCTCTGACTCCGGGGGCGCAGGCAACTACGTCCAGAATGCGTCTTCGACCGTCTCCTTCACGCTGACCAACAGCGGGGGCTGAGCCGGCCGGGGTTCTCGGGCCGTGACGGCGGCCCGCGAACCCCAGTCGCGTCATGGGAACGACCGGGATCTGGCGACTAGGAGCGGCTTACGCCGTGACGCCGCCAGGTCCGCCAGGTCCGCTTCAGATCCGCCGTGTGGCCTGGTCTATGCCTGTCTTCCGCACAGGGGGTTTCGATGGGTTAACTGGCCCGACTGTCGATGATCCTCGAGCTGACAAAGCGGCACCGGCCACGTCTTGGGTCGCCAGCCGGCCGCCTGCCTGGCTGGCGACGGGGAGGCCGGGCTATGCGGCCGGTTCCAGAGCGCCGCCCGGGGTGAGCACACCGAGGCTGAGCAGCGCGGTCAGCTCGTCGGAGATCACCCAGATGGAGCTGATCCGACCATCGGTGACCTTCAGGATGTCGGTGGCCCGGATGGACACGTCGCGGCCGGTCGCCGGCACCGGGCCGAGCGCGGTGGGCAGCGGGCCGACGTGCCGTCCGTGCATGTAGAACCCGATGGCAAGATGCGTAGGCGTCTCGACCTGTTCGACCAGCTCGTGGCGTATGTCCGCCAGCGCGGCGTGCAGCGCCCGGGCGCGGCTCACCAGGTCGGTCGCGGTCATCGGGGTTCCGTTCACCGGAACCGGATCGGTGTACAACTCGCGGAACGCACGCACCGCCGACTCGTCGTCCGCGGGCAGACCGTCGCACCACAGCGACAGCAGTCGACTGGTCATGTTTGTCATGACGACGAGTCTGCGGTGCCCGCGCCGCCTACCGGCGGATCTGTCGGGAGCCCGTCCGACAAAGTGTGGATACTTAGGGCGGCTCCCCCAGGAGACAGAAATCCTTCCCGAGATCCTCTGGACCTCATCGATGACCATCCGTGCGCTAATCGGTTGCCCCCGGTGGGACCCATTCAGGGTCGAGCGGGGCATACCCCCCAGGTAGCCTGACCGGCCGCCGCCATGATCGGCTCTACGGCCACGGCGTCTGTCGCGGATGGCCGTCCGGCTATCGGTCCGGCCGTCCGCGGGGCTGCGGTGGCGTTCCGCTTACGCCCAGGGCCCGACGCCGGCGATGCGTTCGACGGAGTACCGCACGATGTAGCCGGGGCGCTTCGGTGCCGGGAACTCCGCGTCCGGTGCCACGTAGACCTTGGTCAAGCGATTGAGTAGGTCCCACGCGTCGTCACTCGGCGTGATGGAAGCCCGGGCATGGACGATGGCGTAGGGGCTCATGACCACGCCGGGCTCGCGCGGTGCCTCGAAAGAGAGCACGACCCGCGGATTCTGCTCGATGTTGCGGAGTTTCGCGTACCACGCAAGGTGGCCGCTTACCAGATCGTCCCCGTCCAGTCCGATCCAGATGACGCTCACCTGCGGCGTTCCGTCGGCGTTGACGGTACTTAGGTGGGCCAGGGGACCGGACTCGACCAGGTCCCGTAGTACCGGTGGAATCGTGCTCATCGGTGTCGCTCTCCCCGCGCCGTCGTTGCTTCCGAAGTTATCTGCTCCCGCCGGACCCACCTTGGCGGACCGCCGCACGTCATGGCCAGGTCACTGCCAGTAGCGACGCGTCCGCGGGGACTGGCAGGTGACCGTCCCTCCCGCCGGAAGGCGCCCGGCGGGAGGCCGAACTCGCGCTTGAAGGTCCTCGCGAAGGCGAACTCCGACGAATAGCCACAGCGCCAGGCCACCGCGGGACGCTGCGGTCACTCGACCCGGATCTGCTGTTCGACGGAGCACTGCGGTACGAGAACGGCGGCTGGACGACTCCGCCGGCGCGAAGCGTCCACAGCGACGGGGCCACCGAGTCGCCGCCGATCGCGTCCACGTCCACGCCGACGCCGACGCCGACGCCGACGCCGACGACGACGGACCGTTCGAACTCCCAGCCTGCGGGGGGGGGGCTACCAGACGACCGGTCCGTCGGCTTCATGAGCGCGCCGGATTGGTCCGCACGGGCAGCGTCGCTGAGTCACTCGCGCGAATGTTCGGGATCCGCGGCGCGGGCGGTCAGCGGAGCCGGGACAGTGCGACCGTCACGTCCTGGGGGTCGAACTTGGCGGGGTCGAGGTCGGCCGGGTTGTCGAGGCCCAGCCATTCCAGCCGTTCGTCGTGCTCGGGATGACTGGGATCGTCCAGGATCTCCAGGAGCGCCTCGTAGCCCCAGATGCCGCCGCAGTCCTCCGGCGGGGCCGCGCGACGCCCACCGGTGCAGCGCGGGTACCGGACGGAAGGGTCGGAGTCGAGGATCTTCTCCAGGACGATCTCGTGCTCCCAATCGTCGCCGAAATCGTACGTATAAACGATCTTTGCCTTGGCGTCGGGAAGTACCTGCTCCAGCGATACCGGCTTTTCGGCGCGCTGGTCAAGATCTGCGTCCGGCGTGCCGAACCTGCCGTAGGGCGTCTCGAAGACGTGCAGGTGGCTGCCTTCCCAGTCGAACGCTGCCTGGAGAATGGTGTGCAGGCGCGCCAGGCTGGTGTCGGCCGGCACCTCCAACCGTCGCCAGATCGGTGGTTTCGCGCCGCGGAGTCCTACCTTGAGCTGGTAGACCGGGGCCTGCTGCCCTTTGCCCCGCCTCGGCTTCTTCGGGAGCGTTGGCGTCGGTGGCCGGCCCACCGCCAGCAGTCCGCGCTGCCCGGTCAGGTTCGCCTGCAGGTCCGCGGCGAACTCGGCCGGGTTCACGCCCTGCGCCGTCAGCATCCTGACGAGGTCGGTCATGCCGCCGAGCACGTCAATTCCCAGGTCCTCGTCGTCATCCGCATGCGGTGCGGGTGGCTTCCGCGGGGTCGGGAGCGTCGCGAGGCGTGACCGCAGCACGAGCGCCAAGGCCTCGAACGGAGGTCCGTCCTCGTCGTCCTCCGCGTCGAAGGGGATCTCGTCCTCCGCATCGAAGAGGATCTCGTCCTCCGCATCGAACCGGAGAAAAGAGGCGGCTTCCTCATCGTCCCCGAACGGGAGCTCGCCGTCGTGCACCGCCCGTGCGTTCAGGGCGTTTTCGACCTGCCAGCGAAACTCCTCGGCGTCCAGCGTCTCGACTCGCAGCCTGACCTTGTCCTTGCGAGCCGCCGTGGTGATCTTCTTCAGAAGCCCGGGAAGGTCCTCGGCCGGGAGGACGAGGAGGTCTGCGGCCTCACCGCAGGCCGATGGGTCGACTTGCACCAGGAACGCATGCGTCCGGCCGGCCCGCTCCGCCGTGCAGGTCAGGAAGGCGGCGACACCGTCATCGTCGTAACGGCGCTGGAAGTCGCGGACCACCAGCGGCGCCGTCACCTCGTCCGCCCACCGTGGCCGGGCGGCTCCGGCCGCGGCGAGCCGACCGGCGGCGGCACCCGCGGCGGCACCGACCGGCCCTGGAGCGATGGAACCTATCGCCAGTAGCACCGCAAGCGCGTCCTCGGTGGCCGCGCTCTCCAGCCGCGGCACCACCTCATCAAGGAATGCCTCCCCGACGGAGCCATCGGTGAAGGTGTCAAGCACGGCGAACACCGCACCAGCCACCTCCGCCATCAGCGGGTCGTCGTTCTCGCGGAGCACCGCACCCATGGCGAGCATGTCGGCGACGAGCGTGCGCAGCTCCGTCTCGTCGTTCTCGTCGTCGTCATGAGGCCGCGAAAACTGATCACGGATGTCCGGCGCGGGGGCCAGCGTGAGCCGCGAGGTGCGCCCGGCCGGCGCCGACCTCTTGGAGGACGGCTTCTTTTCGCTCTTGCGACCGCGGCTCACGGGGCTCATGCCCTCCATTCTGCTCTGCTGTGATGCCGTCATGGGCTGGGCACGACCCGCCCGCGCCACGTGCCTGACCGGCCTGTCACAGAGCGGCCCACGACGGTGTCGGCGACAGGCGGTGACTGGGCGCTGCGACCATCGTCAGTCCTTGCTTCCCGTGCTGATCGAAGAGTTCGGCAAACCCCGCCGCGGCTGACCGACCCCGTCGGTCGGTCCGGATTCGGTCGTGCCGCGGGGACCGGCGGCTGCCCTGGCCGTGACGAACGCCCGGCGGTCCAGGGTGATCTCGCTGTCAGGCCGGTACGGGGTGCCGGGCGAGGAACCACTGGGCGACGAGCAGGTTCGGCACCCAGCACAGGAACGGCACGACGTAGTACGCCCGGTCGAACGCGACGTCGTCCGCGGTGCCGGCCAGCGCGGCCTGGCCGGCGATCATGATGATCAGCCACAGCCGCAGCATCACCGCGGCGTAGGTCATGGCGAAGGCGCGAACCGCCCAGCGCCGGTGGGCGACGACGTCCCGGCGGCGGATGGCCCGCCACGCCGCGATGGCGAAGCTCACCCAGGCGACCGCCAGCAGGCCGAAGCCGGCCACGCCGATCGGGCCGGCAGCGTTCACCGTGGACAGCACCGCGCCCGCGACCCCGGACACGATGATGGTGCTCAAGGTGATCCGGCCGACGATCCGGTGCAGGCGGCGCGCCCGGGCGCGTACCCAGGCGGAGAGCTGGACGGGCGAGAGCAGCAGGGCCGCGCCCCCGAAAACGATGTGCACGTAGAAAACAATCTTGATGGGCGTCGACCGGTCGGCGTAATTCGTCGCCAGCCGGCTGTCCTGGTCGGCCAGGGTCGTCAGCGACGACGTCAGGTACGGATACAGCGCGAACGCCGCGATCGCCACCGCGCTGAGGGCGAACCACCAGACGGCGGCGGTGCGTCCCCAGCTCCGGCCGTGGCCGGGACTGGGGGCGGGGGTGGGAGCAAGGGCGGACATCGGGTGCCTCCGGGACGGGGCTCAAGGCGGCTTCGAGTAGGCGGGCGCAGGTCTGGGAAGCGACCGGCCGGGCGGCGCGGGCCGGTCCAAGCCGTGGCTGGCCGGCACCTGGGACAGGGTCTGTGGGCGGCGTACCGGAGGTCGACACCCTGGCGGGTCACCGCGGCCAGACCCACGTGACCCGCCGGGTCACCCGCGCGGGTGACCCGGACTGCCCTGCGCGGGGATCGCGGACGGCGGCGAGGCCGGTCACCATGGGGGTGTGCGCTCGGTTTCGGTGGCTTCTGACTTCGCGTCCCGCTCCGCCGTCCCGTCCCGCTCTGCTATCCCGTCGAGGGCCGACGCCGGGCTGGCCGTAGGCCTGGCAGCCGCGATGATCGCCTTGACCCTGGTCTCGTCCGGCCGGGGACCGTACCGCGCGCCGGACGCGATCGCGCTGGCGCTGGCCGCGGTGTCGGGCTTGGCGCTGGCGTGGCGCCAGGTCGCGCCGCTCGCCGCCACGGCGGTGACCTCGACGGTCGTCGTGGTCAACGCCTTGGCCGGCTACAGCGTCGTGGCCGTCCAGTGGCCGCCGTGGCTGGCGCTGTTCAGCTGCTTCTCCCTGGGCAGCGCGCGTGCCCGGGTGGTCGGCGTCGCGCTGTGTGCCGTGGGGGTCGGTGGCTACGCCGTGTTCGACCGCGATGAGCTGGCGATCGAGGCCGTCGCCGGGATCGTGATGACCTGCCTCATCGCCACGGTGGGTGGCGACGCGGCGCGCAGCCGCCGCGCGGTGGCCGCGGCGCAGCACGCCCAGATCCGCGGCGAGGCCCGGGAACAGGCACTGGCCGCTGAGCGGCTGCTGCACGAGGAGCGCAGCCGGCTGGCGGGCGAGCTGCATGACGCGCTGGGCCACACCGTGAACGTGATGGTGTTGCAGGCGGGCGTGGCGCGGCGGCTGTTCGCGGGCAATCCGGCGTTCGCCCGGCAGGCCCTCGTCGATATCGAGAGCATCGGCCGCGAGGCGCTGGGCGAGCTGGACCGGATGCTGCGGGTGCTGCATCCGAAGCCAGACTCCGGGCAGGACGACCTGCAACTGGATCAGCCGGGCCTGGACGATCCGGCGCCGGCCGGCCTGCGGCCGGTGGATGCGGCGCCAGTGGATGCGGCGCCGGCGGATGCGGCGCCGGCGGATGCGGCGCCGGCGGATGCGGCGCCGGCGGATGCGGCGTCACAGGGTGGGTATCGGGCCGCGGGAGGCGACGACTGCGGCAACGTCCGGGATCCGTCGACCGGCCTTGGCGGCCTGGCGCTGCTCGCCGACCGGATCCGCGCTACCGGCCGGACCGTGGATCTCGACCTGGAACCCGTCGAGCTGTCCCCGGGCGTCGAGCGGGCCGTGTACGGGATCGTGCGGGAGGCGCTGACGAACGCCGTCCGGCACACCCACGCAGGACGGATCCGCGTCGCGATCGGCCTGGTCGCCGGCCAGCTCCGGGCCGAGGTGTTCAACGAGGGCGCGGGGTTCGCGGCCCCGGTGCCCGGCCGGGGGCTGATCGGCATGCGGGAGCGGGCCCGGCTCGAGGGTGGTTCGCTCGAGACCGGTCCGGTGGAGGGCGGATTCCAGGTCCTGGCGACGCTTCCGACGCTTCCGACGGCTCCGATGCGTCGGATGGCGCCGACGCCCCGGACTGGCCCGGTGACCAGTTCGGCTGGCGGCTCATGATCCGGGTCCTGCTGGCGGACGACGACCGCCTGCTGCGCAGCGGGCTGCGTGCGCTGCTGGACGCCGAGCCGGACATCGCGGTCGTCGCCGAGGCGGCCACCGGCGAGGAGGCGGTGGCCGCGGCGCGCAGCCACCGGCCGGAGGTCGTGCTCATGGACGTGCGGATGCCTCGGCGGGACGGGGTGTGGGCGACGGCCCAGATCGCCGCCTGGCCGCATCCGCGGCCGCGCGTGCTGGTACTGACCACGTTCGATGTCGACAAGGTCGTCGAGGACGCTCTCGCCGCCGGGGCGGACGGCTTCCTGCTCAAGCGGGCCACGCCCGAGCAGCTGATCGACGGCATCCGCGTGGTCGCCGGGGGAGACGCGCTGGTCGCCCCAGCGGTCACCCGCCGGTTGTTGGCCACGATCGCCAGCCGGCGCACGCCGGACCGCGAGCTGCTGGCCCAGGCCGACCGGCTGACCGAGCGGGAGGCGCAGGTGCTGCGGGCACTGGCCGAGGGCAAGGCGAACAGCGAGATCGCGGTCGCCCTGAACGTGTCGGTCGAGACGGTCCGTACGCACGTGAAGCGGATCCTCGGCAAGCTCGGCGTCCGGGACCGCACCCAGGCGGTGGTATGGGCCTACCGCACCGGATTCGTCGACATGACCACCCCCGGGTTCTGACCGCCTGCGGGCGGCCGGGAGCGTGGTCGGAGGCCGCGGCGGCAGTGCGGTCTCACCATTCTTGACAGATCGCTCCAGAATGGGTTGACTGCGCCGGCCGCCGCGGTCTTCGAGCGCGAGGGTGCCGACGCGCCTCCTGAGGACCCCGGGTTGGCAACCGGCAGGCGGCGGTGCAGTACGGCGAGGGCCAGCGCCGTGAGTACGGCGCTGAGGGTGAGGTCGTAGCGGCCGGCGAGCCCGATGAGCGCGTCGGCGGTGAGGAAGAAGCTGAGAATTCCGGTGACGATCCAGAACCCGTCACGTCCGAGTGGCTCGGTCGTCGCCCAGCGCCGGACGGCCAGGATGCCGGCCCCGAACGGCGCCATGGTGAGGGCGAGCCCCACCGGCCACGGCAGGCCTGTTCCTGGGACCAGGTAGAAGAACGTGAAATGCGCGCCGGTACAGAGGAATGCGAGGACGCCGAGCGCACGGGACCGCGAGCGACGCTCGCGGGGGCGGGGGCAGTTCGCGTGCTGGAGATGCCGGGAAAGGCGCGCGGCCGCCACGAGCAGGATGACGACGCCGATCGCCCCGAGCGTCGGGCCAAGCGGCGGCTGGACGAAGTCCTCATACGTCAGGAGAGGGACCAGCAGCATCGCGATCCCCGCGACGACCAAGCCGCGCGGGCGGGCCCAGGCGCGGCCGCGGGCACCCGGGAACAGCCAGCTGACGATGAGGACCGACGCGCACACGCTCACCGCGGAGTGAAAGGCGGTGAGTTGCGTGGCGACCAGCAGATTCGTGTGCCAGACCTGGGCATAGTCGCCGACGCCGGCGTCCGCGGCGAAGCTGGGGTCGAACCAGAATCGATCGACGAGAGCTTCCTCGTAAACACCGTACGCGGCGCCGAGCAGAATAAGCCCGGGCAGGCCGAGTCCCCACCGGTGCGCTATCTCGCGGCACAGCAACGCGCCGCAGCCGTAAAGCGCCACGAAGAACGCGAGGTTCCAGGGCAGCAGCAGGTCGAGCGGGAATGTCGCGGTCGACAGCACCTCACCCAGGTACGGGGAAATTAGGAGAAGGGCGAGCACGGGAGGCCAGGACATACGCACATCGTGGTCGTGATTCGACGGCACCGACAACCGCCGTTGGTAGGGGGCCGCGTTACCAAAGTCGGCGGGCGCAGGCGGGCTGCGGGTGCTGGCGGGTAACCGAAGTCTGGCCAATGGGCGCCCGACACTTACCAAGCCGGTACCGAGACTTACCAAGCCGGTACCGAGCGAGTTAGCTCGGGCCGGAGTCTCGCTTGCTGGCGGCACGTTCGTAGGCGTGCAGGGTGCTGACGACCACGTGGCGTTCGGCCGGGGTCAGTGGTTGGAGTGCTTCCCGCCACGCGCGGGTGCCCGGGCCGAGCCATCCCTCGATCGCGGGGCGGCCGGTGGGGGTGATGCTGACGATCCTGCGCCGGCGCTCATCGGGGTCCTCGCGGCGCTCGACGATCCCGGCGCGGCCCAGGTCGGCGACCATGAGGCTGACCGTTGTCGGCGCGACCTCGAGCCGGGTGGCCAGGGCGTTGACGGTGGTGGGGCCGTCGAGCAGCAGGTAGGAGAGCAGGGACAGGTGCCGTGGGCCGAGCGCCAGGCCGGCCAGCTCGGCGGGCGGCGGCATCCGCTTGGCCCGCCCGACAGTTGCGACATCAGCAGGGAGGTGAGGAGGGCCCCGAAACGGCGCTGTCCGGCCCGCTCAGCTGGCTCTGCCGCCGGCCGCGAGCCGGCGGCGGCGGTTCCGAGAGCGCTCGGCCCCGCCCACTCTCGGTGGTTCCCGCGGTTCGCGCCCGCGTGGTTCGATAGGCCGATGTCGTCCGGGCTTTCGGTGTCTGGGCCTTTTGGGTCCGGGCCTTCCCCGTCCGGATCTGGTGCGTTCGAGCGGCTCGCCGCCCAGCGGGCGAACGCGGCGCAACGGCTGGAGGTGTTGCGGCTCGCGTTCGCCCGGTTGCTCGAGGACTCCGCCGATGTTGGTGCGGATGACGAGCATGACATCGAGGGGGCGTCGATGCCGTTCGAACGTGAGCAGCTTAGGGCGACGCTGCGCCAGGCGGTGGCGGAGGCAGAGGAGATCGACGCGGCGTTCGCCCGCTTGGCCGCCGGTACCTACGGGAGGTGCACCGTCTGCGGACAGCCGGTCGGGGCGGGACGCCTGGAGGCCCGGCCGGCGGCGCGGACCTGCGTCCGGTGCGCGTGACACCCGCCCGGTCGACCCTGCCGATATTCGGCCTGCCGATATTCGTCCCGCCGTCAGCGGAAGTCGGCGATGGGCTTGGGCGGTGTCGGTTACGTGGTACTTGCTCGCCGCCCTCGTAGCCGAGGCCGCCGGCGGTGAGGTTGTCGGCACCGGATGGGGCGGTTTGCGCCTGGCTGACTGCGTAGCGCCTGGCTCTGGCCGACGGCTGCGTCACCCTAATCGGCGACGCCGCGCACCTCATGCCGCCGGTTGGCGAGGGTGCCAACCAGGCCATGCTCGACGCCGCGGAACTCGCCCGCGAACTGGTCGCCAACCCGGCCGGCCGCACTCGGCGATCCGGGCGTATGAACAGGAAATGTTCACTAGGACCCGGCCGATAGCCGAGATGTCTGCGCGCGTCCAGGCGATGATGCTGTCTCCAACCGCGGCGGAAGACATCATCCGCTTCTTCACGGCTCGGCCCGCCGAGCCGGCATCCGCGGACTGATCACATGTGCGCGCCGGACAGGCGGCGTAGACGTCGCCTGAGGTGGTGTTGCTCGGCGAGGCTGACGGTGCCGGCGATGGCTCGCTGGTAGGCCTTGGCCGCGTCGTCCGTCCTGCCGGCCCGCTCCAGGAGGTGGGCGCGTACAGAGTCGATGCGGGGGAGGCCAGGGTGGTCGGCTTCCAGCATGTCGATCCGGGCGAGGGCTATATCGATGCCGTCGACCATGGCCTGGGCGACGATGCTGTTGAGGGTGACCGTGGGGTTCTGGTGGCCGGTAACGATCTCAAGAAGTCGGTAGAGCGCGAGGATCTCGTCCCAGTCGGTGGTCGCGATGTCGGGGGCTTCGGCATGCAGAGCCGCGATGCAGGCCTGGAGCAGGTAGGGGCTGGGTTTGGCACCCCGGGCGGCTTGTTCGACGAGCGTGATCCCTTCTTTGATCATCTCCTTATCCCACAGTGACCGATCCTGCTCGTCGAGCGACATCAGGTGCCCATCCGGCGCCACCCGGGCTGGGTGGCGGGCCTCGGTGAGCAGCATCAGCGCGAGCAGCCCGGCGGTCTCGGTGGACTCAGGGAGGCTGCGACGAAGGAGCCGAGCCAGGCGAATCGCCTCGGCGGCGAGATCCGCGTCGCGGGGAGGCGTTCCGGCGGTCGTGTGGTGCGCCTCGGCGAACATCACGTAGAGCACGTCGAGTACGGCGGTGACGCCCTCGCCCGCGTGCCCGGGCGGCGGCAGCGGCCGGCCGAGCTCGCTGACACGGCGTTTCGCCCGGGTGATCCGTTGGGCGATGGTGCGCTCGGGGAGCTGGTAGACGTTGGCGATCTGCGCGGTGGTCAGCCCGGCGACCGCCCGAAGCGTCAGCGCTACCTGTCCGGAGCGTGGCAGGTCGGGGTGGCAACACAGCTGGAGGACCAGCAGGGAGTCGTCCTGGTGAATGGCTTCCGGCATCACCGGAGCCTGCAACGACGCGGCGCGCACCTCGCGTTCCCGGCGCCGGGCGTCACTGCGGGCACGGTCGGCGTACCGGCGGCGGGCGGTAGCGATCAGCCAGCCGAGCGGGTCGTCCGGAAACCGCGCCGGCCACTGTTGGTGCGCCTGCAGGAGCGCCTCCTGGACGGCGTCTTCGCACAGGTCGAACTGGGCGCTGCCGTAGCTGCGCAGCAGCCGGGCGAGGGCCAGTCGCGCGAGCTCGCGCCACTGGCCCCCGCCGACGGGTTCGACCGGGATCATCCCTCGCCCAGATCGGCGAACATCACCGGACGGATCTCGAGAGCGAGGCCGGGAATGGTGGCATCGGGGATCTGCAGAGCCAGCTCCACCGCCCGGGCTTCGTCCTCGACGTCCAGGAGATAGAAGCCGCCCATGAACTCCTTGCTCTCGACGAACGGTCCGTCGGTCACCTCGGGCTGTCCCACGGAGCCGTGAATGGTCTTCGACTGGCTCGGGTCGGCGAGGGCCTGAGTCGCGATGAACTCGCCGCGCTCCTTGGTGGCGGCCATGAACGCGCTGTGTCCCTGCTGGATCCGCACCTGCTGCTCCTCGGTGAGCTGCTCCAGCACAGCTGGGTCCACCTGCATGATGATCAGATACTTCACGTCTCCTCCTTGGCGGAACGGCCACCCGGTGGCGGCTCACCAAGTGGTCGTCGCCGACACGGCTCCCGCGACACCACGCAGCCGAAATTCTCGCAGCCGAAATTCGTCCGCCGTCGTTGTCGCGGGGGGCGCGTCGGCGACGACCACCATCTGCCAGGCGGCCTCAGCAGACGGCTGCCCACGCTTGAGGAGGCAGGCCATGACGCAGCGGGTTCGGGTCCACTGCTTCAACGTCACGAGGGACGGGTTCGGGGCAGGCGAGGATCAGAGCTTGGAACGCCCGTTCGGCCAGGCGGATCCTGATGCCCTGTTCGCCTGGGCTGGTGCGACGGACAGCTGGGTCCGCCGCGCTGAGCCAGGCGGCACCCGAGGGCTCGACGACTTCATCGTCCGCGACTTCACCCGCAACATCGGCGCGGAGATCATGGGACGGAACAAGTTCGGTCCGATCCGCGGCCCTTGGCTGGACCACGAGTGGAAGGGCTGGTGGGGAGACGAGCCTCCCTTCCACACGCCGGTCTTCGTGCTCACGCATCACCTACGGCCGTCGTTCACCTTGAGCGACACGACGTTCCACTTCCTCGACACGACGCCGCACGAGGCGCTGAAGCAGGCGAAGGCCGCCGCGGCCGGCCGGGACGTGCGCATCGGCGGTGGCGTCACGACCATTCGCGAGTTCCTCGACGCGGACCTGATCGACGACATGCACATAGCCGTCGCTCCGTGTGAACTCGGCGGTGGCCTGCGCCTCTGGGAAAGCCCGGACGAGCTGACCGACCGATTCCACTTGGAGCGCGTGCCAAGGCCGAGCGGCGTCGTGCACCACTTCTTCTGGCGGCGATAGGTGCTGGCGGCGGCGGACGCCGGCCGGACGCCGGCCGGACGCCGGCCGGACGCCGGCCGGACGCCGCCTCCAACAGGCCGTGGACGGGCGCGAGCCGGCTCCGCTTCCCCGACTCACAGGTTCCGTGGCGCCACTACCTGGACGCGGACGATTAAGCAGCCTGCCGGGACTGCACCGACTACACGGCGATCTGGCCGCCGGCCGCGGGACCACTGCCCTAAGACGAAGGCGGGTTAGTCGGCTTTGGGTAGCTCTGGCGCTGTGATCTCGATGGTGTAGGCGACGTTGCGGGTGCGCTGGGTGGCGCGTTCTTGGGCGTTCTCGGGCTGGTTCGGTGCCGGTCAGTCCGGTTGCGCGGCGCGGCGGCGATGGCCGCGGCGCCGTGCGCCCGCCGCGGGACGGACACTGGGCGGAGGAGCCGTGTGCGTCCGGCGTCAGGCGCGGGCGCGCAGGGCTTGGGCGTACCACTCCCAGGCGTCGACGACATCGGTGGGGGCTTGGTCGGGAGCCCAGCCGTTGATGATGCCGACGAGGGTCCAGTAGCGGCCGACCCGGCGGTCGGTGAAGGCTTCTATGCGGTCGGCCGCCCGCGTGCGGTCTTCCGCCGAGGCCGGGCCGAGGGCTTCGAGACGTTCGACCACGGCCAGGGCCTCGCCGGAGGCGGGGTCGATCCCGGCCCGGGCGGCGGGGCCGGCGAGTGCGCCGACAGCTTTACTGACCTCGAACTGCGTGGGGTCCGGCTCCGGTCCTTCGGCGCGGGCTCGCTCGGCCATCCGGCGGCTGGTGGCGATGAAGTCGGGATCGCGTAGCAGCCCAACGATCTCCACCCAGGCGGCGACTTGGTCCGGGGTCGGATCGTCTGGTAGCTCGGGTGCGCCCATGGCCAGCTTGTCGGCGACCATACTGGGGTTGTCACCAAAGACAGCGTCGAGGTAGTCGTCGATGATCCGCCGACGCTCGTCGGCTGTCAGGTTGGTCAGGTTGGTCATCTGGTGGAGCTCCTCAGGGTCGGTGGATCCGATGAAGGCGCGCAGTACCGCACGCTGCAGTCGCAGCACTCGGATCTGGGCGTCGAGTGCGCAAACGTGCGCGGTGGCCACCTCATCCAGGGAGGTTTCGGCGCTGAGCACCCGCTTGATGTCGTCCAGGCCGATGCCGAGTTCGCGCAGGGTGCGAATGAGCCGCGCCCGAGGCACCGCGTCGGGTCCGAACAGCCGGTATCCCGACGCTGCGCGTGCCTGTGCGGGCAGCACTCCGGCATCGGCGTAGAACCGCAACGTCCGTACCGAGAGCCCGGTGCTCGCGGCAAGCTGGCCGATCATCATGGAGTCGAGCATCGGGCCTCCACCGACTGGAGAGTCAACCGCCCTAGCCGCGGCTCGTGGTCCGCTGGTCTGCGGTGGGACCTGCCCGACGTGGACGGTGCCGAGTCGTCGGGCTTCCCGGAGCGGGCGATATCTGAGCCAGATCGACGAGGCAGACGAGCTTCTGACGAACGACCCGTTGGCGCTGCTGATCGGGATGGTGCTGGACCAGCGAGTTTCGGAAACGCGGTGTGGGACGGGACGACCGGCGTCCGCGTTCGCGGTCGCGGGTTAGCGGCGGCTGGAGCTCTGAGGGCCAGAGGTCGTGCTCTTACCGGCAATCAGAGCGGCGATGCGTTGGGTGTCCTCGTGAGTGGGCGTGAAGGTGATGACCTTGTGCTCGGGGTTGTCGGCCACTTGGAGGACAACGTGCTGCAGGTCGATCTCGCCGAGCGTGGGGTGGCGCAGGCGCTTGGTTCCACTGCCTAGCGGGGCGACATCCTGCCGATGCCACCAGGCGCGCACCTCGGGGCTGATGGCGTGCAGGCGGTCGATCAGTTCAGTGAATCCGGGGTCGCCGAGGTGGCGGGCGGCGGCGGCGCGGAAACGGGCGAGCAGGGCCATGGCTTCGCTTTCCCATTCGACGAACACCTGACGCGCCTCGGACGCGGTGAAGGTCCAGATCAGCATGTTGCGGTCCGACTCGGGAACGGCCGGCCAGTCGGTCCACAACGCCCGCGCGGCCCGGTTGGCCGCCAGCACGTCCCAGCGCCGGCCGGTCACATAGGTGGGGTAAGGATCCAGCCGTGCCACGAGGTCGGCGACACCGGCCGCGAGGATCTCCGCGGACGCCGCCGGGGCTGGCGGGACGGCCTTGCCGGCCGCGAGCGTGTGCAGGTAGTCGCTCTCGGCTGGGCTGAGGCGGAGCGCGGCGCCGAGCGCGTCGATGATCTGGAGAGACGGGTTGACGGCGCGGCCGCGCTCGATCAGGGCGTAATAGGTCGGGGAGATCGACGCGAGCTGGGCGACCTCCTCGCGTCGTAGGCCCGGTGTGCGCCGCCGCCGTCCGTCCGGGAGCCCGACGTCCTCGGGGCTGAGCGCGGCGCGGCGGGATCGTAGGAGCGTGCCGAGCTCGGTGGCGGCGCTCAGACCGGGGCCGGTCGCGGCGTTCGAATCCGGGCCGGCCGCGCTCATCCTGGCACTGCCAGTACGCGTAATAGCCGGCTGTGGATACGCGTCTTGAGGGTCCATAGTGTGCCGAGCATGGAGTTGAGCATGAAATCCCGTCAACTCGGTGGCTGCGGCCCGGTGGTCTCGGCGCTGGGCCTCGGTTGCATGGGCATGTCCCAGGGCTACGGCGAGGTCGACGAGCAGGAGGCGATCGCGACGATCGATGCCGCCCTGGACGCCGGGGTGACGTTGCTGGACACCGCGATGAGCTACGGTGCCGGCGCGAACGAGCGGCTGCTCGCCCACGTGCTCAAGCGGCGCCGTGAGGATGTCGTGCTGGCCACGAAGTTCGGGATCGTCCGCGACGTTGCGGGCACCCATCTCGATGCGAGGCCCGACCGGGTACGCGGGTTCCTGGAAGCCTCGCTCGCGCGGCTGGGGGTCGAGCACGTCGACCTTTACTACCTGCACCGTGTCGACCCGAAGGTTCCGATCGCCGACACCGTCGGCGCGATGGCCGAGCTGGTCGCGGAGGGCAAGGTCGCGCATCTCGGGGTGTCGGAGACGACCGCCACCGAGCTGGAGCAGGCGGTGGCGGTGCACCCTATAGCGGCGCTGCAACTGGAGTGGTCGCTGACCTGGCGCGAGTGCGAGGATGAGACCGTCTCGGCCGCCCGCCGCCTCGGCGTCGGGATCGTCCCCTACAGCCCACTCGGCCGAGGCCTGCTGACGGGCACCCTCACCGCCAGCAGCGCCGGGCAGGCGCCGATGCGTGCCCAGGACCCCCGTTTCGCCGGTGAGGCGCTCGACCAGAACCTGCGGCTCGCGAAGGTCGTCGCCGAGATCGCGGCCGAGCACGAGGCGACATCGGCGCAGCTCGCGCTGGCGTGGCTCTTGGCGCAGGGACCCGATGTGGTACCGATCCCGGGCACCCGACACCGGGCGCGCCTGGTCGACAACCTCGCCGCGGTCGACCTGACACTCTCCGCCGACGACTTGGCGCGGCTCGAACAGGCCGTGCCCCGCCAGGCGTGGGCTGGCGACCGGTTCTCCTTCGCCGCGCCCGTCACCGAACGGAACGCCCCATGAATTTGACACAGCCAGAACGCTGGCTCGCTGGCATCCACGACGTCAGATTTGGCGCGACGCCCCTGGGCTGGGCCGAGCATTTCGGCCAGGCCGCGACAGCCGAGCTGCTCCGCCCGCTGACGAGCGGTTGATGCCTCTTTCGTGCGACTCACGGTGGCAGTCCGGCCGACTACCCGCCTGCGTGACTACGTCAATGTGCTGGCGGCGGCGGACGCCACAGAGCGCGCCGCCAGCGCCTTCGATTGATCGCGGTCCGCCACGGGCGTGTGAGGGCGGCGCTCACACCTTCTTGGGCCTTCGGGCCAGCCTGGCGCTGACAGCCTGTAGGGAGGCGTGACGATGTCGATCCTGTGGTGGCCCTGAGCAGCTATGCGACGGCTGGGCCGGTCCGACTACTGTGATGTGTGTGGGACTGCACCTGAGTCAGATCGACGAGGCCGACGAGCTGCTGACCAACGACCCGCTTGCCCTCCTTATTGGCATGGTTCTGGACCAGCCAGGTTCGGAAGGATGGAGTGGGACGGAGAATTCCGTCGAGGCTTGGGCCGCCCGTCTGGTAGTCAGGGAACAGAGCTCAGGGGCGCACGCGAATGACGGTCTTGCCCTTGCGCCGCTCGGTCGGGTTGAGCGCGGGGACGGCGTCGTCGAGAGTCACGACGGTTCCGATGTGCGTGCGAAGGCGCCCGTCCCGCACCCGATCGACGATCTCCACCAGCTGACTCGGAACGGACTCGACGACGAAGTCGACCGCGAGACCGTCGACGGGGCGAACCTCAGCCGGCCCGACCACCGACACCAGCGTCCCGCCAGGCCGGATGATGCTCGCCGAGCGCCTCTGGGTGTCACCACCGATGACATCGAAGACTAGGTCGACTGCGCCGATGTCTTCGAGATCCTCGTCGCCGAGGTTGAGGAACTCGTTCGCGCCGAAGTCGAGCGCCGCCGGGCGGTCCGCTGCCCGCCCGGTGCCGATGACGTAGGCGCCGAACTCCCGGGCGAGCTGTGTCACCACAGATCCGACCGCGCCGGCGGCGCCGTGTGCGAGGACGGCCTGCCCCGACCGAAGGCGGCCGTGCTGGAACAGGCCTTGCCATGCGGTCAGGCCGGAGATCGGCAGGCTCGCGCCCACCGTGAAGTCGACGTTCCCCGGCAACGGCGCAAGGTTGCGTGCCTCCACGGCCGCGTACTCGGCCAGGGTCCCGTCGCGGTGCCAGTCCGTGATCCCGAAGACTCGCTGGCCCAGGGAGAGTCCCGTCGTGCCGTAGCCGAGAGAGGTGACCACTCCGGCGAACTCGTGGCCGATGATCGCCTGGGCTCGATCGTGACCGGAGCGATCGACCCACGTCGAGGGCCATTCCCACTCCGCGGGGACGAAGCCCGACGCATGGACCTCGACGACGACGTCGTTGATCGCCGGGGTCGGCTCAGGCCGCTCAGTCAGCCTGATCCCGGCTGCTTCCGCGGCCTGATTAGTCGCGACGACTGCCTTCATTTCACCCTCCGTATCTCGTGCTCGCTGGTTTCCCGGTAGCGACAGGCAACGCGACACGAATGTGGGCTGTCAAGCCGAATATGAGATCTCGTGTGGAGGTTTGGGGAGTCTTGTCCTTGCTGTCATCGAGTGGCAGCTCGAACGCGTCCTCGCGTTCCATTGCGGCGAGCGGTTCACCCATCTTGAAAGCCTGAGGTCGCCTCGGGAATGGGCGGGATTAGCATCACTTACGAGCACTCCTACCAGGAAGGCTGCGGCCAAGCTGGAGGTCCTCGTCACCGGCAACCGGCTTCGCTATTGATCCGCGCCGCCTAAGCCAGCCCGTTGGGGGCTGACGGTCGCAATCGCGGCGATCAGCAAGCCGCGACCCCGATGCTGGAACTGGCCTGCGCGCAGCTGCCGGAACGGGTAGGCGGTGGTGGGCGGTCAGACGAGGCGTTGCCCGCCGTCGCGATGATCATCTTCTTTATCTTCACGCTGTCGTGGCTGGCCGCCGCGGTCGGTCGGCTCGCGGGCGGGCCCGAGGCGGCGAACTCGTTTACCTTCGTGCTGATGTTCATCCCGTATGTCAGCACGGCTTTCGTCCCAGCCCGCACAATGCCGACCGCGCTTCGCGGCTTCGCGGAGCACCAGCCGTTCACGCCGATCATCGAGACCATGCGCGGGTTGTGGATGGGACAGACCTCGACCGGCGTGGCGCTCGGCCACGAGGCGTCGGTCGCGATCGCCTACTGCCTGGGCGTCCTCGGGGTCTCCTTCGCTGGCGCGTCCTGGCTGTTCTGGCACCGCACCGCGGTGTGATGCCCAACATCATGGGCCTGCGCGGTTGGTGGCCTCGAAGGTCCAGACCCCGGTGTCCGCGGTGGGGGACTGGCCCACCTTGTAGTCGGCATACACGGCCACCGTGGTGAAGCAAGCCTCTTGGAGGAGATCGTCGAACTCGTCGAGGTTCCAGATCTGGAGGGTGAACGGCTCCAGCTCGGCCTGCACCAAGCGGCCGTCGCGCCACAGCTCGTACCGGCACCAGCTGGTCTGGCACCGGGGTCGGTGGGCAGGCCGGGATGACAGGTGAGAGTGATCAGATCCGCGCCGTGCCACCAATGGCGCAGCGGTTCGGGCTGAGCAGGTGGGTTGATCGGCTCGACGTCGACAATGAGCCGCCCGCCCGGTGCGAGGCTTTCCCGGATGTTCCGCAGCGCCTGGAGCGCCCGCTCCCGGCCGGTCACCAGGGCGAACGAGCCCGCGGGAATGATGACCGCGTCGAAGACGGCCGGCTCGCGGAAGGCGACCATGTCCGCCTCGAACAGCACGGGGTCAAGGCCATGCGCGGCGCAGTTGTCCCGGCAGATCGTGAGCATGTGGTCGGACGTGTCGTAGCCGCGCACCCGAAGCCCGCTCTGGAGCAGCGGAATAAGAATCCGGCCGGTTCCCACGGCCGGTTCCAGGATCTCGCCGCTAACCTCGGCCAGCAGGGTCCGGTAGAACTCGACGTCCCCGAACGAGGTTCCGATTGGTTTGTCCAGCTGGTAAACCAGCGAGCACAGCCGTCCATACCGCAGCGGCGCCTCGGTCATGCCTCTCCCTTACAGATGCGTACGCGTTGGATTGCCGGGGCAGGGCGCCGGCAGGATGTCGGCGTGCGCATCAGCACACTGATTGACGTTCGCTTCGAGTATCGAGGTACGGCAGCGTCGCCTCGATGGCGGCCTAGCGTCAGACTCTGATCTGCTGACCCGTGGGAGCCGGAGCGAAGGACCACGGCGGGCGACGCTGCCAGCGTTTGACGTTCAGGACCCTGCGTCCATAACGTGGCGGTCACTTTCTCCCCGCCGTCCTCCGGGACTGGCGGGGCTTTTTTCTAGATCGGCTACGTCATGCTCCCGCGAGTCGCTGTCATCGTCGACTACCAGAACGTCCGCCTCTCGGCGCGCGGCAGGTTCCTGGCCTCCGGTACGTCTGGCCAGCGTGGCACGTGGATCCCGTGCGTGTGGCACAGCGTAGCGTCGACGGGCGACGACTCGGCGGTGAGCTCGCGGCCGTCCGTGTCTACCGGGGCCGACCCAGCCCCGACCACCAGCCGGAGGCCGCGAGGGTCAGCAACCGGCAGGCCGGGATCCGCGGGCTCGGCTACCAGGACCGCCAGGGACTGTCGTGAGCGAGCGGTGTGGGCGAGCGGTGTGTCGGCACACCGTGGCGGCGGACGAGGCCGGATCGGCGAGATGTGCGCGAGACTCCTCCGCCGCGTCGGCGTCGTGGCGGCCGCCCGGCCGGTGACCCATGTGCTGGCTCGTCGAGCTGAGTCGGACTGCGTCCGGCGTCGTCGTGGCGGTGGTCAGCTACCGTAATGCCGTGGGACTGCACCTGAGCCAGATCGACGAGGCCGACGAGCTGCTGACGCGTACTCCCGGCAGATCGCTCGCTTCGCTCACGATCCGTCGGGTCCCCCGGACCCGTTGGCGCTGCTGATCGGGATGGTGCTGGACCAGCAAGTCGGACAAACAAGGAACGGCGTCGGGCGCCAGATTTCTCGCTGATCACCAAACGGGTTCGGCGCAGCACCACCCGGCCCTGATTGGTGCGGTTCGCCACCAGCTCGAGGAATACCGTGATCACAGCCGCGGATGCCTCCGCGACGCCCGCCCGCTGGCAGTCATCGCGAGCGCCGCTTTGACGAGGCTGTCGTCTGCGGCGTGACCGGGCAGCCTGGCTCCCGACCGTCCGCGCGCTACGATCGGACCGGCGCGCGGGGCGCCTCCGGTCCGCGGACAGGGCTGAGCCCACCCGAGCAGTGATCGTTGTACAGCACGGCTGCCAGTCTGCCTCCTTTCAGCCCGACGTAGCGGACCGCGGGCGGTGAAAGGAGGTCGCGTTGGCGACCGTCCGCCTCCCCGACGACCCGAATCTCGCCCAGCTGCGGAAGCTGGCCAAGGACATCCGTGACCTGGCCCGGGCCGGCGAGCCGAGCGTCCTCGATCTCGTCGGAGACCACCACCCGGATGGGCCGGGACCGGTGTCGCTCGCCGGTGCGCAGCTCGTCGTGGCCCGCCGCCACGGGTTCCCGTCCTGGGCCTTGCTCAAGCGGCACGTCGAGATGATCGAGCGTTACCGCCGCTCCCCCGACGAGGTGAACGCGGCCGACGACCTCGTGGACGAGTTCCTCCTGCTGGCCTGCCTGCGCTACGGCGCCGACGACATCCCGTCCCGCTGGGAGCGGGCGCGCCGGCTTGCCGCCGAGCATCCCGAGGCCGTCCGTTCCTCCGTGTACGCCGCGGCGGCGGCGGCCGACGCCGACGCCCTGGCCGCGCTGCTCGCCGCCGCGCCGGGTTCGGCGACGGCGCTCGGCGGCCCCTACCGCTGGGAACCGCTGCTCTACCTGGCCTACGCCCGCCATGACCCGGAGGTCAGCGAGGCCGCGACGCTCAAGGCGGCCCGTCTGCTTCTCGCTGCCGGCGCCGACCCGAACGCCGGGTACCTCTGGCATGGCCTGATTCCGCCGTTCACCGCGTTGACCGGCGCGCTCGGCGGCGGCGAGGGTGGGGCGCCGGCCCATCCCCACGCCCTCGCCCTGGCCCGGGCGCTTCTGGCGGCCGGCGCCGACGCCAACGATGGCCAGGTGCTTTACAACCGGCAGTTCTCTGCCGACGACACACATCTGGAGCTTCTGCTCGCCCACGGACTCGGCCAAGGGGACGGCGGCCCGTGGCGGGCCCGGCTGGGCGACGCACAGGACTCGCCGGCCCAGCTGCTTCGAGGCCAGCTGTGGTGGGCTGTCACGCACGACATGGCTGGCCGGATCCGCCTGCTCGCCGCGCACGGCACGGACATCGAGTCCCCGTATGAGGCACCCGATGGCCAGCCCACATACCTGCATATCTCGCACGGCCGGACGCCGGCCGAGCTGGCCGCGATCTGCGGCTGCCCCCGCGCGGTTGACGCCCTGACGGCGGCCGGCGCGTCGTCGCCGGAGCTCACCGGCCCGGACGCTTTGGTCGCCGCCGTCCTCGCCGGCGACGCTTCGGGCGTCGACCGGCTGCGTCCGCACGCGGCCGAGGCCCGTCGGCGCCGGCCCGGGCTGGCGGTCTGGGCCGCCAGCCGGAAGGCCTGGTGGGCGATCCCGGTGCTGGCCACATTGGGATTCGACCTGAATGCCCTGGCCCGCGTCGACATCCCCATAGAGCAGGCATGGGAGACCGCGCTGCACAGCGCGGCCGGAGAGGGTGAGGTGGACGGTGTCCGCCTGCTTCTCGACCTGGGCGCCGACCCCGATATCCACGACGTGAGGTTTGACGCGACGCCCCTGGGCTGGGCCGAGCATTTTGGTCAGGCCGCGACGGCCGAGCTACTCCGCCCACTGACGAGCGGCTGATGCCCGATTTCGTATCTACTGGATCCCCCCAGACCCGTTGGCGTTGCTCATCTGCATGGTGCTGGATCAGCGGGTGTCAGAAAGATGGAGTGGAACGGATTTCGCACCCGTGTATGGGCGATAGGTTCAGCTGCTGGTCGCCATAGAACGCCCCGGCGCGGCGGTGGGTGGTCGTAGCCCATCGAAGATCACAGTGAGCGTGCGACGTTGCAGGTCGTCGTCCCAGCCGGCCTGGAACGCTCCTTGGCAGGTACTGGCCAGCAGCGCCATCACCTCGCCGATCCGCGTGTCCTCGCGGATGGCTCCGGATCGTTGGCCTGACGTCAGTAAGTTGTCGATCCCATCGCGTAGTGCCTGCAACGGCTGTGCGGCCTGGATTTCGACGCCGGAGCGGGAGAGCAGTTCGACGACGCTCTTCTTCGCCGCCGCCTGTGCGACGAGGTGGGTGAAGAAGCTGAACAGCGCGGTGTGCGGATCACCTTCCTGGGCCAGGGCGGCCACGTCAGCGGTGAGCTGGTCCAGCAGATCCTTCATGATCGCGATGAGGAGGTCGTGCTTGGTGGGGAAGTGTCGGAAGACCGTGCCGATCGCCACCCCCGCCCGGCGGGCGACTTGCTCGGTCGTCGCCGACGTTCCCTGCGCGGCGAACACCTCGCTCGCGGCGGCGAGGATGAGGGCCCGATTGCGCCGGGCATCGGACCGCAGGGGCGGCGTGCCGCCGGCCGGATCAGCATCCGGCGGCGACTGGCGTGCGTCCATGGCGTGACTCCTCCCCGTTGACAACATGAGTCACCACTCATATTTTGGCTAAGTCGAGCGTGTACTCATGTTAGCCGGGCCGGGGAGGAGCTCATGATGAACGAGCGGGAGAAGGCCGCGACAGGACAGCGGACGCCGCGCCAGGTCTTCGCGTACATGCGGCAGCAGTGGCTCGCCAACGGCGCGGACGCGGGGGACACGCTGCTCGCCGAGGACGCCGTCGTCGAGACGCCGTTCGCCGCGCCCGGTCATCCGCGCCGCTTCGACGGGCGAGAGGAGTTCCTGGCCTTCGCCGCGGCCGGCCGGTCATCTCTGCCGGTGCGGTTCGAGGAATGCCGGGAGCTGGCGATCCACGAGACCGCTGACCCACAGGTGATCGTCGTTGAGTACGAACTGGCCGGGACGGTCACGACTACCGGCCGCCACGCCTCGGCCTCGTTCATCGGCGTGCTCCGCGTCCGGGACGGACTGGTCACCGAATGGCGCGAGTACCAGAACACCCTTGCCATCGCCCACGCCCTGGGACAGCTCCCGGCACTGCTCGCCACGATGCCTCCGGAATGAAACCGGAACAGCGCTGCGGACCGGGGGTGACGCGGTCGGCTACGGTCACAGCGTGGGACTGCACCTGAGCCACATCGACGAGGCCGACGAACTGCTGACGAACGACCCGTTGGCGCTGCTGATCGGGATGGTGCTGGACCAGCAAAATTCGGAACCATGGAGTGGAACGGGGCGGCCCGCGCTCCCCGTTTGACCACGTACCGTCGCCCAGGCCATGAGATGGCCTGCGCCACGCGCCGCGCGCAAGCCGTCCAACACGATCGCGATCCGCGTGGCGCGGTGCTCCCGTTGGCGGTCGGATCAGCAGACCTGCCGGCCTGCTATTGGAAGACTAGAATCTCTGTCGTTGGTAGAGCAGAGATGCGGTCGACTTCGGCGCCCTGTCCTCGACGGCACACTGGACGCACTTCAGCCACACCTTCGCGCTTTGTCCATCCACGGGCCGAAGGCAGTCGGCAAGACCGCGACCGCGATGCGGCGCGCAGAGTCGATCATCGATCTCAGCCTTCCCGGCAGCGTGAGATCGTCGCCGCCGATCCGACCGTCCTGACTCGGCTGCCGGGGCCGGTCCTGGTCGACGAGTGGCAGCGCCTTCCCGAGGTGTGGGACCACGTGCGGCGCGTGAGGTCAAGCTGGCGGACCGGGTCGAGGATTCCGACGTCAGGCGCCTGAACTGGCTACGAGACCGCATCGGAGAAGATCTGATCGACGCCCTCGTGATGTACGCGGGCGAGCACGCCTACCGCCGGCGTGATGATGTCGCCGTGGTCCCGCTGGCACTTTTCGGTCCGTGACCCACTCGGGCGGGTCTGAACTTCGAGCCGCCCGCTTCAGCGCAGGCTCCCAGGCACTGATCCTGGTCTCGCAACGGTGCACCCTTGGCCGCTGCGGCGTGTCGGGGCGCGCGGCGGGGCGTTCAATCACGTGTCGCTCTTCGCTCCGGTGAGACGGGCGCGGTCGGCACGGGATGGTGGTAAGCGTCAGCGTCTGTCGACCAGAGTCCATGGAACTCGGACTGGCCGACTCGAGAGGGCGATACGCGGCATCAGGGTCGCTGTTGGCTGTGGTTGTTCTGGCGACTAGATCTTCGCGGATCAGCTTGGTCAGTTCATGACTTGCCTGCCGATCACCAGTGAAAGGCGGCCGGCGATCTCTGCAAGAGCCAGGAATTGACGACCCGGCCGACGTCGACCGTGCGGCGGCCTGACGCGCGGGCTGCGAGAGGACCGTCTCGTGAGCGCATCCGGCTGCACGACCTCTGTGATCGGCGGTCCCGCCGGATCTGGCGGGCGGGGCAGTGACGCCGGCGGGGACGGCCGGGAGCTCGATCGGGACACATAGATATCGAAGCATTTGACATCTACGTTTCGGCCGGTAGGGTCTTGGACATGGATCCGCCGCGGTTGCCGATCGGGCTGCATCTGACTCGCACTGCCCGGGTTATCAGCCGCGCGTACGACGACGCCCTGGCCGCCGCCGACGGGTCCCTGCCGCTGTGGCTGGTGTTGATGAACGTGAAGGTCCGGGCCGGAGCGAACCAGCGTGCGCTGGCAGCGGCAGTGGGCATCCGCGAGGCCACCCTCACTCATCACCTGAACGCCATGGAGGCGCAGGGACTCATCGCCCGCACCCGCGACCCCGGGAACCGCCGCACGCATCTCGTGACGTTGACTGACGCCGGCGAAGCCGCGTTCATACGGCTGCGCGACGCGACGATCGCCTTCGACCGACGTCTTCGCCACGGACTTTCCGACGAGCGGCTCGCCGTCGTCGCGGCCGTATTCACCCAGCTACTTGAGAATGTCGGTGGAACTGAGGACGACCTGGCCCCGAGCCTGGGCGCCGATGGCCCTCCGGAGCTGCGCCGGCACGTATGCGAGGCACCCGAAGGCTGACCGGGGCAACGGGCGCGGATCGCGGCCGGATGGTCGAAAAGCGCCTTCACACGTTCCGGAGCCGGGGCGGAGCTTGCTCAGACACGCGGTCGGTAACCACGTCAAGCGAAACACATCTCGCTCTTCGAGGGATAGCCAACCATGAGATCACTGGAATCCGAATCCGCCATCAATTATCAGGTGCAAGCCTGGGCGCGGGCCGAACTTGACGGCGACACGGCCGTCCTGAGCAGTCTTCTTCACCCCGATTTCATCGGCGTAGGACCGTTTGGTTTCCTGCTTGGGCGCGACCAGTGGATCCAGCGGTTCGCCGCCGGCCTCACCTACACGGCGTTCGTGTTCACCGCCGACACCACGGCTCGGGTCATCAGCGGCGCCACCGTTGTCATCGGAACACAGCGGCAGCGCGGTGATCTCAACGGCCGACCGGTGGACGGCGCGTTCCGAGCGACGCTCATCTTCGCTGCCGCGCCGGCTCCGCGGCTGGCCGGAATACATCTGAGTCCGCGAACCCCGCCGGAGCCACCGGGCGATCGAGTACCCAGCAACGACCATGGGAGTGGCGAGAATCGTGACTGACAAGCCGTACCTGCGACCCCCGTGGCCCGCGCGGGCGATCGGCGGCCGAGCCGCACGGTTGTTTCAACCGAGCATCGTGCATTCGCTTACCGTTCCCGGCCGCGTCACCGGCCGAGAACGCACTGTTCCGGTAGCCGTTCTCGATCAGAACGGTGAGCGGTATCTGATCTCCGCCTACGGCGACACCGAATGGTCCCGCAATCTGCGCGCATCGGCCCACGCGCGGCTGCGCGGCCGGCGGTGGACCCAGGACATCGACACCGTCGAGGTCCCGATCGATGAACGTCCGCCGCTGATTGCCGAGTACCTGCGGCAGCATGGCCGCCTGCCCACCGTGCAGCGGACCTTCGACGCCCTACCCGATCCCGCCGATCATCCGACTTTCAGAATCACTGCCCACCGGCTGGTCCGGGGCCGGCCCGAGGGGAGGCGGTCGTGAACAGCCTGCGCGATGTAGTGGCCCTGGTCACCGGAAGCTCACGCGGGATCGGCGCGCAGATCGCCCGGCTGTTCGCGTCCGAAGGCGCAATGATCACCCTGATTCGCGATGTGCCGGACCACCGACTGCCCGGCGATCTGAGTGGCGGCGCGCCGCCGCCGAGACGCGGTCGGCTACGGCGAGGCCGTGGGACTGCACCTGAGTCAGATCGACCAGGCCGACGAGCTGCTGACTAACGACCCGTTGGCGCTGCTGATCGGGATGGTGCTGGACCAGTGGGTTTCGGAAAGAACGAGTGACGGTTGGCAAGCGAAGCGGCTGGATCGCGGGCGGTGAGCTCGGGCGTCAGCGCGGGGCCAGTTCCGCTGGCCATGCCGCCATCGCCACGTCGACGACCTCGAGCAGGTCCGCGGCATCGGCGCCGTCACGGGCCTGCTGGGACATGCCCTGCAACACGGCCCCCACGTACCGGGCAAGCGGCTCGGCGCCGGTCGTGGCGGGCAGCGCTCCGGCCGTCACGTCGGTCACGATCCGTTCGCGCAGCGCGGCCAGGTTGGCCTGCCGACGCTCGCGTAGGAATGCCTCGACGTCGGCTGACGCGGCGGCGCAGTTCACTCCCGCGCTCAGGATGAGGCATCCGCGGGGGCGGTCGGCTCGGGTGTACTCGACCGCCGCGGTCCGCAGCGCTCGGTCGACGCCGCGGCGCACCGTCTCCTCGGCCATCAGCGCCTCGTCGAAGAAGGCGCCGTACGAGCCGGCGTAGGTGTCGACCACCTCGCGGAACAGGGAGCGCTTGTCTCCGAAGGCCGCGTACAGGCTCGGCGCGGCGATGCCCATCCTCGCGGTCAGCTCCGCCACGGAGACGGCGTCGTACCCGCGCCGCCAGAACTCGAACATCGCCACCTCGAGCGCCCACGCCCGGTCGAATGTGCGGCGTCGGCCCGGGCGGGGAGGGTTGCCCGCTGCCATTGACTCATTCTATAGCGATTGCTAAAGTCCGCCCGAGATCTTTAACGATCGATACAGATATCCGAGCTGGACAAGGGGAACGTGGATGGCGCGTCTCGACGGCAGGACCGCACTGGTCACCGGGGCCAGCCGGGGCATCGGGCGGGCGATCGCGCAACGCCTGGCGAACGACGGCGCCCTCGTTGCCGTGCACTACGGCGCAGACGAGGCCGCGGCGATGGAGACGGTTCGGGGCATCCTCGAGACCGGCGGGCGGGCCTTCCCGGTCCGGGCCGACCTCGCAGCCCTGGACGCCGCGGTCATCCTCTGGGCGGCGTTCGACGCCGGGCTGGCCGAGGCCCGCCTGGCACCGGGCGTGGACATACTGGTCAACAATGCCGGTATCTCGTCCTCCGGCGACCTGCCCAGCACGGCCGTGGCGGAGTTCGATCGTGTGTTCGCCATCAACGCCCGGGCGCCGTTCTTCGTCATCCAGGAAGCGCTGTCGCGTCTGCGTGACGGCGGACGAATCATCAACATCTCGTCGGGAGTCACCCGGATCGCCGCGCCGGAGACGATGGCGTACGCCATGAGCAAGGGTGCCCTGAACACCCTGAGCCACGGTCTGGCGAAGGAACTCGGTGCTCGCGGAATCACGGTCAATGCGGTCTCGCCTGGAATCACAGACGTGGACAGCAATGCGATGTGGCTGCGCGACGACCCCGCACAGGTCGCACTCTGGAGCTCGTTCTCGGCTTTCAACCGGATCGGGCAGCCCGCCGACGTCGCGGACGTTGTGGCATTCATCGCCTCCGACGATGCCCGCTGGATCACCGGCCAGGTCATCGATGCAACCGGTGGGGCGAAACTGTGACGCCAGCGCCATCTGACAACCGGTTTCGGTCACGAGCTTCATCGCTCGACCAGCCCTTTCCTCGGGCAACGCGCCGGGGCTTTCGATGACCGTGCGGAGGGCCGCCGCGTATCTGCGGCAGAGTATCCGGCGGGACGTCGATCGGGTGGCGCGGCCTGAGGGCTCCTGGGAGCAGGCTGCCCCTCCGGCCTACGCCCACGCCGAACTGGCGGGTCTGACGAGCATCGCGCCTGCCGCCCCAGCGGGGTCGGCTACGGTGATGCCGTGGGACTGCATCTGAGCCAGATCGACGAGGCCGACGAGCTGCTGACCAACGACCCGCTTGCCCTCCTCATCGGCATGGTCTTGGACCAGCCGGTTTCGGAAGGATGGAGTGAGACGGGTGTTTCGTGCCCGTTCGACTACGGTAGTGCCACGCGCCGTTCTGTGGCCGCCGGAGCGAGGAGCGGGGCGAGCGACCACGTCGGCGTTTGACGAGTCCGGATCTGCATCAGTAGCCTCGTAGCCACTTCCTCCCCGCCGTCCTCCGGGACTGGCGGGGCTTTTTTCTAGATCGGCTACGCCATGCCCCAGCGGGTCGCTGTCTTCATCGACTACCAGAACGTCCACCTCTCGGCGCGCAACAAGTTCCTGCCCTCCGGCACACCTGGCCACCATGGCCACGTTGACCCGGTGCGCGTGGCGCGACGGATCGTCAGTGGGCGACGACTCGGCGGAGAGCTCACGGTCGTCCGTGTCTACCGCGGTCGTCCGAGCCCCGATCACCAGCCGGAGGCTGCGAGGGCCAGTGACCGGCAGGCCGACCGCTGGGCCCGTGATCCTCGGGTGGTCGTAGTCCGCAGGCAGCTCCGCTACCCGAAGGCATGGCCTGCAGAGCCTGCGCAGGAAAAGGGCATCGACGTCGCTCTCGCCGTCGATTTCGTGCGCCTTGCCTGCGAGAGCGCATACGACGTCGGCGTCCTGTTCAGCCGCGACACAGACCTCGTACCCGCGCTCGAAACCGTCCGTGACCTCGGTGCACATGTGGAGGTCGCGAGCTGGAAGGGCACGAGCCGGCTCCGCTTCCCCGACTCGCAGCTTCCCTGGTGCCACTACCTGGACGCCGACGATTACGCGGCCTGCCGGGACTACACCGACTACACGGCGATCTGACCGCCGGCCGCGGTAGCCGGCCAACATGGTCGGCTACGGTGATGATGTGGGACTGCACCTGAGCCAGATCGCCGAGGCCGACGAACTACTGACGAACGACCCGCTGGCGCTGCTGATCGGGATGGTGCTGGACCAGCCAGTATCGGAAGGATGGAGTGGGACGTGACGTTCTGCCCCTACTTGACTACGTAGTGCCAGGCGCGGTCTGTGGCCGCAGGAGCGAGGAGCCGAGCGAGCGACCGCGTCGGCGTTTGACGAGTCCGGATCTGCGCCAGCAGCCTCGCCGCGACCTCGCTGGGACTGGGCGGACCGGGCCGTACTCGCCGCACTGATCCAACGGCTTCGCTCGACCATGCGTCGCCGAGGTCATCCTCCGCGGCTCGCCCGCCCGGCCCCGGGAGGTCGGTGCAACGATATTGCCGAACAGGAGGCGTCGGCCCGGGTGACCGGGATTCGGGGGGACGGCCGTGGAAGAACTGTCGGAGGAAGAGATTCGTGTACTTGCCAATGCCTTCCCGGACGGCGGGTCGGCGCGGCACCTGCTCCTTCGGGCAGGCCCGCCGGCAGGCCAACATCCCAGCTGGCAGGCCCGCGACGCCGAGGGCTTCTGGCAGGCGGTCTCCGAGCTGTTCGCGAACGGGAAGCTGCCCGGGGGCCGGCGCCGCCTGCTGACGGCGGCGAATCAGACGCTCCCGGGCAACGGCACATTCTCGGCCGGCGCCGGCGCCGGGGTGCGCGGCGGGCCGGACTGGCCGAGCCGGCCGCCGGTTCCCTCGCCACGGCCGGCGTCCCCTCCGCCCAACCGTGCGCCGTCGAAGGACGCGCCGGAGACTGCCCGGCGTCGTCGGCGGTTCGCGGGGTTGGTGGCCGGCGCTCTCGCCATCGTCATCTTGGCGGTGGTCGGTGGCGTCTACGGAATGATTGCGATCGGCCAACACTATTACCAGAAAGTCGGTGACGTCGCCGAGCCCCCCAGAAATTTCGGTCTCCACTCCTCGAACAGCAGTGACAGCCCGCAGCCGGTCATCGCGGAGCAGGCGACCGGACCTGGGCCGTGGATCATTACTGGGCTCGGCTTCCGGTACGAGATCACGAAGGCCGTCCTTGCGCCGAACCCGTCGCACGCGGCGGACTCGGCGGGAACACTGACAATCAGCGGCTTCGTCACCCGGACGGCCGATATGCCCTTCGCCGACATGCGGTACGAGGTTCGCGACCAGGACGGCTTCAGGCTCAACGACCCAGAGGCGAACTCGCTGAACCAGCGAGGCCAGTGGGACAGCTTCCCCACACTCGACCAGCGCTATCCGATTGCGATTGTGATCGGTTTGCCTGCCAGCGCCAACGCATCGGTCACCGTAACACTGACAATTACCGACCCATTCCGGGGCGGCAGCGCGCTCCTCCTGAAGGATATCCCGGTAACCAGTGGCTGACTGTCGATCAATCAACGGCGGTCTGTACTCGCCAACCGCGCGAGAAAGCGCGTCGCCGCCTGCTCCGGATCCTCGCCGTCCGGCCCGAGCACCAGATCCGTCGCGCCCTGAGCGTACGCAGATCTGAACGCCGCGCGCGTCGCGGGCGTCGATGCTCGGCGTCGTCGGCGCCCCGTCCGTGGCGTCCTGAGCCGCCATGATGGTCTAACGGCCTTCTCAGTTGAACGTGTTGTTCTGGACGTTGCTGTCGTCTACCTGCACACCTTTGGCGTCGCGTACGTCGCCCCTCGACAGGCCAGCCCGCTCCGAGAAATGGTGTGGAACTCATGCCGGAGGGCTGGTGAGGCGGTACGCGGCATTCGGGTCGCTGTAGGCTTCGGTTGTTCTGGCGACCAGGCCCTCGGCGATCATCTTGGTCAGCTCATAGCTAACCTGCCGATCGCCCAGGGAAAGGCGGACGGCGATCTCCGCGCGGGTAAGGGGTGACTCGACGGCCAGGAGTTCCAGAACACGTTGTCTCCGTGTGGCGGACTCGCGAGTGTTCCTGTCCCGGACGGCTCTCGCGCGTTGGTGACGCGGCTCGTGCTCAAGGAGCTCAGAGAAGAGTGTTGGGTGTGGATCCTCGGCCGCGTCGTCAAGGACGTACCTTGCCCATCGGCGCTGGTTGACCATCCGTACCAGACCCCGTTGGACAAGATCCCCCAGCTCTCGACGGGCGACTTTGCTGTCCACCGAGAGTTCGATGCGGTACTCGTCGCTCGTCAGCGCCCGGCCAGTCCGAAGCACCGCGAGGGCCATCTCCTGTGTCGGAGAGATGCTCGGCTGACCCAGAGAGTACAGCCAGGCCCGGGTGCTCTCGTCGAGCAAGGCCCTGTTTGGCACGATGACTCGGAAATCGCTTATGTTGTCCTTGAACCTGGGGGGCACGAGCCCTGCCTGACGCAGGCTGTTTAGAACCGTGGGGATACCGGTCGCCCGCCCCTCGCACAGGGCCCTTCGATCGCGGTGGAAACGAACATTCTCGAGGATGTCGACGAGCGCCCGGTTGCGAGCGGATGCGATGCTCTCGTCTCCCAGCCGGTCGATGGTCACGGGCCCGAAGAGCCCGCCCGGTGAAATTACCTCAAGGCGATCGGGGTACATCTCTACATGGATGCGTGTACCGCGGGACATTGGACTGTAGTCTCGGTGGGCCACAGCGTTTACCAAGATCTCCCGAAGGGCCTCCAGTGGATACTCCCATTGATCTTCTCGGCCAATCCCTTCCACTATTCCGCGCCGGCTCATACGGGCGTGCAGGACGTCAAAAACCTCCGCGAGAAGAATCGGCGCCGGACCTTCAAGAATCTTGTCGTCCAGGAATCGCTGGCCGTCTGGACCGGGCTCGCCCTTGCGTGGCGTAGGGTAGGCGGTCACCGTGATCGCGCATCCGCGCAGAGAGTCGAAACCCTGTGGATCCCGGCCCAGCGCGAGCAGCCCACCCAGCGACGGCACGAGCCTCTGGTCATCCAGCGCACTTCTTACCAGCACTCCGCACCGGCGAAGTAGATCTTCGTCGTCCCGGCGGGCCAAGGTCGGTCGGGACCGGCGAAGGTCCCGCAGATAGTCCGCGATGAGTTCGTCGTGCAGATCGACTCTGCCTGCTTCTTCGACGGGTTCCAGGTCGAAATTCGGCTGGCCCCGGTTGATCAGAAGTTGGCTTACTTCGTACGACGTAAGCCGATGATCCCCGTCCGAGATGCGGATGTAGGAGCCGTTAGGCTGCCCTTTGCCTCGGAGATAACAGGGCTTGTCCGCCGGGTCGAGTTCCGGCACCTCGGCGACGACGAGGGTCCGCTCCTCGAACTCCGGAAGGCTGATCAGAGGCATGAGCGGCGGAACGAGGCCGTCCCGACACAGTCCCGCGAGGTCGGCGGCGAGCTTCGCGGCATGCTCGCAGCCAGTCGCCGCGAATCCGCGTGCCTCGTCGAGGCCCAAGATCAGGATGCCGCCGCCCGGAGTGTTCGCAAATGCGCACAGGGTCTGCATGGTCTCACTAGGCAACTTGTCGGTCGACGCCAGCTTGACCTCAAGACCTGCGTCGTCGCGACCTATCCGGCGAAGCGAGACAACGATCTCGGCCAGCCCGTCCGCATCCATACCGAAGCCTCCCAGAGAGCCTGACGTCAGCCTAACACGATGTTGTAAGGCTCTTGGGATCTTGTTAGGCTGCGTTAGGCGCGCGACGTGTCAGTGCTCGGGTGCTGGCGCGGAGCCGGGTGCGTCCGCCTGCGATTGGCCTTGGCCGGGTAGGCGAGCCGGCGACTGTCCTCCGTCAGGTGCACGATCGAGAAGTCTGGCTTGCTACCGAAGGGAAATCGACCGTGGGACTGCATCTGAGCCAGATCGACGAGGCCGACGAGCTGCTGACGAACGATCCGTTGGCGTTGCTGATCGGAATGGTGCTGGACCAGCCAGTCTCGGAAGGATGGAGTGGGACGGGGCGTTTCGCACCCATCTGACGGCGTAGCGCCAGGTTTTGGTCCGCGGCACCGGAGTGCGTACCCGCTACTGTCCTTCGCCATGGGCTGCCGACGAGGTCGAATCGGCACCTGTAGGCCTGCTATCGGAAGACTAGATTCTCGGCCATCGGTAGAGTAGAGATGTGGTCGACTATCGGCGCCGTGTCCTCGACGACACGCTGGACGCTCTTCAGCCGCATCTTCGTGCTCTGTCGATCCACGGGCCGAAGGCGGTCGGCAAGACCGCGACCGCGATGCGGCGCGCAGCGTCGATCATCGATCTCAGCCTTCCCGGCCAGCGCGAGATCGTGGCCGCCGATCCGACCGTTCTGACCCGGCTGCCGGGGCCGGTGCTGGTCGACGAGTGGCAGCGCCTTCCCGAGGTATGGGACCACGTGCGGCGCGCAGTCGACGCTGGTTCGCCGGCTGGTCATTTCATCATCGCGGGCAGCTCCGCGCCGCGAGGGGCGGTGGTCCACTCGGGCGCGGGGCGGATCGTGCCCCTGCGGATGCGCCCGCTGAGCCTGGCCGAGCGGGACGTTGACACCCCGACCGTGAGTCTCGCTGCGCTCCTCGACGGAATCAGCGACATCGGCGGTGTGACCTCGCTTAGGTTGACGGACTACGTCGAGGAGATCACGGCATCGGGCTTTCCCGCCCTCCGTGGCCTGCCGCCGCGGGCGCGTCGGGCCGAGCTGGACGCGTACCTAGACAACCTGGTCCAACGGGAGTTCCCCGAGCAGGGCTACCCGATCCGGCGACCAACGGTGCTGCGCGCCTGGCTCGCCGCCTATGCCGCAGCCACGTCGACGACGACGGCCTACTCGAAAATCCTGGATGCGGCGACTCCCGGCCTGGGTAACAAACCCGCCAAGGAGACCACTCTCGCCTATCGTGACGCCCTGTCGTCGCTGTGGTTGCTTGACGCGGTCCCGCCGTGGATGCCCAGCCGAAACCATCTCGACCGACTTGGCCGGTCCCCCAAACACCATCTGGCGGACCCCGCGCTGGCCGCGCGGCTGCTCGGGCTCGACGACTCCGCGCTGCTGCGCGCCGAGCAGGGCAGCACCGTCCTGTCGGCGGGCACGATCCTCGGGGCGTTGTTCGAGCATCTCGCCGCGCTCAGCATCCACACCTATGCCGAGGCCGCTGAGGCCCGGGTAGGCCACCTGCGTACCCAGAACAACGACCATGAGGTCGATCTGATAGTCGAGCGTCCGGACGGCCGCGTGCTGGCGGTCGAGGTCAAGCTGGCGGACCGGGTCGAGGACTCCGACGTCAGGCACCTGCACTGGCTACGCGACCACATCGGAGAAGATCTGATCGACGCGCTCGTCATCTACGCGGGCGAGCACGCCTACCGCCGACGTGATGATGTCGCCGTAGTCCCGCTGGCACTTCTCGGTCCGTGACCCACGGGGGCGGGCGCCGCGCGGGTTCCGTCCACGTCACCAGCCGGAGGCCGCGAGAGCCAGCGGCCGGCAGGCCGGCCGCTGGGCCCGTGATCCTCGGTTGGTCGTTGTCCGCCGGCAGCTCCGCTACCCGAAGGCATGGCCTGCCGAGCCCGCGCAGGAAAAGGGCATCGACGTAGCTCTCGCCGTGGACTTCGTGCGCCTTGCCTGCGAGGACGCGTACGACGTCGGCGTCCTGTTCAGCCGCGACACGGACCTCGTACCCGCACTTGAGAGCGTCCGAGATCTCGGCGCTCATGTGGAGGTCGCGAGCTGGAAGGGCGCGAGCCGACTCCGCTTCCCTGACTCACAGCTTCCGCGGTGCCACTACCTGGACGCCGACGACTGTGCGGCCTGCCGGGACTACACCGACTACACCGACTACACCGCAACCTGACCCGCGGCGCGGGTGGCTGCGACCACGCGGAGCGTCGAATGCTGGCTGAAACTCGGTGCGAGGGTGCACGCCCGGGCACCTGTGCCACGAGTTCGGCCCAAGATCAGCTCTGTCGCGGGTGCTCCCCGTCGATCGCTGATCGCGGAAGGTTGCCTCCTCCTGCGAGGTTGGTGCGTCTACGCTTCTTCTGGATCCCACACGTAAGGGTGGGACCCTGACGCCAGTGTGACCGATCGCGCTGTCGCATGGTTTCGGCTGCCGGGGAGTGGCTCTTGGGCCTCGCCGTACCGGGCGACGGCCGGTGAGGCTGCCTCGGTCGACGACCCCTATATTGAGGATCCCTTCGCCTAGAGACCTCTATGACTGATTGAGTGCCCCGGCAGCGGGCCGAGGCGATAGTGCCGCGCTCGGCGAGCCGACGCGGTCGTTGAACAGGGCCGCGACGAGCTTTCCGTGGCGCAGCTGCCTGGATGCTGACGACTACGGCGCATGCTGGGACTACGCCGACTACACGTCGATCTGAGCAGCGGCACTGGGGCCGCCAGGCGCGGTCGGCTACGGTGATGGCGTGGGACTGCACCTGAGTCAGATCGCCGAGGCGGACGAGCTGCTGACCAACGACCCGCTGGCTCTCTTGATCGGGATGGTGCTGGACCAGCCGGTTCCGGAAGGATGGAGTGGAACGGGACTTTCTGTTCCCGTATGACTACTCCTTGTTGTGAACTGGTCGGGTTGCTCGGCGGGGTCACGCGAGCAATTCGGCGACAGTGGATAGCGACGGCCTGATTGAGCCGGCCGTCGACGGTGCAGCGGCAGCTCCGGTACAGCCGGGCTTGCTTCGTCAGGAGGCCTTGAGCTTCAATTGGCTCGCGATCATGCTGGTACAATAGATATCAAGCCGCACGAACAACAACGGCGGAATATCGAGCTCCGGCTCGACCGGATCCAGTCCGCCGCCCCGCCCCGCCCCGCCCCGCCCCGTCGATCGGCCGGCCCGAAGCACGGCGATCGCAGCGGATAGCGGTACGGGCACCCCGGTCACCCTCCGCGCACAGGGTCGTCTTTAGAGGTGTCGGCGCAGGAAGTCTCGCGCGGCGCTGACCGCTTGGCCGACGTAGGTCTCCGAGTCGTACAGGTCGATGTGTTGTACGCAGTTCAGCCAGACGATCTGCTTGGTGCCGCCGGCGCGGGAGTGCAGCGCGTCGGCGAGTTCGGGGGAGCAGTAGTCGTCCACTTTGCCGTGGACCACGAGTAGCGGGGTGTCGCCGAGCAGTGGAGCGGCGCCGAGCGCGTCCAGAGTCATCAAGGAGTGCAGCGAGCCGCGGGTGACCCGGTTCTCCCAGTGCGGCGACGCCGACCGGGGCGTGCCGTAGTAAGCGAATGGCTCCGCGCCGCCCATCGCGACCTCGGAGTCGTCGTTCGCGACGGCGGGGAGGTACTCGTCATACCGGTCGAGGAACGAGCGGAGCGTGGAGCGGTAGGGCCCGACGCCCATCCGTTCGACCAGCCAGGCCGGACTGTTGTAGGCGCCGGCGACGCCGATGACGAGACGCAGCCGGGGATCGGTCGCCGCCGCTCGGACCGCGTACCCGCCGCCGAGGCAGATCCCGACCACGCCGATCCGGTCGGGATCTACCTCAGGCCGGGCCGCGAGCAGGCTTACGGCCGACCGGAGATCCTCCAGCTTTCCCTGGCTGTCCTCGTGGCCCCGGCGCCCGCCGCTTTCGCCGAATCCACGATGGTCGAAGGCGAGGGTGACGTATCCCGCCTGGGCGAGCTGGGCCGCGTACGTCCCGACCACCTGCTCTTTCACCCCGGTGAAGGGGCCGGTGAGCACCAGCGCCGGCGAGTTGTCCGCACCCTCGGGCAGTCGCAGGTGACCGACCAGGTCGACTTCGCCGGCTCGGAAACGGACAACCTCGGTGCGGACGGTGGAGGACGACATCGGGTCCATGGACTGTGCTCTCCGATCTGGGCTGGGAACGGTTCGACAGTGTGCTAGCGGACCGGCTACTGGCCGGCGGCGAGTTCGGCCGCCACGGCGTCGGCGCCGAGCCCGACCATCCATTCGAGCGGCGCGCCGGGCAGGAAGCGGACCATCGTCTCGTGCAGCTCCTGCCGCGCGGAGTCGGTCAGCACGCCGCTGCCGCCGGTCAGCCGGTGGACGGTCTCCCGGTACATGAGCAGATACCGGCGCTGGTCGGCGAACAGCTCGCCGCGCCCGGGCGCCCCGTGCCCCGGGTACATGCGCGCCCCGGCCAGCTCCTCGTCCAGCCGGTCCAGCGCCCGCAGCCATTTCGCAAGGTGCCCGTCCGCGGTGTAAGAGTGCACTCCGTCGAAGGTGAGGTCGCCGACGAACGCGGCGCCGTCGCGGCCGTCGCGGACGAGGAGGTACGAGTCGGCGTGGCTTTCCGCGGCGCCGACGTCATGGATCTCGACCTGGAGCCCGCCCACCTCCACGGTGCCGCCGCCGGGAACCGGACGATCCGGTACCCGGAAACGGTCGGGCCACTCGTCGCCGTACACCGGCCGCCACTGTTCCCGCTTCGGCTCGGCGATCTCTCTGATCGTCTCGCTCACGGCGGCGGTGGCGTACACCGGCACGTCATCGCCGACGACGTAGGGCAGGCCATTGAAATGGTCGGGATGGGCATGTGTCACGAACGCCGCGAGCAGCGGCTTGCGCAGCGCCGCCAGCCTGGCGGCCAGTGCCTTCGCGTCCGACACGAGCAGGCTGGCGTCGACCAGGACGACTCCGTCCGCGGTCTCCAGCAGGTAGCTGTTGACCAGCAGCCCGGTCTCGCTGGCCGTGTAAATATGGATGTGGAAATCGGTCATCGTGGGCGGTCCTCCAGGCGTCAGCCGTCGCAGCCGACGCTAGATCGACCCGAGCTGGGTGCCTAGAAGGCACCTTCCAGTGCCCATCCCGTCCAGCCCCGCAGGAAGGCCCCGATGTCGCTGACGATCCCGGACGTCCTGGCGGAGAACTGCGCGACGCGCCAGGCCCTGGAACGGCTCGCGGCCAAATGGCGGGTGCTGCTGGTGTACGCGCTGCTCGCCGGTCCGCAGCGACACGCCGAGCTGCGCCGTCGGCTCCCCGGCATCACCCAGAAGGTCCTGACCGAAACGCTGAAGGGAATGCAGGCGGACGGCCTCGTCGAGCGGCGGGTGCTCAAGGAGACCGCGCCCCAGCACGTCGAGTACGCCCTCACCGAGCTGGGCAAGACCCTGGAGGCTCCGCTCGCGGCGATCTGCGGGTGGGCCATCGCCCACCAGTCCGGAGCAGTCTGACGCTGGGCCTCGGTACCGTGGCGACGTGCCCACAAGGCGCGACTCCGAATATCCGCGATCCTGTCCGGTAGCGCCCAGCCCCTGGCGGACTGAAGCTAGCTACGACGTGGACGCTCCCGACTACGAGGCGTGCCAAGACGACGCCAACTACATGGCGATCTAACCGCTGCGTGACGGCTGCCGCGTCGAGGCCGGCTACGGTGTTCTCGTGGGACTTCACCTGAGCCAGATCGACGAGGCGGACGAGCTGCTGACGAACGACCCGCTTGCCCTCCTTGTAGGCATGGTGCTGGACCATCAAGTTGGACAAACAAGGAACAGAACGGACCTCGTCTCCCGATCCGTGCGCCGGCGATAATGAAACGCGGCGGCGGCTGGAGTACGGCCGGACTCGCCGACGGCTCCTGCGCCCTCGCCTTCGTCTGGCTGCCCGGAGGGTGCCGCCGGTGCGCCAGGGGACGCGCCGCCCGCCCGAAGCGTTCACCCGGGATGGGTGAAACGCTTCGGGCACGCCCGTCGAGACCTTGGTGTCAGAGCGAGCTTCGTTGTGCTCGAGGGTCGTCGTCGACGATCGCGGTGGCGTATCTGCCGGCGCGTGCCGTTCGGCGCCAGGGGCGCGCGAGGCTTTCATGTTCGCGGTCGATATCGATGGTGGCGATGGCCGAAGTGGCGTCCGGTCCGCACCGGGTCGCCCAGTGACCGTCAGGCCCAGCGATTCCGGACGGGGCGGCGGCCGCGTCGGCGGCGACCGTGGCATAGCTGATCCAGTAGCTGTTTGTGCTGGCGTGCGCCTGTGTCTGCAGGCCGAAGACGGTGCCATTGTCCATGGTGGAAAGCAGCACGCAGTGAACGTCGGCTCGTTCATACTCGGCGAACAGCTCTGGGTACTGGCTTTCCATGCCGAGCGCGCACCCGAACCGCACCTCGTCGACGTCGAAGGTGATCGGGCTGGTGCCGGGTGTGTACAAATATCTGACCTTGGTGTTGGACAACATCCGTTCGTCGTAGCGGGTGATGATACGGCCGTGGTCGTCGATCACGTAAAGGCTGTTGTGTGGACGATGCGGCTCGGTGAGTCGGTGCACGGCTCCGACGACTGCCCACAACCGCAATCCCGCGGCGTGTTTCCTGATCGCCTCAAGCTGGTCGCGCTGAGCCGCCCAGTCGAAGCGGCTCCAGTCGGCGTCCGCCATGGTGGTCGGATCGCAGGACAGGATCCGCTTGTTCGGCGAGCAGAGTGCTCCCTCGCAGAAATGAATGAGGCGAGCGCCTTGATCGCGGGCCTCGGTCATCAGGCGACGCACGTCGTGGCCCACCCGTTGAAACGCTTCGGCATCCCGAGGATCCGTCGGCGCGTCGAGCTGGGCGACCGAGATTCGGAAGGGATTGGTGTTCGGCACGGTGGTTCCTTCGGAGGGCTGCCGGAAGTGCCGAAGCGCGGCCGTGTAGGACTCGCCCGTCCTGCGCGCTCGTTCGCGCACGCGCTGCTTGAACGCCTTGTTCGCCGTCATCGGCTCTCCCGCGTCCCGACATCGAGCACCCAGCGGCCGTCGACGTTCGAGACGAGCGGACCTATGACGACGATCCGAGGCCCACGCCCCTTTGCCTCTCACCGTGGTCGCGCTGGGACGACCCTCCGAGGATAGGCGTGGATCACGCCCTGACGTCAGCTTAGCCCAGGAACCGGCCTCGGCGGCTCCCTGCCGTGATGGCCGCCCCGACCAGCACCCGGACCCAGGCTCTCTCGCGCAGCACGGCCATCGGCGCGGCCGTCGCCAGGCTCGCCGGCGACAAGGTCGAGGGCAGGTATGTCGTGCGGGTCCGGCCACCTGTCACCATCGGACCTGACCGGTGTAGCAGTGGTCGTCGCGCGTCCGGCTACGGTGGTGACGTGGGACTGCACCTGAGCCAGATCGCCGAGGCCGACGAGCTGCTGACCAACGACCCGTTGGCGCTGCTGATCGGGATGGTGCTGGACCAGCAGATCCCGCTGGAGCGGGCGTTCGCGGCGCCGCTGGAGCTGGCGAGGCGGCTCGGCCGGTCGCTGGACGTGGTCGAGTTGGCGAGCTTCGATCCGGACGAACTGGCCGCGGTGTTCTCCATCCAGCCCGCGTTGCACCGGTTCCCGGCGGCGATGGCGCAGCGGACGCAGAAGCTCTGCCAGATCATCATCGACAGCTACGGCGGTGACGCGGCTGGGGTGTGGACGACCGCGGCCGACGGGCGCCAGCTGTTGAAGCAGGTTGCCGCGCTGCCTGGGTTCGGGATGCAGAAGGCGAAGATCTTCGTGGCGCTGCTCGGCAAGCAGCTCGGGGTGACTCCGCCCGGTTGGCGGGAGGCGTGCGAGCCGTTCGGTGAGGACGGCAGCTACCGCTCCGTCGCTGACATCGTGAGCCCCGAGTCCCGCATCAAGGTCCGTGACTTCAAGAAGCAGATGAAGGCCGCTGCCAAGGCGTGAGCAACCTGATCGGGCTCCAGGCGCCGCAGCGCGCTGAGGGCGAAGGCTTGATCGGCCTGTTGGCCGCAGAGCGACGTCCGGCCTTCTGACAGTGACAGACCGGGGGCTCGCCCTTTTCCCGCCAGCGCTGCGGGTTGGTGACCTCGTCGGTGTGGTCGCGCCGTCCTGGTGCGGACCGGCGGTGTTGCCGCGACCGTTCGCGCGGGGCCTGGCGGCGCTCGAACACGCCGGATACCGCGTCCGTGTCATGCCGAACGTCTATGGCCAGGGCTGGGGATGGGTCTCGGGAACGGCCCCGGAACGTGCTTCCGATCTGATGGCCGCCTTCGTCGACCCAGAGGTGCGGGCCATCATCTGCGCCATCGGTGGCGATCACAGCGCGCAGCTTCTTCCGTTGCTGGACATGGACCTGATCGCCGCGAATCCGACGATCTTCTGCGGATACTCCGACGTCACATCGCTGCACCATGGCATCCATCGCGCCACCGGCCTGGTGACGTTCTACGGGCCCGCGATCATCCCGCAGTGGGGCGCGGTCGGCGGACCGTTCGACTACACCGTGGACCACTTCCAGCGGGTCGTCGGCGAGGCTCGCCCTGCCGGCAGGCCTCCCACGCCGCTGTCGAGGTTCACGACAACGACTACGACGCAGCCGAGACCACCGGCAGGCCGTTGCGCCGAACACCCGCGCGCTCCCGTCAGGTCCTACGCTCGGGAAGGGGAAGGGGCCCTCTGCTCGCCGCCTGTCTGCCCAGTGCCCGCAATGTGCTCGGGACGCCGTGGCAACCGGACTATGCCGGCCGGGTCTTGGTCCTGGAAACGCCCGAGCCTCCCTACGACCTCGCCCGGGCCAACGCCGACCTGACCCATCTGCGGCTGGCCGGCTGCCTCGACGACCTCGCCGCGCTCGTCCTGTGCCGCCCTTACCGGTTCGACGACACCACCAGCAACGATTTTCACCGCCTCGTCCTGCAGCACGCGGCCAAGGCTGCAGGTTCCTGACCCACGGTCTCCGGTGGACGAGCCACGGCCTGTCTCTCTCCGGACATGCGACTGTCGGTAACTCTTTGTGTTCTACGGTGGCGGGAGGCGTAACGGATCGCGCCATTGGCATCACCTGCCTGGTCTACGTTTCTCTTCTTGTCGAGTCCTCGCTACTCGCCGAGGGGTGGTGGCGCTCGCGGCCGGCGCGGCGCTCGCGCCGAACACGAGCTCGGCCGCGCTGGCCGTGTCCAACGGCAGTCCAGCGTCAGCAGGCCAGTACGCCTTCGCCGTCAAGCTGACCATGACGGCTGTCCCGCGCGCGGACGGAAGCCACTACGGCAGCGCCTGCAGTGCCGCGCTCATCGCGCCAAGCTGGATCATCACGGCCAGTCACTGCTTCCACGACGTCGACCGCAACCCGGTCAGTGGGCCAGCGCCCTATGCCGTGCCGCTTACCGGCCGACGACCTCTCCGGGAACCTGCGGTTTCGGCGCCGAGCCAGCCACCACTACCGGCCAGCCGAACACCAGAGCGGCGAAGATGCGCTGGATGAGGCCGTGCCAGGAGCTGCCGATCTCGGCCATGAAGACCACCACGATGACCGCGAGGCAGGTGAAGGCGACCAGGCGGGTGGGCGTGGCGAGGCGGGCTCGCCCGGCATCCCGGCGCAGCGCGCGGGCCAGCAGGAACAGCGCCACCGTCAGGCTGACGAACATGAACAGCGCGGTGTACTGGTGCACCCAGAAATGCGTGGAGGCCAGCGGCGCGTCGCCGTAGTCGATGCAGGTGGGCAGCTGCTCCGAGCAGTCCTGCCTGGCGAGGCCGGCAACGACCATCTCGGGCGCCGCGAGCGTGACCAGCGTCGCCGCGACTCGGCCGGTCCGGTTGCCGGCGAACCGCCGCCACAACACGATTCCGGTGCAGGCCAGGCCGACGGCGGCAATCATGAATCCGGTGATCGCGACCCAGGCGTAGTCGGCGTCCGTGGCGGCGAGGGCGCTCATTGCCTCCCGGATGGGGCTGTAGCCGGGGTTGAGCGCGCCGGCGATGGTCGACAGCGTGAACCAGATGACGATTGCCGACCCGGCGATCTTCGCCAGCAACGGCCATTCACCGTCGGATGTGTTCTCACTGCCGTACGACCGCACGGTGCGGGCCGTGCGAGTGGCCACCGTGGCATCCCTGCCCGCGCCGGCCGGCGCGGGCAGGGGGGTTGGGGAGACGGTCGGCTGTGGCTGGGGGGCCATGGCATTTCCTTCCGGTGTTGGAACGACACCAGAAGGTTCGCCGGTGGGCGGCCCGGCGCCGACCGTGCGCACACCCGACATTTCCGCCGGCCGCACCACACCTTCGAGTCGTACTGCCACGCGCCACCGGTGGTGGTAGCACACCCCAGCGCCACCGGAACCGTCAGGCGACATCACCAGCCCCGAGACCCGGCTGCCCCCTGCTCGCGCGGCTGTCACACATCATGGTCGTCGGGGTCGTGCAGATAAAGGACATCCACCCGGTCGATGCCCATCCGTTCCAGGCTCTCGTCCAGCGACCGCCGCACACCATCCCGGCTGAGGTCCCAGCGTCGCTCGCGCGATGGTGTCTGCACGAAGCCTTCCGCCGAAGTGGCCCGGGCAGGGTCGACGGGAAACAGCCGGCGGCCGACCTTCGTGGCGACCGTGACCTCGGATCGGCTTACGGCCGCGAGTGCCTGCCCGATGCATTCCTCGGCGAGTCCGACGCCGTAGTGGGGCGCAGTGTCGACGTGCGCGAGGCCGGCGTCGAACGCGCCGCGTAGGACCGCGAGCGCCTTGTCGCCGGGCACTGGCTGAAAGAGGTTCCCGAGGGGGGCCGTGCCGAGCGCCAGGTTCGTCACCATGACGTCGGTCCGGCCCAGCGGAACACGTCTCAAGGCCGGAGCGCCTGAATTGGCGGCGAGTCACACGCTGGCTATCAGTACGTCCTCGCCGCTCGACGGGCGCAGGCCGTCGGCGCGGCCGGCGAAGTAGCGCTCGGCAAGCGCCGTGCCCGGCACGTGGCGGACCTCCGTGAAACCCGCCGCGCGGGCGACCGTCAGCATCTCGTCGGGCGTGTAGAAGCTGATGAACGGCGTGTTCGAGGACTGCGCGCCTTTCTTGGAGGCCTCGAGCCCGGCGCGGTCGGCCGCGTCGAGCAGCAGCTCGGGAGGCAGCAGGAACGTCATGGCGACCGTCGTGCCCGCGGCGAGGCCGGCGATCTGGCGCAGGGTGGCGGCCGTGGCGTCCTTGGAGAGATACATGGTCACGCCGGTGGAGGCGACGACCGCCGGCTGCCCGGCATCGAAGCCGGCGCCGGACAGGGGCCTCAGCCAGTCCCCGTCCGCCTCGAAATCGACGGGTACCAGGCGCAGCCAGTCCGGGATGCCATAGCCGAGCTCCAGCAGGCGTTCGCGCTTCCACGCCTGGGTGCCGGGCTGGTCGATCTCGAACACCGTCAGTCGGGCGGCGGTCTCGGGCTCGCGCTGGGCGAACGTGTCCAGGCCGGCGCCCAGGATGACGTACTGGGTGACGCCCTGGTCCGCCTTCTCGGTGACGAGGTCCTCGAGGAACCGCGCCCGGGCCACCATCGATGCGCGGAACCCGCTGGTGGCGCGTGGGTCCATGTCCGGCCGGGCGCGCCAGTCACCGTCGGGGGCGACCAGCCGCAGGCCGATCTCGTCGGCGAGAACGTGCGGCGGCGCGTCGACCTGGACGTGCATCGCCCGCCAGAGGGCGACGCGCACGGCGGTGCTGTCCGGTGCCGTCTTCCGCAGGTCTTTCATGCCCACACGCCCTCCGGGCCGGTTCCCGGTGGGGCCTGCAGGCTCCAGCGGCGTCCGTCGGGATCGCGGACGGTCATCTCCCGGGTCCCGTAGTGGGTGTCCTCGAATGGGGTGACCACCTCGACAGCCGGGTCGGGCCGGAACGCCTCCGCGTCCGGCACTTTCAGCACGATGCGCGGTGCCTCGGGCTCCTGCGACTCAGGGATCTCTGCGACGAACACATAAGGACCTTCGCCGTTGCGAAGCAGGCCCGAGCTGTGATCGGTCTCGAACTCCAGCTTGAAGCCGAGCGCCTGGAAGAATCCCGCAGTCCTGCCCCAGTTGTGGGTCTCCAGGAACACGGCTTCGATTCCCTCGGTCGTCATGTCAGGTCTCCGATCCGGACGATGGCGGTCGCTGCCCGTGGGCGTCGTCGAGGTAGGCGCGCAGCGCGTCGGCCACGAGCGCCGACAGGGACAGCCCTGACTCGATGGCATGGTGTTTGACCTGTTTGATCAGCCCAATCGGCAGGTACACGTTGAACTGCTTGACGTCCTCGTCACCCACGAGCGCGATGCTAGCATGCTAGCAATCTAGAGGGCATTGGCAACCCGGAGAGTGGGATGGGTGTTCTCGGTGCCGTCATCCTTGTAGGCGCGGCGAAGCTGATCCTCGATCAAGCTGCCCCGACGTGGCTGTCGGCCACTGGGCGTCCCCCGCGGCGAGGCTGGCTGGGTAGCACCGCCGCGCCGGGATCGTGATCACCAAATCTGGAGAGAAAACCCGGCGACCCGAGACAGAGCAGCGCCGAAGATCCCACCAGATCGCGGCCAGGTCCATGATCTGGTGGAATGTTCGGGGTCCCAGCGCCGAAGATCACACCAGATCACACCAGATCGCCCGGTCACCCGTGCGGCCAGGGCTCGGATTCGAGTACAGTCCCGGCGATCTTCGGCTGTGGCCTGCCGAAGGTCACCAGCCGGCGCTATTCCAGTGGGGACTGGCCCGGCCTGGGCGGAACCTCGACGCCGGTGCGCAGGACGCCGATGAGGCGGCGGGCGTCCTGTGGGTTCGCGCTGGCGAGGGCGGTGGCGTTGGTGAGGGCCAGCAGGTCGGCGGTCGTCAGGTCGCGGCGGATGACACCGGCTTGCTGGGCCGGAGCCAGCAGAGCCGCCGTCGTCGCGCCCATCGCCGCGTGCCAGCCCTCCGCGAGCTCGCCGCGCCGGTCGGCCGGCTCATGCGAGATCGCGGCCATGGCCAGTGGCCGCCTGGCCGCCACATGTGCGGCGAACAGGTCGAGCCACCTGAACAGGGCCTCGGCGGGCGTGGAAGACGGCGTGTCGAGCAGCCTGGCGCCCTGCTCGCACAAGGCGTCGACCTCTTCGGAGTAGACGGCGACGAGCAGGTCGCCGCGACTTGGGAAGTTGCGGTACAGCGTGGCGTTCCCCACGCCGGCGCGGCGGGCGATCTCGTCCAGTGGCACGTCGACGCCGCGTTCGTCGAACAGCTGTCTCGCGGCGGCGACCAGCAGGTCCACGTTGCGCGCCGCGTCGGAGCGCCGCCGCCGGCTGGTCGCGCGGGTCGCCGGTGCCCGCGGCGGGACGTCTGGCGGCACGGTGGCTCCTTGCTGACCGGGGACGTCCCCATTATGGTGACCAGTAAACGGGGAGCTCCCCACTTATTGATGATCGTTGGCGCTTGGCGCTTGGCGCTTGGCGCCCGGACGAGCCGGCGGGCGGACGAGCCAGCCTGTGACTGAGACCGCGTGTGCACGAGACCGCGAACGAGAGGAAGTGGCACCGATGGCGTTGACCACCGAGGACCGGACAGTCATCACGGACCTCATCAACCGCTACGGGCATCTCATCGACGCCGGCGAGCTGGACAGCCTGGGAGAGCTGTTCACCGCAGACGTGACATACGACGTCACCGATCTCGGGCACGGGACGCTGGCCGGCGTGGAGGCCATCCGGTCCGCGGCGCTCGCCGTGGGCGAGGCCAATCCAGTTGGTCACCACATCACGAATCTCGTGCTGACCGAACAGGGCGCGGGCCGGGTGCACGCCAGGTCGAAGGGCATCGGGATCATGGCCGACGGGACCTGCGGGAGCGTCGTCTACGACGACGTGGTCGTCCGCGGCGACGACGGCTGGCGCATCAGCCACCGGAAGATCGCCGCCCGACGCGTCCCCCTCGGCGGCATCCTGGTGCGCTGACGGGGGCCGCGCGCGGACGGCCCCCGTGCCTGGGCCTACCTCCGGTATCTACGGCGGGTGAACCGTTCCGAGCTGATCGGGAAGGCGAAGTGTACGGCGAGGAAGGCCAGGCCGAGCCAGACGAGGTTGATGTCGTCCGAGTCGACACCGAAGGCGGCGAGCAGGAAACAGAACGCGGCGACGAGAGCAATCATGATCAGCCAGTACCCAAAGATCGCTCACTGAACCTGCTCAAGCCGGACGAGCCGGGACGAAGCAAGGCGGCGGTGACTGTGGCCCGGTGGCCCGGTGGCGTGGTGCTTGACCGGGTCTTCAGGGCCGCATGTTCGTCCGACGCACGACGGTGCCGGACTGGACAGCCCCGGCCGGCCTAGGCTCGGGCGGTGATGAGGTGGGCGGCGGACAAGGTGGTTGCGGCGGGCCTGGTGGCGGCCGGTCTGGTGGTGGCGACCGCGGTGACGGTGTCCTGCCAGGCGGACAGCGTCTCCCGCTCCGCCGCCGCCACGCAGTCGCCACGTGGTCAGGACGCGTCCTCCTCCCCGGACGTGGACGCCGCGCCTGGTGCTGCGACCCCCACTCCGAGCGCCACGGCCGGCCCCGGCTCCGCGCCGGCCGCGGCCAACGCCGCCGGGCCGCCCTTCTGCGGATCCAGCCAGTACGTCGAGGAAATCACCGTGCAGCGCTGGTCGAACGGCGACTTCCGGGTCTCGCTGCGTCCGACCGAGGAGGCCCGGCACGCAGAGGACCGCACCGAGGCGACGGCGGTGATGTGGCAGGCGGTTCGACGTTGCCTGACCCCGTCCGCGGGCTTCACGGGGCTCGACGGTTCGGTCGGCGACAGCCTTCAGGACCAACTGCGCTGCCACGAGTACCTGGCCCTGATTCCTGCGATGGGTGGCGGCGAAGGGTACGCGACCGGGGAGACGTTCGACGTCGAGAGCTGGCGGCCGAAGGCGGGCAAGTCGCGCTGGTACTCCACCAAGTGCGGCAACTCCCTCGGAACAGATCCGACCGGTCCCTCGCAGACCTTCCGGCCCGACGGCATCCAGCCCCAGCACACCGTCACCGGCGAACACCAGTAGCGCGAAGGTCCACAATCTCGCGCTCCGGCTGGCCGGGTACCTGGGCGGGACGATCTGAACGGGACGATCGGGGAGGGGACGGAGTGTCGGTGGCCTGGAGCACCATGAAGGCATGTCTTCCACCTATGGGATGACGCTCTTCGACACGGCGGTCGGCTCCTGCGGTGTCGTCTGGGGTGACACCGGGATCGTCGGCATCGCGCTGCCGTCCGACCAGGACGACCTGTCCGCCACCCGTGGCCACCTGACGGATATGTATCCGAATGTCGTCGACAGACCGGCACCCGACGAAGTACAGGCAGCGATCAGCGGAATGATCGCGTTGCTGGCCGGCGAGTCGGTGGATCTCGGGGGCGTCCGGGTCGACCTGCACGGAGTACCGGACTTCTACCGGCGCGTCTACGCCGTGACCCGCGCGATCCCGCCCGGTTCGACGCTCACGTACGGCGAGGTCGCGGCGCGGCTCGGGATGCCGGGCGCCGTCCGGGCGGTCGGCCAGGCGCTGGGCCGCAATCCGGTCCCGATCGTCGTGCCGTGCCACCGGGTCGTGGCCGCTGCCAGTGGCCTCGGTGGCTTCTCGGCCCCCGGCGGCACGGCGACCAAGCGCCGCATGCTCCAGATCGAGGGCGCCCTGCCGCCCCCGCCGCCGACCCTGTTCGACTAGCGGGCCGCGAGTATTCCGCGACTGCCCAGGTATCCGAGTGCCCTGGTGCCCTGGTGCCCTGGTGCCCTGGTACCCAGGCATCCCGGCGGAGTGTGGGAGGCGTGTCCGCGCGGCGGCCGCTTGCTGGCGTGCCGGGCTCGAACGGCGTCAGGGCCTCGCCTGTCGGTCTCGGGCGGGCCTGCCGATGAGGGCACGGGCGACGCCGGAGGCGGTCTCGCGGATCGGTTGCCAGACCGTTCGGCGAACCCAGCGCGTCGGCTGGACGACCAACACTCGCAGCGTGCCGGCCACCAGGCCGGCCGCGGGCACGACCAGCATCCGCCAGCACCAGACGACGGGGATGACGACCAGAACGTGTAGCGCCTTTCCGCTCGCCCGGCCGGCCGGGGCCACCACCGTCCGCCAGCACCAGACCAGCGGCACGGCCACGAGCAGGCGCAGGACGACCTTGGTCGCCTTCGCGGCCCAGGCCAGCGCCGCCACCGCCACCCGCCAGCCCGGCGCCAGCACCGCCCTGCCCAGCCAGCGGCCGGGCCGCGCGACGAGGTGCCGGGCCGACCACACCAGCAGCCGGCCGAGCGCGCGCAGGCCCACGAAGATCGCGATCCAGGCCTTGACCTGCACCCACATCACCGCGCGCACCGCCGGGGCCAGCACCACCCGGACGAGCCAGCGGACAGGACGGATCAGGCAGCGTGCCACCGCCTCGATCGCCCACAACGACACCTCGAGCAACGCCCGGAAGAACACCCGCAGCGCGCCTGCGACCTTTGCGGTCAGCCACCTCAGGCCCGACCAGACCAGCCGGAGCGGCGGCAGGCAGACGCGTGCCCAGAGCCACGCCAGCGCTCGTCCGACGGGGCACAGCACCCAGTCCCACAGCGCGGACAGAACGACCCACAGGGCCTTGAAGAAGACCTGCACTGTCTTGAGCAGGAGGCGCAGCGCCGGGCGCAGCAGCCATCCCCACGTGGCCCTTACCAGCCAGCGCAGCACCAGTGCGACCAGCTCGTAAAGCATCCGCAACGGGAGGAAAACCGCGAAGGCGACCACGCGCGCCGGCCAGACGACGAGTACCTGAACCGGCCAGGCCACCTGTGCCTCCGCCGGACTCGCCGCTGTTGCCGTTGCCACTGTCGTTGCCGTTGCCACTGTCGTTGTCGTTGTCGTTTCCGCCGCCGGCGTGGACGTCGGCGGCGTCGGCTCGTGCGGTGGAAGCTCGGGCGGCAACGACGGTTCCGCGAGCTCCGGCCCCGTCATCAGCCTCGCGCCCCCTTCATCAGCGTTGCGTAACCGTCCTAGGGAAGCACGAACCGCGCCCTATTTGTCCGGTCCTGTCGGCGGCCGGACCACAACCCTTTCGTCGGCTGCGCAAACGGCGCGGAAGGGCGCTGGAACGGCGCTGGAACGGCGCGGAACGGCGCTGGTCGCCGGAGCGGTCGGGTGGGCCGTCGCGGTCGCGGATGGTCGCTGGCCGTGACGGCACCGGCTGGGCGATCGCGGACCGGCTGGGCGATCGCGGACCGGCTGGGCGATCGCGGATCGACTCGACGGCGGGGACGTCACAGATCGGCGAGCCGGCCGGATCGAGATTTAGTTGTAGTCTGCTAAATATTAGACTTCTGCAACGATTCTGGTGATCTCTGTGGTGACCAGCTCAAAGATCGGAGAGCCGATGGCGACGCCACCCACGCCAGCGGCACCAGCCGGCGAGGCGGTGGCGGCTACGCCACTGAGCAAGAGCCGGCGCAACCTGGTGCTGGCGATCTGCTGTTCGAGCCTGTTCATCGTGGGGCTGGACACTACGATCCTCAACGTCGGCCTGCCGTCGTTGAAGGACGACCTGAACGCGCCAGACTCCGGCCTGCAGTGGACGATCGACGCCTACGGCCTCGTCATCGCGAGCCTGTTGCTGTTCTCCGGCTCGATGGGGGATCGTCTCGGCCGTAAGCGGGTTTTTCGGACGGGGCTCACGCTCTTCTCCGCCGGCTCGCTGCTGTGCAGCCTCGCGCCCAGCCTCGGCTGGCTCATCGCATTCCGGATGATCCAGGCGGTCGGTGGCTCGATGCTCAACCCGGTGGCCATGGCGATCATCACGAACACCTTCACCGGACGGCGGGAACGGGCCCGTGCCATCGGTGTGTGGGGCGGTGTGATCGGCCTGTCCATGGCGCTGGGCCCGGTGCTCGGCGGGCTGCTGGTCGACGGCGTCGGCTGGCGGGCCATCTTCTGGATCAACGTGCCGGTCGGCCTTGCCGCGATGGTGCTCACCACCCGGTATGTGCCTGAGTCGAAGGCCCCCCGGGCCCGCCGATTCGACCCGCTGGGCCAGGTGCTCGTCGCCGGCACCCTCGGCACGCTCACCTACGCGATCATCGAGGCGCCGGCGAACGGCTGGGCGGCGACGCAGACGATCGTCCTGTTCGCCGTGGCCGCCGCCGCGCTCGTCGGGCTGATCGTCTGCGAGTCACGCCGGGACGACGCGCTGCTCGACGTGCGGTTCTTCCGCAGCGCGCCGTTCGCCGGCGCCACCGCCATCGCCGTCTGCGCGTTCGCGGTGATGGGCGGCTTCCTGTTCCTCAACACGCTCTACCTGCAGAACGTGCGCGGCTACTCGGCGCTGCACGCCGGGCTGCTGACCCTGCCGATGGCGGGGGTGACCGCTATATGCGCGCCGATCTCCGGCCGTCTCGTCGGCAGCTACGGCCCGCGGCCACCGCTGATCATCGCCGGAACCGCGCTTCCCGCCAGCGCCGTGGTGCTGTCGTTCATGACCCCGCACACCAGCCTCGCCATGCTCGTCTGCGCCTACGTGCTGTTCGGGCTGGGCTTCGGCATGGTCAACGCGCCGATCACCAACACGGCCGTGTCCGGGATGCCGGTCACACAGGCGGGAGTCGCCGCGGCGGTGGCCTCGACCAGCCGGCAGGTCGGCATGGCGCTGGGGGTCGCGATCTTCGGCTCGGTCGCGGCCAGCCAGGTCGCCGGTCAGGCCGGTCAGGCCGGTCAGGCCGCGATCGACCCGACCAGCGCCGTCGCCTGGTGGATCATGGTTGGTTGCGGGGCCGCCATCGGCGTGCTCGGCGTGGTCACGACCGGCCGCTGGGCCCGCGGCACCGCCGCCAGCACCGCCGCCCTGTTCGTCACTGAGCAGCCGCCTACCACCGAGCAGCCGCCTACCATCGCGCAGCCGCTCACCACCGCGCAGCCACGGCCCGCGCAGCCCGACGCCGCCGTCCCAGCCGTCCCCGCTGTCCGATCGTCAGGCTGAGCGCGTCACGGGTGACGCGGATGACCTGACGGTCCCCGACCTGCAACGAGACCTGTCCATGGCTTGCGGCCATCCGCGCTGGCCACCCGGGCTCAGGCGCGGCGGAAGGCGCGGGCGCGAGCCCAGAACTCGTCGAAAAGGGCGTACGAGGCGGTGCGGGAGGCATCGGAGCGCCGGGCGATCTCCTCGCGCAGCGCCGGAATGTCGACGCCCATGGCGACCAGCTCCCGATCACGCCGCTTGGCTTGCCAGATGGCGGCCCAGGTCTCGAACACGGTCGGGGTGATCTCGGGGTGGAACTGCAGCCCGAGGTGCGGGCCGAACCGGAACGCCTGCTCGGCGTCCTGCGTCCAGGCGAGCCGCTGGGCACCCGGCGGCACAGTGAACGTGTCCCAGTGCGACTCCATCCACGGACCGGCCGGGATCGCGGCCTGGTCGGCCGTGGTGACCGAAAACCAGCCCAGCTCGTGCCGCGGGGCCCGCCGGACCGTGCCACCGAGCGTACGGGCGAGGACCTGCCCGCCGAAGCAGATGCCGAGGACGGGCGTGCCGACCCGGACCGCCACGCGAAGATAGGTCAACTCATCGGACAGCCACGGGATCGTGTCGTCATAGGCGGACTTGTCGGAACCCATGATGACGATGAGATCGAGCGTCTCCGGGGCGGGGAAGAGCTGCTCGCCGGCGGTGATCAGGTCGAACCGGATGCCGTGCTGCGTCATCCGGTCGCCGATCGTACCGAGCTCGCCAGCCGCCGCGGCCCCACTGACGTCGTGGACGACGATGACCGCTCTGGGATGGTCGCCGCGGCAGCCAGGGCCCGAGCCGTCGCCATAGCCGTCGCCGGGGCCGCCGTGCTCGACCGGGCCGGGGCCGACCGCCATCGTCGTCATACTCCTCCGTTCGCCCCACATCGGCGCAAGGCATCAGGACGGATCGTCCTATCCCGTGCGCGCGGCGGCTAGGGAACGTGACGCCTCCGACTGCTTAAGACTGTGTTACCTGGTCGTTACCTGGTCCGCTCCGTGCGGGCGCGGCGCTCCGGCCCCTTCCTCGCTTCGCTTCGGAAGGGACCTCCGCGCCGCGTCCTCCTCCGCGGACGTGCCCTCCGGCGACCTCCGCTGCGGCCCAACCCACGTCGCTTCGCTCGTGGGCCGGGCCTCCGCGGAGGCGCGCCTGCGGGCCAGCTCGGTTGCGTTGTGCTTGGACGTTGCGAACTGAACTGGTCCTTGTAGTGGCCCGAGTGGCGTTAGCCAGTTCGTGACATACAGCGGCACGTACCTGAGCTGGGTGCGGAGGCGCGCCTGCGGGCCAGCTCGGTTGCGTTGTGCTTGGACGTTGCGAACTGAACGAGCAAGGAGCCGGAGGGCCGTGCCCGCACGGAGCGAACCAATGTCACAGCGTGATCATCAGGAGGGGGGCCGCCAGGATGGCCACGGCCGCGGCGTAGGCGGCCGCCGGATGCCACCACGGCACCGCGGGCGGCTCCAGCAGCCGGACGATGCGCGCGATCACCGGCGAACGGGACGGCGGCCGCGCGCTTCCGACCCCCGTCGCTCCCGCGAGCGCTGTCGCTTCGGCGTGGTGTCGGGCCCCGGCCGGCGTGGCTGCCGATGCGGTCGCCGGTGCCGGTGCCGGTGCTGTGGTCGTCTCGGTGGTCGCCGCGGGCCTGGCGGGAACGGGGCGGCTGGTGGCTCGCGCGGCTTCGTCGTCGGGCTGGGGGCTGCCCGCGATGCCGAGGGCGCCCGCGGGAACGAGCGAGCGGGTCACACCCAGCTGCGCGAGCGCCCGGGCGAGCACCTTCCCGTTCGTGCGGCGGGCAGCGGCGTCGTCGGCGAGCATCTCGACGAGCAGTGACACGGCCGCCGTCGCCTCCCACGCCGGGCGCAGGAACGGAAAGGTCTGCTGCCAGGCGATGAACGGCTGGATGACCAGGTCGTGACGCCCGGCGACGTGGGCGTCCTCGTGGGCGAGCACTGCCTGCAGCTCGCGCCGGCCGAGCGTGGTGAGCAGGCCGCGAGACACCACCACCCGCGCCTGCCGGACCCCGGGGACGCAGTAGGCGACCGCCACTGGATGATCGAGAATACGCAGCCCCACATGGCCGCACAGCTCGCACTGCGCCTGCTCGTCGGCACCCAGATGGCCCGGCTCATGACGGGGCTGCTCGGAGCGGGGCCGCAGCGGGCGGGACGGCTGCGGGCGAACCACGGCGAGCGGGGTCCAATCCTGAATCCGGCGGGCGCGGCGGCCCAGCCCGACCCTTTCCTGGGTGTCGGCGTAGCCGCGCGGCCGGGCGTCGCACGCGGTCGGCGGATGCTCGCGGCCGGTGAGGTCGACGAGATAGCGGTGCCGGTGCCGGCGGCGCAGGGTGGCGTAGGTCGACGACAGGAGCACGCCGAACAGCCGGCCGGCGAGCGCCGCGACGGTTACCAGGCCGACGACGCTGAGCCAGTCGAGCCCGGACAGCGGCCGGCCGGCCGTGACGTTATGGATGTGGCTGGCGATCGCCCGCGGCGTCGAGCCGGCGAGCGGCGCCACCGTGAAGGCGACGGCCGACAGCAGCGCCGACACCCCGCCGGCGAGTCCGATGGCCTGCCACAGCACGATTGCCGCCCGGGGAGAGCCGTGCGTCCAGCGGGCGCCCGCCAGCAGCCGCGGCACCGGCCACGCCAGCATCGCGGCGAACAGCGCGAGAGCGGCCGCCGTCGTCATGTCGACGCAACGTTACCGCCAGTCGCCTTATCGGGCGACGATGACGAATCGTGTTCACCCGCCCGAGCCTCGGCGACACTGCCGGTGATTCCGGCACCTTCGGCACTCTCGGCGGCGGTCTCGAGGTACGAGGTGTCGCTGCCGTGGTCGGTCGTCGCAGAGGCTTCGGCCTCGGCCGGCGTGGCGAGTGCCCGGCGAAGGACCTCCGCCTCCTCGGCTGACACCGCGCCGACAAAGCGGACCAGCGCGGATCCGCGGTCGTCGGCCGTACCTAGCGCCTCGAGCATCGCATCGGCGACGACCGCCTCGCGAGCGTCGGATGCCCGGTACCGGTGCGCGCGAGCCGCGCGCTGGCGGCGGACGAAGCCCTTCTTCTCTAGACGCTCGAGGACCGTGAGAACGGTGGTGTAGGCAAGGTCGCGCTCGTGCTGCAGCCGGGCCGCGACCTCACGTGCCGTCAGCCAGCCGTCAGAGTCCCACAACACATCCATGACCGAGCGTTCTAGGTCTCCCAGGCGCGCCATGATCTCAATTTTACGCCGTGTAGAAGATCAGGCGTCGAGGAACTGGTAAGCCGATTGCCAGATCTCGTCGCCGCCCCCGCCGTCGCCGCCTTGCCGCTGTCCCTGCTGTCCCCGCTGTCCCCATCGTCCCGTCGTCGCTGTCGCTGTCGTCACGGTCGTCGTCGTCATCGGGTCCGGGCCTGGGGGTTCCACGGCGGGCGACGTTAACGGGTGCCTAAGGCCCATGGGCTACGTTCCGGGAATGCGGCCAGGGATACGTCCGCGCGTGAGCGTGGTTCGAGCCGCCGTCGCGACGGAGCCCATCACGACGGACTCCGTTACGACAGACTCCGTCGCCGCCGGTGCCGTCGCTACGGACGTCGCCGACGCGGACGCCGGAGCGGTCGGCGAGGAGCCGCTGAGCCGGCGCGGGCTGGTGGCCGAGATCTGGCTGCTGCTCGGTGTTTCGCTCGGGATGTCGGGCCTCTTCGCCCTCATCCGCTACATCGGGGCGGTGACCCGCGGCCCGGTCCGTGGCCAGGTTGCCGTGCTCAACGGGTCCGCGGCACCCGGGCGGCCCTGGCTGGATCTGACGCTCCAGCTCGCCGGGTTGCTCAACGCCATCGTCCCGGCGTTCCTGGCCGTCTATCTGCTCGCCCGGCACGGCGGCGGTGCCCGGGCGATCGGGCTGGACCGTCGGCGCGCTGGGCGTGACCTCGCGTTCGGCGCCGCGCTCGCGGCCGCGATCGGTGGCACCGGGCTGGGGTTCTACCTGCTGGCCTGGCACAGCGGGGCGAGCCTGACGGTCGCGCCCTCCACCCTGCCGGACGTGTGGTGGCGGATCCCCGTGCTCCTTGCCTCCGCGTTGCAGAACGCGGTGACAGAGGAGGTCATCGTCGCTGGCTATCTGCTGGTTCGGCTGCGTGAGCTCGGCTGGGGCGGCCGGCGGGCGCTGGCCGCCAGTGCCCTGCTACGCGGCTCTTATCATCTCTACCAGGGCCTCGGCGGGTTCTTTGGCAACGTCGCGATGGGCGTGCTGTTCGGCTGGATCTTCCAGCGGCGCGGCCGGGTGCTCCCCCTGATCGTGGCGCACGCCCTGATCGATTCGGTTGCGTTTGTCGGCTATGTGGCGTTGGCTGGATCGGTTTCCTGGTTGCCAACTCCTGGATAACAATGGGGGAACAAGCGGTAAACCATGGCTGTCGCGTCGTTGCGGCCCGTGAGCCGAAGGGCGACCGGGGCGGATGCTCCGAGGGGAGACAACGTGGGCGGTCAGCTGGAGATCGAGCGCAAGTTCGCGGTCGGGGCGGACTTCGTCCTGCCCCCGCTGGGCGAGGCCGGCCGGAGCGCCGGCGTCGCGGCCGCCACCGAACCGGAGGTCTTCACCCAGGAGGCCGTCTACTACGACTCCGAGGACCTCCGGCTCGCTCGCGCGAAGATCACACTACGCCGGCGCACCGGCGGCACCGACGACGGCTGGCACCTGAAGCTGCCGGCCGGCGGCGGTGCCCGCGAGGAGATCCACCGGCCGCTGGCGGCCGGCGAGCCGGACGAGCGGGGCGTCGAGCACCGCTCGCCACCAGCCGACCTGCTCGACATCGTCTTCCTGCAGCTGCGCGGCGCCCAGGTGAACCCGGTCGCCCGGCTGGTCACCACCCGGGGTGCCACCCGGCTGCTCGACGCCGCGGGCAGGCCGCTCGCGGAGGTCGTCGACGACCGCGTGCGCGCCCAGACGCTCGGCGACCAGACCGTCCTGACCCAGTGGCGCGAGATCGAGGTCGAGCTGCTCGCGGCGGCCAGCTCCGCGCCCCGGGGCGACTCCGGCGACTCCGGCAAGAACGGCAAGGAACGTAAGAACGGTAAGACGGGCAAGGACGGTAAGACGGGCAAGGACGGTAAGGCCGGAAAGGACGGGCAAGCCGGCCCCGGCGGCCCCGGCGGCCCCGGCGGGGAGCGGCTGCTCGACGAGGTCGAGGCCGCCCTACGCGCGGCCGGCGCGACCGACGCACCGCACGGCTCCAAGCTCGCCCAGGTACTCAGCCTCGCCAACACCGCGCCACCCGAGCCCAAGCCCGCGGCGTCGTCGGCGCAGGCAGCGCGGCCGTCGCGTCGTGGCGGCCGTCGGGCTGCCGCTCCGACCGCCGGCGAAGTACTGCGGGAGTACCTGTCCGCGCAGGTGGACGCGCTGATCGCGGTCGACCCTCGGGTCCGGATGGACGAGCCCGACGCGGTGCACAAGATGCGCGTCGCTACCCGCCGGATGCGCAGCACGCTGCGAACGTTCGCGCCGCTGTTCCCGACCGACCTGGTCACCCACCTCGACCAGGAGCTCGGCGACCTGGCGTCGGCCCTCTCGGGCGCCCGCGACAGCGAGGTGCAGCTGGAGTACTTCGACGGCCGGCTCGCGGCGCTGCCAGCCGACCTCGTCCGCGGCCCGGTCGAGGAGAGCCTGAACCAGAACCTCGCGGCCGGCATGTCCCAGGGCCGGGCCGAGGCGCTCGCGGCCCTGCGCGACGAGCGGTATCTCGTCCTGCTGGTCGACCTCGCCGAGCTGGTGAGCGCCCCGCTGACGGGGCGCGCCCGCCGCCCGGCGGCCACCGAGCTGCGCGATCTGGTCCGCAAGGCCGACGCCAAGTTCGCTCGGAAGGTCGCGACGGCGGCGGCGCTGCCGGTGGGCCATGACCGTGACGAGCTGCTGCACTCGGCCCGTAAGCAGGCCAAGCGGCTGCGCTATGCCGGGGAGGCGCTAACGCCGGTTTTCGGGGCGGACGCCAAGGCACTCGCCAAGATTTCCGGGGAGGCGCAGGAGCTGCTCGGCATCCACCAGGACGCGGTGATCGCCACCGGCCTGCTGCGCACCTGGGGGATCGCGGCCCAGGAAGCCGGCGAGGCGACAGCGTTCACCTTCGGCCTCCTGCTCGGCCTGGAGGAGCTGCGGGCCCGCCTCGCCGAACGTGACTTCTTCGACGCCTGGCCGGAGCTGTCCGCGCCCCGCCATCGCCACTGGCTGAAGGGGTAGCCCGCTCGGATCACCGAGCCCGCGGACCGGCCGACATCACCCCGTCCCATCGAGGAGATCGCCGCCGCCGGCGTGGATCTCGGCCTCCTTCGGCTGTCCATCGGACTGGAGGAGCCCGCGGACCTCGTCGCCGATCTTGCCCGGGCCCTGGCGGCTACCGCCTGACGTTCGGCCATGCGCCGCGGCCATGGGAACGCGGCCGGCGAGTGGGCGGCGAGTGGGCGGCGAGTGGGTGACGGTCGCGGAAGGCGGCGGCGGCGGGGTGGCTGGGGCGGTGGGGCGGTCGCCTCGCCGGGGTCGCCTCGGGTGACTCATCTCACCTTTCGGTCTGGGGCCGCTTTGCTTCTGGGCGTGTCGTTTCGACATGCCCGCGCCGCGGTCTCGACCGATTGCGGTGGATGGGATAAGGCATCGACGCCGGGCGACGTCCGCTTGTTACCGGCGGATGAAGTGGACTTCCTGGCCTGGAGGGCTCCCGCGGGCGCCTCTCGACGTGTACCGTCGTGCCTGGCTGCAGTTCGGTCCGTGTCTCAACCGAGACGCTGCGGAACTGAACCGGTGATGAAAATTATGTCGCCGGCAATTTGGCCCGGGGTCCGTGCGGTGCGGGCCCTGACTGCACCAGCAGGGAGAACGGCACGTGGCTCAGGGCACGGTGAAGTGGTTCAACTCGGAGAAGGGCTTCGGCTTCATCTCCGTGGACGGCGGCGGCTCCGACGTCTTCGTCCACTACAGCGCTATCGACATGGACGGCTACAAGTCGCTCGAGGAGGGCCAGCGGGTCGAGTTCCAGGTGACCCAGGGCCAGAAGGGGCCGCAGGCCGACGCCGTCCGCGCCATCTGAGCCACGCAGACCGGGCGGGCTACGCTGGTCGCCGCCTTAGGTGGCCTACCGGTGGCCCGCTCTGCATATTTCTCCGGGGGGCGATCCCGGACCCCGATGTCGGCTTCGCCCGACCGAGGGCTCAGTGTTAGATCACGATCAGCCCGCCTCTCCAGAGGCGGGCTGATCGCTTTTTTCGGCCGGCTTTGGCCGGGCGATCTGTCGGCCCGGTGGATGGCACGCCTGAGCCGAACGGCTCCAGGCCCGCAGTTAGTCATCGGCAACGCCGCCCGGCCGGGCGGCGTTGGTGCGTGTTTTGGTCATGCCGGTCGGGCGGCCGGCTTGATTGTGCTGGCCGCTGGATACTTCGCGCCGAGACTAGGTCCAGTACTTCGTTCGGTGTTTTCGGCGCTGTTCGTCGTGGACCGGTATTTTTATTCGAATCGTTGTGCGGTAAACCGTTCGCGGGGCCGGCGGAGTTAGCGCAGGCCGCGGGCGACGAGAGTCTCGGCGATCTGCAGGGTGTTCAGCGCGGCTCCCTTGCGGAGGTTGTCGCCGCACACGAAAATTGCCACCTCGTTCGGGTCGTCGGGCGACTGACGGATTCGGCCGACCCAGGTGGGGTCGGTGCCGACGACATCCGCCGGCGTCGGGAACTCGCCGGCCGCCGGGTCATCCACGACGGCGACCCCCGGCGCGCTGGCGAGCACGGCGCGGGCCTCGGCGCCACTGACGGGGCGGGCGAACCGGGCGTGCACTGCCACCGCGTGGGTGGTGATGACCGGAACCCGCACGCAGGTCGCCGAGATTCGTAGACCGGGCAGGCCCAGGATCTTGCGCGACTCGTTCCTGATCTTCAGCTCCTCCGACGACCAGCCGCCGTCCTTGAGCGAGCCGGCCCACGGAACGACGTTGAGCGCGAGCGGAGCCGGGAACGGCCCGAGGGCGTCCTCGCCGAGAGCCTTGCGCACGTCGCCGGCGACCTGACCCAGGTCGCGGCGGCCGGCGACGGCGGCCAGCTGGTCGTAGAGCGCGTCGATGCCGGCTTGGCCGGCGCCGCTGGCCGCCTGGTAGGACGTGGCGAACAGCGACTCGAGACCGAACTCGCGGTGCAGCGCGCCGACAGCGACGATCATCGACAGCGTCGTGCAGTTCGGGTTGGCGATGATTCCGCGCGGCGTCTCGGCGAGCGCGTCGGCGTTCACCTCGGGGACGACCAGCGGCACGTCGGCGTCCATCCGGAACGCGCCGGAGTTGTCGACGGCGATCGCCCCGCGCGCGGCGGCGACCGGCGCCCATTCGGCGGAGACCTCGTCGGGCACGTCGAACATGGCGATGTCGACACCGTCGAAGACCTCGGGAGCGAGCGCCTGAATGACGACGTCCTCGCCGCGCACCCGCAGCGTCTTGCCTGCCGAGCGAGCGGAGGCGATCAGCCGGATCTCGCCCCAGACATCCGGCCGCTCATCCAGCAGCGACAACATCACGGTGCCCACGGCCCCAGTCGCACCAACGACGGCAAGAGTGGGACGGCGCTCAGAAGAGCCGTTCTCGTCGGCCACGGCCGATGTTCCTTTCAGTAACCACCATCAGACGACGGTGTCCTGCGGACTGTACGCGGGCGCCTGTCCGCGCATACAAGGCTATGTTGCTGGCGAGCCACCCGCGCAACCTGGACACACGGACCTACCAGCAGACCTCCCCGATCGCTTACCTCCCAGATCGACTCCGTCGATCCGGCAGGGACCCTGCCGCCGATCCGGCAGGAACCCCGGGTGACGGCGCATTGGCGCACCACCAACACAACCACGTCATTGGCCTCGGACCAGACCAGCCACCGCGCGCCATATGCCAGCATCCCGGAACGGCGCCGGAGAGCGCCCTAGGCGCCCGACACGGGTCCCTGCCGGATCGCTAAGCGATCTGGGAGGTCGTTCCTGGCGCGTCCAGCGTCCAGGATCAACGGCCGGTGCCTGCATAGACGATGGCCTGGTTGTCGGGGTCGCCGAGCTCGAAGGCATCGTGGACCGCCTTGACGGCGCCCGGCAGGTCCGTGTCACGGACGACGACCGAGATACGGATCTCCGACGTGGAGATGATCTCGACATTCACGCCCGCGTCCGCGAGCGCGCCGAAGAACCGAGCCGACACCCCCGGATGCGACTTCATCCCGGCGCCGATCAGCGACAGCTTGCCGATGTGGTCGTCGTACAACGTCTTCTCGAAACCGATCTCGGCGCGCACCTTGTCGAGCGCGGCGAGCGCTGTGCGGCCGTCCGCCTTCGGCAGCGTGAACGAGATGTCCGTCCGGCCGGTGCCGGCGACCGAGCCAACCTGGACGATCATGTCGAGGTTGACCTCCGCGTCCGCGACCGCGCGGAACACGGCCGCCGCGACGCCAGGCTTGTCCGGGCAGCCGACGACCGTCACCTTCGCCTCGCTGTTGTCATGCGCGACGCCGCGGATGATGGCCTGTTCCACGAGTTCAGCCTCCGGAAGTTCGGTGACCCAGGTGCCCGGCTTCGGTGAGAAGGAGGCGCGGACGTGCACGGGGACGCTGTAGCGGCGGGCGTACTCGACGCAGCGCAGCATGAGGACCTTGGCGCCGCTGGCGGCGAGCTCCAGCATCTCCTCGTAGGAGATCGTGTCGATCTTCCGCGCGTTCGGCACGATCCGCGGGTCCGCGGTGAAGACGCCGTCGACGTCGGTGTAGATCTCACAGACGTCGGCGTGCAGCGCGGCCGCGAGCGCTACCGCGGTCGTGTCCGAGCCACCGCGGCCAAGCGTCGTGATGTCCTTCGTGTCCTGGCTGACACCTTGGAAGCCCGCGACAATCGCGATCGCGCCCTCATCCAGGGCGGTACGGATGCGGCCGGGCGTGACGTCGATGATCCGCGCTTTGCCGTGCGTGGACGTCGTGATCACGCCGGCCTGCGAGCCGGTGAACGAGCGTGCCTCCGCGCCCAGATTAGAGATCGCCATCGCCAGCAACGCCATCGAGATGCGCTCACCCGAAGTGAGCAGCATGTCCAGCTCGCGGGCCGGCGGCAACGGGGAGACCTGCTCGGCGAGCTCGAGCAGCTCGTCAGTCGTGTCACCCATCGCGCTCACGACGACGCACACCTCGTTGCCCGCCCGGCGCTGCTCGACGACTCGCTCGGCCACCCTTTTGATCTTGTCTGCGTCCGCAACGGAGGAGCCGCCGAACTTCGCCACCACCAACGCCATGCACTCAGGCTACAGAGTGCCGCTCCGGATCCCGACTCGATTTTCCCCTCGCGTCGCCGCCCCGCCGGCCCCGCGCGACCGCACCGGCCAGGCGTCGTCGCCGAGCCGGGGACGACGCATCGGCGCTGGTCAGAGCCAGCCGGACTCCTCGGCGGTGCGCAGCGCCTCCATCCGGTTGCGGGCACCGGTCTTCGCGATCGCGGCCGACAGATAGTTACGGACCGTCCCCTCCGACAGGAACAACCGGCCGGCGATGTCGGCCACAGTCGCCCCGTCGCGCGCCGCGACGAGGACATCGCGTTCACGGCCGGTGAGCGGGCTCGGCCCGCTGGCGAGCGTCGTCGCCGCGAGCGCCGGATCGACGACCCGCTCACCACGCGCGACCCGGCGCACGGCGTCGGCCAGAGCATCCGGCGGCGCATCCTTGACGACGAAACCCAACGCCCCCGCCTCCATCGCCCGGCGCAGATAGCCAGCCCTGCCAAACGTGGTCACGATGAGCACGCGGGTCGCAGGTCGAGCCACCCGCACCGCGGCCGCAGCCGCCAGCCCGTCGATGCCAGGCATCTCCACATCCATCACGACGACGTCCGGTCCGAGGCGGGTGACTGCGTCGACCACCTCGTCGCCGCGGCCGACCTGACCGACGACCTCGAGGTCGTCCTCAAGCGAGAGCAGCGCGGCGAGGGCGCCCCGGACGAGGTGCTGATCGTCGGCTAGCAGGATGCGAATGGTGTTAATGGTCCGCTCCGACGGGGGCAGGGCGGCTGGCTCGGGGCAGCGGCTGGCTCGGGGCAGAAGGGGTTTAGCTCGGGCGGGAAGGTTGTTAATGGTCCGCTCCGTCCGGGCGCCGCGCTCCGCGGCCGTCCTCGCCTGGCGGCTCGGACGACCACTCCGCGCGGCGTCCTCCTCCGCGGACGTGCCCTCCGGCGACCTCCGCTGCGGCTCGCCCCCGACCTCCGAAATCGGCTTCGCCGATTCCGCAGGGACCCTGTCGCTTCGCTCGTGGGCGTGCCTCCGCGGAGGCACGCCTCCGGGCCAGCGCGCTTGCGTCACGCTTGAACGTTACGAGACTGCTTCGAGCCTGTGCTGGGCCACGTCGCTTCGCTCGTGGGCTAGGCGGCGTATCCCTCAGGCGGTAGCTCAATTCGTGACGTGCAGTGTCACGCAAGCGAACTGGGTGCGGAGGCGCGCCTCCGGGCCAGCTCGCTTGCGTCACGCTTGAACGTTACGAGACCACCTTGAGCCCGTGCGGGGAGCAGGTTGATCGGGCCGGGGCCGGTTTCAGGCGGGGACCGTCGCGCGTAGGCGGAAGCCGGCCGGCGGCCGATCGGTCACCGGGCCGGTCTCCAGGTGGCCGCCGGCGGCGGCCACTCGCTCGGCTAGGCCGACGAGCCCGTTCCCGCTGCCTGGCTTGGCGGAGACGGAGCCGCCACCATCGTCGGTGATCTCGATCGAGCGGCCGGTGACCGCGATGCGTACCGTCGACGCGCCGCTGTGCCGGACGACGTTCGTCACGGCCTCCCGCAGGACCCAGCCGAACAGTTCGCGCAGCTCCACCGGGACGTCCTCGACGGCGGCCGGCAGCTCGGCGCGGATCCCCGCGGCGGACAGCACCTCACGGGCCGTCGCGAGCTCCGTGACCAGGCCGACCTGCCGGTAGCCGGCGACGGCCGCGCGCACATCCGCGAGACCCTCCCGGCTGAGCGCCGCCACCTGGGCCATCTCGGCCGCGGCGCGCTCCGGGTCGCGGGTCGCCAGCTTCGCGGCCAGCTCGGCCTTCACGGTGATCGTCGTCAGTGCGTGCCCGAGCAGGTCGTGCAGGTCGCGGCTGATCCGCAGCCGCTCCTGCTCCTGCGCGAGCCGTTCGATCTCCTGCCGGGCCTGCGCCAACTCGATCTGGTGGCGGGCACCGGCGCGCATCGCGTAGATCGCGACGAGGACGAGGGCCATGGGGCCGGACGTCGACCACTGCGCCCCGTGCACATGCCAGACCGGTACGTACTGCGGAAGCCAGGTGACCGCCGCCCCCATGGCCAAAATGAGCGGCAGGCCGATCGCGGGGACCAGCAGCAGGGCGAAGGCGACCGCCAGGAAAGTCGGGAAGATCAGGCCGCCGCGGCCGACGAAGACCAGATAAGCGGTCATGATGAGCGGCCCGCCGACCAGCACCGTCACCTGGTCCCGCCGCGGCCCGGCGAACATCGCTCGCGGCAGCGGAACGATGTAGAGGTAGCAGAACGCGCCGACGAGGAGCAATGCGAGGGCGATGCGTGCCGGGCTGTCCTCGTCGGTCAGGTCCGCGAGCGCGTACACGAGGTAGACCAGCCAGATCCCGGACGTGCGTCGCCACCGGGTGATCCCGGCCTGACGGCCGAGCGACTCCCCGCCGCGGACCGGTTCGAACAGCCACTTGCGGACCTTCGCCCAGCCTTGGGGAGCGTCCTGAATCAGGTCCTCAGTTCCCATCGCTCGCCACGCTCATCGCTGTTCGTCGATGCCAGTTTTCGTGCCGGTTTTCGTGCCAGTTCCCGGCACGTGGCTCCAGTGCACGCACGTTATGCGCGCAGCTGGTCGCGGGCATAGGAGCGGGCCGCCAGCCGGCCGAGCACCAGCGTCCAGACCGCGAGCACGAGAAGCCCGCGCCAGCCGATCCAAGAGCCGGCGATGACGTCGCGGCCGGCGGCGCCGGACCAGTACATCGGCAGCGCCTTCACGATGTCGGCCAGCCAGCCGGGAAACTGCTCGACCGGCACCCACACGCCGCCGGCCAGCGCGAGCAGCGAGGTCATGCCACCGATGAGCTGCCCCGCATTGTCGGCCCGCACCAGATAGCCGAGCAGGATCCCGAAGGTCGCCAGCGGCACCATCCCGACCAGCACCCAGAACCCGGCTTCGAGATAGGTGCCGAACGACAGCTTTGCCCGGCCGGTCGCGTATGCCTCGACGAACACCGCGACCAGCGCGGGCAGGGCGAGGGTGAACCCGCCGATGATCTTGCTGGTGAGGTACTGGCCGTTGGTCAGGGCGGTGAGCCGCAGCTGCCGGCTCCAGCCGCCCGAGCGCTCCAGGGCGATCCGCCCGCCGGTGCTGACGACCGACATCATGGCGCCGAAGCTCGCCATGCTGACCATGATGTACGGGCCGACCGTGATGTCACCGAGCGCGTCCGTCGCGTCCGTCGACGTGTACGCGGCGAACATGACCACTGGCAGGAACATGCTGAAGATGAGGAACCGAGGGTTGCGGGCGACCCGCTTCATCTCGAACCGGGTGTAGCGGGCGGTCAGCGCGAGTGGGTTCACGGGGCCATCTCCCCGAAGTGGGGCGCGCGGATCTGCACGGCGGACCCAGCCAGTTGAGCGGGCGGGGTGGCGGAGTCGGCGGTGAGGACCATGAAGGCGTCCTCCAGGCCGGCGCCGGTGATCTCCAGGTCGCGGACGGCCGGCGCCTCGGCGAGCAGCGCGCGCAGCGCCGCGTCGCTGTCGGCGCAGCGCAGCTCGATGGTGTCGCCGCGGCGCGCCGCCCGGCTCACGCCAGGCAGGCGGCCCAACGCCGCGAGCAGGTGGTCGTCGACGCGCGGCAGCGTCGCCCGGATCACCCGGCCGCCGACGAGCGCCTTCACCTCGGTCGTCGTGCCGTCGGCGACCACCCGGCCGGCGCGCAGCAGCACGATCCGGTCGGCGAAGTCGTCGGCCTCGGCCAGGTAGTGCGTCGCGAACAGCACGGTGCGGCCCTCGGCGGCCCAGTCCCGGGTCTCCGCCCAGAACGCCTGCCGCGCCGACACGTCCATCGCCGCCGTAGGCTCGTCGAGCACCAGCAGCTGCGGATCGGGCAGCAACGCGGTGGCGAACCGTACCCGCTGGCGCTGGCCGCCCGACAGCTTCTCCGTGCGCAGGCCCGCCAGATCGGACACGCCGGCTCGGCGCATCGCCTCGGCGGTCGTCAGCGGGTGCGGATAGAGACCGCGCAGCGTGTCCAGCAGAGTCTCGACGGTCACGAACGGCAGCAGGCCGCCATTCTGCAACATCGCGGCGACCAGGCCCTCGGCGCAGGCTCGCCGGGGTGAGAGGCCGAACAGGCTCACCGTGCCTGCGTCTTGGGTGGTCAGGCCCAGCAGCATGTCGATCGTCGTGGACTTGCCGGCGCCGTTCGGCCCGAGCAGCGCGACGACCTGTCCGGCCGGCACGGTCAGGCTGACGCCGTCGACCGCGTTGACCGCCCCATAGCTGCGCCGGACTCCCGCCAACGCGACCGGCGCGGCGCCGCGAGCTGGATCGCCGTCGGCCGGACCGCGGCGGAGCGGGGCGGTCGCCGACGGGGCGGCGGGGAAAGCGTCGGTTCGGGCAGCCTCGGGGCCAGTGGTGCGTGATCGTCCGGTGACGTCAAGCGGCTGCCATGACGGGCGTTGTCTGCGCATGCCAGCAGGGTGCCGGCAGACGCCGTGCTGCCGTCAGTCATGACCGTCACCAGTCCGGGATGACATCTGTCATCCCGGACTGCCACGATCACGTCGGTGTCGGTGTCGGTGTCGGTGTCGGTGTCGGCTGCTGCGGCGGCGTCGGCGTCGGCGTCGGCGATGGGCGGTGGGCGGTGGCGACCGAGTGGGCCGTGGTCGGGCGGGTTGCCCACCTGCGTGCGATGGTGTTTCGTTGCGATATACGCCCGGTTTCGGTGATCTGGCGACGCGGAATGTGGTCATACGTAGCTTTGGCGGTCCGCGGAGCTGTCTGGAGCGCGACGCGCCAGCTGACCAGGTCGGGCGGTTGTGCGAAGGTGGTCGCGACCAGCGCTGCTCACCGTCATGGCCGTCGATGCTCGTGGAAACGGATCGGCCAGGAAGGACTTCAACATGGCCATCAGCCTCGCCAAGGGCGGCAACGTCAGCCTGACGAAGACGGCGGCTGACGCCGGCAACCCGCAGCTCACGGTGCTGACCGTCGGCCTGGGCTGGGATGCCCGCACCACCACCGGCACCGAGTTCGACCTCGACGCCTCGGCGATCGCCGTCGGCGAGGGCGACAAGGTCGTCTCCGACGGCCACTTCGTCTTCTTCAACAACCTGAAGTCGCCCGAGGGCGCGATCCAGCTGTCCGGCGACAACCGGACCGGCGAAGGCGAAGGCGACGACGAGTCCGTCGTCATCACGCTCGGCCTCGTCCCGGCCGACGCCACCAAGATCGTGGTCCCGGTTTCCATCTACGACGCCGTCAACCGGGCCCAGAACTTCGGCCAGGTCCGCAACGCCTACATCCGCGTCGTCGACCAGAACGGCACCGAGCTCGTCCGCTACGACCTGTCCGAGGACTACTCGACCGAGACGGTCGTCATCTTCGGCGAGGTCTACCGCAGCGGCGCCGACTGGAAGTTCCGCGCCGTCGGCCAGGGCCACAACGACCTCGCCGGGCTTGCCCGCGACTACGGCGTCAACGTCTGATTGCCTCGAAGGTCGCCTGGGGCGACCGCTCGGCAATCAGACTCTCGGGCCCTTAGAGGGCCCTCGGGCGCTTGATTCGGGGCCGGACCAGAAAATCTCGGGCCGGGCCGGCCCCGTATCGGGACCTTGGTTGCGCCCCGCTGTTCGGCGGCGGTTTGTGTGGGTGCGTGCCGCTGTTCGGCGCCGTTGTAGTCGTCGCTGGCGGCGGGAGTGCACTGCCTGGCGGTCTTGTACGCGTGCCCGGTCCGAACATTCACGAGCGGAGCGACGAGGGCCCCGCGAAAGCACAGCGTCGGGTTGGTGACGTGCAGCGGCGCGCAACCGCGCTGGGCGCGCAACCGCGCTGGGTGCGCAGGCGCGCCTCCGCGCAGGCCCGGCCCCGGAGCGACGGGGTTCCTGCGGAATCGGCGACAGGGTCCCTGCCGGATCGACGAAGTCCGGGGTTCCTGCCGGATCGCCGAAGGCGATCTGGGAGGTCTGCTGGGAGGTAAGCGA
>Ga0268265_10000202_pt1 | contig 69213 bp, 54 predicted proteins | sample KBSSwiS52_FD_190355 | JGI IMG/M metagenome (GOLD analysis project Ga0268265, IMG submission 190355) | Switchgrass rhizosphere microbial communities from Kellogg Biological Station, Michigan, USA - KBS Switchgrass S5-2 (SPAdes) (version 2) | ecosystem: Host-associated > Plants > Roots >... | reverse complement strand
ACTCCTGCCGTTCAGGTGGCTCTGGATCGTGTTGGACTCCGCGTTAGAAGCGTCCACTCGGCTCCGGAGATTTTCGACGGCGGAGTTGGTGTTCGCGAGAAACAGCCTGCGTTCCGGGCCGAGGCAGATAAGCGGCCGGTTCGCCCCGTTGCTCCGGTTGACCCGGCGGGGGACACAAAGAACGTCGCAGGGGGAGGAATGATGTGCAGCGACTCCTTCGTCAGGCAGACAGTTCTTATGGCGCCCGCACGCTGGTCCGTCGATGCTAACCCCTGACAACTAGCGCGCGCAAGCTACTGGAAAGGGGCTCAGAACATGCCCGCGGGCGGTGCGACGGAGGGCCAGACGTCGGGGACTGTGCGTTCGTCGCCGAGCTTGTTGAGTCTCCGGAACGGACCGTTCTCCGACGAGCTCACGTACGGATCCTAGTAGGGCTTTGTTAGGTGACTCCGAGGAGTTGTAGCGGCTGGTCCTGTAACGGGTCCAGACGTTGAGCAGGGTCTGGAGCGCGCGGAGGACTCCGTAGAGGGTCAGGCCGGCGAAGCGATCCGCCGGGTCCCCCGGTCGACGGCAACCGGATCACCGCGTTCGCCACCAACAGCCGCCGCGGCCAGCTCGCCGACCTCGAACTATGTTCCGTGCTGGTTCAGGCGTGGGATTTCGTCCTCGGCTCGAACTGGCTGCTGGGTATGCAGCGAGGGTCGGCGGCGCCGCAGGATGATCGCCCTGATATTCTCTAGATGTTTAGGCCGGTGTACGGCACTGCTGACCAGGGACCCGGTCCGACCAGGGCCACCCCGGCACCGACAATGATCCAGGCTTCCCAACCGAACGATTGCTTGGTAAAATACCCACATCGGTGGCTGCGCCTGTGTTCCGACAACGCCCACCTCAATGCGAGGTGCCCAGCTGGCCGTTGGGTGCACCGCCGGAACTTCCGGGTATCGCATTGTTCGCCCGGCGGATTCCGGCGGCCTGCCTGCGACCATCCGGACACGGCGATCGGGTGCGTGCTCCGTGAACCCGACGCTCCGAGATCCCCGTGCCGGCCGGTCTCGACCCCGACGCGGCCCGGCTCGTCGCGGCCGCCCGGGCGTCCGGCGTCCCGCAGATGCACGAAGTCGGCTACACCAGGGCCCGCGAGGTCATGGAGTCGATGGCGCGGCCGACCGGACCCGAGCTCCACGACGTCACCGACCTGGAGTTCGACGGCCCGCACGGGCCGACAGGGAGGAACCAGTAATGCCGTTACCACCGGTTCGTCGCCACCCGCTGACACCCACTGTGAGACCCACGGTCATCCAGGACCTCTACACACCCGACGAGACCGCCAGGCTGTTCGGTGTGCTCCGGGAACACGGGCCCTGGCCGCTGATCGTGGCGCAGCACTTCTCCTCCACCGAGGAGTACCTGGCGGTGTCGGGAGGGCGAACCAGACGACCGGACGCGAAACTCTCGGACTTCGCGGCTCCCGTCTTCCGCGGCTACCTCGGGAAGGAGGGCGTGGTCCTGTACGAGGAGATTCGCGACATCTACTTCGGCCGCCGGCTGCTGGACCACGCCAGGCGGATCCACGGCGCCGAGTACGGGCTCTCCCAGCACATGCTGTTCAACATCGGTGTTCCCTCGCACAGCTTCGACGCCGGGCACTTCGACAGCCCGAACTGGCGCGGAATAACCTCGGTGAGCGCCCCGATCTGGCTGCTGAGCGTGATGGCGAAGTCGGGTCTGTTCGACCCGTGGGAGGTCAGGACCGCCCAGGTTGTCACCTACTTCTACGCGTCGGACCAGGACGGCGGCTTCACCTTCTGGCCGGACGGTCCGGACCGCCCGCCGGCCCGGATCCCCGCACCGTTCTGGAACACCGGGATCCTGAGCGAGAACTCGAAGATGTACCACCGGCGGGAGCCCAACGGGCCCCGCGGCCGCCGGGACACGCCCGAGCTGGTACTCGAATCCCTGCTGCACAGCGTCGACGGTCAGTGGGTGATCCGCAACGGCGACCGGGAGATCGGCCGCTACAGCGAGGCGGAGACACGCACGCTGTTCCACTACACCGCGCTGCTCTTCGAGGACCTGGCGGACGTCAACCGGTACCTCGACCACACCGACGACCTGACGCTGGACAAGGTCTTCGACATGCTGGGAGACGACCTGACCCGGCGCGGCGTGACGTTCTCGTTCCCGGCCGACCCGATCAGCGACCCGGAGTTCATCAGCCTACTGACGGAGGCCTACGCGATGGCGCCGGCGGACTATCCGGCCGAGGCTCCGCTCGACGTCCGCTGAGCTGGCGTCCCGTGCCACCGTCGCCGCCGCCACCGGTCCGCGCTCGGGCCTCGGTGGCGGCGGTCGCTCTCCCCACGTGCCGCAGTACTGCCATGACGCTGTACTGCCATGCCGCTGTGCCCGCGGGATCCGCCCACGTGCCGGCCCGCCGTAACACAGAGCCGTAACGCAGAGAGGAGTCCCAGGATGCCCAGCCCTGTCGACCTCGCCGAGCTGAGCGAGCTGCTCGGGTCCTGGTGGTACCACTACGACGAGGCACACGTGGACGAACTGGCCACCCGCCTGGCCCCCGACGTGCACTACGTGTGCCGCAGCGACTCCGGGGCGAGCCCGTTCGAGGAGATGGTCCGCGCAGACACCCGCGGCCGCCAGGACACGATGACCTGGCTCGTCGACCACCGCCGCAACAGCCCGTACCCGTTACGGCATTTCGGTGGCAACGTTTTCCGGGTCGGAGCCGAAAGCGGATCGGGCGCTTTCGGCTCCTATCTTTTTGTCACCAAGATCGTGTGCAGCCTCCCGGTCAACGTCTCGACCGGAATGGTCTGGGGAACGGTTTCCCGGGGGCCTGACGGCCCGTGGTTCACCAGCATGGAGACCGTGCTGGACACCCGGGACTCCGTCCCGCTAGCGAAAACGAAGGTCCGCAGGCCGTAGTCGACTCGGTGTGTTGTCGGTCAGAATGTTGATGTCGCCGGCCGGCTGCGCATCAGCAGGGCGCCTCCGGGGAACGGCCGTGGTACGAAGTCTGCCAGGTACGTGCCGCCGTCGAAGTCCTCGGCGGTGATTGGTGCGTGTACCTCGCTGACCAGCGGCCCGATTTCCTTGGCCACCGGGACGAGAGCCGCGAGGTCGAATCCGTAGAGTTCTGCTATGTTGCCGGCGAGTATCTTGCGCGCATCCTCGACCGGGACGTTGTTCAGCACCCACTTGATATGGGTCTTCGACTGCGGTGTGGAGCCCTCCTCGTGCGGGTAGTCCGAACCCCACATGATCCTGTCGAGCCCCACCCGGTGCCGCTGCGCGAAGGTCTCCGGCGAGGTGCCGCCGCTGGCCCCGTACCAGACATGGCGCCGCACGTACCCGGTCGCCGACAGGGAAAGGCTGTCAGTCACCTCGTCGCCGAACATGCCCATCGTCCGGTTGGTGGAGTCGGACCGCATTCCCGGCAGCATCATGTCAAGCCCGGCGCCCACCTGCAGCGGCCAGTCGATACCCGACTCGGTCGGCACGAGCTTCAGCCCCGGGTGGCGTTCCAGAACACCGCCAAGAATGAGCTGCTGCAGACTGAACTGGCTCCACAGGCCCCCCGCCGTCAGGGTGAGGGCCTTGGCGCCGGGCTGGTCCATCGGCATGTCCGGAATGGCGACGTTGTGGGTGGCGATCGGGAAGTCGAGTTCCTCGCACACCGACCAGAGCGGCTCGTAGCACCGGTGGTTCAGCGGCGGCACGACGTGGCCCGGCGGCACGGTGGCGAGCAGCGCGCCGCCGAAGTGCCCGGTGCCGACCGCCCAGCGGATCTCGGCCACGGCGGCGTCGACGTCGTTCGGCAGGATCTGGACCAGCCCCCGCCGACGCTTCGGCGCCAGCGCCACGAAGTCGGCGAGCCAGCGGTTGTGCGCCTGCACGCCGGCCCAACGACGTTCGAACTCGGCCGCCGTCTTCGGCAGCCCGATGACGATCAGCGCGCTGGTGGGGAAGAACGGAGGAATGGTGTTGGGGAAGAGGATCTCGGCGGCCACGCCGTCGGCGTCCTGCTCGGCGAGCCGGAAGTCGCTGTCCCAGTTCCGCTTCGCGGTGGCGTGGATGAGGTCGTCGAACGGGCTGCCGTAGGAGTCGGCCCACGCGTCGAACTCGTCGTGCCACCGGGCCGGCAAGTAGGACTTGTAGTCGCGTAAGTCGGCTCCGGCATGGCAGTCCGATGAAATTACGACATAACGGTCGATCGTGTCCCAGGTTTCGCTCACGAAGCTTGCCTTCCCGGTCGAATCCTATGAAGCCTCCGATGCGACGTTATAGACCCGGATTCGACGCAACCAGCGCCGATCCCGATAATCGGGATCGCCGCTGGTTACCGTGCGCAGCCGGGCTTCGACCCGAGTCCGGGTCGGGCCGTCAACTCGTGGGAATGTCGCGGAGCAGGAACGACAGGACGGTGCTCTCGAACTCCTCCTTGCGCTCGATCATGGCCCAGTGGCCACAGTCGTGGAACACGTGGAGCTCGCAGCGGGGAATGAACCGCAGCGGGGTCAGCGCACCGTCGAGCGGGGTGACCCGGTCATCCCGTCCCCAGGTGATCAGCGTCGGGACTTTGATCTTCGCCAGCATCCCGAGCGCCGCCGGGTTGCCGATCATCATCGAGCGGATGTTGCGGAGCATCTCGGTGTTGTACATCCGCCGGATGCCGGCCAGCGCGACCGGATCCGTCGCCTGCTCCCAGCGCATCTTGACGAACTCGTCGGTGAGCACCGACGTGTCGTACACCATCGACTCCATCCACTTGACGAGTCGATCATGAGTGGGGTCCTCGACGAACTCGACGAGCAGCTTGATGCCCTCGCTCGGCGTCGCGCTGAACAGCGGAGTGCCGACCCCGCCGATCGTGACCAGCCGGGTGACGCGGTCGCCGTGCTCGGCCGCGACCCGGGCACCCACCCCGCCGCCCATCGAGTTCCCGAGGATCGGCACGGCGTCCAGCCCGAGGGCGTCCAGGAAAGCGATCACCGCCTCCGGCGCGACCAGCGCCGGATTGCTCTCCGGAGCGTAGCTCTTCCCGAATCCGGGCAGGTCCAGAGCCAGCGTGCGGAAATGCCGGGCGAACGCCGGGAAGTTGCCCCGGTAGTTCGCCCAGCCGCTGACACCCGGCCCCGAGCCGTGCAGCAGGAGCAGCGGCGGCCCGTCACCCGCCTCGTGGTAGTGCAGCTCGCCGTGCGGTGTGCTGACGGTCCGGCTCGTCGACTCGAAGGTCAGTTCGACCATGGTTGTCCTTTCCGACTCCTGCCAGCTCGGCAGTCAGATGATGGGGACAAGGCCCCGGCGCGCGGTGCCGAACCGGTCACTGGCCCGCCGCGGGGGCGGGGGCTTCCTGCGCGCCGGATTCGGCCCGCGCCCGCTCGATCATGTCCAGGGCCGCGAGGTAGGAGAAGACCATGCAGGTACCCACCGGGGTGCCCGGGCCGGGGTAGGTGTCGCGGGTCATCGACGCCATCGTGTTCCCGGCGGCGTACAGACCGCCGATCGTGGTGCCGTCCGCGCGCTGCACCCGAGCGGCGGTGTCGGTGACCAGGCCGCCCTTCGTGCCCAGGTCGGACAGGCCGAACTGGACGGCGTGGAACGGCCCGTTCTCGATGGGCACAAGCGCCGGGTTGGACCCGGTGCCGCTCGCGAAGAACAGGTCGTAGGGGTGCTCCCCGCGGGTGAAGTCCTCGTCCTTGCCGTTGAGGGCGAACCCGTTAAACCGCTCGACCGTGCGCACCAGGTTCTCGGCCGGCACCCCGATCGCCACCGCGAGACCCTCCAGGGTGTCGGCCGTCCGCCAGACACCCGCCTCGACGTACGCATCCCGGTCAATGATCGGAACGGTCGACATCGCCGGCATCTCGGTACCGAAACGCCCGTCGAAGACCAGCCAGAAGGGCACGTGCGAGACACCGGTCGCCTCGCCGGCGAGCACCGCGCGGCCCATCTGGTCATACGGCAGCGACTCGTTCGCGAAACGCTCGCCGGCGCCGTTGACGAAGATGCCGCCGGACAGGCCGAGGGTGAACGTCGACGTGCCGTCCGGATGCGTCACACCGGGAGACCACCAGCACTGGTCCATCAGGTCGACGGCGGCCCCGATCTCGACCGCCGCCTCGATCGGCCGCCCGCTGCCGCCGGGCGCGCCCATCGACCCGAGCACATCACCGGGAACCTGGTAGCGCGCGCGCATCTCGGCGTTGCGCTCGAAACCACCCGCCGCCATGAGCACCCCATGGCGGGCCCCGATCCGACGGTCCTGGCCGTCGGCGGCGGCGACCACCCCGACCACCCGGTCACCGTCGACGATCAGCGATGTCATCGGCGTGCTCGCCCGCAGGTCGCAGTGCCCCGTGCCCTGACAGGCCAGCAGCAGCCGGCCGATGAGGGCCTGGCCGCCGGAGAGCTCCGCCGGATCGGGCAGGCCGAGGCGCTCCGTCGGCAGCGCCGGCCGCAGCACGCCGGCCAGCTCGCCCAGCTCGGTCCGGTCCATGTCGACCGGGAAGATGTCCCGGCCGAGCGGCAGGCTGTTCGGGGCGGTGTCGAAGTAGTCCGGGAACGGCCGGTACTCGAACGGCAGCACCGGGTTCTTCGCCAGCTCGGCCACCATCGCGGGCGCCGAGTCGAGGAACGCGTCCTGCAGGGCCGCGCTCTCCTCTCCCACCACCGCCCGCAGGTACTCCCGGGCCTCGTCCGCCGAGTCCTGCACGCCGGACCGGCGCAGCGCCGGGTTGCCGGGCAGCCACAGACCGGCCCCGGAGTACGCGGTGGTGCCACCGAACCGGTCGGTGCTCTCCAGGACGACAGTCGCCAGTCCCGCCGCGGCGGTTAAGTAGGCGCCGGTCAGGGCACCACCACCCGACCCCACCACCACCACGTCCACAAGTTCGTCGAATTCAGCTGTCACCAGGTCCTCCAGGGATGTCGGCTCGTGCGGCTGACGGCCCGGCTCACCTGCCGTGCCTGCCCCGGGCCTGCCAAGCCGGCGCGGCGTTCCTCACGTCACCTGTCCCGGTGGCGTGAACCGGCCGGTCACACGACTCCGGGCCGCCCCCTGCGGGGACGGCCCGAGCGGGTACCGGCCGGCGCCCTACCTCGGCTGCACCAGGATCTTCGTGGGCCGAATCCGGATCATGACCCGCACCTCGCCGTCGTGCGCGAACGGGTGCTTGTCCAGACCCAGGTAACGCTGCGTCAGCGCGTCGATGTGCGCCTCGGCGCCGTCCTCGACGAAGTCCGTGACCTCGCCCTCGATCGACACGACCCGGAACGGGTTCGTCGGGTCGATCACGCAGACCCCGACGTGCGGGTTGCGCCGCGCGTTGAGGGTCTTGCGCCGGCTCTGCAGCGAGTTCACGATGACCGTGCCGTCCTCGACGTCGATCCAGGTCGGCGTCAGGTGCAGACCGCCGTCCGGCTCGACGGTGGCGAAGGTCGCGACGACCGGCTCGCGCAGCATCTCGCAGGCCTTGTCGCTGAGCTCCACAACATCACTGTTCATACGCCCGGGCTCCCTGTTCTCCGCGTTCTCCGCTTGGTTTCTCAGCTCGACGCGGATCAGATCAGCGGGTCCATGCCCGGGCCGAGGCCCATCGCGTTCACCGTGTAGTTGAACAGCGACGGCTCCAGCGGCGTGTTCGCCGTGTGGTGCCGGGCCGAGTGGGCGTCACGGAAGATCCGCGACATGGGGTGGCTCGACGCGATGACACCGGCACCGGCACGGTCGAACAGCTGGTCGATCGCCGCCACCGCCCGGGCCGTGCCGAGGATCTGGTCCCGGCGGGTCCGGATCCGCTGGTCCATGGTCACCTGACCGCCGGCCTGCACGGTCTCGTACATCTCGCTGAAGTCACGCATCAGCAGCAGCCGGCAGGCGTCGACCTCACGCGCGGCCTCACCGATCTTCGCGATCGTGTACGGGTCCTTCTCCAGCGCCTTGCCATGCGCGGAGCTCTCCCGGGTCGCGTAGAACTTGATCGCCTCGTCGACCATGCCCTGCGCCAGGCCCAGCACCGGTGCGGTGATCGCCGTCGAGAACACGTTGCCGAAGCTCAGCGCGTACAGCGGCCCGTCGTTGCCGAAGTTCTCCGGCCGCTGCTGGGTCACCGGCAGGGTGCGGTACGCCGGCACGAAGACGTCGTCGACGATGATGTCGTTGCTGCCGGTGCCACGCAGACCCAGGGTGTCCCAGGTGTCCTCGATGACGTAGTCCTCGCGGGGCAGCCACACCGGGCCACCCATGGTCAGGGACCCGTCCTCCTGCTTGATCTTGGTGCCGAGCACCACCCACTGACAGTGGTCCGAACCGGACGAGTACTGCCACCGCCCCGTCAGCCGGTAACCACCCTCGACCGGCGTCAACACCCCGGCGGGCATGTAGGTCGAGCTCACCAGCGTGTCCGGGTCCTCGCCCCAGATCTCCCGCTGCAGGCGGTCGTCACACCCGGCGATCTGCCAGGGGTGCACCCCGACGACACCGGCCACCCAAGCCGCCGAACCGTCGGCGGTGCCGATCGCCATGACCGACTCGTAGAACTCGCGCGGGTCGCCCTCCAGCCCGCCGTAGCGCTTCGGCTGCAGCAGCCGCATCAGGCCGGTGGCGACGAGATCCTTGATGGTGGCCTCCGGCAGCCGCCGGTTCGCGTCACCCTGCGGGGCGCGGTCACGGATGTCCGGGAGCAGGTCTCGTACCTGCCCGAGGACCTCACCCGGAGCAACGTTAGCCATGGGAGAGCCTCTTCCTTCTCGTACCGACTCAGGCCGATCGCGACGGTGTCAGATCGACCGGAGCAGCCAGATCCTCGACGCGGACCGGTCCGCGTCGCTCGTCGCGCCGACGGGCACGGTACCGACGCATCCGGACCACTTCAGCTTTTGTCCTGAAGAGTGGGATGACCCAACGGGCGCCTCGCCTCCAGCCCGACGGCGACCGGGAGGGCCCCCTTTCGACCGAGGGGATGCCAGTGGTACTCGCACACGCTCCAGGCAGCAGCCCCGTAATGCTCCGCCGACACCGCTTCGGTAGCAGTCTCGACACCGGCCGCTGACCCGCGCCGACGAACGTGGCCCGGCGATCTCCCGCACCTACCAGCGCTACCGCGTCTTGGCGACTTGACCGGTTGAGTTGTCGTGTGCACTCCGGGGGTGATATCCATCGCTCCCGCACACCGGCGGGCCGGACGCCGCCACGTCACGAAGGCCGTCAGGTCATGAAGGAGGAGTTGAACACGTTGCGGGCCCGGCCTGGGCCGGTGAACACGTGGTCGAGCTCGATCACCGATCCCAGGATGCTCAGCCCAGTGGAGACGAGATCGGTCCGGATGTGGACCTGGACCACGTTGTTGCCGTAGGCGAACGTATCCGTCTCCCCGAAGACGGGCGAGTCCGCCATGCGCCTGTCGATGGCGTCGTCCCCGGCCGCACCGCGCGCCCGCAGGACCTGCAATCCCTGAATCCGGGCACCGAACGCCGGATCGTCGGCCATCTCGGCCCGCAGGCGTAGCGTCGCCCGCTCCAGCTCGGCGAGGTCGGCGTAGTGGAGGCCCACGTGCAGGTATGACTCCGGCAGCCGCGCCCGCTCGTCGAGGAAGGCCCGCAGCGCGGGATCGGGAGCTTCCGTGCCGAGGCCGAGACGCTGCGCGATGACGCTCTCGAGTCGCAGCTGCGCCGGCTTCAGCGCGAACAGAAAGACGATGTTGTCTGCCCGGTCCGGCTCGGCGCTGTCCAGAGCGATGATGTAGAACGGGTCGTCGGATTCGGGCCTGGGATAGGACCTGACCTTCGCGCCGAGCAGCTGGAAGAACCTCGCCGCCAGCGGGCCCTCGCCAGGACGGTAGTGCACGGCCAGATGGCCGAGGCTCGTCGCCGTGGACGCGTCCACGGCGAACTGCGAAGGTAACGGCTCGCTGGACTTGACGGTGCTCACTGGTGCCTCCCTCGCGAACGGGATCTTCCTGGATGCGCGCCGATCCGCGTTCAGCCGAAGCGGGCCAGGCCCGCGTCGACGGCGGACCCGCGCGCCGAGCGCACGTCGAATCCACCGTCTCCCCAGCCGCGGACCTCGACGGTCTCGCCCGGGTAGACCGGCGCGACGAAACGCCCTTCGAGCAGCGTGAGGTCGGCCGGATGCGCCCCGGCCTCCTGCGCGGCGACCAGGGTGGACGCGGCGAGCGTGGCGAGACCGTGCAGGATTGGCCGGTCCTGGCCGATCGCCCCAGCCGCGGCCGGGTCGACGTGGATGTGGTGACGGTCGCCCAGGAGCCGGTAGAGCACGGCGGCGTTGGCGGCGACGGGCAGCTCACGACGCCAGGCGGGGTCCTCGGCGCGCGGCGCCGGCCGGCCAGGTCCGCGCTCGCCGCCGAAGCCGCCCGCCCCCGGGGCGAACAGTGACCAGGTGGCGATGAACGAGCGGCTTTCCACCACGACGTCGAAGACCGCCGCGCTTCCCTTGTCCCACACGTCGCCGACGCGCGCCGACATGGTCAGCTCGCCCTCGGCCGGCAGCGGCGCGAGCACCTCCAGCCGCTGCGCCCCGTGCAGCGCCGTGCCGACCTGGAAGGCCCCGGCCGTGCCGAGCAGGTCCGGCGCCCACTGCGCGAGCGTGAGCGCGAACGGCGGGAGGACCCGGAGGTCCCGCTCGAAGACCAGGTCGAGCTGATCGGGCCTGGCGCCGATCGCGAGCGCGAACAGGATGGCGTCCCGGTCGGTCCAGCCGACGGTTCGCTCGCCAAGGTGACGGCCTCGCCAGTCACCGGCGGTGACGATCGTGGACGCGGTCGCCTCGGCGCTCACGACCGGGCCCCGTAGACCGGTTCAGGCACCGCCGCCTGGGCCAGCAGGCTGCGCAGGGTGTCTCCGATCGCCGCCGCGTCCCAACGTGCCCCGAGGTCCTTGGCCGGCCCGTGGCGCCATGCCTCCTCGACGCAGATGCGGCCACCCTCGATCTCGATGACCCGGCCGGTGACGTCCGCGGCGTCGACGCTGGCAAGCCAGGCCACCAGAGGCGAGACGTTCGCCGGGTGCATCGCGTCGAACTCGCCCTCGGGCACCTCCATCTTGGCGGCGAACGGCCCCTCCGTCATGCGTGTGCGCGCCGACGGCGCGATCGCGTTGACGGTCACCCCGTAGGAGCGCAGCTCCTCGGCGGCGACGAGGGTGAGCCCGGCGATGCCGGCCTTGGCGGCGGAGTAGGTGCCCTGCCCGACGCTGCCCTGCAGGCCCGCGCCGGAGGATGTGTTGATGACCCTCGCCGCGCGCGCCCGTCCCGCCTTGGCCTCGGCCCGCCAGTAGGCGGCCGCGTGCCGCAGCGGGGCGAAGTGTCCCTTGAGGTGGACCCGGATGACCGCGTCCCACTCGTCCTCGGTGGTGTTGACCAGCATCCGGTCACGGACGAACCCGGCGTTGTTGACGAGGATGTCGAGTCCGCCGAACGTGTCGATCGCCTGCCGGACCATCGCCTCGGCTGCGGCGAAGTCGGCCACGTCCGCGCCGTTGGCGACCGCACGGCCACCGGCCGCTTGGATGGCCGCCACGACCTCCTCCGCCGGGGTCTGTGACGTGCCCTCCCCCGCGCCCGAGGTGCCGAGGTCATTGACCACCACGTCCGCGCCGTCGGCGACCGCACGGCCACCGGCCGCTTGGATGGCCGCCACGACCTCCTCCGCCGGGGTCTGTGACGTGCCCTCCCCCGCGCCCGAGGTGCCGAGGTCATTGACCACCACGGCCGCGCCCTGACGGGCCAGCTCCAATGCGTGTTCCCGTCCGAGACCGCGTCCGGCGCCGGTGACGATGGCGACCCGGCCGCTCAGAAGGCCGCTCATTCCAGTGCTGCTCCTGTCCGTCGTCGTATCCGCACCGCCGGCCGGCAACACCGGCCCGCCGGGGCGGGCGCTGCTACGCTACCAAGCAATCGCTAGCTTAGGAAGTTGGCCGAATGAGCATCTCAACCCGCCTGGTGGACGGCCAGATCGCCGTGGTCACCATGGATTACCCACCCGTCAACGCGCTGCCCGTGAAGGGCTGGTACGGCGTCGCGGACGCCGTACGGACGGCGCCGGACGAGCAGAGCGCCCGCGTCGTCGTCCTGCGCGCGGAGGGCCGTGGCTTCAACGCCGGCGTCGATATCAAGGAGATGCAGCGGACTCAGGGCTTCGACGCGCTGATCGGCGCCAACCGCGGGTGCTACGCGGCGTTCAAGGCCATCTACGAATGCCCGGTGCCGGTCATCGCGGCGGTCAACGGCTTCTGCCTCGGTGGCGGCGTGGGCCTGGTGGGCACCTGCGACACCATCGTGGCCAGCGATGACGCCTACTTCGGTGTTCCGGAGGTCGACCGGGGCGCGCTGGGCGCGGCCACCCACCTGGCGCGGCTCGTTCCCCAGCACCTGATGCGCACCATGTACTACACCAGTCGAACGATCAAAGCCGCAGACCTGGTCCAGCACGGGTCGGTTCTCGAGGTCGTCCCGCGCGAGCGGCTGGACGACGTCGCACTCTCGCTGGCACGCGAGATCGCGGCCAAGGACCCTCGGGTGATCCGAGCGGCCAAGGAAGCCCTCAACGGCATCGACCCCGTCGACGTCAACCGCAGCTACCGGTTCGAGCAGGGCTTCACCTTCGAGCTCAACCTGGCGGGCGTCGCCGACGAGCACCGGGACCAGTTCGTCCGCACCGGCGGGAACCTGTCCACCTGATCCGGCCGGCCGCGGGTCCGCGGCCAGGTGTCCGAGGAGGAAGCCGAACCAATATGACGGCACAGCGCCTGCGTACCGCCCTCACGGAACTGACGGGCGTGACGCATCCCATCGTGCAGACGGGCATGGGCTGGGTCGCCGGCCCACGGCTGGTCAGCGCCACCGCCCGGGCTGGCGCTCTCGGCCTGCTCGCGTCCGCGACGATGAGTATCGAGCAGCTCGAGCAGGCCATCCTCAAGGTCAAGGAGCGCACCGAGGCGCCCTTCGGGGTCAACCTGCGCGCGGACGCCGGCGACGCCCCCGAGCGCGTCGAAATGATCATTCGGCACGAGGTGAAGGTTGCCTCGTTCGCGCTCGCGCCGAAGCCGGAGCTCATCGCCCGGCTCAAGGAACACGACGTCGTGGTGATGCCGTCGATCGGCGCGGCCAAACACGCGAAGAAGGTCGCCGCCTGGGGCGCGGACCTGGTTATGGTCCAGGGCGGCGAGGGCGGTGGGCACACCGGCCCAGTCCCCACGACCCTGCTGCTGCCGTCGGTCCTGGACGCGGTCGACATCCCGGTCGTGTCCGCCGGCGGCTACTTCGATGGTCGTGGTCTCGCCGCCGCGCTGGCCTACGGGGCGTGCGGGATCGGCATGGGCACACGGTTCCTGCTCACCAGCGACAGCGCCGTACCAGAACAGATCAAGCAGCACTACCTGACCTACGGCCTCGACGGCACGGTCGTGACGACCAAGGCGGACGGGATGCCACACCGCCTGCTGCGCACTGACTTCGTCCGGTCTCTCGAGGACACCGGTCGCGTCCGACGGTTGATGGCGACGGCCCGGCGGACGCGACAGTTCCGTCGGATGAGCGGGATGTCATGGGTCGGTCTGCTGCGGGACGGGCAACGGATGAAGCGGAGCAGTGGGCGATCATGGTCGCAGATGATGCTCGCGGCCAACACCCCGATGCTGTTGCGGGCCGGTCTCGTCGACGGTGACCTGCAGGCCGGCATGCTCGCCTCCGGGCAGGTAGTGGGCCTGCTCGACGACCTGCCAACCTGCCAGGAACTGGTCGACCTGGTGGTGAGACAGGCCGTCGAGCACCTGACGGCCGGCACCGCCGCGCTGGTCGGACCGGCACCACGCGACATCGCAGTGCCCGTGCCGGCCCGCTCCCAAGAGTAGGAACCCGTCGTGACCTTCTACGAGATAGATGGCGTGGTACCCGCGGCCGACCCGTCGGCGTACGTCCACCCACTCGCCAGCGTGATCGGGGACGTGATCATCGGGCCCGGCTGCTACGTCGGGCCAGGGGCCAGCCTGCGCGGCGACTTCGGCCGGATCATCATCGGCGCCGGCTCGAACGTGCAGGATTCCTGCGTCCTGCACGCCTTCCCCGGCGCCGACACCGTTCTCGCCGAGAACAGCCACGTGGGGCACGGCGCGATCCTGCACGGGTGCCAGCTGGGACCGCACGTCCTGGTGGGGATGAACGCCGTCATCATGGACGGCGCCGTCATCGGGGAGGACTCCCTGGTCGGCGCGTGCAGCTTCATCCGTGCGGGGACCACCGTTCCGCCAAAGTCACTCGTCGTCGGCAATCCCGCGAAGATCCTTCGTGAGCTCGACACGGAAACCGTGCAGTGGAAGCGGAACGGCGTCCATGTCTATCAGGAGCTCGCCCGGCGCAGCCGGTCCGGTCTGCGCGCCGTCGAGCCGCTGCCGGCGCCCGAACCGGACCGGCCGAGGGTCAGCACGGATTCGTCGGTCTCTCGGCCCCTGCATGAGATGAGGGCCGAGTGGGGGGCTGGAAGTGAGAAACAGGCTTCCTGACCCCCGGACGACGAGAGAACGAATCCGCGCGGCAGGCGATGCCGGGACGCTCGGCTCCCGCCCGTCAACGACGCCCCTGGGACGGGCATCGGGAACACCGCCCAGCAGCACCAGAGAACGGATGTCGGATGCCGTCAACTGACCAGATCCAGGCCGCCGTCGACCGCTATCTGGCGGCCGTCGCGAACGGGACCGCGGGTGACATCGCGGCGTGCTACGCCGAGGACGCGTCGCTCGAGGACCCGGCGGGCAGCGAGCCGCGTCGGGGGCGGGCCGCGATCACCCAGTTCTACGCACCGCTCGAGGCGATGCAGCGCGAGACGAAGCTGTTGACGGTCCGCGTCGGAGGAGACACCGCCGTCTTCCACTTCCTGGTCCGGACCAGGCTGCCGGACCAGACCATCGATGTCGATCCGATCGACGTGATGACCTTCGACGAGACAGGGTTGATCACCAGCATGCGGGCATTCTGGAGCGCCGTCGACGTACGCGTGAGCTAGACAGCGCCGCACGACGTGGTCCGCCCGAGACGGCCAGCCGCTAGTCGGCTGGCCGTCTTGGCCCTGCTTCACGGGGTCAGAGCGGTCCCCACAACGGTGGGCGCCGACCGGCCACGATGGCCGGTCGGCGAATGGTTCGTGAGCCGACCGCTACTCGGCGGGCAGCGAGGATGACGGCGGGCCGCCGTTCGCTCCGTCGTTCACCAGGAGGCCCGTATGCAGCATCGTGAGATACTGCTCGGCGACGGCGCTGTGCTGGAGGCGGCCACGGGGCTTGTACCAGTGGACGCTGGTCCAGATGGCATCGCGAATAAAACGGTAGGCCAGCTGTGGATCGAGGTTGGCGCGAAAGTCGCCCGTCTTCTGGCCCGCGACGATGACGCCTACCCACATCTTTTCGTTGTCATTGCTGACCTGTTCTACGAACTTGAACCTCTGCAGGCCGACCAGTGAGCCTGATTCCTTCTGGTAGAGGGCCACCGCAAATCGTCGCCGGTGGATCGTCGCGAATGTCCGGCGAACCATCTCGTCCAGCTTCGCCCGAGGCAGCTGCTCCCCTTCGACGACCTCGGCGAACATGGCCCGCAGGCCGCCCATGAAGTCGCGGAGGATCTCCTCCAGCATTGCTTCCTTGGAGTCGAAGTAGTAGTAAAGGCTGCCAGACAGGATGCCGACCTCGTCGGCGATGTCCCGCACGGTTGTCTGGGCGTAACCCCGCGTTGCGAAGAGCTGTTCGGCGATGGCGAGCAGCTCCGCGCGGCGCGCCGTCCTGTCGCCAGGCGCGGCGCGCCGCTTGGTCCGCCCTTCCGACCCGGTCATGCTCAAGAGGCGAATCCCTTCTACGACCATACCTGTGGCGTTGGTACAGCAACGCCGTCCGGTCGACAGGACGCCTCGGGCGCTGTGACGCACAGTTTACCCAGCAAGCGATTGGTCACTGCGCCGTGACACTGGGGCGACGCCGGGCGGGACCGGCCAGGCGGCGTCCACGGCAGCGACGCCGGGGAGGCCGGTCGACCAGAGCAGCCCGAGCCCGAGGCCTGCCCCGTGCCCACCGTTCACCCAGAGACCGGCGCGAGACCGGTGAGCCTCCGGAAGTTGCCCGCGGCGATGGCCGCCCGCTCGTCATCACTGATCGGCAGCGTCTTCAGGACCTGGACGGACTTCCAGACCTGCGTGAACCTCGGATCGACGTGCTCCGGAGCGGCGACGTGGGACGGACGTTCCGGGAGAAGATCCGAGAAGACGTAGTTCGTCCCGAACATCACGCGCTCGGTGCCGATGCGTCGCAGGAATCGCACCATGTCCTCAGGGGAGACAACGCCGTCCGCGACCTCGTGGAGACGGAGCGAGGTGTCGCCATACACGCCGTCATACTTTGCGGCAAGGTCGAGGACTTCCTGGTCGAGCCCCTGGCCGAATTCCCGGTCGTGGCCGCAGTGAGCGAACACCAGCCGAAGAGCGGGAAAGGTCTCCAGCGCCGCCGCGTAGCCGGCCGGATGCGAGTGGGGACTGTGCGCGCCGGTCTCGGTCAGCACAGGGAAGCCGGTCTCGGCGCAGTACTCGAAGACGGGGAACAGCCGCCGGTCCGAGCCCGGCACACCCATGTCGGAGGGCACGAGCTTGACGCCCAGCGCGCCCTTGGCCCGCTGTGCCTCGACCTCGGCCACCGCGGCCTCCGGCCCCATGACCACGGGGTTGGCCCCCGCGAAGTAGGTCATCTGGCGATGGGTCGCCACCACCGACGCGGCCCAGGAGTTGTTGTCGACCGCTCGGCGGGTGACCCGCCGCCGCAGATCAGCCTCCTCGCTGGCCCGCTCGTCGGGGTCGTCCGGCAGCACGTAGGAACCGTGGCGGAAGTAGCGGCCGCTCCAGGTGAACATCAGGATGTTCATGGCGGAGATCCCGGTCTGGGCCATCATCTCAAGAAATTCCGGGATAGTGCCCAGGTTCGGTGCGCCTGGCTTCACCAGGTGCGGAGTAAGGAAGTAGTCACGCATTTCCTGCCCGTGCGGGTCGTCCCGTTGCAGGTGCGTGTGCATGTCGATGATCTCGAGCTCAGTCACCGGGCTCCTCCCGCGTCCCGTCCGTCCCGTCCTCCGAAGCCGTTTCCACGAACGGCCGGATCGCCGCCGGCACCAGCGGGCCGCCGAACGCCGGCCGCGCGGTGGTGTGCGTGATACCTCCGTCCGAGACGACGGAATGACCAGTCATATAGGCCGACAGCTCCGACGCCAGGAACACCGCCACGCCGGCCGTCTCCTCCGGCTCGCCCAGGCGGCCGAGGGGCGCCGCGGCGCCGGCCTGGTCGAAGAAGGCCCGAACCTGCGGGCTGGACTCAGGGCTCGTCGCCCGGATCCGGGTCAGCTTGGTCCAGTGTGTCCCCGGGACGACGCAGTTCACCCGGATCCCGTACGGCGCGAGCTCCACGGCGGCCGTCTTCGTGAAGTGGATGACGCCCGCGTTGGCGGCGCCGTACGCGGCGAGATTGGGCGCCGAGGTGACTCCGCTGGTCGACCCGACGTTGACGATCGCGCCACGTCTGTGGTGCCGCACCATGGCGATGGCCTCGGCCTGGCAGGACAGGAAGGTCGACTGGAGGTTCAACGTCAGCGGCCGTTGGAAGTCGGCCACATCCAGGTCGAGGAAGGGTTTGTTGACACCCGCGGTGCCGCCGCACACGTTGACGGCCACCGAGATCGGCCCGAGCTCGGCCACCGCCTCCTCGACCATCTCCCGGGGGGCCATCGGGTCGGTGAGGTCCTTGGCCACCGCGACCGCCCGTCGGCCGCGGTCCCGGATCTCCTCGACGGTCCGGTCGGCGGCCTCCTTGTCGAGGTCCACCACCGCCACGTCGCAGCCGGCGGTCGCGAGCTGGAGCGCGGCGGCACGGGCGATGCCGTTACCGGCCCCCGTGACCAGCGCGACGCGGCCACGCAGCCCGAGAAGCTCCTCAACCGACGGCGTCACGCGTCGGCCCTCGCGTCCAGAAGCGCCGCGGGAACCGGCGGAGGCGGGTTGAACACGAGGTAGTCGGGAAGGAAGCCGTCCTCGTCGAGCTGGTCGGGCTGCCACCCGTCGACCAGCCCACGGCCGTCCAGGGTACGGACCGGCCGGCCGAACTCCTTGAGCAGCGGCAGGCTGTACGCGACCCGCCCGGTGACCTCGGCGGGATCGGCGGTGCACAGCAGGAGGGCCGCCTCGGCCATCGTCTCCTCAGGTTCGGACGGCCAGCCCGGAACCACCGCGACAGCATTGGCGGTGGCCACGCCGCGGTTGGGAGACAGCGCGTTGACCGCGATCCGGTCGTCGTACAGCTCCATCGCGGCCCCGGTCGTCATCCGGTCGATCATGGCTTTGGTGCCGCCGTAGAGCACCGAACCCGCCAACGGATGCGGGGCGAAGGGCGGGCCCACCCGGGGGCCGGCCTGCCGTGACGAGATGTTGACGATCCACCCGGCACCGCGCCGCCTCATCCCTGGAATCACCGCCCTCATCAGGTCCCAGGCGTTCCAGACGTTTGTCTCGACGGAGTCCAGGAACCACTCCCGGGTCATGTCGGCGAACAGGACGTCGTAGCGGCGGGTCGCGGCGGCGTTGTTGACCAGGATGTCCACCGTGCCGGCCATGGTGGCCTCGATGCTCGCGACCAGTCCGGTCCGGTCGAGGGCCGGCTCGCTGAGGTCGGCGACGAAGGCCTCGGCGACGCCGCCGTCGCGGCGGATGATGTCCACCGTCTCCTCGAGGGACCCTTCGAGGGTTCCGTCACCAGGGCGCAGCGTCCGGGAGACCGCGGCGACGGCGATGCCGTCCGCCGCGAGCCGGCGAGCCATCGCGCGGCCGATACCGCGGCTGGCGCCGGTCACGATGGCCAGGTGCGTCATGCGGGCGCTCCAATCCGGGGTGCCTGCTCCAGAAGCCCACCGAGGCGGGCCTCCGTCGCCGCGGCCCCGCCGAGGGTGATGGCGGCCTGTCGGCCGAAGAGGAAGTAGCGGTGGATGGGGTACTCGATGTCGGCACCGATGCCGCCATGCAGGTGCTGAGTGGCATGGACGACGCGCAGGCCGCCTCGGGCGGCCCAGGACTTGGCGACCAGCGCCGCGATCCGGCCGTCGTGCTCCTCGCCCTGGTCGAGCAGCCACGCGGCCCGCTGGGTGGTCAGCCGGATGCACTCGGTGTCGAGGTAGGCGTCGGCGGCGCGAAGGGCGACCGCCTGGTTGGTCGACAGCGGCCGGCCGAACTGGTGGCGCTGCGACGTGTACGCGGCCGTGATGCGCACGGCCTCCTCGCACACCCCCAGCTGCAGGGCGGCGAGCGCGACCCTGGCGCGGGCGAGGACCCACTCGATGATCTCGTTCCCGTCGCCCGACAGCAGGTCCGCCGCCGCGAGCGGCACATCCTCCAGGGTGACCACGCCGGTCTCGCCGCGGTTCGTCGACTCCTGCGGCGTGACCGTGAGGCCCGGCCGGTCGGTGGGCACGACGGCGACGGCGCGCCCACCCGAGTCGAGCCCGAACGGGAGCACGACGGCGTCGGCCACGCCGGCGCCCGCCACGCTGGTCAGTTCACCGCTGATCCGCCAGCCGTCGCCGTCCGCGCGCGCCAGCGCGGCGGGCGAGCCATCGGCGCGCAGCTCGAAGTCGCCGGTGACGATCGTGCCGCCGTCGGCGACGCCGGGCAGCCAGCGCTCGCGCTGCTCGGGCGAGCCGAACCGCGCGATGGGCAGCGCGGCGGTGCTCAGCACCGCCCACAGCGGGATGGGCGCGACGCGACGGCCCTGCTGCTCCAGGACCGTCGCCATGCCGAGTACGCCCAGGCCGGCGCCGCCAGCCTCCTCGGGCAGGCTGATGCCGAGCAGGCCGGCCTCGGCCAGGATCTTCCAGAGCTCGGCGTCGTGACCGTGGCTGTCGGTCTCCACGGCGCGGACGCGTTCGGCGGTCGCGCGGTCCTCGAAGATCTCGGCGCTCAGCTCACGGACGGCCGCGAGGTCGTCCGGCAGGTCGAAGTCCATGTCAGCCGTCCTTCCGCCCGGCAGCCGTGGTGGCCCCGCCGGAGGCGGGCCGGGCGTTCCTCGAGGCGGTGGTCATGCCCAGGGTCTTGGCGGCGACGAGCTCGCGCATCACCTCGTTGGTGCCGCCGCCGAACGTGTTGTTCTGTGCCCGGCGGGCGAGGTTCTCGACCCGCCCGCTCAGCGCGGCGCCCGGTGTGCCGGGGCGGAGCAGGCCCGCGGCGCCGAGCACTTCCTGGAGTGCTCCGTAGGCGCTGACGACGGCCTCGGTGCCGATCACCTTGGCCGCGGCCGAGTCGCCGCCGCCCAGGGTGTTGGTGGCGACGTCGGCGACCAGCCGGAGGTTGATCAGCTCGGTCGCCGACAGCAGGGCGTACACCTCGGCCAGTTTCGATCGCACCCATGGGACGTCGTACAGAGTGCCGTCGCCGACCGGCTGTTCGCGTGTCCAGGCCAGCACCTGGTCGAACAGCTCGTTGGCGATGCCGCCGCGGGCGGCCAGGGCGACGCGCTCGTGGTTGAGCTGGTTGGTCATGAGCCGCCAGCCGCCGTTGAGCTCGCCGACCAGGCTGGTGACGGGCACCCGGACGTTGTCGTAGTAGGTGGCCGCGGTGTGGTGGCCACCCACGGTGTGGATTTCCGTCACCGAGAAGCCCGGCGCCGTGGTCGGTACCAGGAGCACCGAGATGCCCTTGTGCTTGGGCGCGTCCGGGTCGGTGCGGACGGCGAGCCAGATCCAGTCGGCGTACATCGCGCCGCTCGTGAAGATCTTGTTGCCGTCGATGACGAACTCGTCGCCCTCGACGCGGGCCCGGGTCTGCAGGGACGCGAGATCCGTCCCGGCGTTCGGCTCGGTGTAGCCGATCGCGAAGATGAGTTCGCCGGTGAGGATCCGGGGCAGGAAGTAGCGCCGTTGCTCCTCGGTGCCGTGCTTCATCAGCGCTGGCGCCACGGTGTTGTGGGTCACCAGCGACAGGGGCGCGTTGGCCCGGATCACCTCGTCGTAGAACACGAAGAGCGCCTCCGGGTCCTCGCCGCGCCCACCGTACTCGGCGGGCCAGCCAAGACCGAGCCAGCCGTCCTGCCCCATGCGACGCAGGATGCGGCTGAAGGTGGGTCCCCCCTCGGTCTGGTGGACGAGCTCACGCCGTGCCTCGTCGTCGATGATCCGGGCGAAGTAGGCCCGTAGCTCCGCGCGCAGTGCTTTCGATGCCGGGGAGAGGTCTGGATACATCGCAGGTCACTCCTGGTCGCGGTCGTCACCGCTTCTGGTGCTCGAAGGTCGGCGGTCAGCGGTCGGAGCTGAGGACGATCGCACTGTGCGGAACGGGGGAACCACCGGTGACCAGCACGTTGTCGACTGGTTTGGCGGGCTGGTTCACCGAGGTGCCGCGGATGAGGCGGACACCCTCGGCGATGCCGTTGACGCCGTGCAGATAGCCCTCGCCGAGCTGCCCACCGTGCGTGTTCACCGGAAGCCGGCCGTCCAGCTCCAGGCTCCCGTCGAGGATGAAGTCCTTGGCCTCACCCCGGCCGCAGAACCCGTACTCCTCCAGCTGCAGCAGGACCATGGGCGTGAACGCGTCGTAGATCACGGCCGCGTCCATGTCGGCGGGCCGCAGGCCGGACTGCCGCCACAGCTGCTCCGCGACCAGCTGGACCTCGGGCATCTCGTCGATCTCCGGGCGGTAGTAGCTGCTCATCGAGATCTGCTGGGGCCCGACGCCCTGGGCGGCGCCACTGATCACGGCGGGCGGGTTCGGGAGGTCACGGGCACGTTCGGCGCTGACGATGACCAGTGCCTGGCCTCCGTCGCTCTCCTGGCAGCAGTCCAGCAGGCGCAGCGGCTCCGCGATCCACCGGGAGGCCTGGTGCTCCTCCAGCGTGATGGGGCGCTGGTAGAACCACGCCTTGGGGTTGGTGGCGGCGTGCTTGCGGGAGAGCACCGAGACCCGGCCGAAGTCCTCGCTGGTAGCCCCGTACTTGTGCATGTACCGCCGGGCGAGGAATGCCTCCTGCTGCGCCGGCGTCAGCAGCCCGTACGGGTTGATCCAGTTGCGGTACTCCTGGTCGGTGTTGGCGACGTAGGCGAACGGAGGCGGGCCCGCGCCGAAGCGATGACCTGAGCGCTCGTTGAAGGCCCGGTAGACGACCACGACGTCGGCGACTCCGTTGGCCACGGCGAGCGCCGCCTGCTGGACGGGGGCGCACGCGCCACCTCCGCCGTGGGGTATCCGGCTGAAGAACTTCAGCTCCGGAATGCCGAGCGCACGGGCGACCGCGATCTCGGGATTGGTCTCCATGGTGAACAGGGCGAAGCCGTCGATCTCGGCGACTCCAATGCCCGCGTCCTCGACGGCGGCCAGCACGCTTTCACAGGCGAGCCGCCACTCGCTGCGTCCTGAGTCCTTCGAGAACTCGGTCGCACCGATACCGGCGACGGCCGCCTGCCTGACGAAGGTGGCGCTCATGCCGCCGCTCCCGCCGTACTGGTGATGGATACCAGGGCGGAGACATGCACGCCGCGGTCGTTGCGACCGGTGACCGCCAGCCGCACCTCGTCCCCCTCGATCCCGGTCACTTCTCCGGTAAGCCTGAAGACATCGCCTGGGAACAGGGGGACGCCGAGCCGTAGCGACACGGAGGTGATGCGCGATGCGGGGCCGGCCCAGTCGGTCACATAACGGTCGACGAGACCGTTCGTCGAGTTGATACTGATGAAGATGTCCCGCAGGCCGCGCTCCTCGGCCTTGCCGGGGTCATGGTGGACATCCTCGAAGTCCTGGGAAGCGATGGCGGCCGCCACGATCATGGTCCTGTCCATCGTGATGGGCAGCTCGGGCAGGCGCTGCCCGACGGTGCACTCCCGCATCGTCACGACGCGTTCCCCTCATGCGAGGGCGCACCGGCCGGGCCGGCGCCGGCAGGCCGTAGACGGGGCAGGATCTCTCCTCGCGCGTGCTCGCCGAACACCACCTCGAGCTCCATGCCGATCCTGAGATCCGCCGGCTCGACACCCTCGATGTCGGCCACGATCCGGGTGCCCTCGACCAGGTCGACGAGCCCGACGGCGAGCGGGTAGGTGAACGAGGGGTCCTGCGGATGGTGGATGACGGTGTAGCTGTGCAGGGTCCCGCGTCGGCTCGACTCGACGGCGTCCCACTCGAAGGACCGGCACTCCGGACAGGCGGGACCGGGTGGATGACGCAGCGCGCCGCACGCGGTGCACCGCTGGATGAGCAGCCTGCATTCCCGCGCCGCGTCGAACCAGAACTTGTTGTCATGCGTCACGATCAGGGGCGGCACCGCCGTGGGGCGCGCCGGTGGCGAAGCGGCCATCAGGCGGCCACCTCCGCGGGCCTGAAGCGCAGCAGCCGGAACCGCTCCTCGACCAGGAGCACCCCGTTCTGGTCGACGTACTTCTTCAACAGCGTCACGAAGTGGCCCTCCCCGAGCCCGGTCTTCTTCTTCTCCGACACCGACTCGATGGTGAAATGGCACGTCACGTGGGTTCCCGGATGGACCTCGCGCAGGTATTTTTGCTCGACGTTCGTGGCCACGACGGAGGTGTAGCCACGCGCGTCAAGCTGGCCGAGGAGCCGCGAGTACGCGAAATCCTCGGCGACTCCCTCGCGCCGTTTCCGCTGTACCTCGCGGTAACGGCGGTAGCCGGACATGACCCAGGTGGAGATCATGGCGGGTGGGCAGATGACATCCGGGCGTCCGGTGGCGCGGGCGACGTCTGGGTCGACATAGACCGGGTTATGGTCGTCGAGGGCCTCGACCCAGTTCCGGATCATCGCCTCGTTGACGGAGTAGCGCGCCACGCGCGGGGGCTCCGCCTCCTCGCCGATGAACTCGGCGAACTCGGACTCCGATTTCACCGAATCCCCATTTCCTCGAGCGGATACTTGAGCGAGCGTTCGGTGCGGGGAACACTAGCCTTGCCGAACGGCGCGTACGGTCGCCGTTCCCGCTCATCGGGAGCCACTGGGGATGAACGCCCGGATCGACCGGCGAACAGCGATCCTGGCGACGAGCGCCGAGCTGTTCGCCACCAGGGGCATCGCGAGCACCACGGTGCGCGACATCGGCGAGGCCGCCGGTCTCCATCCGGGCAGCCTGTACCACCACTTCGCGTCCAAGCACGACATCGTGCGGCAGGTCCTGAGCCGGTACATGGCCGAGATCGACCATCGGCTCCGGGCCGCCGCCGACGCCGCCGACGCACCCGCGGACCGGGTCCGTGGGCTCATCCGGGAGACGTTGCGGGTCATAGAGGACCACCCGCATCCCACCGCCATCTACCAGAACGAGCGGACCTACCTGCGTGAGCACAGCCTGCTCGACGCCGTCGACGAGACGACGCGCTCCGTCCATGGCTACTGGATGGGGGCGATCGAGCAGGGACGTGCCGACGGCACGTTCACGGCCGACATCCCAGCCGAGATCTTCTACCGCTCGGTGCGCTCCACCCTCTGGTCGACGATGCACTGGCCGTCCCGGCGGGACCTGGGTGTCGACGAGCTCGCGGAGCTGATGATCGAGCTGTTCTTCAACGGCTACGTGTTCGTTCCGGCTCGCGTCAGGATGACCGGCTCGGGTCCGTGATGACGCGACCTGGCCAGGCCGTCAGGACACGGCCGTGCTGTCCGCCGGAAGCGGCGGCGGGAGCAGCGGCGCCCGTCCGTGCCGGTGGAACTCGGCCTCCAGGCGCTGACGCGCCGACTCGTCAAGGGCCGCGTACTCACTGGTACGGCCGACTCGCGCGTAGACCGGGTCGGTCGTGTTCCACGCCGATCGCCGCAGCGGAGCCTTGTCAACCTTGTTGCTCCCGGTCAGCGGGACGGCGGACACGATCCGGACGAAGGACGGCCACCATTTCGCGCCCATGTCCGGCTGCGCGGCGAGGAAGGCGCCGAAAGCCTCCGGGTCGAAGGCCTCGCCCGCGCGTAGCTCCAGCGCGCACATCACCCGGTCACCGGTGACCGGGTCGGCGACCGCGAAGACCGGCGCCGACACCACGGACGGGAAGCGGAGGATGACTCGTTCCACCTGCGCGGCGGCGAAGTTCTCCGAGTCGACTCTGATCCAGTCCGACGAGCGGCCGGCGAAGTAGAAATAGCCGTCCAGGTCGCGGTAGCCGAGATCGCCCGACCAGAAGTCGCCATCCCGCACACGATCGCGCATCGCGTCCGGGTTCTTGTAGTAGCCCTCGAACAGGTGGGCCAGCCCGACGGCGACGAACTGGCCCACGGCCTCGGGGTTCATCAGCCGCCCGGTGGTGTCGAACCGCGCCCTCGGGCACTCCTGCCCGGTGGTCTCGTCCAGGACACGGACGTCGACGCCCTCCGCCGGCAGGCCGAGGGACCCGCTGGGCGTCTCGGCCGTCCGGTTGATGCGGAAGACCCCCTCGCTGAGGCCGTATCCCTCCAGTACCCGGCAGCCGAACCGCTCGGAGAAGCGGGCCACGTCCGCGTCGGACGCCTCGGTGCCGAAGGCCAGCCGCAACGTGCCCGTCCGGTCACGGGGATCCTCGGGCCGGCTCAGCACGTAGGAGAGCGCACGGCCGACGTAGTTCACGTAGGTAGCGCCGAACCGATGGATGTCGTCGCTGAACCGGCTGGCCGAGAACTTGCGGGCCATCCCGACGGTCGCTCCCGTGGCCATCGCCGGCACGAGGTTCATCATCATCGAGTTGCCGTGGAACAGCGGCATACACAGGTAGGTGACAGTGTTCCGGGTCATTTCGACCCGTCGTGCCATCGCGGGGACGAGACGGGCCAGGCGTCCCTGGCCGACGATGACAGCCTTCGGCCGCCCTGTTGATCCCGAGCTGTACATCAGGAACGCGATGTCGGAGGCGGCGGGCGCCTCCGAAGGCAGCGGCGCGCCGCGATGCGGCGCCAGGAAGTCGAGGTATCCCGGGCTGTCGACGTCGAACACCAGGTGCTCCGGAACACCGTGGTCACCGCCGCGGACCAGCGGAGACAGCCGCGACTCCGTGATGATCAGATCCACGTCCGCGTGGCGGATGTCGTCGGCCAGTTCGGCCGCGCCGCGACTGGAGTTGATCCCTACGACCGCCGCTCCGGCCAGGAGCCCGGCCCCCACCCAGAAGACGTAGTCCGGGATGTTGTCCAGGAGAACGCCAATGTGTGGCTGCCGGTCCGGCGGCGGCGCCACCGTCAGCCGCAGCGCCGCCGCCCGGTCGGCGGACTCCTGCACCACCTGGGCCCAGGTCCAGCCGCGGTCCTCGAACAGGAGTCCGACCTTGTCGTCACCCGCCCGGGAGCGGACGATCTCCGCCGCGGTGGGACAGACCACGGGCTCGCCCGCGGCGGATGACGTCGGCACTGGTCGACCCGCGGCGGCGTCTGGGGTGAGGGCGGTGGTCATCGTGCTCTCCAGGTGCGTCAACGGAACGACGATCATCAGGGCGGGATGTGGACCCGGCGGATGACGGACTAGGCAGCGAGGCGCACTCGCACCAGCGCGCCGATCTCGGCGAGCGCGAGGCGTGCTCGGGCGAGGTACTCGGTGCGCATGAGGAAGCCGTGGTACATCCCCGGATAGCGCAGCAGGGCGGTCTGCACGCCCGCGGCGCGCAGGCGGGCTCCGTAGGCTTCCGCGCCGTCACGGCTCGGATCGTGTGAGGCGGTGACCACGATCGCGGACGCCGCCCCGGACAGGTCGGTCACCAGCCCGGGCACCGCTCCCGACGGGAGCGCCGACTCGTCCGGGCCGTAGTAGGTCTGCCGCATCCACCTCATGTCGTCGCGGGTGATCACGGGGCCGTCGGTGAACTCCCGCACGGACGGGCGCTCCAGGTCGCCGTCCACGCCGGGATTGATCAGCAGCTGCAGCATCGGCGCCCAGCCGGTGCCGCGAGCCGCCAGCGCGACCGACGCGGCCAGCGAGCCGCCAGCGCTGTCACCGGCCACGCCGATCCGGAGCGGGTCCAGGCCGAGCTCCGCCGCGTGCTCGACGGCCCAGGCCATCGCGGCCAGTGCCTCGTCGTTGGCCACGGGGTACCGATGTTCGGGTGCGAGTCGGTACTCCACGGACAGCAGCACCGCCCCGGTGGCCCTGGCGAGGTGCCGCGTCGCGTTGTCGTAGGAGTCCAGGCTGCCCAGCACGAACCCGCCACCGTGGAAGTAGACGAGCCCCGGCGTTTCCACGCCCACGTCGGGCTGGTAGCGGCGGACCCGCAGCGGGCCATGCGGGCCGTCGAACTCGAGCTCGGTGACGTCGTGCATCAGCGGGCCCGGCGGTCGTGACATCGTCTCCATGAGCTCGCGGGCCCGCGCGTAGCCGAGTTCGTACAGCGGCGGCGCCCCGACGGCCCGCGCCGCCGCGACGAGTTCGCTCGCATCCGGATCAAGCCCAGGCGGGACTGGGTTCCCCGCCCTGGTCACCGCAGGATGAAATGGTCTTCGACCGGGCGCCGCAGCCGGGTCCAGGAGTCGACCATCCGCCACGGCGACGGGACGATCGGGCGTCCGCGGGCGTTGCGGTAGTACGTGTGTGCCGTCGGGGCGTGGCACCAGATGGTGCCGGCCAGAGTCTCGTCGACCTCGGCGTTGAACACGTCGTGCGCCTCCTGCGTGACCTCCATGCTGCGCGCCTCGCGCTCCACCAGGAGCTGGATACATTCCATGATGTAGTGCACGTTTCCTTCGACCATGAAGTTGTGGCCGCCACCGTGACCGGCGCTCGAGTTCGGAGCGGAGGTGATGAACAGGTTCGGGAAACCAGGCACCGTTCCGCCCAGATAGGCCGACTGGTTGTCGCTGCCCCATACGTCGGTGAGGGTGCGGCCGCGCCGCCCGGTGATCTCGATGTGAGACAGGTAGTCGAGCGTGAACCCCGTCGCCCAGATGATCACGTCCAGTTCGACGAGCTCCCCGTGGCCGGTGACGATCCCCTCGGGCACGATCCGCGTGATCGGCGCGGTCACGACCCGCACGTGGTCGCGGCGTAGCGCCGCGTAGAAGCCGCCCGGATCCTTGATGATCCTCTTGCCCATGGGCGGGAAGTCCGGCGTCATGGCCCGCGCCAGCCCGGGATCGTCCCCGAACATCTCGTCGATGTAACCGAGGCACACCTGCCGCACCCGCTCGTTGCCCGGAGAAATCGAATGAGGATTCGCCCGCATCCACTCCTCGTCCGCGCGGATGTTGGGGTAGAGGTTGTCCGACATAAACCAGTAGACCTTCAACCGGCACCACTGGTGGTAGAAGGGAACGTGCCGCAGCGCCCACCGTTCGGCCGCCGGCACCTCCCCTTCACCAGAGAACTTGGGAAGGACCCAGTGCGGCTGCCGTTGGAACAACGCGAGGCCGCCCACCTCGTCGATGATCGACGGCACCACCTGGATCGCCGTCGCGCCCGCCCCGACCACCGCGACGCGCTGGCCGGCGAGCCGTACGGACGGATCCCACTGCGCCGTATGGAACTGGGCGCCCGCGAACTCCTCCCTGCCAGGGACGTCGGGAATCGAGGGGCGGTTCAGGAACCCGGCCGCCGTGATCACGACCGCGGCGCTCGTCGACCGCTCCGTCCCGTCGGAGTCACGCAGTGTTATCCACCACCGCCGGACGTCCTCGTCCCAGCGCAGAGCGGTCACCTCCAGGCCGAAGGAGATCCGCTCGCGGACGCCATAAAGGTCGACGACCCGTCGCAGGTAGGCCTGGTACTGCTCACCAGCCGGGTAGAAATGCGTCCAGTCCGGGTTGAGCTCATATGAGAACGAGTAGTACAGACTCGGCGTGTCGACCGCGGCTCCCGGATAGGTGTTGACCCGCCAGGTTCCGCCGATGTCCGCGGCACGCTCGAAGACGCGGTAGCGCAGCCCACGCCGGCCCGCCGAGATGGCGGCGTGTATTCCGGCCATTCCGGCACCGACGATCGCCACGTCGAGCGTGTCGGGCGGCCGGCGCGTCCTGGGCACCACTGGCTGGGCCAGCTGGAACCCGGCCTGCTCCAACAGGAGCGGCAGGAACTCCTCGTCCACCCGCTGCCCGACGGCGAGTTCGACCATCCGCCCGAACAGTTCGCGATCGGGAACGGGTATCGCCGGATGTGGGAGCCCGCCGTCAATGAGCAGTTCGGTGAGACGTTCGCGCACCGCCGCCGCGCTCTCCTCGGGCATGACGGTCGCGGGCATCAGGCGGCGCGTAGGGTCGGGCCGTTGGACCGTGCCAGGACCATAGTGATCCAACAGCGTGACGTCCCCGGTCAGCTGTACCAGGCAGACCAGCAGCAGCGCCGGGTCCGTCCGCGCGAGAGTCGCGCGCAGTGCCGGCACATCGAGGCCGACGGGGACCGCCTCCTGCCCGGATTTCGCGCTGTCGCCGGCCACTCGGCCACTCGGGTCATTTTCGCGGGCCTGATCTTCTCGGCCGTCTCTCTTGTGATCTCCCGGCCGGTGGTCTGGTAAGAAGCCCTCCGGATACCCGCCGCCAACGTGGTTCACCGAGTTCCACCCTTCCCTACGGAATCGCGGTTCCCGCACGGGCGTCAGACGCGGCCCGCGGGCGGACACGCACCCAACCAGTCGTGGTCGCGATTCGGCGGTTCACTGGGCACGGCGGCTCCGGACATCGATGCTGGATCGCGCGTGAGCCGAGTCGATCTCCTACAGACACAGAGCGGGGCCCTCCGGCACCGCGATCAGCCGGGCGGGCCCGGCGGGACACCCAGGGGCGACCGCGGTGAAGGGCCGAGCCGTTCCGCCGACGGCCACCCGGGAAGGTGGTAGAGGGGGTCCGCGGTGGAGGGCGCTCCGGTTGGCCCTTCTCCCTCGCGGGGAACGAACTGTCCGGGTTCCTTCCGCGTCCAGTCGCGGACCGCCAGCCGTTCGGCGATGCGCCACTCCCCGCCGCGTCGCTCCATCCGGTCGACGTAGCGGAACCCAGACGTGTAGTCCAGGCGCGGATCGCCCGTTGGCCCCACCCAGTGAGTCGCGATCCCGTAGGTCTCGCACCGCGCGACATCGCCCTGGATCTCGATCAGCTGCTGGCCGATGAGGTGCTGCGTCGCCGGGTAGTCCGCCAGGACAACAGCAAGCCAGGTGATGTACTCGTCGATTCCGCCCGAGAACCCCGTGTGCCGGTCCGCGCCGTCGGGGTGGTAGCAGGTGCGCACCAGGTCGAAGTCCCGTCGGTCGATACCGCGACAGTAGCGGGCGACCACATCGGCGATCTCCTGGCGGTCCAGAAGTGTCCGGAGCCGTGCCGACAGGTCAGGCGAGAGGTCCGTGGTGTCCCCGCCGGACGGAGCAGACGATTCCGTGTCGCACCGGTTCGTCACCGGGTGGTCACCCGCTCCCGCGTCTCTCATCTCGCCCCTTGGTGTGTGCGGTGCAGCGGGTTCAGCCCTCGATTGCCGGCCAACGAGAGCGCCCGGCAGTTCCCGTACCCATCGCCCTCGCGACCGCCGCCGGTAGTCCGTCTCGGCGGTCGTCCACCAAGCGCTTGCTCGGCGTCGAGGCTAACACGGCCGTGGTCGCGGTCGTCAAGTCACAGGCCACACTTCACGAGCCGTTCTTGTTCTGCTCGGCGAGGGAGCGCAGGTCCCAGGCCAGGATCGGGTAGCCACTCTCGATCATCGCGTTCGCATGGCCAAGAGTGTGCACGTCGAAGACCGACTGCAGCGACGAGTACTGCCCCTGGATGTCGAGCGTCTGGTTGACGGCACGTTTGGCCATGGCCAGGGCGAACGGATGGATCCTGGCGATCTCGGCGGCGAGCTCGAACGCGGCCTGGTCCAGTGACTCCCGGGGCACGACGCGGTTGACCATGCCGCGCCGCTCGGCTTCCGCCGCGCCCATCCTCATCCCGGTGAAACGCATCTCCTTGGCCTTGCGGGCACCGAGCTCCCAGGTGTGGCCGTGGTACTCGACGCCGCCGATACCCATCCGCGCCACGAAGTCAGTGAAGTAGGCGTCGTCGGAAGCGACGATCAGGTCGCAGGGCCAGACCAGCAGGAGCGCTCCTGCGATGCAGCCGCCCTGGACCGCCGCGATCGACGGCTTGGGTATGTCCCGGACTACAACGCCAATGGCCTGCTCGCCGGCCCCGTCGACTTCAAGAACTGGGGACAACTCAACCTCTGCTACACCATCGTCCGCGTCAACGACCAGGGCACCGACTACGAACTCGTGAAAGACCCCAACGGCGCCAACCAGTGGTGCGGAAAACGCCTCCCCAACCAATAACACACACCCTTGCCCCGGCCCGGCGACGGAGCCCGGGAGTGGTCTACGGCGGCTCGAGTCGAGCCGCCGCAGACCACGGCTGGCTCAGACCAGCGCGGACGACGCGACCTCCTGTCCGCGGATGACGGGCTCGCTCACCGTCGCACTGTGGTGGACACGCTGTGGGATGGCGAGGGCCGAGATGGCCGCGGCCACAGCGATGCCGGCCGCGATCAGGAAGCCGGTGGACATGCCGGAGTTGCTGTAGAAGATGTTGCCCTGCACGACGGTGACGTGCCCGGAGTTCAGGACGGTGAAGACCACGACCGGGAAGATCGCGCTGAGGCCGCTCGAGAAGACCTGCCCCATGCTCGCCATCGAGCCCTGGAGCGTCGGCGGCACCGCCTTGATGAACAGGTTCGGACCGGCCGCATAGCAGAGGCCCTGGCCGAGGCCCTGCAGCGCACACCAGGTGATGACCAGCCCACGGCTACCGTGCGAGACGGCGGTCAGTACACCTGCGGCCGTGAGGAGCGCCGAGCCCGCGACGAGCAGGTACCGAGGGGGGACCCTGGACACCAGCACGCCGACAATGAGGCCACCGATCACAGCGCCGGCCCCGACGGGGGCCGCGAAGATGGCGTAGCCTTCGGCGTCGACACCGAAGCCGTAGTTCAGTCCGAGGACCGCGGGAGTCATGCACAGCATCGGCATCAGGGTGGCGAACACCCCCGTGTTGGCGTAGCCGAGCCCGGCCGACAGCGCGGTCATGCTCACCGACCGGCGACGGAAGAAGCGCAGGTCTACGAGCGGTTCACGGGTCCTGAGCGCCACCGCGAGCCACACCACCAGGACCGCCGTTCCACCGATGAGGAAGCCGAGGGTCCGCCCCGAGGACCAGCCGCCCCATTGGATCTCCATGCTCACGCCGGCCAGGACCGCCGCGAGGCCGGCACCGAACAGCAGCGCTCCCAGGTAGTCCACGCGCGCCCGCTGGCGTATCGCGCTCTCGTCCGTGGTGGCCCGGACCACCACGGCCAGCACGGCGAGGGTGATCGCGAAGAACCAGAACACGGCCCGGAAGCCCCAGGTGTCGAGCAGCCAGCCGCTCAGCCACGGCGCGGGGATGGCGATGAGGCCCATGCCTCCGGTGGCGATGCTGACGGCCAGCGGAAGGATGCGGGCCGGGTACACGTCGCGCATCAGCGAGTACGACAGGAACATGCACGGCACCAGCAGGCCCTGCAGCGAGCGCCCGACGAGGAGCAGCCCGAAGTTCGGCGCGACCGCCGAGATGACCGATCCGGCGGCGGCACCCACGATCGCGACCATGAGCAGCTTGCGCTTGCCGTACATGTCGGCGAGCTTGCCGAGGATGGGGCTGGTCACCGCACCGAGGAGCAGGAACGACGACATCATCCATGCGCCCTGCGTGGTGTGATAATGACCGATGATCTGCGGTAGCGCGGTCGATACCATGAGATAGCTGATCGTGAGGAGCTCCAGCACCAGAGCCATTCCGATCAGTGAAAAGACTAACCGCGGGGTCCACCCGCCTTGCTCATCCGTGCGATCGAGCGGCGACGGACTGGCATGCTCGTGCGCGTGTGTAGCCATCTGGAACCCTTCTGCGGATTGCCCGTCAAGTGCACGGCATCACAGCACGGTTCGCAGCCCCTTGAAGTCGGCTGTCCCAGCCAGCGGTAAGATCATTTGTGGTTCCCGGAGTGGACGGACTCCAGAGGAAGCGGTGCGGCCGAGGCATCATCGGACGGACATGGGCGCACCAAGTGCGGACCCTCGAGCACCGTCATCGCTGAGGACGACGATGGTGCGGTTTGCGACGCCCCGCAGCCGCGCGCCGAGCGCGCACCCCGCGGCGAAGGGTGACTTCGGGTTCCAACGACATCGAGTGACGGGCCTACCCACCCAACGAAACGGCATTGGCCCAATCGCACTGTAGATCACGTCAGAAGCAGGTATTCCGTATGTGCTCAGACGTAACAGGTGGTCGCCCTGTGGGCATTGCGGTGTCGATCACCGTCTCCTCGTCTGGTAGCGGCGATGGCTGTGGTCGGACCTCCCGTCCGGCGAGCGTGGTTCCCACCGCGTCGGGGATCCGCCCCCAGGTTTGTAGAACTACCAAGGCCATTAGGGCGCAGACGGCCGCGGCAAGGTAGCTCAGGCGGATCCCACCGAGGGCCGCGACCTGGCCGAGCACCGCCCCGCCAAGCCCCTGCGCCAGGTCGAAGAACATCGTGAAGGTGGCCACCGCGACGGAGCGCTCGCGTTCGGGCACCCGGTTCACGGTCATCGTGAGCAGCGCCGGGTACTGCAGCGCCACGCCGGCCGCGAGGGCGGCCGTGCCCAGATACAGCGCGACAGGCTCCGGCGTGCTGGCAATCAGGACCAGGCCGAGTGCGGTCAACGCGGTCGCCACGGTGCCTGCTCGGAACGAGCCGAGCATGTCGGGCAGCCGGCCGCCAACGGTGCGAACCACCAGGATGACCGCCGCATACGTGAGATAGACCCACTGCGATCCGCCGAGCCCGATCTCCCGCGTGTACAGAGGCAGAAAGGTCGTGAAGGCGATCGCGCCGACGAAGCCGAGAGCCAGAACCGTGCCTGGGCCGAACGCGGCCCTGCTCAGCCGGCGCTCGGGAGTCAGGGCGTGCTCCTCGCCGCGCGGCCGACCGAACACCTCGCCGCGGGGCAGGAGGAGGGCAGGGATGATCGCGCACGCCGCCAGCGCAGTCGCCACCAGGATCGTGTGGCGGTATCCGATCGCATGCCCCAGGGTCTCCCCGATGACCGGTCCGAACCCCATGCCGAGGTAGGGCGCCGTGGAGAAGTAGCTGACAACCTCGCCACGGCGCGCGGGGGCGGCAAGATCGGTGACGAGCGTGGTCGCGGCTACGAAGAACATGGCGTGCGCCGCGCCGGCCAGCAGCCGAAGGCCAGTCAGGCTGAGCACCTCGGGCGCGATCGCGTGCCCCGCGAAGGCCACCGTGGCCAGTACCAGGCCGACGACGATCAGAGGGCGCCGGCCCCAGGAGTTGCCAAGATGCCCAAGAAAGGGACGAACCACCACGGCCGACACCGCCACGGCTCCGACCACCACACCGACCTCGAGCTCGCCGCCGTGGAGGTCGTCCACCACCAGCTTGGGCAACACCGGCATGAGCATCCCGAACGCCAGGAAGTAGAGGAAGGCCATCACGATGGCCGTGAGGAAGGTACGTGTCAGTACGCGCTCGGTCCGCCGCGAGCCGAGCCGCGCCGAAGTCATGGCGCCGTCTCTGGCATCCGGCCTCGGGAGCTCACTGGCAGCGCGGGGTGTAGGTGCCCAGGGTCCGTCGGCGGTTCTGGAATGGTTGGACGGGCCGGGCTCGGTGCTCCGGTCATAGATCCACCTACGGTTGTCGGCTTCGATTCGACGACGACGGCGCGCCCCACGGCGGATCTCGCGGACAGCCAATCCGGCGAACCAGCGCCCACCTAGGTTGTCCGGAACGCCGACATCAGGTGTGAGGTGGGGAACGGCGTGGAGGCGGCGTCGCGGCCATGCCTCCGTCGCGTAGATCTTGCGAGTGCCACGTCGGCCGAGACCAAACGCAGGCCGCAGTCGACCGAGACGGAGGCGTCGATGAGGCCGCAGAGGTAGAGCAGTCATGGTGGCGCTACCTTCGGTAGCGGCTGGCGATGCTCAAACCCCGTTACCGCGGCTCGCGCTGTCGTGACCAACGCCGCGTGAAGGTGCTCGTCTGGTCTCATCGCTGTCCGGAGCGTGGCATACGGCCGATCGGCCCGAAAGGCTTGCTCCCACTGACCGGACCGACGGGCGCAAGATGACCAAGGCCTCGCGATGGCTCGCGGGCTACGCCCGCCCGCCCCAGGGCCGCGTCCGTGCCACGATCCCTCGTATCGCAGAGTTTCCGCTATTTGCCCAACAACGACCAAGGGCCATGTATCGCTCACATCAGAACTAAGCATTCAATACATGTAGAACACATTTGATCAAATTTATCCAGCTAGACCGTCGTACGATGATGATGTTGTCGGGGTTCGAGTCCTGGAACCGCATATGCGAGGCGGGCAGGGGTGACGGCCGATGCAGGACGTGCGGGCCGGCGCGGGTGACGACGTGCGCGCCTCGCCCGGAGAGGCATCGGCGGGAACCCCGCCGTGTGGCGTGTGTCCGTCGGTCATGAGCACGCGGGCGTTTCGCCAGGTGGCGATTGGTGCCGCCGCGTTCCTTCTGGCCGTGTTGGTGGTCGCCGTGATGGCGGACCGGTATGTCGCGATGGTGACGGAAGGCGTCGCGTCGGCGGTGGCGACAGCTGGCATGCGCCGCCGCCTCAGGATGCAACGCCGCCGGGTGGCCGAACGAGCTGCTAGCCCACTCAGCGGGAGTTGCTGCCCCTTGTCCACCGCTTTGCGAGACAGTCTCGGGCCGATGACAGACGGACCCGCGACCGAGAGCGCCCTGGACCGGACGCGCTACGGGCCGTAGGCGGTGGTGACCGGCGGATCCGAGGGTGTCGGCGCGGCCGCGTTTCAGCGGGTCATCGACCTCAACATCACGGCGCCGCTCGCCCTGACCCACCGCTTCGGCCGGCTCATGCGGGAACGCCGCCGCGGCCGAATCCTGCTGGTCGGTTCTCTGTCCAGCCATTACGGTGCCGTACGGCAGTCGATCTTAGGAGGCGACATGCAGTCTCAGCTGGCGTTCTTTTCGTTTATCACGCTGGTCGATGCTGGTCCGGCGGAGCATGAGGCGTACAACCGCTGGCATCAGCTTGACCACCGGCCTGAGAACCTTGCGCTGCCCGGTGTGCTGTGGGGGGACCGCTGGGCCCGTCCGGTGGAGTACCGTGATGCGTCCACCGCGGTCGCGAAGCACGAGGGCACCGACTACATCGCCATGTACTGGTTCGGTGAACCCCTCGACGCCGCGTTGCGCGCCTGGAACCTGCTGGCCACTGACTCGTTCCAGTGGGGCCGAGGCCCGGTGTTCCCCTTCGTCCGCCGGAATCTCCTGTCGTTCTTCCGGCCGGTGAAGGGATACGCGGCACCGTCGGCGCTCGTCAGCCCGGACGTCCTGCCCTACCGGCCAAACCGTGGCCTGCAGGTCACCCTGACTCGCCACGCGGAGCCCTTCGGGGCCGAGACCGAGGCCCAGTACCGCTGGGAGGACCGCACCCTCATCCCGGCGTTGCTCGACCTCGACGGCGTCGCCGGCGTGTGGACGTTCTCCTTCAGCCACCATCAGGAGAACCCGCTCATCCCTGCCGCCGACACTTCGGATACGCCAGGTTCGCTGCGTCTCCAGCTGATCTATCTCGACGAGGAGCCGCTCGCGACGACCACGCAGATCGAGAAGCGTCGTGGTGAACTCGACAGTGATCCTGGCGTCGGCGAAACGTTGTTGAGCACCCCCCTGCGCACGATCATTCCCTGGAGGGACTGGTGACGCCGGACCCGGTAGGAGACGTGGAACGGCGGCTGCGCGCCGTCGAGGACGAACTGGCCATCTTCCGGCTGATCGCCTCCTACGGCCCCGCCGTTGACACCGGCACCGCGGGCGCGGTCGCCGGCCTGTGGGACGAGGCCGGCAGCTACACGTTCGACACGACGACACTGACCGGCGCGGACAACGTCGGTGACCTCGTCACCAGTGACGAGCATCAGAGCTATATCGCGCAGGGCTGTGCCCACATCCTGAGCCTGCCGCGGATCACGCTGGACGGCGACCAAGCCACAGCCGTCAACTACTCACGCCTCTACCGCCACGACGGCACGACGTGGTTCGTCGCCCGGGTCAGCGCCAACCACTGGCATCTCGCCCGCGCCGAGAACGGCTGGGCCGTGGTCAGCCGCCGTAACAGTCTCCTCAACGGCGCTGAAGCGGCCCGTGCGCTCCTGCAGCCATGACCGGCGCACTCATGATCCAGAGCGGAATGATCCCGCTGGCGCAAGCAACCAGCCGATACACGACGTCTACTTGACGGCGAAACCCGCGTCGACCGGCAGTGTGACGCCCGTGACGTAGCGTGCGGTGTCAGTGACCAGCCACGCCACCGCGTTGGCCACGTCGATCGGCTCCACCCATGGCACGGGTATCAGATTCGCCATGGCTGAGGCCGCGTCGGGATGCGCCGCGAGGTAGTCACGCAGCGCGTCGTTGTTGATCATTGGTGTGTGTATTGACACCGGTCGGATGCGCCGAGCTCGGCCAGGCGAACGGCGTGGCATCGGCCCTGACCGCGGGCCGCCCCGGTGATCAAAGCGACCTTCCCTCGCAGTGGCTCTACGGGCTCCACACGAACTCCTCAACCATTTGACGGTCATTGCTTCCGAACCTGGTCTGGCGGTGCCAGGGCAGGTAGCCAGGCTCGATGAGGGCGCGCGATCGGCAAGATCCGCTGCGCGGATTGCGTCACGTGTCCGAAGCGGACCAGCGGACGAGCTGGCATCCGCCTGCACGCCCGCACCGCCAGCTGCCTTCCCTCGGTCAGCGTTTCTCCCCGGCACCGCCGAAGCGGAGCCAGTCATTCGGGTCGTGTGCGATCCACAGATCGGCGTCGTGGACCCGCAGGAGATAGGCCAGCTTTCGCAGCGATCTGCGCGCGGCCACGGTGTCCACGTCCCCCGGATAGGCCACCTCGCCATCGAACGCCGGCCGGGTATGTACGACGTCGCCGCTGAGAACGATCCGCCGAGTAGGCAGACGGACCATCACGGCGAGGGAGCCCGGCGAGTGGCCCGGCAGATGCAGCACCGTGACCGCGCCATCACCGAACACGTCGTGGTCGCAGGGCAGCTCGTGCCAGGCGATGTTGTGCCGGTCGGCGAAGTCCTCCTCCCGGTACCACGTCGCGGCGTACCGCTCGGGCGCACGGGCGTAGGCGAGCTCCTCGGTTCCGACGAACGTACGTGCGTGTGGGAACTGCCGGAGCGCCCCTGCATGGTCGAAGTGCAGGTGGGTGGCGACCACGGTGGTCACGTCGCCGAGCGAGAACCCGAGCATATTCAGCTGGACCTCGACCAGGTGCTCCTCGCGGAAGTCGATGTCGATGCGTTCGGCCATCGCTCCGTAGGCACCGGCCGGGTCGCCCGCGTGGTCAGGGTCCAGGCCGGCGTCGACGAGTACCAGGCCGTCCGGGTGCTCGAGGAGGAAGACTGGGAACGGAATACGCGGCGCCGCGTCGCCGGACAGCCGGACCTCCAGCGGCGAACGGTAGGTCGCGGGTTCCAGCGCCCACAGGCGCCCGACGGCGGCCATCTCAGGTCACCTTCGCCAGCACGGCGCGCGACGCGGCCGGCAGGGCGTTCTCCCTGCCAGCCGCGCGGAACTCGTCCCGGATTCGCGCCCGGTCGAGTTCGGTCATCGCCCGGAACGGGCTGGTACGGCTCGGTGCCCACCAGACCGCCTCGGCCTCCCATGCGGCCGCGCGCAGCGGCGCTTTGTTGATCTTCCCGTTGGCCGTCGTCGGCACGGCGTCGACGACGCGGACGAAAGTCGGGCGCCACTTGGTGCCGAGGTCCGGCTGCTGGGCGAGAAAGGCTGCGAAGTCGTCCGGGGCGAACGTGGCACCGTCACGCATCGTGACCGCACACATGAGCTGATCGCCGGTGCGGGGATCGGGAACGGCATAGGCGTGGGCACCGGAGAACCCCGGATAGCGGACCAGGATTCGCTCGACGGGTGCCGTCCCGAAGTTCTCACCGTCGACGCGCAGCCAGTCGGAGGAACGACCCGCGAAGTAGAAGTAGCCCGCCTCGTCCCGGTAGGCGAGGTCGCCGGTCCAGAAGTCCCGGCCGCCGAACTTCAGCCGCTCCGCCATGGCCGCCGGATTCTTGTAGTACCCCTCGAACGACGGTCCCTTGCCGAGCACCACGATCTCGCCTGTCGCCTCCTCGGCGTTGAGAAGACGGCCCTGGGCGTCGAACCGGGCCCGCGGGCACTCAGACCCGTCCTCCTTGCGGATCACCGCGGTGAGCCCCGGTACCGGCAGCCCCAACGAGTTGGGTGGTGAGCCGGGGACCGGGACGATCCGGATCACACCCTCGCTGGCGCCGTATCCCTCGCGCACCTCGCAGCCGAAGCGCTCCTGGAAGACGGCGACCTCGGCCGGCGATGCCTCGGACCCGAACGCCACTTCCAGCCGGTTGTCGCCGTCGGCCGGATCCGGCGGCACGGCGAGCACGTAGCTGAGCACCCGGCCGACATAGTTGAAGAAGGTGACCTTGTGCTCCCGGACATCCCGGGAGAAGCGCCGCGCCGAGAACTTGCGAACCATCACCACGGTGGCGCCGACCTGTGCGGCCGTCGCGAGGTTCATCATGATCGCATGGCCGTGGAACAGCGGCAGGCACAGGTAGTTCACCGAGTCGCGGTGCAGCGATATCCGCTCTGTCATCCGTTCGGTCAGTGAGCCCAGCCGGCCTTGCGTACAGATGACCGCCTTCGGGGCCCCGGTGGATCCTGAGCTGAACAGCAGCAGGTAGATGGCCGCCGGATCCGGGCTCTCGCCCGGGACGAGAGCATCCTTGTGGGCGGCGAGCAGACGAGCATAGCCGGCGGACTCGACGTCCAGGATCCTGTCCTGCGGAAGCGGCAGGACGGGAAGATCCTCCGCGGTCAGGTACAGCGGCTCGCTGACAAGAAGGTCGCAGTCGGCGTGGGTGATGTCGTGGGCGAGTTCGTCACCACGCCGCGTCGGGTTCACGCCGACCACGACATCTCCGCTGAGGGCGGCGCCAAGCAGCCAGAAAACATAGTCCGGCACATTTTGCAGAAGCACGCCCACGTGCCGTTGCGACCGGCCCGGCCCCGCGGGGACGGTGCGCAGATAGGAGGCCCGAACGGCCGCCTCCGCGACCACTTCGTCCCAGGTCCACGAGCGGCCCTCGAACCGCAGCCCCTCCCGCTCGTCACCCACACGAGACCTGACGACATCGGCGAACGTGCGCACGTATGCCTTCCTCTCGCCTTGGAGGCCGGTTTTCGCCCTTCCGCTGGGCTCAGCAGGTTAAGACACGTCGCCGGGCGCGGCTGGTGGGCTCCCGCTGGATGGAACCTGGCCCCTCCCGGCGTCCGGCGGGCTGGACGAACGGCCGCGGCCCATAGGTGTGGGGACGGGCCAACGATGGTCTCCAGCCAGCTGGACGGGCGACCAGTCGTCACCGCGATCATCCAAGATCCTTTCCTGGGACGCCTTCCCACCTGCGCGTGACGTGGGCCATACTGCCGGCAACGAGCAAGCGCTTGGTGGATTAACCTCCCGGAAGGGATAGTAGTGAAGATCAATTCGATGCGGCTCGTGGGAGCCGCCATGGTGGTGGGGGTCCTGGCCACCGGATGTGGATCCAGCGGCGGCGGCACGTCGAATGGCGCGCAGAAGAGCGACTACAAGGTCCTCGTGCTCGGCGGCATCTCAGCGGCCGGTGCGTTAGCGGACAACGCCGCCACGTCGGTCCTGTCCGCGCAGGCCGGGGCCGCCGCCGTCAACGCGGCAGGAGGGATCGACGGGCGCCACGTGACCGTCACCGTCGTGGACGACCAGGCCAACCCCACGACCGCCGTGACGAAGCTGCGCGAGGCGATCGCGTCCGGCAAGCCTGATCTGGTCCTGAACTCGGGCCCTTCGACGATCGCGACCGCCACGCTGCCGATCCTGAAGCAGAACAACATCCTCTCGATGAGCATCGCGCCGACCAAGTCGTCCTTCGACCCCAAGCAGTTCCCCCTCAACTTCGACCTGTCGTCCAGCGCCGGTCAGCAGATCAGCGCCATGCTGCCGTACTTCAAGCAGAAGGGATACAAGTCGGTCGGGATCCTGCACGGGTCCAGCTCCTACGGCGAGACCTACGGCGCCTCCGCGCAGAAACTGCTGACCGAAGGCGGATTCTCGGTGGCGGCCAAGGAGTCCTACGACATCGCCGCCCTGGACATGACCGCCCAACTTGAGGCGATCATGGCCAAGCACCCCGATGCGCTGCTCCTGGATGCCTATGGCGCCCCGTTGGGCTACATCCTCAACGGCATCGACAAGCTCGGCTGGAACGTCCCGATCATCGGTGACACGTCGGTCTCGGCAACCGGGCTCGTCTCCACTCCCCCGCCGTCGGGCGTGCTCGGCACGCCGGCAGTGGCGAACCTCGTCATGCAGGTCTACAAGAGCACCGAGTACGACCAGGCGGCAGCCGCGGTGGTGCAGGCGGTGACGCGGATGAAGGCAATCGGCTCGATCAAGTCGACGCTGATCCTCGCGTACAACTACGACGCGCTGCCGCTCGTGCAGGCCGCGGCCAGCCAGGCCGGGTCCACCGACCCGGCCGCGCTGGCGAAGGCCCTTGAAGATCCCAAGGTCCAGCAGCAGGCCAAGACGGCGATCCTGTCGAGGTACAACTTCACGACTGACCGGCACGACGCGCAGGCCAGCTCGGACGAGTTCGCCTTCATCAAGCCCGCGGTGATCAAGGATGGGCAGTTCCAGTCCAGCGCCAGCTGACCGACCGCCCGCCGCCGGGGCACCTGACCGGCGGCGGGCCGCCCATTCCGGGTATGCCGAGCACCAGATTCCAGGCCGTGAGGAACATCAGTCGATGGGTCGAGTCATACGGGGAGCAGACCGCCCCCGGTCGGGCCGGGTCGCGGTCGTGACCGGGGCCAGCCGAGGCGCTGGACGCGGGATCGCCCTGGCGCTCGGCGACAAGGGCTACACCGTCGTCGTCACCGGTCGGACGACAAGAGCAAGCGCACGACATGCCCTGGGCGGGACGATCGAGGAGACCGCGGCCGAGGTCACCCGGCGGGGTGGTGAAGGCGTGGCCCTGCCCTGCGACCACCGTGACGACGACCAGACCCAGGCTGTGGCCGCCGAGGTGGGTGAACGTTTCGGCCATGTAGACGTCCTGGTCAACAACGCCTTCGCGGTCCCAGAAGGGCTGGTGTCGCCGGCGCCGTTCTGGACGAAGTCTCTGGACCTGCTGGCGATGCTCGACGTCGGGTTGCGGTCCAGCTACGTCATGACCTGGGCTGCGGCGCCACTGCTCATCGCGGCGGGGCCCGACCGCCAGCCGCTGGTGGTCATGACATCGGGCTTCGGCGCCACCTGCTACATGTACGGACCCGCCTACGGCGCGGTCAAGGCCGGGGTCGACAAGATGGCCTGGGACATGGCTGTCGACTTCCAGCCCCACGGCGTCACGGTGGTCTCACTCTGGCTCGGCCTGCTCCGCACCGAGCGCACCGTGAGCGCCCTCGACGAGGCCGCTGAGCGGTACCCGCTCAGCGGCCATCGCCTGGTGACCGAGTCCCCGGAGTTCCCTGGCAGAGTCATCGCCGCCCTGGACGCCGACCCTCACAAGACCGACCGCTCGGGGCAGGTCCTGATCGGCGCAGAGCTTGGCCACGAACTGGGCGTGGTCGACATCGATGGCCAGGTTCCCGCGTCCCGCCGCCCGATGCTGGGCTCGCCGCCCGGTTTCCATCCTGCCGTGGTGCGCTGACCGGCTCCGCCGGTAACGACAACCAATACTGTCCGACCACGTCCTTACCTGGCGGCGGCCCTTCCGGCGCGGCGGCCGAAGAAGGTGCCGTCCCCGAGGGACGTGCCGCTGACATAGCCCTCGCCGTGGATGCCCGACGAGGCTCGGCCCGCGGCGTACAGACCTGGGATGGGCCGATTCGACACGTGCAGCACGGCGCCGTCCACGGCCGTGTGGAGACCGCCCAGGGTGAACCCGGCGATACCCGTGGTGGTGGCGGCTTCGACACCCAGGACGCGCGGGTCGACCGCGGCGAGGGGCCCGGTCAGCGCCCGCAGCCACCTCGCGCTCTTGTGGAAGTACGGATCCGCGCCCTGGGCCGCGTGTCGGTTGTAGGTCGCCACCGTCGTCTCGAGGGCGCCCGGGGGCATACCAAGTTCTTCTCCGAGCTCGGTGGCGCTCTCCGCCACGTGCTGCGGACGCAGCCCCGGTGCCTCCGTCGCGGCAACCGCGTCGAAACCCTCCTCGTCGATGATGATCCACCAGGGTGCGGGTTGGTGGAGCAGGGCGGCATGGCTGTACACGCCCGGATAGACGTCCTCGTTGATGAAACGCTGGCCCAGGGCGTTCACGAGCATGCCCCGGTAGACCAACGCCGGCGACGCGATGAGAGCCGCCTCCACGACCCCCATCCGCCGGGTCGCCGCTCCCAGCGCGGCAGCCATCCGGATGCCGCGGCCATCGTCACCGCCGTCGCTGACCTTGCCGTGCCCGAGCAGCACGGGGGCGTGGTCGGCCAGCATCTCCTCGTTGTCGACGAAACCCCCGGTCGTCAGGATCACCGCCTTGCGAGCCCGGTAGTTCACCGGTGTGCCGAACCGGCGGGCGACGAGACCCGCCACGCGCCCGGACTCGTCGACAACCAGCGCCGCCGCGCGGGTGTCCGTGTGGATCCGGGCGCCCGCGGCGGCCACGGCCGACGTCAGCTTCTCCATGAGAAGCCATCCGCCGTAGTTCTCGGTCGGCGGACGATGCCCACGTGGCGCGGGACGGGCGAGCGTGTTGTACGGCCAGGCGTTCTCGCCCAGCCACATCAGCCCGTCCGTCGTAGGCGCCATCCACCCCGGCTCGTCGTACATAGACTCCTGGAACGGGACTCCCTGTCTGCAGAGCCACTCGAAATGCTCGACGCTCTCGTCGCAGTAGACCCGCAGCTTCTCCTCGTCCACATGCGGACCGAGTGCCGCGTGAAGATAGGCGTACATGTCATCGGCGCTGTCCTCGAACCCGCATGCCTTCTGTACTCTGGTGCCGCCGCCCAGATATATCTCGCCGCCAGACTGGGCGGACGATCCGCCAGGGCCCGAGAGACCCTCGAGCACGAGCACGTCGGCACCGGCGGCGACCGCCTCCAGCGCGGCGGCCGCGCCGGCACATCCGAATCCGACGACGACGACGTCAGCCTCGTGGTCGAACCGCTCGACCGCGGTCAACGCCAGCGGCTCGACCGACACCCGGTCGGCGGTCGAGGACAGTTCCCCTCCGTCGCTCATCGCTCTCCCCTTCGATGGTCACGCTTCGACGCCACCGGAATACTCCGCGCGGACCGTTGCCCGCTGCTGCAGAAATCTGGTGCTTTCGACAACCTGAACGTCAGTGTCCGCCTTCAGAATGTACGGGAGACGCGCGGCCACAAGCCGAACTCCCACTGACCGGGACGCGCCTTCCAGGCCAGGGCATGCCCAGACCTCGTACACACGGGCCGGAAGCAGAGCGCTAAGGTATACGCACCTGGCCATGGCGGGTGGTGGTCTTCAGGAAACGATGGGCCTTGAATTTCGATTCAGTAGCCTGGACCGCTGAGCAGGCCGCCGTCGACGAGCAGCTCGCTGCCCGAGCAGTAGCCGGCCGCGTCCGAGGCGAGGAACACGACCGCACGGCTGACCTCACCGGGCCTGCCCCACCGGGCGATCGGCAGCGATTTGACGAACGGCTCGTCCGGATTGAGGTCGGGCTGGAGCTCGGTGGTCATCGGTGTCGCGATGCCGCCCGGATGGACCGAGTTGACCCGGATGTTTCGCGCCCCCAACTCGCGGGCGGCCACTTTGGTAAGCCCCCGAACACCGAACTTGCTCGACGCGTAGGCGGAGAGGCCGGCCGCCCCGGCGAAGCCTTCGATGGAGGAGATGTTGACGATTGAGCCGCCGTCCGACATGAACGGCGCGCAGGCACGGATGCCGAGCCACGAACCGAACAGGTTGACCTGCAAGATCTTCACGAATTCTTCGGGATCCTGCTCGGTGATCGCGGCAAACCGGAGGATCCCTGCGTTGTTCACGAGGATGTCGAGGCGGCCGAAGCGGGAGATGGTCTCGGCCACGGCGGTCTTCCAGTCGGACTCCAGTGTGACGTCAAGGCGGACGTAGCAAGCCCGCTCCCCGACCTCGGCCTCGACCGCCTTTCCCTCCTCGTCGCGGACGTCACCGAAGACCACCAGCGCGCCTTCGGCAACGAACTGGCGAACGTGTTCCGCGCCCATCCCACGTGCACCACCACTGATCAGAGCGACCTTGCCTTCAAGCTGGCCCATTGACATGCTCCTCGTCGTCGACGCGAACGCCCGCCATAGCGCTGGCGCATCGGCGTCCCGCGCGCCAGCTTTCCCGGCGGCGGGCGGGACGTACATCTCAGGTCCCGGTCAGCGGACACACGACACCGGCTACCCGAACAGGTCGGTGACCGACAGGGCGACGCGGTCACCGAGTACGGTGTCGAGCGAGACGCCTGCCGCCTCTGGGGCATTGCCGTCGATGGCATTGCAGTCGATCGGGATGCCGGGGAGATGCGGCACCCCAGGCCGGAGACACCACCTACCGCGGCCACCGCGGAATCTCCGATCTTTCTTCACGAAGATCGGAGACGACGCGGTGGCCGCCTCACGTCCCACGCCACGCAACCGCGCCTACGGAGCCCGCGCGGCCATCACCGCGACCGTGCTACACAAGGTCCACAAGGCAGGTGCTCAGCTGACCAGCGTGTCGAACTTGTTCGTCGCGGGGTTGTACTTGAACACTCGTGCGGGAATATTGCCGTGTGGTGTGTCGCGCGTATAGGTAGCAGCGTCACCGATTGCTGGGATCTCGAGCGACCCGAGGCTGAATCCGGCGTTCTCGAAAGTCTGGTAATTGAGGTCTTTACCAGCCTTCCGGGCGATGGCCGTGAACAGTTTGAGGTTCTGGCACGCGACGCCGACGGCGTAACCCGGCGTCGGAGAGCCCGCGGGAACCGTCGAAGGATCGACGAGTTTGCCCTTGAGGCTCGGGTTCGCCGCCTCCGCGGTGGCGATGCATTCCCGGGTGCCTCCAGCCATCCAATCCCCGTTCAGGCCGAGCGCCTCGGCGTTGGTCAGCGTCGAGAAGTCGTGCTTCCCCTTGTCGGCCAAGTATCCACTGGCCTGCCCGAGGTCGGTGAAAAGCAACCGCGGCCGGTATTGGGTGTGTTCGAGTATCGGAGGGAACCCCGCGCCCATGCTGCCGACGACGACCACCGTGTCGACACCCGCCGCCTGGAACTTCTCGACGAAGACACCGATCTGCTGATTGACCGCGGCGGCGTCCGAGGCGGGAGCGTCCAGAACGCCGGTCTGAACAGGCGTGACGCCAAGTCTGTGGAGCGCGGGAATGACCGTCTCATTCATCACGGCCCGCTCGTTGACGTTGGATATTACCGCCACTTTCTTGCCCGTGAGCTCATGATTGGCATTGAACAGCGCCATGCCGTCCGCGACCTCGTCGCCGCCACGGAGGTAGCTAAACCATGGCGCCTTGGCCAGTGCGTAGCGCCGGGCGGTGAGCTGACCCCCGACAGTGGCCGTCTTGTTGGCCTGCACATAGCACATCGGCTCGTCTGCGTTGAAGCTGCCGAGCACCGCGAAGACCTTCTCGTCCCGAGTCAGTTTGACACAGGTCTCCTGGGCGGCTCCCGGCGACAGGAGATTAATCTTGCCGTAGACCGGGACGATCATACGGCCATCGATCCCCCCCTTGCTGTTGATATCCTTGATCAGCGCGTTGTACGCACCTTCGTAGTCCCCCTGGTCAATGTTGACGAACTGCCGCACACTCTCGAGGTCCGGGTACACAATACCGACCTTGATCTCCCGGTCGGTCACTCCGGGCGAAATATTGGAGACGAGCGGCGCGGGGAAAGCGCTGACCGGGCCCGGGCCCTTCCCATCGTCGGTCTTCTCGGCCGTGCAGCCAGTGGCGATGACCGTCGCGCACACGGCGAACAGAGCCGCCGTGCAGCGTAATGAGCGTAATTTCAGCATGGAGACAGTCCCTTTCAGGTAATGGCGCGAGACGGGGGTGGTGCGTGGTCGGGTGGCGGCACCATGCGTGGCCCGCCTATACAGGCACCGTAGTGTCCGCCGTGAACGGACTGGGTCCGCGACCCGTGCCAGGACCGCTGCGTTCGATGGCGCGCTCGTCGGTGCCGAGGTAACTGGCGAGAACCTTCGGATCATTGCGGACGGTAGATGGGTCGCCGGCGGCAATGACGCGGCCGGCCTCCAGGCAGTAGACGCGGTCACTGATGCCCATGATCAACGGCATGTCATGTTCGATGACGAGCATCGATGCCCCAAGTTCACGGCGGATCTCCTGGATCAGGGGACCGAACGCCTCGGCCTCGCGCTGGGCGACGCCGGCTGTCGGTTCGTCCAGGCATAGCACGCGGGCGTCCAACGCCAGGATGCCGGCGAGTTCGACGATGCGACGAGTCCCGGTGGAAAGGTCGCCGATGAATGCGTCCGCGTAACGGCCCAAGCCAAGAAAGTCGATGAGATCGTTCGCGTCCGACCGTTTGGCGCGCTCGCTGACGAACGTGTGGGGCAGGTGCAGTGCCGTGGACACCAGGCCGGTCCGGCCGCGGGATTCCAGCGCCACGAGAACCGTCTCGCGGACGGTCAGCTCAGGGAAGAGCGTAGCTGCCTGGAAGGTCCGGCCGAGTCCGGCCCGGGCCCGTGCGGCCGGGGAGGCCCGCGAGACATCCTGCCCCAGGAGCCGGACAGTGCCGTCCGTGGGAGCGAAACCGCCGATGGCGTTCATCAGCGTGGACTTGCCTGCACCATTCGTGCCGATCAGGCCGACGATCTCATCCGGCCGGACCTCGATCGACACCTCGTCGACAGCGCTCAGGCCGCCGAACCGCACTCGCAGCCGATCGGTCACCAGCACAGGCCCATCGCCCGGTTGCGGCTCCCGGCGAGACCGCGTGAGGGCCTTCGGGGGGGCGATGATGCTCTTGCTGGCAGGTGCTGGTCCGAGCCTGCTGTCGGCCCACGTCAACAGCGCGTTGCGGAGGGCGTATCCGACCTGTACCAGGCCGCCGGGGAAGTACAGCAGCAGCACGAGCAGGCCGAGGCTGGAGGTCAACAGAGGCACGAGGTGGTTGTCCGGCATGAATGATGGCAGGCCGATCACCCAGAGGGCGCCGAGGACCGGTCCCGAGACCGAGCCGAGGCCCCCGATGACCACGATGGAGACCAGGGCGAGAGAGTCGGAGCTCAAGAAGTACTTGTCGGTATAGGGCACCGTCTCGACCGCGCCGGCCAGCAGCGCGCCGCCAAGCCCCGCGATGCCGCCGGCGAGCGCGAAGGCGCGCAGCTTCACACGGGTTGCCGCGACGGTGTACGCCGCGGCGGTCGCCGGGTTGTCACGCACGGCGATCGTGGTTCGGCCGACACCTGACCTGCGCAGTCGTGCCACGATCGCCAGTACTACGACGAGGACGATGAAGACAAGGTAGTAGTAGGTACGCTGGTTAGACACGTCGATGCCGAAGACGGTGCTGCGCGGGAACGACGACGTGGCGGAATTTTCGTCATGGAACAGATCACGCCGATAGACGTACTGGTCGCACGCCACCGCGAACGCGAATGTGCTCACCGCGAGCAGGAGACCGCGCACCCGCAGCGCTCCGAGGCCGACCAACGCCGCCAGCGCCGCAGTTATCAGCGTCGCGACGAGCACCGCGATCGGCAGGTTCAGGCTCTGGAGCCGGTAGGTGGTGCCACCGAGATCGATGCGTGGGCCCCGGACCAGCGTGGCCGCTGTCAAGGCCCCGAGGCCAGCGAACGCCATCTGGCCGAGGGAGAGCTGCCCCGCCCATCCGGCGAGAACGGTGACCGAGGCGGCGCAGATCGCATAGCCGAGGATCACGGTGTAGAGCAGGTGCCGGGAGGGCTGCGCCACCAGAAGTGGCACGATGGCTCCGATCAGGGCGAGCGACCCGAATCCGGCACGTTCCAGGTTGCGTACCCACCAGACCTCGCGCAGCCGTTCCGGCACCGGCTTGACCTTGGGAGCGAAGGAGAACGACGACGTGTCGGTGTCGCGGCCGCCGCTGACGAAGAAGACCGCGGCCAGCACGATGACGAGCACGACCATGTCGGTGAGACCGGGCTGGTCGAGCCAGTTGAACTGGATGACCGACTGCAGCACACCCAGTCCCACGCCAGCCAGCAGAGCGATGCGGAAGGACGTCATGCGGGCGATGACCGCCGCCGCGAGCGCACGCAGCAGCGTGGTCGGGCCCAGAGTGGTGATCTGGGTGAGCGACTTGTTCTGCGCCGAGATCAGGATCAGGCACAACGTGCCCAGCAACCCGGCGCTCGCCCACACCGCGGTCGAGACGACCTTGGGACTGATCCCGTTCAGCCGCGCCAGCTCCGGGTTGTCGGCGGAAGCTCTTACGGTCTTACCGAGTACCGTCCGGCCGAGAAACCAGCTGAGCACGACCGCCGCGATCGGGACGGTGGCCAGAATACTGATCTGGGCGGCGGACACCCGCAGGTTGTCGAAGGGCTGCCAGGTACCGTTCCACGGCACGGGGTAGAACTCGTCGGTGTAGTCGTCCAGATCGGGGTAGGCGGTCACGACCGTGAGCGCCAGCTGTGCCACGCCGATCGTGGCGACCAGCACGATCACGCGCGGCGCCGTGAAGAGGCGACGCACCACCGTGAGCTCCACGACCGCGCCGAACAGCGCTCCCGCGCCGAGCGCGACAACCAGCGCGATCCAGTACGGCACGTCCCACCGCACCACCAGGAGCGCGAACAGTACCGAGCCGACCAGACCCATGTTGGCGACGGCGAAGTTGATGACGCGGGTGGAACGGTGCACGAGCACGATGCCCATGGCCAGGAGCCCGATGACGAGACCGGTGACCGCGCCGTCGAAGAGAAGCTGCAGAGTCGGCATTTGCATGGCCGTCAGCCGCCTTGCCGGCCGAGAAAGACCGCGCGCGCGAGGTCGTCGCGTTCAGCCAGATCGCGGGCGGGCCCGGTGAAACGGACCTGGCCCTTCTCCAGGAACACCGCCCTGTCGGCGATCGCGAGCGCGATGTTGAGGGACTGCTCGACGATGACGATCGTGAGGCCGTCGGCCTTCAGTCGTTCGATGATGGCCAGCAGGTCCTGCACCACGGTAGGCGCGAGCCCAAGCGACAACTCGTCGATCAGAAGCACCTCGGGGTCGTGCATCAGAACCATGGCCAACGCCAGCATCTGCTGTTGGCCGCCCGACAGAGAGCCCGCCCGCTGGGACTGACGGTTCTTCAGATCCGAGAAGAGGTCGAGAACGTAGTCGAAGCGACGGCCACGGTCCGCGGAATCCTTGCGGATCTGGAACGCGGCCATCTCCAGGTTCTCGCGTACGGTCATCCCCGGGAAGACACCCTTGCCTCCGGGAAGCAGGTGAATTCCGTACCGTCCGCGCCGCTCCGGGGTGACGTAGGTGATCGTACGCCCGTTCAACCGGACGACTCCCCGCGACGGGACGCCCAGACCGCAGATCACCTTGAGGATCGTCGACTTGCCCGCGCCGTTGGTGCCGAGCAGCGCGAGCGTCTCGCCGCGCCTGACGTCGAAGGCGACGTCGAAGAGCACCTGGACCTGCCCGTAGAAGAAGTCCACGTTCCGCACCTGGAGCGCCGGGATGCTGTCCGGGTCCGCCGACTGCCGGTTGTGTTCCTCCAGCTCCTCCCGCAGTTCCTGCACGACTAGCGACAGGTCGTTCTTGATGAACGAGGAGCTGCGGATGATCATCCACCCGCCGATCGCCGTCGCCGGTATGCCGATGACCAGAACCGCTACCCGCGGGTCGTATGCGTTGCTGATCAGACCGGTCAGCACCGCGCCGCCGGTGGCGCCGATGAAGAAGATGTAGATTGCCGACAAGGCTGAGCCCAGGCCGCGCAGCCGGTAGGGGACCACCGTCTGCAGTACCGGCCCGACCATGGCGAACGTCACCGACGAGAGTACCGCGCCTGGAATGCCGGCGATCATGAAGGCCCAGGCGTTCGGCATGGCCCACTGGAGGGGCAGCAACACGGCGCCTGGCAGGACGAGGTAGCCCAGCAGTGCCAGCGCGCGAGCCGGATCGCGACGGTAGAGCCGGTCGTACCTCGGACCGACGAACGGCAGGGCCACCAACAGCGAGGCGCCGCCGATCGACCCCATCAGGCCACGCTCGAAGGTCGACATCCCAAAGTGGTCGTCGGCCCACAGGTTCTGCAGGACGCCGGCGGTGAAAAGGCTGAAGCCGAGCGCGGAGAACGCAAGGATGCAGGTCTTGATCGTGCGGATCTGCATGAGCCGCGCGAATGCCGCCTCCATGGAGATCGGCATCGGCTCGGTGTCCTGCACGACCTCCCCGAGTACGGACCTCATCTCATGCTGCCCACGGGGTGGCTCCGGAAGACGGAACGCCCAGATGGCGACCAGCAATACCGGCACACCCAGCACCAGGAAGGGCCAGCGCCACCCGTCTTCGCCGCCCGCCAGGGTGGCGATACCGCCCACCAGCAGAGGACTGAGCGCACCGACGGTTCTCGCCGCCCCCGCGTTCGCCGACGCGATCCGACCACGTACTCCGATCGGGTACGTGTCAGCGAGCATCGAGCCGTGTACGGGTAATGTGCTGGACTTCGCGACCCCCACTCCGAAGCGGGCCAGGAAGAACAAGAAGGCGTTCGACGCCAGGCCGCACGCGAACACCATCAGCGAGAACGCGACTCCCGCCCAGCCGACTATCCGGCTCCTGCGGTAACGATCCGCCAGCCATCCCAGCGGCAGCGCGCCGAGCACGATGAACGCGCCGGACGCGGCGGAGATGAACACGATCGCGCCGTCGCTCATGTGGAACGAGTCGCGGATGTCCGGGGCCAGGACCGCCAACGCCGCGGACTCCAGCTCGTCCATCGCGGCCAGCGTCACCAACGTCAGGAACGTCGCCGTTCCGCCGGCCGTCAGGGCTTGGCGCAGCGTCGACTCGGCGTCGCCGACGCCTGGTAACAGATCGTCAGCGAACAGTACCTCGCGCTGGGCCTCCGCCTGGCGCTCCCGGCGCTCGGCCTCCGCATCGATCAGCGCCGCCGCCAGCCCTGCCACGGGCGCTGGCCGCGTCACGTCGAGGTCGACCTCCGGCGGTTGCGACGTACTCACGATCGGGGCCTGTCGGCCTGTCGCGCAGTAGTGGTGCGCTTTCGCATGGGACTCCCTACAAGGCACGTACTGAGTGGCTGAGCGAGGGCGAGGCTCATCGGGACGACGGCGCCGGACTCCGGCGGGCGCGCAGCGGGACCGGGTGCGGCGCGCGGCAGGGGTTGATCGGTGCCGGGGCAAGCCGGTTCGCGGCCTGGCCGCACTGCGTGTCGCGCAGGTTAACCACTGGGGCGTGGCGGCAGCATAGCGCCGATTGGTTGCACGTACTAGCTAAGCCGGCGGTTTTATACGAGTTCGATGCCGGCGCTGCCGGCGGTTGGAGGTGCGGAGCGTCGCGGGCGGACGACCTCGCGCTCGATCATGCTGGTACGTGCTACCCTCGAGAGGGTGATGCTCCCTTACAGGCAAGCTCCCCTACAGGCAAGCGCAGACACCTGTGGCAGGTGTTGATCTAAGGAGAGGTACGCGTTGCCGGAGGCTGCTGCGCCACGTCGCGTTACTGGAACAGAGATCGCCCGTGCTGCAGGCGTCTCCCGCGCGACGGTGGGGTTCGTGCTCAACAACACGCCGGGAACAAGGATCTCCGAGAGCACGCGCGCCCGGGTCATGGATACCGCGGTACGTCTCGGCTATCGACCCAACCGCGCTGCGGCGGACCTCCGACGCGGACGCAGCAAGATCGTACTGCTGGTCCTACCCGATCGGCCCGCCGGCGCCAGCATGGAGATCTCCCTCGACGAGGGCGCGCACGCTTTGGCGGAAGCCGGCTTCGCTCTGGTGACGCAGTCACAGACCTTGCGTGGTTCTCGGCCGCTCTGGGAGATGCTGAGCCCGGAGGTCGTCATCGGCTGGTCCTCGTTCAGCGCTGACGACGTGGCGTCCATGCGCGCTGCCGGTGTGCGCCACATCCTGCCCACTCCCGGTGCGTCAGTGCGTTATGACGAGGTTCCAGGAGTCTCGAAGGGGGCCCGGCTGCAGGTGGAACATCTGTATGAGCGGGGGCACCGGCGGATTGCCGTCGCCACCTCGGAAGCCCCTCATCTACCTGACCTTGAGCGCACGCGTGTGGCCGCCGCGGTCGAAGGCGCCGAGGCGTTGGGCATGGACGTGCTGGGTGTCCGCAAGGTCGACCACGCTGATGGATCGGCCGCACGGGCGGTACGAGCGTGGATAGCCGGCGGAGTTACCGGGGTCGTGGCCTTTGACGACGACGTGGCAGCCACGGTCGCGGGCGCGGCCATCCGAGACGGGATTCGCATCCCGGCGGACCTGGCCGTGATCGGCCACGATGACAGCCTGATCGCCTCACTGTTCGTACCGTCGCTGTCGAGTGTGCGGATGGACACGGCGGAGGCCGGCCGCTACCTCGCGGCCTTGGCCCTGCAAGTGGCCGAAGGCCGCCCGATGACCTCTACCTGGACCAGGCTGGACACCCGCGTCGTCGCCCGCGAATCGACCATGGGCTGATCGAGTCTGCTCGCCGAGGAGCCGCGTCTTGCGCAGGTGCCCCAGCTCTCCGTCGCCGGGGCGTCGATCATCGCAGCACCCCGCCCGCACCGAAGGCAAGCGGGAGGAAGCGCTCGGCCATCCGCGCGTAGCCGTCAGCGTCGGGATGTAGCCCGTCAGGGAGATCGTCCGCATCGCGGGGGCCGAACAGGTCGAGTCCGTCGACGACGTGTAGCCGGTTGTCACCGTCCACGCGCCGCTGCTTGACAGCGATGTGTAGCAACTCGCGGATGCGGGTGAGCGCCAGGGCACCCGCGTTCAGCTCGTCTGGCCGAGCAACGGTGCGCACCCGGCCGTCCGTGCCGAAAAGGGTAGGGCCTGGCTCGTCCTCGGCAGCAGGACAGATGATCGGCGTGACGACGAGGATCGGCGTGACGGGATGTCCTTCCCGGATAGTGTCGAGAAACCCGTGCAGCGCGGAGACGAAGGCGCGCTCACGCATCGAGTCGGCATTGACGACGTTGATGCCCAGCTCCAGGCTGATCGCGGCCGCCGGCAGATCGCGGATGCTGCGCGCGATGAACTGGTCGAGGTGGCACTGCCCCCCGAGTCCCAGATTGAGCAGGCAGCGCCCCGCCCGGCGAGCCGCGATCGCCGGCCATGTACCCGTGGGGCGGTCGGCCTCGGAGCACTGGCTGATCGAGCTGCCGTGGTGGATCCACCGCGGGCCGCTCGGCGGCGCCTGCCGCAGCGACGTCCCTGCCTGGACACGGACGTCGAGCAGCTTTGTCGCTCCCGTGACAGGCAGCCAGACCTCCACGCGGCGCTCGCGGTCGGCCGTGCCTAGGTCGAGCCGGACAGTGGCTGGGCCGGCCGGGCGGACGTCGAGGTCGCCGGTGACGGGGTCGATGAGGACCAGCGTCTCCTCGGGGATCGCCACCGGATCGCGCAGCTCACCGTCCACGACGACGTCGATCGTGCTGCCGGTGGACGGCTTCCCAGGAGGAAGTGCCCGTATGAGCTCCAGGTCGAGCTCGATGACAGAGCTGTCGGTGAGCGCCTCGACCCGCACGCCCGAGGGGACCGAACTCATGTAGTCGAACGCGACGTCGCCCAGCCGCCGACGGGCAGCGGCGGGCGACCGGTGGAAGGTGACGCCGGCCGGGTCGGAAACAGTCTCAAGCGCGCCGACGACACAAGACAATGCGGAGTTGAGGACGGAACGCACGGTCGGGCCTCTCATGGTGGGTGAAGGCCGCTGCGAAGGATCTCGGTCAGCTCGGCCACGGTCGCGACAAGGCGTGCGCCGCGCCCCCGCGGGGCAGGTCGACGAGGACGTTCAGGAAACCGGAACCGACGATTGGGCGAGAGTCACGAGCTGGTCGCGGTCGTCCTGGGTGAGCGGGCCGTTGAGGAAGAAGTGGCTCATCGGCATCGGCACCACCATCCGCAGCATCCGGGCCTGCTCCTCGGCCTCCTCCGGGTCCGGCTCGCGGCGGTCGGCCGGCAGCGACGCACGCAGCCTGGCTATCAGCTCGGGGCCGACGACCGGGTGGGCGAACCACTCGCCGAGTGAAGCGTCAACCGTGAGCGGCCTGGGTGGCCGACGGTCGCCGGGCAGGGAGAGGGCGGCCTCGGCCACGATCTCGGTGGCGCTGTTGCCGATCTGGACAGTGTAGGTGCCCGGCGCGACCGCCCAGTCCGCCTGCTCGATGTCGTAGTAGGCGAACGCACGGCGGTCGAGCCTCAGTGTCACCGTACGTGACTCGCCAGGGTCCAGTGCGATCTTGGTGAAGGCGCGCAGTTCCCGGGCCGGCCGGCGCACCGGGCCCGCCGAGGTAGCGACATACACCTGGACGACGTGTTTGCCAGCGCGTTCGCCGGAGTTGGTCACGGTCACCGAGACTTCGGCGGTGTCGTCACCGGTCAGGCTGACGTCCAGGTCGCTGGTGTCGAAGGTGGTGTAGCTGAGACCGTGGCCGAACGGATAGCGGACCGGCAGGCCGATGGTGGTGTAGTACCGGTAGCCCACCATGACACCCTCGCCGTAGCGAACATGTCCCTGCTCACCAGGAAAATTGAGGTAGGAGGGGTTGTCCGCGAGCCGAAAGGGGATCGTCTCGGCGAGACGTCCGGACGGGTTGGCGACTCCGAACACCACATCGGCGAGCGCGCCACCCCCGGCCTGCCCCAGCAACCAGCCGTCCAGAATCGCGTGGACGTCGTCATGCCAGCCCTCAAGGGAGACAACGCCGCCGTGCGACAGGACTACGACGGTCCGGCGGGCTACGGCCGCGACCGCGCGGATCACCTGCACCTGGGCCGGAGGCAGATCGATCGTCTCACGGTCATAGCCCTCGGACTCGTCCGCCTCGGCGAGACCCGCGAACACGACCGCGACGTCCGCCTCACGGGCCGCGGCGACCGCCTCCTCCCGCAGGGCGTCCGTCTTCTCGGAGGCCCTGAGGGTGAAGCCCTCGGCGAAGTGGACCGTGCCAGGTTCCCTGACCAGTGCTCTGATCGCGTCCAACGCGGCTTCGGTGCGCGTGGGGTTGACGTTCGAGCTGCCGCCGCCCTGGAAACGGGGGACCGTCGCGAAGGCGCCGATGACCGCGATCCGACGGTCGTCGGACAAAGGTAGCGTTTGGTCTTCGTTCTTGAGCAGGACCGCGCACTCCGCGGCGAGTCGCCGGGCCAGCGCGTGGTGGGCCTCGGCGTCGAAGTCCCCGGTCGTGTCCGACGCTGCGCCCGCCAGTGCGATGATTCGGCGGACGCTTCGATCGACGACCGATTCAGGCAGCTCCCCGGCGCGGACAGCGGCGAGCACCCCGGCCTCCCCCTCGCCCCAGTCCATCGGCATCGCCAGGTCCAGCCCGGCGGCGAGCGCCGCCACGCGATCACGGACCGCGCCCCAGTCCGAGACGACGAGGCCCTGAAATCCCCACTCCTCGCGCAGGACCTCGGTGAGCAGCCAGTGGTGCTGCGAGGCGTGGACGCCGTTGACGCGGTTGTAGGAACACATCACGGTCGCCGGTCGGGCCTCCGTGACCACTCGCTCGAAGGCGGGCAGGTAGATCTCGCGCAGGGTGCGTTCGTCGACGTCCGCGCTGATCTCAACGCGCTCGGTCTCCTGGTTGTTCGCGGCGAAGTGCTTGAGCGACGCCCCGGCGCCGCCGGCCTGCATCGCCTGGACATGAGCCGTCGCAAGCACGCCCGACAGGAGCGGGTCCTCGGCGTAGTACTCGAAGTTGCGGCCGCACAGGGGCGACCGCTTGATGTTGACGCCAGGACCGAGGACGACATCGATGCCGTACGCGCGCGCCTCCCGCGCCATGGCCTCCCCGACGCGCCTCGCCACCTCAGGGTCCCAACTGGACCCGACACCTGCCGCCGGTGGGAAGCAGGTCGCCGGCAGGCTCTGAGCGCCAGGGTACTGCGCCTCGGCGTCGGGCGGGCGAACGCCGTGCGGGCCATCGGCGAGTGAGATCCGCGGAATGCCGGCCTCGGCGACGGCATGGGTCGTGGAGTGGTCCCGCCCGGTCAGGAGTCTGACCTTCTGCTCCAGGGTCAGGTCGGCTGGATCGACGGTTGACACCGGCATAGTCCTTCCAGGGCTGGGGGCGCCGCGGGCCGGCCTCTCGCGCACCGGCGTGCGGCGGGCTCCGACGGGCCGAGCGGGCATCGAGGACAGCTTGATAGCTCGTGCTACCCGCCCTAAGGTAACGAGCGAGGGCTAGCACGTGCAATCAATGTAGGTACTCAGACGAGGAGGCTCCGGCGCAGGTTCACCCGAGCCCTACGGCGTCACGGCGTCACGGCGTCACGGCGTCACGGCGTCACGGCGTCACGGCGTCACGGCGTCGACCGTGGACGGAGCAGAGCCCTGGCACACCAACCACTCCACCGCCGGGACGACCGCGCTCGATGCCCTTGCCTGCTTCGTTCCAACGTCCAACCCCCTTGGCCTCATCGCCACTGAGCCCACAAATGGTGACGGTCAGATTACGGAGAGCCACAAAATGAACTCTGACATTCGCCCCTGGGCTGGCCTGACGCCATGGGACACGCCTGAACTGACCTCTGTCAACCGTCTGCCGATGCACGCCGTGGCGCACCCTGACCGGCTGGTCCTCGATGGAGAATGGGACTTCCAGCTTCTCCCCGACCCGCTTGCCGAACGTCACGACAGTTGGCGGAGCATCCAGTTACCCGGCCTGTGGACGATGCAGGACACCGCGGACCGGCCGCATTACACGAACATCGTCATGCCGTTCGACACACCGTATCCGCATCCTCCACAGGCTAATCCGACCGGGATCTATCGCCGCCGATTCACCGCTGGGCGGTGGACGGGACGCCGCGTCGTCCTGCACGTGGGCGCCGCCGAGAGCGTACTGCTCGCCCGCCTGAACGGCACGGAGGTCGGAATCAGCAAGGACTCCCACCTCGCGGCCGAGTTCGACATCACCGATCTCGTGCGTCCCGGTGACAACGAATTAGAACTCACCGTCGTGAAGTGGTCCGACGCCACGTTCCTCGAGGACCAGGACCAGTGGTGGCACGGCGGGATCAGCCGTTCGGTGTATGTCTACACCACCGGTATGACGTATCTCGCGGACCTGCACGCCGTCGCCGACTTCGATCCCGAACGCCGACGCGGCGCACTCACGCTGAGGGTGGACGTGGCCAACCGGGCCGGCGAGCTCGAGAAGGGCTGGACGGTCCGCGCGCATCTCGCCGGCCAGCCCGAGCCGGCGTCTGCTCCGGTCCCGCGCGCCAGGTCCGTCGCCTCGGCGCTGCCACCGCGGGGCGGCCCCGGTGACTACCCGGACGAGCCACCGAAGGCCCTGGTACCGGACGGCGTGATCGACCTGATGAGCCTTATCTGGGCGGGCGCTCCCCTGTCCGAGGACGAGAAGGCGATCGCACCCCTGATCCGCGATGGCGCGTTCCCCCCACGCGGTGGACACATCCGCCTCGACCTCGACGATCTGGCCGTCCAGCCCTGGTCTGCCGAGGATCCGCAGCTGTACCCGCTGGTGGTGGAGCTGATCGACCCCTCGGGGACGGTCGCCGAGCGCGCCACCCTCAGGGTCGGGTTCCGGCGGGTGGAGATCCGCGGCCGCGACCTGCTGGTCAACGGCCGCCGCGTCTGGATCCAGGGCGTCAACAGGCATGATTTCAACGCCCGCACCGGCCGCGTGATCAGCCGTGAGCAGATGTCCGCGGAACTGGCATTGATGAAACGCTTCAACGTCAATGCCATCCGGACATCGCACTATCCAAACGACCCTTTCTTGCTCGATCTGTGTGACGAGTACGGCCTGTATCTGGTCGACGAGGCCAACATCGAGGCGCACTGTCACGCGGCCACCGCCTGCGTGGATCCGCGTTACCTCAACGCGTTCGTCGACCGGGTATCCCGGATGGTGCGACGAGACAAGAACCACCCGTCGGTGATCATGTGGTCGCTCGGCAACGAGAGCGGGTACGGCATCAATCACGACACCGCCGCCGCCTGGATTCGTTCCTACGACCCGACGCGCCCGTTGCACTACGAGGGCGCGATCGCCGCGGACTGGCACGGTGGCCACCAGGCCACCGATGTGGTCTGCCCCATGTACCCGACCATGAGCGCGCTGCGCGCCTACGCCCAGCACGAGGCCGCGGACCGGCCGGTCATCCTGTGCGAATACGCGTACTCCGAGGGCAACTCGACCGGAGGACTGGCCGCGTACTGGGACCTGTTCGAGTCCGTTCCCGGGCTGCAGGGCGGCTTCATCTGGGAGTTCGCCGACCACGGCCTGGATCCCGACGACGACGGCCGCTTCCGCTACGGCGGCGACTTCGGGGACGAGCCCAACGACGGCACCCAGTGCATCAACGGCCTCGTCTTCGCCGATGGTTCCCCGCAGCCGGCGTTCTTCGAGGCACGTGCCCTTTTCGCTCCGGCCCGGGTTGTCTCAGGCGCGGCCGAGGCACGGCAGGGGCATGTCGTGCTGCGAAATCGGCTGGCCTTCAGGGACCTCGCGCATCTGGTCATCGATCTCCAGGTCGAGACCGTCGCTGGCCCCGGTCTCGTCGTCACCGTCCCGGCGCCCGCGATCCCCCCGGGAGACGACGGAGTACTCGATCTTCCCGACCCGGTGGCGACGGCACTGGCTGAGCCAACCGCCATCGCCTTGACGCTTACCCTGCGGCTCGCGGCGGCCACCGCGTGGGCGGCCGAGGGCGTGGAGATCGCGCGGCTCCAGGTGCCGCTGGGCATCACCGTGGCACTGCCGGCCGCGGGCGTGGCCCGCGGCCGCCTGCCGCTGGACGAGGGCCTGCTGGCGCACCCCTGGCTCAGTTCGCCCCCGATGCTCTCCCTCTGGCGACCTCTCATCGACAACGACCTCGCCATCGTGCTCAACGGCCGCCCGGTGCGCTCGGGCCTCTTCCGGGTCACCCGTACCCTCCTGGACTGCAGGACCTCGGGCTCGACGGCCACCGCTGTCAGCCGCTACACGACGGCCTACGGCGCCACCATCGACCATTGCCAGCATGTCGCCGCGTTGTCGGATTCCTCGTTCCGGTTTCACGAGCACGTGCTACTCGACGACGAACTCGATGACATTCCCCGGCTCGGGATCACCTTCGCCACCGTCGCCGGCTTCGAGCACGTCTCGTGGCTCGGCCTTGGCCCCCACGAGACCTATCCCGATCGCCTGCGGTCCGGCCTGCTGGGCCGGTGGGAGTCGGCGGTCGAAGATCTGACGGTGCCCTACCTCCGACCGCAGGAGAACGGCGGCCGGGCGCGCGTACACGAGCTCACGTTGTCCGGCGAGGACGGCCGCCGCATCACGGTACGCACCGACCGTCCCATGCAGATGAACGTGTCGCATTTCCGGCCTGCCGACCTGGAGAGCTCGCGGCACGACTGGGAACTGAAGGCTCGGCCCGAGACCTTCGTCCACCTCGACGTCGCTCACCGCGGGCTTGGCACCGCCGCGATCGGCCCGGACACGCACCCCGGCTGCCGCGTCCGCGGTGGGGAGTACCGCTGGTCCTGGCAACTGGACGTCAGCTGACGAGCCCGCAGAAGGGCGGAGGAAACATGGTGACGAATCCGGGAGGCAGGCCGGCCACCCGGCCTTTGAAGAATTTCCAGAGTGACTGTCTTCACCGCGGCCGTGGCGAGCCGCTCTAAGCAGTCTCCGTCCCGAGACAGGGAGCAACTTCAGTGACCCACACTTTCCCTCGCGATTTTCTCTGGGGCGCCGCCACGGCCGCCCACCAGATCGAAGGGAACAATCTTAACAACGACTGGTGGAAGTTGGAGCACGACGCCGCCGACTACATTCAGTTCAGCGGGGACGCCATAGACAGCTACCACCGTTTTGAGGAGGACATGCGGCTGCTCGCCGACGCGGGCTTCAACGCGTACCGCTTCAGCATCGAGTGGTCACGGATCGAGCCCAGTCCCGGTAAGTTCTCCCGCGCCGAGCTCGCCCATTACCGGCGCATGATCGAAACTGCGGTGCGGCTGGGTCTCTCGCCGGTGGTGACACTGCACCACTTCACGCATCCGATTTGGTTCGACGCGAGGGGCGCCTGGCTCGGCGATGGCGCTGTGGAGGCGTTCTCGCGCTATGTGGAGCAGGCCTGCACGATTCTGGACGGTGTCGAGTGGGTCTGCACTATCAATGAGCCGAACGTCCTCGCCGTGAATCTCGGTCTGCGGCGACGGGCCGCGGCCGGCAAGGAGTACCGCCTGGAGGGTGCGCTGCCCGATCCTGAGATCGGCCAGGCTCTCGCCGCCGCTCACCGGGCGGCGGCCCCGCTGGTGCGTGCGGCGACTGGCGCGAGAGTCGGCTGGACCGTGGCGAACCAGGCGCTTGTTCCCGCTCCTGGCGTGGACGCCAAGTACGCCGAGGTGCAGTACCAGTGGGAGGACATGTACCTGGAGGTCGCGCGTCACGACGACTTCGTCGGCGTACAGTCGTACACTAGCCAGCTCGTCGACGAGAACGGCGTCGTCGCCCACCCCCCGCACCCGGACAACACCCTGGTGGGCTGGGCCTACCGGCCCGACGCACTCGGTATCGCCGTACGCCACACCCACGAGGTCGTCGGCGACGTCCCCATCGTCGTGACCGAGAACGGCATCGCGACGAACGACGACAGGCGCCGCATCGCCTACACGTCCGAGGCCCTGCGGCATCTCGGTGAGGCGATGGATGACGGGATCGACGTGCGCGGGTACCTGCACTGGAGTTTGCTGGACAACTTCGAATGGGGCCGCTGGGAGCCGACGTTTGGCCTCATCGCCGTCGACCGCGAGACCTTCGTCCGCCATCCAAAGCCCAGTCTCGCCTGGCTCGGAGCGATCGCTCGCACGGGTCAGCTGACCTAGCCCAGGCGACGTCACCGGGCCCGCCCGGCCCGGTCAGCGCCGAGCCCTACGCGTGCCCACTCATTCTTTGTCGATATGCGATGGCCAATGCTCGAGCACTGCCTCGCGGCCTGACCAGATTTCCCAGGAAAGTTCTAGTTTCGAGTCTGGATTGGATCGAACCGGCCGCTTACCTCCGCCGGAAGTCTGACGTGCGGCCCGCGCCGCACAAAGCGATTCTCCGGGTCACTAGAAGCGCTTCCGCTGGAGATTCTTGAGCGAGTGACAGCGCTCAGCCTCGTTGACCCAGCCACCGTCTGACGTCGACTTCCCTACAGAAAGGCCATCGTGACAAATCGAAATCCGGTTCTCCCGCCCGACATCTGCATCCCGGATGGAGAAGCGCACGTCATGCCCGACGGACGCCTCTACGTCTACGGCAGCTACGACCAGCACGACGACGTGTACTGCAGCAACGAGTACCGCGTTGTGTCCACCGGCAACCTTCGTGATTGGACAGTGCACGGCACATCGTTCACCATCGGCCGCGACGAGTGGGAAAAAGTCTCGGCCGGTGACGAGCCCGTCCCGACCGGGGGCAAATGGATGAAAGCAAAGCATCTCGTCAAGACCATGAACCAAGTCCGGCGAGCCAAACTCGGACCAGCCTTCCTGCGGCTCGGGAAGGCCAGCCGACTTGTACAAGGACCGTTGCTATTCGCGCCGGACTGCATCGAACGAGACGGCCGCTACTACCTCTATTTCGACTTGTCCGACGGCAGCGAAGGCGTCGCAGTAAGTGACCATCCGGAAGGTCCTTTCACCGATCCGGTCAGGCTTCCCGCCGCCGGCATCGACCCTGCGATCTTTATTGATGACGACGGGGCAGCCTACTACTACTGGGGACAGTTCCGCGCCAGCGGGGTTCGACTAGACGATGATCTGCGGGGCTTCGACACCAACGCCGTGCGCCACAACCTCATCACGGAGGAGAAACACCACTTCCACGAAGGGTCCTCAATGCGTCGCATTGGAGACACCTACTATCTCGTCTTCGCCGACACCTCCCGAGGAAAGCCGACGAGCCTGGGATACGGCACCGGCCCGACCCCTCTCGGCCCGTTCACCTATCGCGGCGTGATCATTGACAACGACGGATGCGACCCCGCTTCATGGAACAATCATGGATCGATCGAGCAGTTCGACGGGCAATGGTACGTCTTCTACCACCGTTCCAGCGGCAACTCCCCTGCCCGACGACGCCTCTGCGTCGAACCGATCACTATCGCGAGCGATGGATCAATCGCAGAGGTTCCGATGACATCACAGGGAACCGGCGCGCCCCACGCCCCCGGCGAGGTCATCGACGCCTGGCGCGCGTGCCAAGTCACTGAAGGGGCGTATGTGGGACCATCGAACGACGGGCAGGAAAAGCTCTTCCTCCCCCGCCCCGGCGCGTCAGGCGCCTTCCGATATGTCGAAAGCGACGACGACCTCACGCACGCGCGCATCGATGTCGACGGCCCAGGAGTGCTGAACATCTCTCTAGGCGCGCACGCCACAGAACACTCGCTGAAGTCAGGACCGCACGACCTTGACCTCGGCTACGTGCCCGCCGGGCGATACGAAATCACCCTCACGCTCCGATCGGGGTCTGACATGCAAATCCGCTCACTTTCGGTCGACTGACTGCTCGCCGGTCACCCCTTCATCAAGGGGTACGAAGACGACACCGTCACCATCATCGAGACTCTGCAGAAGGCCGCCGCAGGCGGCCTGGTGGACCATAGGAACGATGTCGAGGCTTGGCTCGACGCAAACCCGTTTGTGATCGACGATGACCTCAAAGCCGAAGCGTTGAAGGGGCTGTTCGAGCAGTCGAAGATTGCTCTCGTTTAAGGAGCGGCGGGCACTGGCAAGTCCACGATGGTCAATCGCATCGCCAAACTGCCTCGGCCCGGAACGCAGGCTGTTTCTCGCGAACACCAACTCCGCCGTCGAAAATCTCCGGAGCCGAGTGGACGCTTCTAACGCGGAGTCCAACACGATCCAGAGCCACCTGAACGGCAGGAGTACGTACTACGAGTACGACGTACTCGTAGTTGACGAGTGCAGCACGGTGACTAACGCCAGCCTGTTGAAGGCGCTCGAAAGTACCTCGTTCGAGTTGCTAGTCGGCTCACGCCAGCGCGACCGGCGGCTCGGAGGTGGTCCCGGACGTCATGCCGGCGAACTGGGCCGCGTAAAGACGGGTATAACTGCCACCCGCGTCGACGAGCTGGTCGTGGCGGCCCTGTTCGACGATGGCACCGTTTTCCATGACCACGATCGTGTCGGCATCGCGAATGGTCGAGAGACGGTGCGCGACGACAAAGGCCGTGCGCCCCTCCCGAAGCCTGGACATGGCCTCCTGCACCAGCACCTCGGTACGGGTGTCGACCGAGCTGGTCGCCTCGTCGAGCACGAGGATCGGCGGCCGGACAAGGAAAGCCCGGGCAATGGTAAGCAGTTGCCTCTCCCCGACGCTGACTCCGGAGCCCTCGTCGTCGATCACCGTATCGTAGCCGTCGGGCAGAGTACGTATGAACCTGTCGGCGTGGGCAGCCACGGCCGCCGCGACGATGTCCTCGTGGGAGGCGTGCGGCCTGCCGTAGGCGATGTTCGCCGCGATCGTCCCGCCGAACAGCCACGTGTCCTGCAGAACCATTCCCACCTTGGATCTCAGCCGCGACCGCGTCATGCTCGTGATGTCGACGCCGTCCAGCAGGATCCGGCCCGCGTCGATCTCGTAGAAGCGCATGAGCAGGTTGACCAGCGTGGTCTTGCCGGCACCCGTCGGGCCGACGATGGCCACGGTGTGGCCAGGCTCGGCCACCAGCGACAGGTTCTCGATGAGCGGCTTGTCAGGGTGGTAGCGGAAGGTCACGTTTTCGAAGGTGACCCGGCCCACCACTGGCGTGTCCTGGACGGGCACCGCCGGATCGGGCGTCTCCTCGGGAGCTTCCAGGAGCTCGAAGACCCGCTCCGCGGACGCGAGGCCGGACTGCACCATTCCCGCCATGCTCGCCAGGAAGACGAGCGGACTGCTGTACTGACGTGAGTACTGAATGAACGCCTGAATGTCGCCGACGGTCATCGCGCCGGCGGCGACCCGCACCCCGCCGACCACCGCGACGAGGACGTAGCCCAGATTGCTGATGAACATCATGGCCGGCTGGATGGCGCCCGACACCGCCTGCGACCGCCGAGTCACCTCGGCCAGTTCGTCGTTGCCCTCGACGAAGGCCGCCATCGTCTGCCGTTCGCGGCCGAACGCCCTGACTATGGCGTGGCCCGTGTACATCTCCTCGATGTGGCTGTTGAGGCGGCCGGTCTGCTTCCACTGCTCCACGAAGTAGGGCTGCGCTCGACCGGCCAGCCACCTCACGACCACCACGGACAGCGGCGCGGAGACGAGCGCGATGAGGGCAAGCGGCCAGGAGACCCAGAACATCACCGCCAGCGTCACCACGATGCTGAACAGCGGGATGACCAGCTGGCCGAGCACCTCCTGCATGCTCTGGCTCAGGTTGTCGAGATCGTTGGTGACCCGGCTGAGGATCTCACCGCGACGACGTCGGTCGACGTAGGTGACGGGTACTCGCGCGATCTTGCTCGCGATGTCGGCACGCAGCTTCTGTACGACCCGCTGCACCGCGAGATTGGCGAGCCAGGCCTGGGCGTACGCGCACAGGCCGGCGATCGTGTACACCAGCGCCGCAGACACCAGCACCCGCCCCACCGCGGCGCCGTCGATCCCGCTAGACCCCGCGCGCGTGGCGCCGAGCGTGCCGGTCAGGATGAGGTCCGTGGCACGACCGAGAAGCAGCGGGCCCGTCGCCGTCAGGGCGACGCTCGCGACGCCGAGGATGCCGCTGCCGACGAGCAGCGCGCGTTGCCGGCTCATCGACCGCCAGAGACGCCAGGCGGTATGACGGACATCGGCGGATCTGTCGGGCAACGCGGCGCCGCGCCGTTCGGTGGGCATGTCGCCGGCGCGGAGGCGCCTTTTCCTGGTCATGCCGCCTCGGCCTCGGCCTCGGTCATCTGGGACAGCACGATCTCGCGGTAGGTGACGTTCGTGGAGAACAGCTCGTGGTGGGTGCCCGTGCCGACCACCCGCCCATCGTCGAGGACGACGATGCGATCGGCACCCCGGATCGTGCTCACGCGTTGGGCCACCACGATGACCGCCGCACTCGAGGTATGGCGGGCCAGCGCGGCCCGCAACCGTGCGTCGGTGACGTAGTCCAGGGCCGAGAAGGAGTCGTCGAACAGGTAGACGTCGGGCCGGCCGACCAGGGCGCGCGCGATCGCGAGCCGCTGGCGCTGGCCTCCGGAGAGGTTCGTGCCGCCCTGGGCGACCGGGGCGTCCAGCCCCTCGGGAAGCTCCTCGACGAACACGCGCGCCTGGGCGATGTCGAGTGCCTGCCACAGGTCGTCGTCGGTGCTTTCCGGATCCCCGTAGCGGAGGTTCGAGGCGATGGTGCCCGAGAACAGGTAGGGACGCTGCGGAACGTATCCGATGGCCCGGCTCAACTCCGTGCGGTCGAGACGGCGGACGTCCACGCCGCCGACCAGCACCGTGCCCTCGGACGCGTCGGCCAGCCGTGGGATGAGGCTGAGCAGGGTGCTCTTGCCACTGCCGGTGCTGCCGATGATCGCGACGGTCTCGCCGCCCTGGACCGTGAGGCTGACCCCGCGCGCCACGAAGGCCTCCGCGCCCGCGTACCGGAACCCGACGCCGCGCAGCTCCACCCGCCCGGGGCGGAGGACAGGCGGCGCGGGCGGCGCGGGCGGCCTCAAGGTGCTCGTGGTCTCGAGGACCTCGGTGATGCGCCGCGCGCACACCTGCGCGCGAGGCAGCATCCGTAGCAAATAGGTGGCCATGATGGCCGCCGCGAGGATCTGCATCACGTAGCCGAGAAATGCCGACAGCGTGCCGATTCCGATCGCACCGGACTCGATGCGCCGCGAGCCCAGCCAGACCACGGCGACGCCCGAGACGTTGGCCACCGCGGTGAACAACGGGAAGATCAGCGACATGAGGCGACCGACACGCACCGAGGTGACGGTGAGCAGGGTATTGGCCCTCTCGAAGCGCGCGTGCTCGTGGTCCTCCTGGACGAACGCCCGGATCACCCGGAGCCCCATGATCTGCTCGCGCATGATCCGGTTCACGGCGTCTGTGGTGTCCTGGAGCGTGGCCGACAGTGGCGTCATGCGCCACAGAACTCCCCAGACGGCCCCGCCAAGTACCAGCGCCACGACAACAAGCAGCACGGACAGTCGGACGTCCTGGGCGACCGCGAAGACGATTCCACCGGCGCACATGATCGGAGCGGCCACCATGAGGGTGAGCGTGGTCTGCACGATCGCCTGTACCTGTTGGATGTCGTTGGTCGTTCGGACGATCAGCGAGGACGCCCCGAAGCGGTTCAGCTCCCGCGCGGAGAACGCCTGCACGTGGCCGAACAGCGAGGCCCGCAGGTCGCGCGCCAGATAGGAGGCCACCCGGGCCGCCACGATGCTGGCGCCGACGGCGCACACCAGCTGCACCAGCGAGACACCGGCCATCACCGCGCCGAGGCGCCAGACGTAGCCGGTGTCGCCCGCCAGGACGCCCTTGTCGATCAGGTCCGCGCTCAGGTCGGGCAGATAGAGGGAGGCCGCGGTCTGGACGAGCTGGAATGCCATCACCGCGGTAGTGGGACGCGCGTACACCCGCGCATAGGGCAACAGCAGTTTGATCAACAAGGGTCTCTCGCGACGCGATCGGGTGACGTGGGCTACGCCGCGTTCCTCGACCACGGCATGGGCAGGCTCGTCGGCACCGGCTGTGCGGCAGCACGCCGGCTCGGCGAACGGGTCGACGGAACCAGCCGGCGCTAGAACCTCCGATTTAGGCGGGCCCCGGAAAGCCGATCAGAACCCAGCTCGAGTGCGCGCTATCCCTCGCCGTCGAAACGCCTCTTGAAAGTTCCGCAGTGAACAATAATGGCTGATCGACACCGACCAGGCAGTCGCCGGCTGCGCGCGCCTAGCCATCGGACGTAGGCGAACAGCCGTCCACGATCAGCCATTTTCTCACGCGAGGCCAGCCATCTCGGCCAGTTCCTCCAGGCCGCGTCGCATCGCGTTACCAGGTGACGGGCAGGTGTGTCATGGGTATGGACAGGTGGTCGTGGTTGATGACGGGTTCGCCGGCCAGGGCCAGGTCGGGGATCCGCTTGAACAGCTCGGCGATCGCGACCTGCATCTCCATCCGCGCCAGCGGAGCACCCAGGCAGTGGTGCAGGCCGTAGCTGAGCGTCATCTGGGGGTTGTCCGCCCGGCTGATGTCGAACCGCTCCGGGGACTCGAACACACCCGGGTCATGCCCCACGCCTGACGGGTCGATCGCGATCGCCTCACCGGCCGCCACGAGCTGCCCGTCGATGACGACATCCTCGGTGGCCACGAACGGCACCAGGTTGCCCCCACCACCCACCGGCATCCCCCGCTCGAACAGCCCGTGCCGCAGCATCTCCTCGACCGCCGTCGCCGACAGCCCGTCCGGGTCGGTCAGCAGCAACGCCCGCTGCTCGTCGGAGCGAAGCAGGGACAGCACGCCGGTCCCGATGAAGTTCGCGGTGTTGTCGAACCCGCCGATGATGAGCAGGAACGCGATCGGGAAGATCTCCGCGTCGGTGAGCGAGTCGTCCTTCTCGTGCGCGTGCGCCAGCGAGCTGAGCAGGTCCTCCCGCGGCTCCTTGCGCCGCTGCGCGATCAGATCGGCCATGTACCCGGCCAGCTCGACCATGTCCGAGGCGATCTCCTCCTCGGTCTTGCCCGCCACCGCCAACGTCGAGGAACTCCACCGCTCGAACGACGCGCGGTCCGAGGACGGGACGCCGAGCAGGTTGCTCAGCATCTCGATCGGCAACGGCAGCGCGTAGTCGTGGATCAGGTTGGCCGGAGCGCCCTTCTCGAGCATCCCGTCGATCAGCTCGTTCGCGAACACGACCGCCGACGCACGCATCTCCCGGACCCGCTTGGGCGAGATCGCCCGCTGGACCAGCCGACGCAGCTTCGTGTGCTGCGGCGGGTCCTCGAACTGCAACGTCG
>Ga0268265_10000201_pt1 | contig 69361 bp, 56 predicted proteins | sample KBSSwiS52_FD_190355 | JGI IMG/M metagenome (GOLD analysis project Ga0268265, IMG submission 190355) | Switchgrass rhizosphere microbial communities from Kellogg Biological Station, Michigan, USA - KBS Switchgrass S5-2 (SPAdes) (version 2) | ecosystem: Host-associated > Plants > Roots >... | reverse complement strand
GATCGTGTCGGGGTGGTCCTCGCCCAGGATCCGCCGCCGCCGGGCGAGCACATCCTCTGCCAGGGAGCGCGCAGCCGGAAAATCCCCCAGGCTCCACAGGGTGGCTGCGAGGCTGCCCGCGGCCCAGATCGTGTCGGGGTGGTCCTCGCCCAGGATCCGCCGCCGCCGGGCGAGCACATCCTCTTCCAGGGAGCGCGCAGCCGGAAAATCCCCCAGGCTCCACAGGGTGGCTGCGAGGTTGCCCGCGGCCATGATCGTGTCGGGGTGGTCCTCGCCCAGGTGGGTGGTCCAGCGGTGGTGGGCGTGTTCGACGAGACGTCGGCTGGTCGGGTAGTCACCCTGGTCGCGCAGCGCCCAGGACAGCGCCAGGAGGAAGCCCCGCGCCTGGTCGCTGTCGTCGTCGAGGAGACCGGTCGCTACCGCGTGCGGGTAGAGCTGGGCGTACCGTTGCCAGCCGTCCGGCGTCGTCCTGTCGGGCGGGTGGCCGTGCGCGAGCAGGCCGCGCGCCGCCCGGCGCAGCCCATCGCGCAGAGTGTCCGGAGTGTCGTCGCGCAGCACCGCCTGCACCAGCCGGTGCATCACCACCATGTCCCCGGCCACCAGCCGCACGGTTGCGGTCCGCACCAGCGCGCCGACGAGGTCTCCCACCGCCAGCCGGTCACCCGCGACCGCACCCAGCGGTGCGGGCAGCAGATCGGCGACCTCGGGCCGGATCAGGTCTACCGGGATGGGTTCCGGGCCGAACTGCGCCCACAACCGCGCCAGCAGCACCGCCGACGGGTCCAGGGTGCCCAGCGCGATCGTCCACGTCACCGCGACCGGCGCATGATCCGCCGGGGCACCCCGGGCCATCACCTCCGACACCCGCGCCCCCAGCAGCTCCACATAGACGCCGGCCGGGGTGCCCGTCTCAGCGAGCCAGGCCGCGGCCTGCTCCAACGCCAACGGCAGATCAGCCAACCCCGCCGCGATCCGCCCCGCCTCCACCTCCGCCAGCCGCGGAACCCGCGCCTGGAGCAGAGCGATGGACTTCTCCCGCGGGAGCACGGCGACCTCCACCGCCCCGGCCAGCCGCGACCAGCCCGGATCCCGGGTCGTCACCAGCACATGCCCACCACCACCCGCCACCGACAACAGACCGAACAGATCCTCCGGCCGCCCCGCGTTGTCCAGGATCACCAGCCAGCGCGGGAACCGCACCCCCTCACGCAGCAGGCCCACCACCGCATGCGCCGAGTGCTCCGCCTGCCCGGCCACGCCGACCCCGACCCGCACCGCCAACCCAGCCAACGCGCCCAGCGCCACCACCGGATCCTCCGCCGGCACCCACCAGACCAGGTCATAGTCCCCGGCATGCCGATAGGCATACTGCACCGCAAGCTGCGTCTTCCCGACCCCACCCAGCCCATGCAGCGCCTGCGGCAGCGCCACCGCCCGGCCATCCCCGACCAGCCGGGCCCGCAGATCCGCAAGCTCCCTCTCACGGCCCGTGAAACGCGGATTCCGCGGCCACGGCACCGACCACACCCCAGCCCCACCCGGACCACCCGCACTGACCGCACCCGCCCGAAACACCGGATTGGCCGGAAACAACTCCAACGCAGCCGCACACAACGCCACCCGGCCATCGCCGATCAGCCCACTCGCCAGCAACGACGACACCGCCGACCAGAACCCATACGCGTCCGTCCCAGCCCACGGAACCCGACCAGCAGCCACACCGGCAGCCGTCAGCACCGGCCTCGCCGACGCCAGATCCGGGAACACCTCCGCGAACGCCGCCACCTCAGCAGCCGACAACCCACCCACCGGCAGCCACCCCCGCAGCCCAGACCGGACACCAACCACCTACACAGACATCATCCCACCGACACCACCCGAAGATCAGCCAACCCCGGCCCGAGCCGGGACGAACCGACGACCCGACCGACCCATGCCCTTCAAGTGACCAGCGCCACATCCACCGACCGTTCGATCCTGAGCAATTTCGGTTGCTCGCCCCAGCACCGAAAATCGCACCAGATCACCCGCAGCCGCCGACGGCCACCGCGGTCGGCGCCGCGCTCTTCAGTCGAAGATCGGCGCCGACCTCCAGCGGAAGATCCAGCAGGAAGATCAAGACGTCGCGGCACCACTGCACCAAACGACGTCGTCAACCCTGGACACACGGATGGTGGTGCCCTTCGCGCGTAGCCTCTTGCTCATGACCTCGACGATGCTCTCGCCGCCCGCCGTCTAAGGCGGGCCGCCAGGGAAGACCGCCGCGCCGGGCCACAGCGTCCGGTGCTCTGGTCGTGCTGCCCGCGTTCGGGACCCACGACCATCACTTCCCTCGCGGAGAGCACCGTGTCGAATGCTGGCGTCAGCCTGCCCGTACGACGGGGGCTGGCATACCTGGCCATTGCCGGGACCACCTGGGGCACCACCGGAGTGGCGGTGGACCTCGTCTATCTATCGAGCAACCTCGGACCGATCGCGATCTCGTTCTGGCGTTTCATCGGCGGGCTTGCCCTCCTCCTTCTGGCCGGGATCCCGCGGCGAATCCGCACGGCGCGGATGGGGGGTGCCCGGACGGCCCAACCAGCTGGCGCGCGGCCGGCCGACACCCCGTCGGCGGGCACCGGCTCCCAAGGAGGCCCCACCCAGACCCACCGGGCGAGGCGCCGGTTGGGAACGAGGCGCCGGCAGGGAGTGAGACGCCGGCTGGGAATCCGGATCGGGTCGGGACTGGGACTGGCCGTGTTCCAGACCGCCTACTTCGCGGCGGTCTCGGTGACGGGGGTTGCAGTGGGCACGATCGTGACCCTTGGCGCGGGCCCGGTCCTGGTCGCGCTCGGGGCCCGGCTCACCCTGGGCGAGCGGCTCGGCGCCGGCGCCGTGGCGGTCGTGAGCGGGGTCGCCGGGCTGCTGATCCTCGTCCTGGGGAACCAGAGCGGCACGGCCCGCCCGCTGGGTGTCGGGTTGGCGCTCGTGTCCGCCGCCGGCTACGCCGCGACCACGCTGCTCGCCCGCTGGACCGGGCAGACCGGCGGCGGCGACGAGCCGTCGGCGCTGACCGCCTGGGCCTTCGGCATCGGCGCGGCCGCGCTGCTTCCCTCGGCGTTGGCCGACGGGCTCCTGCCCTCCACGGCGGGCCTCGGCCGCCTCCTGCTCCTTCTCGGATACGTGGCCGCGGTACCGACGGCGCTCGCCTATCCGCTCTACTTCGCCGGGGCCGCGGTCGTGCGGGCCGCGACGACGTCGACGATCCTGCTCCTCGAGCCGGCCAGCGCCGCGGCCCTCGCGCTCGTCCTGCTCGGCGAACGGCTGACGGCCGCGACACTCGTGGGCGCGCTCCTGCTCCTGAGCGCCGTCATCGGCCTCGCGACGGCGGAGGCCCGACACGCACGGGCGGGCGTAAGTATTCCTGCCCATGGGCAACGTGCCAGGTGCCGCGGGTAGTATTCTCGGGGCCCGGGTGAACGGTAAACGGCGCCAAGAGCGCGAAAAAAAGGCCCCGCCGTAGCGGGGCCTCTCGTCAGGATGCGCTGCGCACTAGCTGGTCACGAGCCGAACTCGTCGGCCCGGACGCCCGCCACGAACGCGGTCCACTCCGATGCGGTGAACGTCAGAGCCGGACCGTTGGGATCCTTCGAGTCGCGCACGGCGCGGCCACCGGCCGGCAGCTCCGCGACCTCGACACAGTTCGCCTTGTCGTTGCTGAATGTGGACTTGCGCCACGCGAGACTGGTAAAGTTTATAACGGTCATTATTCAAGCTCCCTTGCGATCTGGGTAATTAGTTGTGCCGAGTCACCTTCATTGAGTGCCGCATCCCAGATTCCCGCGAATGCGACCTCGTGGCCCTCGACCTCATGTGGCTTGTCGAGGTACAGAGCCCCGGTCAGACCCTCTCGGTAAACCGTGGGAGGTTCGGTGTCCCGTCCGTCGCCAGTGGTCGGGAACCTGAGCACGAGGAACGGCCCGGACACGACTCCGGCATGCAAACCGGCCGCGAAGGGCACGATGCGTAGGCTGACGTTAGGTAGATCGCCTACCTGGACGAGCCTTTCGAGTTGCCCTCTCAGGACGCGCGTCCCGCCCACCGGACGGCGAACCACGGACTCGCTGAGAACAATGGTGAACACGGGCGGATCGGTGGCCCTGCTCAAGAGCACCTGGCGCGCCATGCGGACGTGCAGTCGCCGCTCGACCTCGGTTTCGTCCACGCCGGAGCCACCCACCGTGATCAGCACCCGCGCGTACTCCTCGGTCTGGAGCAGTCCGGGTACCAGGTCGGACTCATACCAGGCGAAGCTGGACGCCGCCTCCTCCAGGCCGATGTAGAGATCGAAGAACTCGGGGATCACATCGCCGTAGCTGTGCCACCATCCGCGGGCCTTGGTCTCCTTCGCCAAGCCCATCAGGCCTTCCGTCATCTCGGCCGACGCACCGTAGATCTGGCACATGGCCTGGACGTCGAGGCTCCGCAGGGACGTAAGGCCCGTCTCGATCCGCCAGATCTTGGCCTCTGACCACTCCAGCTCCCGCGCGGCACGGCGTACTGTCAGCCGTGCCTGTCCGCGAAGATCGCGAAGGTACCGGCCTAGCTGACGGCGGGGCACCGTCGAGCCGGTCACTCCCTCGGGCATCACTTACCTCCCTCACCTTGAGCGTAGTCCCTCACTCAAAGTGAAAGACCCGTGGCACTCGTTTCGCCATGATGCCCCATTCAGTGGCAAGCTGCGGCGCGAGTCTTGCATTTCGCGAACTCGCGATGCTTGACTACCCGCCAGCCGGTCACATTCCTGTAACCGGCAGTAATGGACTAGCGGGACATTGCGGCAGGATTCGACCTGCCACGAGGGGCGGGCGAACATGGCCGCGAAAGCGCTGTACTTCGCGTCGTTGGGGGACGGCACAGAGGCCCTCATGGTCACGGAACTGCCGGTGCGCCTCCGACACGACAAGGCCGGGATACTCATCGGCCGGCGGGAGGCACCGAGTCCGGGCGCGACGTCCGATCACAGGTCGGCCGCTCTGGTCGCCGCGTCGAGCCGCGTCGAGTGGATCGCGATTCAGCCGCACGAGCTGACGCGTACTGCCGTGGCCACGGCCCGTCTGGTGCACATCGCGTTCGTGACGATCTGTCCTGCGGGAGTCTCACCCGCGCGCACGGGGCTGGCCTGTGCCGTCGCCGAGGTGCTGCGGCTACAGCGGGAACCGGGCCGCCCCATCGTGATGTGCGCCGAGGTTCCGCCACTTGGGCTGACTCGTACGGCGATCCCTCACGAGGTCACCGTGACCGACGAATCGGGCGCCTCGCACGTCCGGCACGTGTGGGAGATCGTCCGGCACGAGGACATCCCCGCGTGGATGACGGCGCTCAGGACACGGCCGGTCGCCGCATGATCGTGAGACTCAGTCGCGAAACGGGAGCAGAGATCGAGGGCAACGTTCTCGTGTCGGACGATCTGGCACCCGCAGAGGTGGCCGCCGGGCTTCTCATGGTCCTTCCCGGCGCCATCACGAGGGTTCGCGTCTGGGAAATCGGTCGGAGCGTCCTGGACGCACCGGACGCCGACGCCACGCGAGTCGAGCGGCAGATCGACGATGCAGCCCTGGACGAGTTCCTACGAGCGAAATACGCGGATCTCCTGGCGGACGTGGCGACCATCCTGGACCTGGACGCTCGCCTGTCGCTGATCCTGGACGGCGCGCCCGTACGGGGCGAGACGCCACCAGAACCAGAACCAGAACCGGAGCCGGAGGACCTCGTCGCGTCCTGGGGTCCGACCGGCGGCCCGCGGCGTTCGGCGTTCGCGTTTCATCGGGGTCCGGGCATCGTCCCGCCGGTGTAGTCATGGAGGCGGCCGAGATACCTCAGGACGCTCAGGACGCCGCGGGGGCGGTGTGCGAGCCCGTTGCGGACGAGTCGGATCGCCTATCCCCGGAACAACGCCGGTGGGCGCATTTACTGATCACTCAGCAGTACGAGACGCAACGCCGTGCGCTGCCGGCCGGCGACGCCGGCCAGGACGAATCGCCGTTCACGGAGATCGATATTCTGTTTTCTGGTTCCGTGGTCGAGGACTGACGTCGAAAAGGACGCAGGTCGCGAGGAGGAAGGGCTCCGGCGCGGCGAGCTGCTCTCGACGCTCACTCTCGCCGCTTTACTGCGTCGATCGCACGCAGCGGTCCCGCTAAGCGGTCCAAGCCGCTATGTCACCTTGCGCCAGACCCTGGCCCTGTCCTCGGCGAAACTGCCGGGCCGCTACGACGATCCTGCGGCCCGCCCGGGACGACGCCGCGGTACGACGCCGCGGCACAAAGCCGCGGCACAAGGCGGCCCGGGTGCTCGTCGCCTGCCCGGCGCTCGTGTCTCCGGCATCCAACAGGGCTCGCGCTCGCGCCTGCCGTCGACCTCGGCTACAGGCCGTAGGTCTCCAGGAGGCGGAGCCAGACCTCGCTGACGGTGGGGAACGGGGGGACGGCGTGCCAGAGGGTGTCCAGGGGGACCTGGCCGACGAGGGCGATGGTGGCCGAGTGGAGGAGCTCCTGGACGTCCTGGCCGGTGAAGGTCGCGCCGACGATCACCCTGCGGTCCTCGTCTACGACCAGGTGTGAGGTTCCGGCGAGGCCGACGCCGCGGACCGACGAGCCGGCGACGCCGCCGGTCGGGACCGACACGGCCCGCACCCGCAGCCCGGCGTCGCGGGCCGCCGCCTCGGTCAGGCCGACGGCCGCGACCTGTGGATCGGTGAACGTCACGCGGGGGATGGCCCGGCTCCCGGCGACCTCGACCGGTTCGGCGCCCGAGGCGTCCCGACGGCCGGCGACGATGTCCGCGACCAGGCGGCCCTGATACTTGCCCATGTGGGTGAGCAGCGCCCGCCCGTTCACGTCGCCGATGGCGAACAGCCAGCCCTCGTGACCGGCTCCGTCGCCGTCACCGGCTCCGTCGCCCGCCCCCGCGCTCTCGGCGCCCGAACCGTCACCCGCCTCGGTCGCGGTCTTCACCCCGATGGCGCGCAGGTGGCCGTCGACCTCGACCGGCCGCCCGGGAGTCAGGCCGACCGTCTCCAGGCCCAGCTCGTCGGTCGCCGGATGGCGGCCGACGGCGACGAGGATCTCGTCGGCCTCGAGCCGCTCGCCGTGGTCGAGCGTGACGACCACCGGGCCGCGATGCTCGTCGTTCGCCGCCTTCGGCCGGTGCGTGGCGGTGACCTTGCGGCCGGTCACGACGGTGATCCCCTCGGCCGTGAACGCCTCGGCGATCTCCTCGCCGACGAAGGGCTCCTCGTGGGCGAGCAGCCGGGGCTGGCCCTCGATGACCGTCACCTCGGCGGCGCCGAGCCGGCGGAACCCCTGGGCGAGCTCCGTGCCGACGGCGCCCCCACCGAGAACGACCATCCGGCGCGGAACGGTCGTGGCACCGGTCGCCGACCGGTTGTCCCACGGCTGGGCGTCGGCGAGGCCGAGGATCGGCGGCCGGACCGCCGACGTCCCGGTCGCCAGCACCACCGCCCTGCGCGCCGCCAGCCGGCGGGGCCGTCCGTCGGACTCCTGCGGGACGACGGTCCTGGTCGTGTCGACGTCGACGAGCCGCCTGCCGGCCAGCCGGCCGTGGCCGCGGACGACGGTCACCCCCCGGTCGCGCAGCCAGGGAACCTGGCCCTGGTCGGAGAACCCGCCGACGATCTCGTCCCGGCGGGCGAACGCCGCCGCCACGTCGATCTCTGCGGTCACCGCGCCGGCCGCTCCCGGCACCCGGCGCGCCGCCGCGAGCACATCACCCGGGCGCAGTAGCGCCTTGCTGGGCATACAGCCCCAGAAGGAGCATTCGCCGCCCACCCGTTCGTGCTCCACGACCGCGACTGACAGGCCCGCGTCGGCGAGCCGCCCCGCCGTCACCTCCCCGGCCGGCCCGGCCCCGATGACGACGACGTCGAACGTCTCCACACCGTCGACGTCCGCGCCATCCACGTCCGCGCTGCTCATCCGGCGCCACCTCGTCTCTGGATCTACCGTGGCCGACCGCCGCCGCGTCCGCGTTCGTTCGTCACGCCTCGACTGGACGTCTTCCCGCCGGCCGGTCGTCCCAAGCGCGACGGGCGAGCCGTCGGCCCGGCTGCGGCCCGGCTATCCTCCGCCGGCTCCCGTCACTTGTCGACGACAGCCGGGTCCTTGGGCCTGACAGCCGGTCCTCGCGGCGTGATCTTCCGGTCAGGCGGCGGTGCCGCCGGAACGGTCGGAACGGTCGGAACGGTCGGGTCCGGTGTCGCCGGTCGGCGGGCCGGGAGGCCCACTGGCCGAGATGCGGGCGCCGGCGATGCTGCCGACGACGGCGCGGCGGGCCGCGCGCAGGCCGGCCGCGGCGCTGGCGGCCGCCGCGTTGATCGAGACACCGGCCGCGGGCGTGGCGGAGATGGCGGTCGCGGCAGGGGCGTCCGGCTCGGAATCCGGGCCCGCCGGTGCGGGGGCGGCGGCCGGCCTGGGGCGTGGGGTCGCGCGGACGGCGGGGATGCGGCGCGGGTCGGGGGCCGCGAGGCGGGTGGCGTCGGCGGCCTCGTCGGCGGCGGCCTCCTGGGAGGCACGCTCGGCGTCGACGCGGGTCTCGTACAGCTCGACCTCGGCCCGCACCCGGGCCTCATCCCAGCCGAGGACCGGGGCGATCAGTTCGGCGACCGGGCGGGCGGCGGCCAGGCCGCGGTCCGCCGCCTCGAAGGAGATCCGGGTGCGCCTGGTCAGCACGTCCTCCAGCCGCAGCGCGCCCTCGTGCGACGCCGCGTACACCGCCTCGACCGCGAGGTACGCCTCGGCGCCGGGCAGCGGCTCGGCGAGCCTCGGGTCGGCGACGGCCATGTCGACGAGCTCCTCGGCGAGGGTCCCGTAACGGCGCAGCAGGTGCTCGACCTGGGCGACGGGCAGGCCGGCCCGCTCGGCGAGCCGCTCGCGCCCGTTCCACACCGCGGGGTAGCCGTCGGCGCCGAGCAGCGGGACCTTCTCCGTGCAGGACGGCGGCACCGGCCGGGCGAGTCCCGCCACCGCCGCGTCGACCGCGTCGGCGGCCATCACCCGGTAGGTGGTGTACTTCCCGCCGGCGACCGTGGTGAGCCCGGGCGCCGCCGGCACGACGGCGTGCTCGCGGGACAGCTGGGCGGTGTCCTCGGACATGCCGGCGAGCAGGGGGCGCAGGCCGGCGTAGACCCCGACGATGTCGTCGCGGGTCAGCGGGGTCTGCAGCACCCGGTTGACCTGGTCGAGCAGGTAGTCGATGTCGGACCGCGTGGCGGCCGGGTGGGCGAGGTCGAAGTCCCAGTCGGTGTCGGTCGTGCCGATGATCCAGTGGGTGCCCCAGGGAATCACGAACAGGACGCTGCGCTCGGTGCGCAGGATCAGCCCGGTCGAGCCCTGCAACCGGTCGCGCGGGACGACGAGGTGGACTCCCTTGGACGCCCGCACGGACACCGGCCCGCGCCGCCCCAGCAGCGCGTGCAGGTCGTCGGTCCACACCCCGGTGGCGCTGATCGTCTGCCGCGCCCTGACCCGGATCTCGGTGACGGCGGCGGCGTCGTCGGCGTCGGCGTCGGCCTCCAGGTCGCGCACGACGGCGCCGGTCACCCGCTCGTCCTCCCGCAGCAGGCCGGTGACCCTGGCGGACGTCACCACCACCGCGCCGAAGCGGGCGGCCGTGCGGGCGACGAACATCGTGTGCCGCGCGTCGTCGACCTGCCCGTCCCAGTACTGGATCGCGCCGACCAGCGCGTCCGGGCGCAGCGCCGGGAACTGCCGCCGTGCCGCCTTGCGGGTCAGGTGCCGGTGCATGGGAAGCCCGCCCATGAGCGGCCCCTCGCCGGCCGGTGCGCCCGGTCCCGATCCGGATCTGGTAGGCCGGGGCGTGGCCGATCCGGGGCCGATCCGGGACAGGCCCTGCCCGAGGGTGTCGTACAGCAGCACGCCGCTGCCGATGTAGGCGCGCTGCCAGCCGTGGTGGGTCAGCGGCAGCAGGAACTGCACGGGGCGGACCAGGTGCGGGGCCAGCGTGTTCAGCAGGAGGGTCCGCTCCCGCAGTGCCTCGCGTACCAGCGCGCCGTTGAGCTGCTCCAGGTAGCGCAGGCCGCCGTGGATCAGTTTGCTGGAGCGGCTGGAGGTGCCGGCCGCCAGGTCGCGGGCCTCGACGAGGGCGACGGACAGGCCACGGGACGCCGCGTCGAGCGCGGTGCCGGCGCCGGTGACGCCGCCGCCGATGACGAGGATGTCGAACGTCTCTTCGGCGAGGCGGCGCAGCGCTTCCTCGCGGCCGGCGGGGCTGAGCCGGCCCTGCCGGGCGGCGGCCTCGGCGCCCGGGGCGCTCGGGGTGCTCGGGGTGCTCGGGGTGCTCGGGGCGGGGCCGGCCGAACGGGCCGATCCGGGCATCGGTCTACCTCCTGGCTCCTGTGACCGGGCGTGAACGGAGCAGGCTCGCCGCCCGAGGCCGGCTGAGGGCCTTCGGCCGTGCGAGGCTCGCCGTCGTCGCACGTCGTCGGCCCGACTCCATGCTGCCGCATGCTCCATGCTGCCGGATGCTGCCGACTCCATCGTGCCGGGCAGCGCCGCCAGCCGCCCCGTCGGCCAAGCGGCCCGTCGGCCCGTCCTGCCTCTCCCGGACTGATTGTCCTGTGGCGTCGGTTGCCGAACTCAACCAAATGTCGCCACTCTTACCTTCGGTGCCGGCGAACTCTTGCGTGCCTGCGTCTGATCAGTTCTGTGGCTGGACGAAAGACACGAGGACACGAGGACCGCCGGGGCCATGAGCCGGCCTGGTAGATCGACGAGCCCGCGTGCCCGGGCACTCTCTTACCGATGAGCGGCATGGCAAGGACGGCAATTCCAGGGGAGCGAGGATGACCGAACGATCCGCCGAACCCGGGCGCGAGGACCTGGCCGCGGCCATCTACAGCGAGCTCACGCGGCTGGTCCGGCGTATCCGGGGGGAGGCGAGCGAGCTGCACCCCGGGTTGTCGCTGGCGGCGTATACGCTGCTGCTCTATCTCTCCGAGGTGGGCGAGGCCCGGGCCGCGGACCTGGTCGTCTTCTTCCGGCTGAACAAGTCGACCGTGAGCCGGCAGCTGACCGAGCTGGTCACCGCGGGGCTGGTGGATCGCGAGCCTGACCGTTCGGACAGCCGGGTACAGATCGTGCGGGTCAGCTCTGCCGGCCGAGCAGCGCTTGACGGCGTGGACAAGACGCTGCGTGCCCGCATGCAGACCCGTCTTGAAAGCTGGCCCGACGAGGAGCTGGCGATCTTCGGGCGCCTGCTCGCCCGCTACAACGAGCTGCCAGACCCGCCGATGCCCCGCCCGGGCGAGGCCGGGGCCCGCGAAGGGGCCGTACGGCCGGCAAGGTCATCCACTACCCCCTGACACGCCTATATGTTACTAGCGAGTCACAACGTTGCCGACGAGTCGCGGAGCGAGGCCCATGGACCTGACGTTCACCCCGCAGGAGGAGACGTTCCGCTCCGAGCTGCGCGGCTGGCTCGATGCCAACATCCCGGCCGAGTGGCGTGACCCGTCGTTCTGGCGGAGCGTTCCGGAAGACGAAGGTTTCGCGCTGCGTCGCGACTGGGAGCGGCGCAAGTACGACGCCGGCTTCGCCGGCATCGGCTGGCCGGCCGAGTACGGCGGCCGCGGCGGAACCCCGGGAATGAAGGCGATCTACGACGAGGAGCTGGCGCTCGCCCGCGCCCCACAGACCGTCAACGCGCTGGGCCTGACGTTCCTCGCCCCGACGGTGATCGCGATCGGCTCCGAGGAGCAGAAGCGCGACATCCTGGGCCCGATGCTGCGCAACGAGGTCATCTGGTGCCAGGGCTTCTCCGAGCCGGGCGCCGGCTCCGACCTCGCGGCGCTGCGCACGTCCGGGGTGCTCGACGGCGACGAGTACGTCGTCAACGGCCAGAAGATCTGGACGACCAACGCCATGCACGGTGACAAGCTGTTCGCCCTGGTCCGCACCGAGCCGGGCAGCCAGGCTCACCACGGCATCTCGATGCTGTTCATCGACATGCACCAGCCAGGAGTCGAGGCCCGCCCGCTGCGCCAGATGAGCGGGGCCAGCGAGTTCGGCGAGGTGTTCTTCACCGACGCCCGGGTGAAGGCGTCCGAGAACCTCGGCGGCATCGGCAACGGCTGGAAGACCGCGATGCGGCTGCTGTCGTTCGAGCGCGGCGCGTCCGGCATCTCCCAGTACGCCACCTACCGGCGCTGCTACGACGAGATCGTCGCCGCCGCGCGCCGGCTCGGCCGCGACGCCGACCCGGCGCTGCGCCGCGAGCTCGCCAGCCGCCTCGTCGAGGTGGAGTGCCTGCGCTACCACGCCATGTACGTGCTCACCCAGGTCGAGCAGGGCCGCGACCTCGGCTCCGAGTCGTCGATCACCAAGCTGCAGTGGTCGGAGACCTACCAGAAGCTCTTCGAGACGTTCGACCACCTGCTCGGCCTGGACGGCGTCGTCACCAGCCCGGTCGACGGCCTCGACGTCGGCTCGCTGCAGTTCGAGGCGTTCTGGACTAGGTCGGTGACGATCTGGGGCGGCTCGTCCCAGGTGCAGCGCAACATCGTCGCCGAGCGGGTGCTCGGCCTGCCGCGGTAGCGCAGAGGGGAACCGACGTGTACTTCGCGTTGACCGACGAACAGCGGGCGCTCGCCGAGACCGTCCGTGACTACCTCACCGACCGGTTCGACCTGACGGCCGTGCGCGCCGTGTTCGAGGACGCCGCCGGCGACGGCCATCCGGCCGATCTGTGGAAGGCGTTCGCCGACCAGGGCTGGCTCGGCGTGCTCGTGCCCGAGGAGAACGACGGGATGGGCCTCGGCCTCCTCGACGCCCAGGTGATCGCCCGCGCGTTCGGCGCCGGGGCGGTCCCCGGGCCGTGGCTGCCGACCGTGCTCGCCGGCGAGGCCGTGCGGCTCGCCGGCTCGCCCGCCCAGCGGGCGGCCGTCCTCGGCCCGCTCGCCGCCGGCGAGCTGATCGCCACGGTGGCCCTGCGCGCCCCCGGCGGTGCGTTCGACGCGACCGGGGTGGGGGTGACCGCCGAGGCGGGTCCAGGCGGCGCGCGGCTGACCGGGACGGCGGCCCCCGTCGAGTACCCGGCGGTGGCCCGCACGGCCGTCGTCGCGGCGACGGAATCCGAGGATGGCATCGGCCTCTACCTCGTCGACCTGACCTCCGCGGCCGTCACCGTCCGCGCGCTGGACACCTACGACGGCACCACCCGCCTCGGCGCGCTCACCCTCGACGGCGCCGTCGGCGAGCGGCTGCCCGCGTCGGACGCCGCCGTGCTCGCCGACCTGAACCGGCGCGGCGCCGTGCTCGCCGCCGCGGACCTGGTCGGCACCGCCCGTGCGGCGCTGACCAGGACGATCGACTACGACCGGACCCGCGTCCAGTTCGGCAAGCCGGTCGGCGGCTTCCAGGCGATCAAGCACACGCTCGCGGACCTGCACGTAGGCGTCCTGATGGCCGAGCACGCCGCGCTCTACGCCGCGTACGCCGTCGACGCCGCGCTGCCCGACGCCCAGCTCGCGGTCGCGATCGCCAAGGCCAAGGCCAACGACGCGGCCGAGCGTGCCACCGGCGCCATGATCCAGTATCACGGTGGCATCGGCTTCACCTGGGAACACGAGGCGCACTTCTTCTACAAGCGCGCCAAGCGCCTTGTCGGCACCTTCGGTGACACCGGCCAGCACCTGGACCTCGTCGCCGGTCTCACAGTCGATTTTGTCGGGCGTGAATAGCAAGAACCCGCGTGCCTGATCTGCAGAACGGAGTTTCCGGAAGATCGTTTTTGTGCATCTTTGGCGCGATCATTCTGATGCGACTTTGATAGCGAAGTAAGGGGAGCCGGGTAATCGGGCTCTCTCGCTGTCCCGGTACCTGGAATTCTGCGAAAGCTGTTGAGAAAATAGACGGATCGCCCGGCTCTGCGTACAACTCGTACACGGTCAACTGCGGGACAGCTAGACTGCGATCTTCATGTCTGACGCCAGATCGGCCAAGCCAGAGTTGCGAGCCCGCCGGACGCCCTGAGAGTCTAGAAGATCACGCATCAGGCCGCGCGCTAGGCGTTGATTCGCAGCCGTGGCCAGATGAACGCGTGCGGCCCTGTCGCTCCGGTGTGAGCATGCCTAGAACTTTTCGCCGCTGACTCAGAAGCCGTCGCTGGAGACCATGGGTCCTTTCGTGAGGTAGTTGACTAGGGCGGTGCGGGTCGTGGACACGAACTGGGTGGGGATGCGGTCGGTGGGAGTCCAGGCGATTTGGGAATGCTTGTAGGGTTCGGCGTTGGTTGCTTCGCCGGTCCAGGTGTGGGTGGCGAAGACGACGGTGAGGAACCCGTTGGGGCCTTCGACGCCCCAGGAACTGTGGATGATGCCAGCGACGGTGAGATCGGCGGCCTCGACGATGAGGCGGGTTTCCTCTTTCAATTCCCTAGTGGCGGTGGTGGTGATGAGTTCGCCTTTGTCCGCTTTCCCGACGGGCAGGTCCCAGTGCCCTGCGGCGAATTTGGCATGGGGTGCGCGCTGAAGGAGCAGGACCCGGTCGGTTGTCTGATCGTGGACGATGACGGCAGCAACGAGCAGCGTATGGGAGTCCAGCGCCGGCGGTAGGGCGGTGTCGTTCACTGCACGATCCTATTCAGATGGGCGCGTGCCGGATCCGTTGCGCGAGCCGGGCGGCGCCCGGGACCTTGCGGCGCTGGTACAGGGCGAGCCTGGGGCCGATGGAGGTGAGTGCTGATCGGGTGCGCGCCGAGGCCATGCCTTCGGCCAGGTCCAGTGCATTGCTCCAGGCCGCGATGGCCTCGTCGGAGCGTGCTTGGGCGGCCAGGCAGTCGCCAAGATCCATGTGGGTGAGTAGGTGGACGCGCGGGAACGCCTTCTGGTCCCACGAGGTGAACGCGGCCCGGTGCCTCATCTCGGTGCCGGGATGGTCGCCGAGTTCGGTGAGGGTCCGGGCGGTGTGAGAGTCGACGGTCCCCGCGGCTGGTCCCATCAGCAGGGAGTGGCTCGGCTGCGGGTCACCGCCACGGGTGAGGGCATCTTCAGCGACCAGAAGCGCCCGCGCGGCGGAGGGCTTGTCGCCGAGGGCGGCGTGGGCTCGGGCGTGGGTGATGTGCAGAAGCGCTTCGGTGGCGCCATCGGCGTGGCCTTGAGCGCGCCTGAGCGCGGCTTGGATGAGGTCGCGGCTGTACTGGTGCTGTTCCAGGCTGAGGGCTTGGTGGGCAATGGCGCGCATCATCCAGGCGGCGTGCGCGTTCGGGTCGGCTTCGACGGCGAGCTGGAACCCGAGCATGTAGTACCGCTGGGCTGCCCCTTCCTCGCCGAGGTCATGGTGTTTCCAGCCCAGCAGCCACGCCAGTTCGGCCACGGCAGCGTAGGCGTCGCTACGGACGATGGCGCTGGCGAACCGTCCGATCAGCAGCGGAGCGGCGGTGTCGGCGAAGTAGGTCGCGACGGTGGCCAGGCCGTGCCCGCCGCCGAGAACCTCGTCGGCCGCACTGAATGCCCCTGTGATGCGCCGAACCACCATGATCTCTGCGGCGCCCACCCGTGCATTTCCGGTCCGCGCCCGTAGTAGTCGCGAGACCGGTTCGGCGTCGTAGTTCAGCGGCATCGCCACATCGGAGGCTGTGTACACCGCGGCGGCCAGGTAGCTGCGGTGTTCGACGTCGGCGCGGCCAAGGAGGGTGGCTGTCTCGATGGGCTGCGCTCCGGCCAACCGCGGCTCGCTGCTTGCAGCGAGGCCGAGTTCCGTGAGGGTTACCGGGCGTCCGGTCCGCCGCGACAGAGCCTCGGCCAGGTAGAGGGCTGTGCGCTCGATGGGGGCGACGCCCGCGACCCAGTGGGCGACGGCCGATTTGTTGGTCCGCAGCGCTTCACCGTTCTCGGCCGCGACGCGGACTACGGCGCGTGCGACACCGTCGTAGCCCAGACCGGCCCCGGTGATGGCGTCCCTGAGTCGATGATTCGGGGCGCGCTGGTCAGGTGCCCTTGGCATCAGATTCCCGCCTGGATAAACCGATTAAACGCTCTGGAGCACCTAAGACCATAGCCGTCTGAGGTCGCGCCGTCGTTCACTGATGCCGGTTCGGACCGCCGCGACCGCTCTTGCGGCGCACCCACCGCCCTAAAGGTCTCAGCGAGGGAGCAGAGCATCATGAGCACTCCGACGATCGACCAGCCGTCCGCGGCGAGCTTGGCCGCGGACCTCTCGGCACCGGGCGTCGACCCCTTCAATCTCGACATCACCTTCATCGAGGACACCCCCGCCGCAGACACGATCCTCATGTGCAGCACGAACGACACATGCGGGAGTTCCTGCCCGAGTGCCTGCACGACGTCCTAGATCCTCCCTGTCGCGACCGCTAGTCCTTTCAGACCGCCGTCAGGCCTCTCCCGCTCATGGATCGGAATGAGATGACTCGTTCGCGGCGCAGGCAGTACCGGCGTTCCGGTCGGCCGATGCTGAGGGCCACGGTGAATCTTGCCGCCCCCAGACTCCCTCCTTGGCCTGGGTCGGGTGCCTCGACGGATCAGTGGCGGTCCTGGCTGGGCCAGGTCTGGGCGGATGGGACGTTTCAACGGACGGTCGCAGCTGCCAGCCCGGACCTGGCCCGCCAGGTTGCGGCGATCCTTTCCGGGCGGCAGGTGGAAGCTCGTCGGGCGCGCCGGGCGGCGCTGGCCGTCGCCCGGTATGCCATCCGCTACGCCTGCCGTTCCACGCCGTTCGGGCTGTTCGCCGGCGTCGCGCTCGTCGACTTTGGAGAGCGGGCCGTGGTGCGGGTCGGGCAGGCACACGAGATCATCGATCGGGCCGATTCGGCGGCGGTTGAGGCGCTGGTCAGGGCAGGAGAGGCGGACGCGGCCGTGATGGCCGGCCTTGAGGTGTGCGTCAACACCCTGATCCGGGTGGCGGACAACCGGGTGCACATACCGGCCGAGGGGACCGCGGAGTTCTCGATGGCTCTGACCGCGGCGGTGGCGCTGGTTCTGGACGCAGCCACCGCACCCATCTCCTACACCACGTTGCTGGGGAAGCTCGCCGCCGAATTCCCTGAGAGCAGCGAGCCGCGCAGGGTCGGTCTGGTGGCAGAGCTGCTGCGCGCCGGTCTGCTGCGGTCGAGCCTGCGGGCCGCGGCGACCGTCGTCGATCCGACCGTCGTCCTACCTGCCGCGACGATGCTCGGTGATGAGGCGCCGGGAACCGCAGCCCGGAGGGCATCAGACGTGCGGCTGGACGCGCAGGTGCGGTTGCCCGAATCGGTGGCGGTCGAAATGGAGACCGCCGCGACGGTGCTGGCCCGGCTGGCGACGTGCCCACGGGGGACCGGGCCGTGGCGCCGCTATCTGGAGATGTTCGCCGACCGGTTCGGTGAGGGTATCGAAGTCGCCTTGCTGCGGTTGACCGACCCGGAGACGGGGCTGGGGCTGCCGGACGGGTTCGGCGCGGCGTCGGAGCCGCCACGCCCGATGTCGCGCCGCGACCGGCTCCTGCTGGACCTGGCCGGGGGCGCCGCGCTGGAGGGCTACCGAGAGGTGGTGCTGTCCGAGGCGATGATCGAAGAGCTGGAGGTGGCCGCAGGCGACCCGCCGACCGCTCTGGCTCCGCACTTCGAGGTGTGCGCGCAGGTCGAGGCGGCGTCCATTCAAGCATTGGATCGGGGTGATTTCCGGCTGCGCCTCCACACCGTCTCGCGGGCGGCCGGGACGATGACGGGCCGGTTCTGGCACCTGTTCCCCGAAGCCACCGAACTCACCGGCCTGCCCACCGTGACGGTGGGGGCGAGACTGGCGCAGCTGTCGTTCCACTCCTCCCGACGTGGGGCCGATCTGCTCACCCGCGCACCGCAGGTGCTGCCGGAGGTGGTGAGCGTGGGCGAGTTCCGGGGGAGCGGCGAACAGGTGCTGCGGCCGGCCGATCTCGCCGTCGGAATGGAGAACGGCCACCTGTATCTCGTGGCGGCCGCCACGGGCGTCCGGCTGGAACTCCTGACCCCGACGGCGATCAACTTCGTGTGGAACAACTTCACGCCACCGCTGGTCCGGTTCCTGGCCGAGCTCAGCCGCGCCGCGACTGCGCAGGTGACGTGGTTCGACTGGGGAGCCGCGTGGACGTTGCCGTTCACCCCGGCGCTGCGCTATCGGCGGAGCCTCCTGGTCGCCGCCCGCTGGCAGCTGCGCGCCCGAACCCTGTCGGACACGAAAGCTCCCCTCGGCCGACAAGCGCCGTTACGTGCGTGGGCGGAGCAGTTGCACGCGTGGCGTAGCCGCGCTGGGGTACCCGAGCGGGTCCTTCTCGCGCTGGACGACCAGCACCTTCTCCTTGACCTCATCCGGGACCTAGACCTCGACCTGCTCCGCACCCATCTGGCCACGAATCCGGTCGCTGTGCTCAATGAAGCGCCACCGCCGGATGCCGACGGCTGGATCGGCGGGAGGGCGCACAGCATCGTCCAGGCGGTGGCGGCCCGCCCATGAACGCGACCTTGACGAAGCAGCCCAGGATACAGGCGTTGGCCGAACAGGGCCTGGGTGTGGCGCTGCTGTACCTCGAACGCGGTGACCTCGCGGCCGCTCGCCTTTTACTGACCAACGCGGTCGCAGGTGGCGTGAGCACCGGCGCGAACGCGAGCCTGTTCCACGGCGCCCCCGCGTTGGAATTCGTACTCGGCCGTACGGGCAACGTCGGGCAGGTGGTCACCTCCGCCGTTGATCGGGTCGTGGCCACTCGCCTAGCCGCTGCCGCCCGGCGGCGGAAGGAGGGGCGGCTGCCGGTGCTGGCAGAGTTCGACCTCATCCAGGGCTTGGCCGGGCTGGGATCAGTGTTGCTGTCCCGCCCCCACGCATCCCAGCTCCGGGAAGTGCTGGCCCATCTGATCGGCCTGGCCGTCCCAGCCGCCGCTGATCCGTCGGTGCCGGGATGGTGGTGCGCGCAGGGGCCGGGGCATGAGGAGATTCCCGGCGGGCACGGCAACAACGGGATGGCCCACGGCATCGCCGGGATTCTGTCGCTGTGTGCGCTGGCCGCTTGCCACGGTGTAGACGTGCCCGGCCAGCAGCCGGCGATCGAGACGTTCTCCGACTGGTTGGAACTCCACGGCGGCTACTGGACGACCCGCGACCAGCTCACCACCACGAAACCGAAGATGCCGAGGGGACGGCCGTCGTGGTGCTACGGAGATCTCGGGATCGCCCGTGCCAGGCAGCTGGCCGCGATCGCCCTTGGCGATCGGGCACGTGCCCGATCGGCCGAGAATGCTGCGGTGGCCGCTCTGGACGATCCGGTCCGCATCGGCTTGATCACTGATGCCTCGCTGTGCCATGGCTGGGCGGGGCTGCTGGCCCTCACCCGCGCCATCGCCGCTGACAGCCCGGACCCCGGCCGACTCTCCGGCCACGTGGATCAGCTCGCCGATCGTGTCGCCACCGGGATCGACGACCTCGCCAAACCGGGGTTCTTGGAAGGCCGCGCTGGTGCGCGCCTAGCGCTGGAAGGGACGGACGCCATCGGCTGGACCCGCGCGTTGCTGATCACCTGAACCCGTTCACCTCGTGATTCGAGCGGAGCGACCAGACACGATGGACTGGAACGACGAGAACCTCCCGACCTCCGAGACTCCGCAGTGGTGGCACGCCACGATCTCCTTTCCCGACGGCGCCGGAGTGGACGCGAAGGCCGCGACCGCGCTGGGGGAGAGGCTGGCAGGGCAGCGTTGGCACTTCCTGCGTAAGGACGGAAAGCTCCGGCTGCGCACCGCGCACCCCGCTGACGAGATCCTCGACGACCTCGTCGCCGACCAGCTTGCCTCGCTCTGGACTGGCGGCGTGTACGAGCCCGAGACCGAGGCGTTCGGCGGCCCGGCCGGCATGGCGCTGGCACACGACCTCTTCTGCGCAGACAGCCCGCCCGCCCTCGTCGAGACCGGCGACCCGCGAGCACGGGAACGGTGCGTCCTGCTGTTGTCCACGATGTACCGAGCCGCTGGCCTCGACCCCTTCGAGATCGGGGACGTGTGGGCACGCCTGGCGGCGCTCCGCCCCCAGATCGACCCACCCGACCTGGCTGGCCGCACCGCGGCGGTCACCGGGATGCGGCGGCTGATGCACGCTGACGCCGCGCGGCGGAACACCACGGAACCCGGCTGGACTGAGCGCGTCGCCGCGTTCCACACTGCCGGGCGCGACCTGGCGCGGCTCGCCGCCGACGGCCGCCTGACGCGGGGGCTGCGGGCCGTCCTCACCCACCACACGATCTTCGCCCTCAACCGCGCCGGTACCTCGCCGCACCAGCAGGCGGCACTCGCCTGGCTCGGCCACCACGCATCCTTCGACGTCGACACGACCACCGCCCTGTCCACCGGAGTCACCGTGCCCACCGCTCATAGCCTCAACCGCGTGGAGTCCGCCATCATCACGACCACCGATCCCACCGAGCGCCGAGAGGCCCTGGTGACCACGCTCACCACTTCTGGCCATCTGCGCACGCCCGAGATCATCGCGGCTTTCCGCGCCGTCGAGCGGCACACCTTCATCCCTGACGCCGGTATCGAGACCGCCTACATCGACGACGCTGTGCCGATCAAGCACGACGAGCACGACGAGATGGTCTCCTGTATCTCCGCGCCGTCCATCGTGGCCACCCAGCTGGAGCAGCTCGGTGCGCGGCCCGGCCACAAGATCCTGGAGGCCGGGGCCGCCACCGGCTACAACGCCGCTCTCCTCGGCCGCCTGGTCACCCCGGGCGGGCATGTGTGGACCGTGGACGTCGATGACGATCTCGTCGGCCACGCCGCCGCTCGCGTCGCGGCGTCAGGGGCCGACAACGTGTCGGTGCTGCTGGCCGACGGCGCGGCCGGACTCGCCGCCTACGGCCCCTACGACCGAATCCAGTTCACCGTGGGTGCCGGCGACGTTCCCCCGGGCGTCTTGGAGCAGCTGGCCCCTGGCGGACGACTGGTCATCCCGATGCGGATCCGCGGCAGCATTTCTCGCAGCTTCGCCTTCGAGCGCGCCGATGCCGACACCTGGAAGATCGTCTCGTGCGAGATGGCGTCGTTCCTGCCACTACGCAAGGGCGTGTGCGACGACGTCCACACCCTCATCCGCCACGAGGGAGAAGGCGATGTCAGGCTGGACACCTTCAGCGAGCAGCAGGTCGACCGGGAGGCGATGCGCACGATCCTCGACCAGCCGTCCCACAAGGTCTACACCGGCGTGAAGTTCCGGCAGGGGTCAGCCTGGCAGTGGCTCTACCTGTGGCTGGCATGTGTCCTACCCAACGGCCTGTCTCGAATGCCGGGTCGACGGCCCGGCTTCACTCCGCACTTCGGCTGGGGTTCCATGGCCGCCCTGGACAGCGACAGTCTGGCCTACCTGACCGTCTGCGAAGGAGACGACAGCATCGGCCGGTACTGGGAGATCGGCGTCATCGGTCACGGCAGCGGCGGAGCCGCCCTCGCTGAACAGGTCTCGGCCGCGATCGCCGAGTGGGACCGCGACTACGGCAACGATGCGCCCGAGCCCGGCTACCGGATGGCCACCGCGGCGCATCGCGACCTGCTCACGGCGACCGACCCGCGATTCATCATCGACAAGCGTCTCAGTCGTCTCGTCGTCGACTGGCAGAAGAAGACGGCGAGCGCGATGAACCCCGCGATCGCCGACCGCATCCCGCTGGTCTGCCGGACCAAACCGCCCGGGACTTCACTGGAGACCCGCATCGCCGACCTCACCGCGCTGACGGTCGAACTCCCAGGAGCGAACCACCACGACCAGGTGGCCCGCGCCTGCGGGGTCCTCAACTTCGCCGCCCTCATCGCCTCCGACGCAGGCCTGCCCGACCTTGCCGCCGACCTGTGCTGGAAGCAGCACGGCATCTTCGCCGAAACCGAACACCTGGAGCCGGACATCGCCGTGATGGGGTTGATGCCGATCGTGAACATCGCACGGCTCCTGATCCGCGAGGGCGACGGCAACGCCGCCTACGACGTCCTCCAGCGGCTGTATCGCGCCGCCCAAGACCGCGGCGCCACCCGCATCCGCGACCGCGATGTCGATCTTTCCCCGTGGATCCTCACCACCGGCCATCACCAGAAGATCTGCACTGAACTGTGGATCACCCTGCTCATCGACGGTGCCAGAGCCCTCGCTCGACAGGGCCGCTGGACCGAAGCCAGCCACGCCATGGCCGCCCACCGAGGCATCGGCAATCGGCTCCTGGACGGTCGCCAAATCAAAATCATGGCCCTACTGGAGGAAGGCCGCACCGACGAGGCCATCGCGACGATCGACTCCACCACACCGACCGAGCCTTGGGAGAACACTGTCGCTGCACTTCTACGCCAAGCCATTCAGCCCGGCTCCCCGGCCCGGAAGGGACTGGACCGTACGGTGGAGGAGACGCTCGCGCTGATGAGACAGCCTGACCCGATGACCGCCGCGTTCCGGGTCCGCCTAGGGCTGACCGCCTTCGACCTGACCGCCGATACAGGCCACGCCACAGACCTGCGCGCGGCGCTCATCGACGTCGCCATCTCCGATGCCTATGCCGCCCGCGACGTTCTTGGCCACGCCCACGTACGCAGCCAGATGACCGGCGAAGAGGAAGACAAGCTCGCCGGACTGCTGGCCGCTGCATTCCTCGGCGCGCGGACCCTCCCCACCAGCCACATGGACGCAGTCGACGCAGCCGTCCACGCGGCAGAACACCAGCTACGCTCGCTCCTCCGCCAGGACTTGGGCCCGCCATAATCGGTGCGTCGGAACCTTCGGCGACGCCGGCCAGCACCTGGACACGATCGCCGCTTTCACGATGGATTCCGTCACCACCGATTAGCGAACCGCGGCCCGTGGCATTGCGCGCGGGTACCGGCAGGTGTCCCGCCGCAGGACAAGCCCGCGGCGGGACATGGCTCTGTGGTGGGGCATGGCTGCGTTGCGCCGGACTGGCTACTCGCGGGTGCCGGTGAGCCGGACCGCCGGAGTCCTGGTCGACGCCACCGCGGTGGCGATGCTCGTCGCGCCGACGACCAGCAGCGAACCGGCCGCGACGGCGCCGACCAGCGACCACGGCACACTCACGATTGTCACGCCGATCGTGTCCCGGACGGCGCTCACCAGGCTGAAGATCGTCGCGCTGGCGGTCAGGCCGCCGAGGAACAGGCCGACCCCGACGATGGCCGTCGCCTCCCACAGCGTAATCCGGATCACCTGCCCGCGGGTCAGGCCTGACATCCGGGCCGTCGCGAACTCCCCGTCGCGGTCGGCGGACGCGACGACCACAGCGTTGACCATCGCGATCACCGTGTAGACCATGGCGAGCGCGAGCAGCCCGATCATGACGTCGGCGTTGACCCGCTGCTGGTCGTCGGCCTCGTGCCGCACCCAGCCGGCCGCGGTGTCGACCGTCGTGCCCTGGCCGAGGCCGGCGGCGCGCAGCTCGCCCGCCACGGCGGCCGGGGTGATGCCCGAGGCCACCTGGATCGTGTAGCGCCGCGGGTCGGCGCGCTCGACGCCTAGGCCCTGGGGCACCAGGAACTGGGGGCCGGAGATCGTGCCGGGCAGCTTGGCCACGACGCGCAGGTTCTCGATCTGTCCCAGGAGCCGGATCTTCAGCACGTCACCGACGTCCCAGTGCGACCCGACCACGGCCACGGTGTCGCCGCGCAGGTCCGCGAGGTCACCCGACCGCAGGTCGAGGTGGTGGGTCCGCGCGTACTCGGCGGGGCTGATGGACAGTCCGTCGGCGGAGTCGTACTGCGTCTTGCCGTCTTCGACGCCCACCAGGTCGAAGGCGATCGGGGTCTCCTCGGACACCACGGCGACCCCGCGCACGGCGCCGAGCTGGGCCGTCAGCTGCTGCTTCGCCGTCACGACCAAGTCGGCCCGCAGGCCGGTCGAAGTCTCGTGGCGTGCCGCCGCGCCGAGGGTGCTGAGCGAGCCGGCCATGCCGACGACGAACGCGAACAGCACGATGACCGGTGCCGCGGTGGCAGCGCTGCGCCGGGCGCCGGAGCGTAGGTTCGCGTGCGCCAGCTGACCGAGCGGCCCGACGGCGAACAGCCGCGGCAGCCAGCTTGCCGCCGGCAGCAGCAGCGGGGTGAACGAGGCGACCGCCACGACGAGCACCATGCAGGAGCACAGCGCCAAGGCGATGGCCGCGTCCAGGCCGACGTGCGGGACGAGCACCAGCATCGCGACCCCGCCGCCGAGGGACAGCGTGCCCATCAGCCACCGCGGGACGGTCATGAGGCGGGCGTCGCCGCCGGCCTCGCGCAGCGCCGCGAGCGGCGCCACCCGCGCCGCCCGGCGGGAGGCCGCGGCCACGCCGCACACCGAGATGAGCACGCCCGCGCCCACCGAGGCGCCGACGACCCAGGTCCGCCACGCGGGGGTGAACCCGTCCGGAATGAGGTTCAGCCGGATGAGCATCCAGGTCTGCAGGCGCATGACCGCCACGCCGGCCAGCACGCCGAGCAGGGAGCCGACGAGGCCCAGCAGCAGCGCCTCGCCGAACAGCAGCCGGCGCACCTGGCGGCGGCTCGCGCCGACCAGCCGCAGCAGGGCCAGCTCGCGGTGGCGCGCCGCGACCGTGAACGCGAACGTCGAGCTGACGATGAAGACGGCCACGAAGGACGCCACGCCCAGCGTGTTGCCGAGCAGGGCGAGGGAGGCGTCGTAGCCGTCCCGCATCCGGTGGGCCTCGGCGGACGGCAGGCCCTTCGGGACCTTGGCGGACGCGACCGAGATCAGGATGAGCAGGGACGACTGGACGAGGGCGACACCGAGCGCGACCGTGATGATCGCGCCGATGAACACCTGCCAGCGGTCGCGGAACGTGCTCCAGGACAGGCGCAACATGGGACACAAGCCTCTTTCGGAGTCTGCGTGGGCTCTCAGGCGTCCCAGCTGGCGAGCAGGTCGGCCACCGCGCGGGCGGACGGGCGCTCCAGCCCGTCGACGAGGTGGCCGTCGCGCAGGAACAGCACCCGGTCGGCGGCAGCCGCCGCGGCCGGATCATGGGTCACCATGACGATGGTCTGGCCGTCGTTGTCGACCATGGAGCGCAGCAGGTCGAGCAGGCTGCGCGCGGCGCGGGTGTCGAGCGCACCGGTGGGCTCGTCCGCGAACAGGACGGCCGGCCTGGTCACCATCGCCCGCGCGACCGCGACCCGCTGCTGCTGCCCGCCGGAGAGCTCCCGTGGGCGGTGCCGGGCCCGGTCGGCCATACCGACGGACTCCAGCGCCTGGCGAATCGCGTGCCGCCCCGGCCGCTGCCCGGCCAGCCGCAGCGGCATGGCGACATTCTGTGCCGCCGTCAGGGAACCGATCAGGTTGAAACTCTGAAACACGAACCCGACCGTCTTGCGGCGCAATTCGGTAAGCTCCGCGTCAGAGGCTTCGGTAATGTTCTGGCCAGCAAGTACGACCTGCCCCTCGCTGACCTTCTCCAGGCCGGCCGCGCAGTGCAGCAGCGTCGACTTCCCCGAGCCCGACGGCCCCATCACCGCGGTCCACGAACCGGCCGGGAAATCGACGCTCACCCTGTCGAGAGCCTGCACCGTCGTCTGTCGGCGGCCATACGTGCAGCTCACGTCTCGAAGTTCGACGATCGGCGCAAGTGCCGTGTCCGCTTCGGTCCCCGCAAAATGCGCCCGAACGCTCATGAAACTTTTATAGCGGCGGCAGGCGCGCCTGACAGTCACGGAGGCCGGTCGACTCGTGGTGGGGGTTTCCCCCCTAAATTTCGCCGGTTCGCCCCCTGCGGGCGGTCGCGGGCGGCTGTGCTGGACGGCCGTGCGGGCGTCAGGAGTGCGTGACTACGCTCGCGCCGAGCCGGTGTTGCAATGGACGGGGCGGGTCCAGACCAGGCGGGGCGGGGTGGGGGTGGCGGTACCGGCGTAGGTGTGGCGCCAGGTGCCGAGGACGTTGGTGAGGGCCGGGCGGACGGCCAGCACCAGCGGCGTGCCGGGCGGGACGGTGGCCTTCCCCTCGGCCGTCGGCATGCCGGCGACCCAGCGCTGGTAGAGCTCGGTGATGTCGGCGCTGACCTCGCGGGGCCCGTCAGGCGCCGCCTGCCCCGGGGCGACGTCCTGGCCGGCCGGCGAACCGGCCTGGTCGGTGGGACTGCCGACTGATGCTTCCCCGCCGGCCGCGGCCGGCGCGTCGGCCGGTTCCGGGTCACCGTAGCGGGTCCAGTCGATGCTGCCGCGGGGGCGGTTGGCGACCAGGTCGAGTCTCGGGATCGTGCGCGGGATCGTCCCGGTGGCCAGCCCGGTGAGCGCTGACGGGTAGGCGGCCAGCGGGTAGGGCGCCTCGTCGCCGGGCGTCCCGTCGCTCCCGAGCAGCGTGAGTCGCAGCTCCACCTTGCTCACGCAGGCCGCAGACGCTGGAAGCAACGGAAAGACGATCTCCGCGGTGAGCAGGTGATCGTCACCCCGCCGGGGCAGATGCTGGTACTGCCGGCCGACGGGCAGCTGGCCCGACGAGGTCGTGACGGCGCTGCGATGGCCGCTGCCGGAGGCATAGGACGTCAGCAGGTAGCTGTGCGTGGCCGTGATCGACGGCCCGGACAGCTCGGTCACCGGCGGACGGGGCCGCGCGGTCTGTTCGGCCGCGGCCGGCGTGGCCGTCGGGGTGTGCGGCCGCAGCGCCGCCGGGCCACCGCCGATGCTCAGCACCACCGATCCGAAGGAGAGGAGGACGACCGCGCCGCCGGCGGTGGTCAGGAAGATCCGCCCGCCTCGGCCGGGCGTGCGCACGGTGATTCCCAACCGGTCGACCAGCACCCGTTCGAACCAGCTGTCCAGCCGACCCAGGGCGGCCCGCGCCGAGCCCCGCGCCGTCGCGGTCGCGCTGCCCGCCGCCGTGCCGCCCGTCGTGCGGCGGGGCGCGGCAGGGACCGTCGGCGGAGCGGTCGGCGGTGCTGAGCTGCCGCGCGCGGCTGTGATCACCGAGCTGTCGTCCATGCGTGAGCTCCGGCCACCGGGTGTCCGTCGGGCGGGCCGGGCAGGTCCGCGTCGCCGTCGGCCCCTTGTCGGGACGAACGTGTCACGATGAGTCACATCGAGTCGGTGTGGCGCGCCGCCGGTGGCGCGGCCGGCGTGGCCCAGCAGTGCCCTCGCCAGGCCGGTTGCGCTCAGTGGTGGGGTGTCGGGTGAGGGACCGCCGCGCGTGGCACCCGGATCGTCGCTGGTACGGTTCCGCCGATTCCGGGAAAGACTTGGAGCCTGCTATGACGACCCCGCCGCCTGGCCAGACGCCGGACCCGTTCGCGAAGCCCGGGCCTGGACAGCCTCCGCCTGGCGCGGGCTACCCGCAGCCCGGCCAGGGCTACCCGCCTGCTCCCGGCTACGGCGAGCAGGGCGGTTATCCGCCCAACCCTGGCTATGGTGACCCGAACGCCGGCTACCCGCCCAACCCTGGCTACGGTGACCCGAACGCCGGCTACCCGCCCAACCCTGGCTACGGCGACCCGAACGCCGGCTACCCGCAGCCCGGTGGCTACGCGCCCGGTCCGGGGTTCCCGCCGGCGCCCGGCTATGGGCCTGGCTACCCGTACGGCGCCGACCCGTCCGCGCCTTTCGGTCGGCATCCCATGACGGGTGAGCCGCTCTCCGACAAGGACAAGCTGACGGCCGGTCTGCTGCAGATCCTGCTCGGCGGGGTGGGCGCCGGCCGCTGGTACCTGGGTGACTACGGGATCGCGGTCGCACAGCTGCTCACGTGCGGTGGTCTTGGCATCTGGTCGCTCATCGACGGCGTGATGATGCTGACCGGCAACGTCCGGGACAAGTTCGGCCGCCCCCTGCGCGACTAGCGCGCCATAGCGCTCGCCTCGTGGCGAGCGGCCGCCGTCCCGCAGGTGGGCGGCGGCCGTCTGGGAGACGGCGGCCGGACGGCGTCCCGGTGGGGACGGGTCCGGCTCCGCCGGCGTCAGGCCTCCCTGATCTCGGCGGTTTCGCCGGCAGGAGACCGGTCCGCGGCGGCTACGTGGTCCGCAGTTCGTCGGTGGACACGCTGGGCCGCAGGAGGAGCAGCGCGACGCCGGTCATCGCGAGGATCGCGAGGATCGCGCCGCCGCCGAAGAGACCGAGCTGGGCGAACGGTATCGGGACGTGGCGCTGGAACCTGGGGTCCAACAGGCTGTCGCCCGCCCCGAAGGTATCGGACATCATCACCCGGATGATGGCGAGGCCGACGGCGAGCGTGAGCGCCACAGCGGGAACCGCCGGCGCCACGGCCTGCCAGAGCAACGACCTGGCCAGGACGCCGCGCGGGACCCCGGAGGCGACCAGGGACGTATAGGTACGGCGATGGGCGACGATTGTTTCCGCGAGCGCCACCAGCAGCCCGAGCGCCGCGATCGCCAGGCCGACCAGCACCGCGGCGTCGACCAGATCCATGGTCCGCAGGTAGAACGGGTCGACGCCGACTGGGTGATACGGATATCCGTGCTCGGCTGCCGACCACCGCGAGTATTCCTCCTGGTTCGCCGCGTCCGCCACGAACCAGGCCCGCAGGCCCGCCGCACCCCCGCCGACCAGCACACAGGCAAGGAGAGCGGCGAAGACCCTGCTGCCGGACCACGGGTCGGCGAGGAGCTGGCGTCCGGCCAGCAGCGCTGCCGGCCGCCGCGCCAGCCGGTGCAGGAGTAGCCCGGCCAGATGGGAGATCCAGCCGGTGCCCAGCAGGATGCCGACGAGCGCGGTCAGGCCGCCCACGAACAGCAGCGCGACGGGAACCGCCTCCGGCAGGTCGAGGTCATGCCGGTCCGCATACCAGGCGATCGGCTGGACGGCCGCGAAACAGGCCACGCCCGGCACGATCAGGAAGGCCGGCCACGGCCGGGGCGCCTGGCGCTGGCGCGCCCGCACGACGCCGAACGGCGTGACCCGCACCCGCCGCAGCGCGACCGCGGCCACCAGCGTGGCGGCGAGCGGCAGCCCCAGCGCGATCGCGAGCAGCCACGGCCAGGACGGCAGGATGTCGGTCGGCATCGACAGCCTGCCGTCCCGGTCCGGCCGGTGCAGCACCCGCCGGCCGACGAAGAACACGCCGAAGCCGGCACCGACGCCGAGGACGCTCGCGAGCCCGGTCTCCACCGCGGCGAGCGAGACCGCCTGGCCAGGGGTGGCGCCCGCCACGCGGACCGCGGCCAGCCGCCGGTCGCGGGCCGGCGCGCCGAGGCGCCCGCACTGGCCGGCGAGTGTCAGCACAGGGATGGTCAGCAGCACCAGGGCGATCACCACCCCTGGCCGCAGCCCGGGCTCGCGCAGCAACGCACTGCGGTAGACATCGTTGTTGGCCAGGCCCGAGTCGCCGCCGGGGAAGGTGAGCATGGGGTTGGCGAGCTCGGGGATGGCGATCACGGTGGCGGCGGCCAGCGCGGCGAGGGTGGCCAGCATCGCCGAGAAGGCGGTGAGCACGACCCGCAGGGTGTCCGTCCGGCCGCCTGCGAACGCTAGCCGGATCAGCGCCCCGGGCCTCATCGCGCGCCCAGGGCGTTGCTCGGGGTGGTGGGCGAGGTCGTGGTCCCTGCGACGGGCCCGGCAGCAGTCTTCCCAGCCCCAGCCCCAGCCCCAATCCCAATCCCGACGCCAGCCCCAGCCCCAACCCCGGCGAAGCCAAGCCCGGTGGGGTCGACCTCGCCGTCGCGCAGCGCGATCTCGCGGTGCGCGTAGCCGGCGACCCGCGGGTCGTGGGTGACCAGCACGACCGTCGTCCCCTGCTCATTCGCCAGCCGGACCAGATGCCCGAGCACCTGCTCGCCGGCGAGGGTGTCCAGTGCGCCGGTCGGCTCGTCGGCGAACAGCACCCGGGGCTCGGTGACGAGCGCCCTCGCCAGCGCGATGCGCTGCTGCTGCCCACCGGACAGCTGGCCGGGCAGCTTGTCCGCGAACTGCCCGACGCCGAGCCGCTCGAGCCAGGACAGCGCCGTGGCCCGGGCGCGGCGCCGGCTCGCACCGGCCAGTAGGAGGGGGAGGGCCACGTTCTCGGCCGCGGACAGCTCCATCACGAGTTGTCCGAACTGGAAGAGCACCCCGAGCTCGGTGCGCCGCAGCCGGGACCGCTCGGCCTCGGAGAGGGTGTCGATGCGCCGGCCGCGGTAGACGACCTCGCCGGCGTCGGGGCGCAGGATGCCGGCGAGGCAGTGCAGCAGGGTGGACTTGCCGCAGCCGCTCGGCCCGGTGACGGCGACGATCTCCCCTTCGTCGATGGCGAGGTTCACTCCGCGCAGGGCCGGAATGGCCCCATACGACCGGACGAGGCCGCGGGCTTCCAGCGAGACGGTGGTCATGGGGAACCTTCCTTGGTGTGCGCCGCGACGGTGTGCGCCGCGACCCGGTCCAGCGTGGTGCGCAGCCAGCGCAGGTCGGCGTCCAAGTGAGTGATGGCGAAGTCCAGGGCGACGATGTCGGACAGTGCCGTCGCCGGGTCGGCCTTCTGGGCGGTCAGCTCGCGAAGCCGGGCGGTGTGCGCCGCCCGCTGCGCGACGAGGTAGTCCCGGGCCGTGGCCGCGTCGGCGGCGAACAGGGCGACGACCACCTTCGCCAGCAGCGTGCCGGCGATGTACGGGGCGGGCGGCTCCACCGCGGTGAGCCAGGTGCGCAGGCCGGCGAGGCCGTCCTCGGTGATCGTGTAGCTGGTGCGTTCGGGCCCGCCGGCCTGCTCCTGGCCCGCGGGGGCCACCAGGCCGTCGCGGGCCAGCCGGGCCAGCGTCGTGTAGACCTGCCCGAACGCCAGGGGCCGCGCCCGCGGCAGGTGCTCGTCGTAGGACTTCTTCAGCTCGTATCCGTGCTGGGGCCCGCCGGCCAGCAGGCCGAGCAGTACATGCGAGGTGACGGATCCGGTCGAGGACACGGCGCAACTATGTACTCAGTGAATAGTCGCGGTCAAGGGCTCCCGGCGGAACGGGACGAAGAAAGACGGGCTGAAACGGCGCCGCACGCCGGACGGGAGACGGCGCCGGGTTACGGAACAGGAGGCGAGGGCGACGGAACGGAAGGCGGAGTACGGGTGACCGAGGAAGGCCGACCGAGGAGGTGCCGGGTGCTGGGTGCCGGATGGCGGAGGCGGGCTACCCGGCGGCGAACAGCTCGGGTAGGGCGTCGACGACCAGGGACCAGGCAGGAGCCGACGGGTCGATCAGCGTGTAGTGGTCGCCGGGGGCTTCGAGGAGGCGCGCGGGGGCGCCGACCCGGAGGGCGGCCTCGACATAACGGGCGCTCTGGGTGAACGGCACCTCGGTGTCGCCACGGGCATGCACGCATAGGACGGATCGGCGCAGCGGGAGGGCGGCGGACGGGTCGGCCAGCCGGTAGCTCTCTGGTAGGTCATCGGGGCCGCCACCCATGAGGTCACCCACGGCGGTCCCGCCAAGGCCGCCGCGCGCGCCGTCCGCGAGCCACAGCACGCCCGCCTGGGCGACGACGGCCGTCAGCTCCACCAGTGGCACCGCTCCCGGTGCTCCGGCCGGCAGCTTCGCCCGCCCCGCCGCCCACGTCGCCAGGTGGCCGCCCGCGCTGTGCCCGATCGCGACGACCCGGGACGAGTCGACGGGCAGCCGGGCGAGCAGGTCGATGCCGGCGGCGACGTCCGTGAACGTCGCCGGCCAGCCGCCGCCCAGGCCGACCCGGCGGTACTCCAGGTTCCACACCGCATACCCACGGCCAGCCAGATCCGCGGCCAGCGGCCACCCCAGCGACGCGCTGTAGCGCGCCCGCCAGAACCCGCCGTGGAGGAGAACGACCGTTCCGGCGGCGGCCGGGCCGTCCCCGGTTCGGTCCGCGGCGCCGTCAGGTAGCCACAGCTCGCCGAACTGGTCGGTGTGCCGGCCATATCGGTACACAGCTGGCCGCACGTCGTCACTCTCCACATCTCGCGCGTCGCGCGTCGCGCACGTCTCGTGATCCGCGCTCCGGCGTCACCGCCGCCCCACGCTCGCCGGCGTGGGTCCAACGCTGGGTGATCGTCACCGACGGGCGCCGCCAGATGCCGCGGATCCGCGTGAAGCACGCACATTTTCACGCCGTGTGCGCTTGGCGGTGCCGACGAGCCCGGCTCGACGTAGCCTGATCACATGGATACCCGCCGCCGCGGAGGAGGCGCGATCATGTTTCTCCCGCGCCTGGCGGGCATCATGCAGACGGGGTGGTGTCCTGCGGGCACACCGCCGACAGGGCGGTGCCCACCGGGCACCGTGCCAACAAGGCGGTGCCCTTCGGGCACAGTGCCTACGCGGTGCCCTTCGGGCACAGTGCCTACGCGGTGCCCTCCGGGCATGGTGCCAATGGGCCGTGCCCGAGCGCACGGGGAGGTGGCCGCCGATGAGCCGGTACGCGGTGGACGTCCACGACCGCACGCTGGTGGTGTCATGGGATACCGGGCTGGGTGACGTCGCGCAGAAGGTGGCCCGGTTCCCGGTGGCCGTCGACGAGTCGGACGCGCTGCAACTGGCGCGCACCCTGACCTTCCTGTCGGCCGCGGCCTGGCGTACCTACACACATCCGGAGGAGTCGGCGCTGCAGGCGCTGCCCACCGGGGACGACAGCCTGACCGGCCGCGGCAGGGACGTCTTCGGCAAGGTCATCGCGGCGATCGAACGCCCGCACCTCCCGCACGACGGGCTGATCCAACAGGCCGTCGTGGTCGTCGAGGAAGCGGCGCACCGGGTCGGCCGGGCGCTGCACACGATCGATGACACCCAGCTGACCACGCAGGTCGCCGCCGACGTGCGAGCGGAGCTGGACGCCGTCGAGCGCGCGGAGCTCGGTGAGCTGTCCGGCCGTGCCCGCCAGGCGGTGACGCTCAGCCGCTCGGACGCCTCTCCGCTGCAGGTCGCCGCCGCGGACGTGTTGCTGCGCGGCGATCCGCTCGGCTCCCGGGCGTTGTTCACCGACGTTGAGCCGACCGCGGCCGCGATCGCGGCGGCGCACTGGCTACACGCGGCGGCGATCGTCGCCGCCCGGCACGCCGACCTGGAGGTCACCCAGGTCGTCACCGAAGCCGACGCGATCGAGCCGCTTCCCCACCGCACGCCCACCTTGGTGCTCCACCAGGTGGACGCCGGCGACTCGCCGCGCGAGGCGGTACTCGACCTGATCGCGCACGCGATGGTCGTCGCGGAGGGCCGCAACCCGGACCTGGACGACATCTTCGAGTGGGTCGCCGAGATCGTCGAGGATGGCCCGCCCGGCCCGGACGACGAGGGCGAGGGCCGGCTGCCGCGCCGGCAGAGCCGCACGCCGATCCTGCCGGCCGAAGGCCTGGCGATCCAGATCCGCGGTGTGGGCGACCGCTCCGCCGACGACGACCTGGACGACCCCCGGGGCCTCGACGACGACGAGGACGACGACGAGGACGAGGACGACGAGCTGGGCGAGACGCTCGTGCTCCCGGACCGGCTGACCCCCCTCGACCCGCGCCGGCCCGCTGTCGACCTGCTTGAGGATCTGCTCGCCGGGATCCACGGATGCTGGCTGCTCTACCGCGAGTTCGCCGACCCGCCGAGCGTCCCCCGCCCTCCGGAGCCGGCCGCCGTCGAGCCCGTGTCTGTGACGCCGGAGACCATCGCGGCCGACCGTCGCAAGCGCCGCGAGCAGCTGCGCCGCGCCTTCGACGACGAGGTCCGTGCCGCGGCCGCCACCCTCCGCGACCAGCTGGTCTAGACACTCCCCAGGCACTGGCCGCCGCGGCACCCGCGCGCAGCGGCCACCGGGCCTGGACGGATCGGTCACACTGAAGCGGTGGGTGACCGTGCGGGCGCGGAGGTCCGGCCACGGAGCGAAGCGGCATGGTCTCCGCGAGGATGCGGATTGGTGAGGTGCGGCGGCACGTTGCCGAGCTGGGTGCGGAGGCGTGCCTGCGCGGAGGTCCGGCCACGAGCGAAGCGGCATGGTCTCCGCGAGGATGCGGATTGGTGAGGTGCGGCGGCACGTTACCGAGCTGGGTGCGGAGGCGTGCCTGTGCGGAGGTCCGGCCACGAGCGAAGGGGCATGGTCTCCGCGAGGATGCGGATTGGTGAGGTGCGGCGGCACGTTACCGAGCTGGGTGCGGAGGCGTGCCTCCGCGGAGGCCCGGCCCCCGAGCGAAGCGAAGGGGGTTGGGCCGCAGCGGAGGTCGCCGGAGCACCCGTGAGCGGAGGAGGACACGGCGCGGAGGTCCCTTCCGAAGCGAAGCGAGGAAGGGGCCGGAGCGCCGTGCCCGCACGGAGCGAACCAGAAAAGAGGTGGCGGATGTCGCGGGCGCTGGTGCTCGGCGGGGGCGGGCTCGCCGGAATCGCATGGGAGATCGGGCTGCTCGCCGAGCTCACCAACGGCGGGTCTGACCTGGCCGGGGCGGATACCGTGATCGGCACGTCCGCCGGTTCGGTCGTCGGCGCCCTGCTGCGTACCGAGCAGAGCCTGGACGAGCAGCTCGCCGCCCAGCTCGAGGGCGCCGGTGCCGGCGCCGAGCTGCCGGTGAAGCTCGACGTCGACCTGCTCGCGAACATGTTCGGCGAGGCGGTCAGCGGAGCCCGTGACCTGGAAGGGGCGTTGGCCCGGATCGGCGCGATGGCGCTGGCGACTCCGACCGTCACCGAGGACGAGCGGCGCCGTGTCATCGAGGCCCGACTGCCTCGGCACACCTGGCCGGCGAGGCGGCTGCTCGTGACCGCGATCGACGCCGAGCGCGGCACACTGGTCAGCTTCGAGGCGGACTCGGGCGTGCCGCTGGTCGACGCGGTCGCCGCGAGCTGCGCCGTGCCGGGTGTCTGGCCGCCGGTCACCATCGACGGCCGCCGCTATCTCGACGGCGGCACGGGCTCGGCGACCAACGCGGCTCTAGCCGCGGGCCACGACACCGTCCTCGTCGTGGCCCCGATGACGACCCCGTCCCGCGGCCCGTTCCTCGGCATCGAGGACGAGATCCGCGACCTGGAGAAGGCCGGCGGCAAGGTCCTCGTCATCACCGCCGACGACGCGGCGAAGGAGGCCTTCGGCGCGAATCCGCTAGACCCGGCCGTCCGTCCCGCCTCCGCCCGTGCCGGCCGCCGCCAGGGCTGGTCCCTGTCCCGCGCGGTCCGCGCCTTCTGGACGGTCAGTACCTAGTGCGCTGTCCGCGAGAGTCGTCCTGGTAGCCCCCGCCCGGCGGCGATCTTGATCGGCGAATGTCTACACATCTGCCGATCTTTCCTGGTGAGGCGGGTGGACGTTGCCGGACAGCGCACTAGCTCGACGACTGGATGATCAGGTTTGGCGGCCGGTGACGGCCACGTTGAGGCCGACGCCGATCATGGCCAGGCCGCCGGCGCCGCCGACGGCCGCCAGGCGCTGCGGGTTCCTGGTGAACCAGGACCGCACGCCGCTCGCGACCATCGCCCACCCACTGTCGGAGACCAGCCCGATGGCGATCGCGAGCAGCGACATCAGCAGCATCTGGGCGGGGACGTTGCCCGCCTCCCGATCGATGAACTGGGGCAGCACGGCGCCGAACATGATCAGCGCCTTGGGGTTGGTGATCCCGACGACGAACCCCTGCCGGACGGTCCGCCAGCCGGACACCACCTCGGCCCGCTGCGTGGTCACCGCCGCCAGCTCACGGCGGTGGCGAATCGCCTGAATCCCCAGCCAGACCAAATACGTACCGCCGACCAGCTTCACCGCGAGGAAGGCGATCGCCGAGCGCTCGACCAGTGTGCCGAGCCCGAACGCGACGAGCACCGCCACGACATAGTTGCCCAGGCCGCTGCCGACCGCGCTCAGGATCGCGGGCCGCCGCCCCAGCGACAGGGCCCGGCCGACCACGAACAGCACGCTCGGGCCCGGGATCACGATCAGCACGAACGCGGCCACGGCAAACCCGGCCAGTTGTCCGCCAGAGATCATTTACTGATCCTATCCGCAAGCACTCGCAGACCGCCCGAACATCGCGATCCTGCTAACACCGTGATCCTGCGAACACCGCGACCCTGCGAACACCGCGACCCTGCGAACACAGTGAGCCTGCGAACACAGTGAGCCTCGGGGACGGTCTCGCCCCCGAGCCCTGGCGATGCCGTCTTCCCGCCTGGCGGGCCTGGCGCGTCACGGGCGGAAACGGACCTGCCAGAGGTCGGGGAAGCTCGGGTGGAAGAGCGTGGACCGCAGATAGGCGGCGCCGGGGGAGCCGCCGGTGCCGGTCCGGGCGCCGATGATGCGCTCGACCATCTTGACGTGGCGGTACCGCCATTCCTGGACGCCCTCATCGATGTCAATGAGCGCCTCGCAGACGCCGGCGGGGACGCCGCGCTCGTCGGCGTACGCCTCGGCGAGGGCGGCCTGGACCAGCTCGTCACCGCCGGGCCAGGGCGTGCGCGGGTCGCGGGCGAGGGTTTCGGCAGGCAGTGGCCAGCCGGCCGTGACCAGGTAGCGCAACAGCGAGTCGAAGATCGAGCGGCGGCCCAGGATCGCATCGAGGGCGGCGTCGACCGGCGCCCCGGAGTCGGTGAAGTCGCGGCGGCCGAGAACGGCCTCGATCCAGCGGAACTGGAAGGACTGGAAGCCGCTGGAACTGCCGAGCTCGGGGCGGAAACCCGCGAACTGGCGCGGGGTCATCGTCTCCAGGATGTCCATCTGACCGACCACCGTCTTGAGGATCTTGGTGACGCGCCTGGCGGTCGCCACGGCGCCCATGCCGTCACCGGCCTCCAGCCGGCGCTGCAGCAGGCCGAGCTCATGGAGGATCTGCTTGAACCACAGCTCGTAGACCTGATGAATGATCACGAAGAGCAGCTCGTCGTGCTCGTCGGTGCGCGGATGCTGGCAGGACAGCAGCTCGTCGAGATGGAGATAGTCGCCGTAGGTCAGGCCGTCCTGGGCGGTCATCCGCGCCGTCCGCGGACGGCCGCGGCCAGCAGGGCGGCGGTGCCGGCCAGGCCGCCCGCCGCCAGCGCCGTGAGCTGGTTCTGGCGGCGGATCCGGTTCGGAATCTGGGCGTACGGCATGGTCGTGAAACTCACCAGCTCGTAGCGGGAGACGTAGCGGCCCGGGAGCCGGCGCTCCAGCCAGTGGCCGGCGGCGGTCCGGGCCTGGAAGACGGGCGAGTTTACGCGGTCGCGCATCTCGACGAAGTTGTCCAGCGCCATCTCGGCGATGGTGTCGCAGCTGGCCTTGCGGCGCTGCTCGTAGGCGGCCAGCGCCGCGGCCCAGTCACTGCCGGACTCCCGCAGGCAGCGGTCGATCTCGACGCAGTCCTCGAACGCGCAGTTCGCGCCCTGGCCGAAGAACGGGACGATCGCGTGCGCCGCGTCCCCCACCAGCGCCAGCGCCGCACCGCCTCTCCTGCCCGCGCCCGCGCCCGCGCTCACGCCGTTGCCGTTGCCGTTGCCGTCGCTCCTGCCTCGACGTTCGCCTTCGTCTCCACCGTCGCCTCGGCCGTCTCGTCGGCTCGCGGCGTGATGCACCCACGGCCAGGCGCGGATCGTCGCCAGCGACCCGAGCGGGTTGCGCTGGTAGTCGCCGACCAGGTTCGGCGCGAGCCGGACCACGTCCGGATAGTGCTCGCGGAAGTGGTCGACGACGTCGCCCGGCGTCCGCAGCGCCGCGAACTGGCCGGCGGTCCAGAAGAGGGTGCACGTGAAGGACCGGTCCAGGTTCGGCAGCGCGATCATCATCGACTCGCCGCGCGGCCAGATGTGCAGCGCGTCCGGGTCCATGGCGAAGTCGCCGTCCCGGGCCGGGATCGTCAGCTCCTTGTACTTGTGGTCCAAATAGTCCTGGCTGTAGCTGAATCCTGGCCGGAAGGTGACCGCGCGCCGGGCGGTGCTGAAGGCGCCGTCACAGGCCAGCACGACGTCGGCCGTGACGACGCGCGGCCCTTCGTCCGTCTCGAAGCGCAGTTCGCCGGCGGCGAGGCTCAGCTCGGTCAGCCGGTGGCCGAAGGACAGCCGGACGCCGGGGGACTTCGCGGCGGCGTCGAGCAGCGCGACGGTCAGCTCGGCGCGGCTGATCGCGTTGATGTGGCGTGCGCCATCCGCGCTGTAGGGACGGAAGCTCTGCCCGCCGTCCCGGTCGTGCACCATCCGGCCGTGCATCGGCAGCGCCCGCGACAGCGCCCGATCGGCCAGCCCGACCTGCTCGAGCGCCGCGAGCCCGCGGGCCGAGATCGCCAGATTGATCGAGCGGCCCCGCTCGGGCGCGCTCGCGCGCGGATCCGCGCGCCGCTCGTAGACGGCCACCTCGATACCGTGCCGACCGAGCAACGTCGCCAGCAGGCAGCCGGCCAGGCCCGCGCCGACGATCACGACCCGCTGCCCGCCCGCCGCGCCCCGCGCCGACCCGGTCATCTCAGGATCCCGGTCATCGCACGCCCTCGCCGTCGAGTCCGCGTTCGTCGTTGAGTCCGCGTTCGCTGTCGAGTCCGCGTTCGTCGTCGAGGACGGCCGCGAGCGCGGTGGCCGCCCGCCAGCAGTCATGAAAGGTGCCGTACATCGGTGCCGGCGCCAGCCGGACGGCGTCCGGCCGGCGGGCGTCCGCGAAGACGCCGTGCTCGCAGCGCAGCCGCTCGGTGAGCGCGCCGACGTCACGGCCGTGGACCCGGACCGACAGTTGCGCGCCGCGGCGCTCCGGCTCGCGCGGCGTGATGATCTCGGCCGGCCGCCCGGCGCACGCCTCGTCGAGCAGCGTCTCCAGATACGCCGTCAGGCGCAGGCTCTTCGCCCGCAGCGCTGGCATGCCCGTCTGGTCGAACATCTCCAGCGAGAGCAGCACCGCCGCCATCGACAGGATCGGCGGGTTCGAGAGCTGCCAGGCGTCGGCGGAGTCGACCGGGCGCAGGGCTGGCGGCATCTCGAAGCGGGTCGCCGGATCGGTCGACCACCAGCCGGCGAGCCTGGGCAGGCTCCGGTCGGCGAGGTGGCGTTCGTGGACGAAGGCGCCGGCCAGCGCGCCGGGACCGGCGTTGAGGTACTTGTACGAGCACCACGCCGCCCAGTCGACGCCCGCGTCGTGCAACCGCAGCTCGACGTTGCCGGTGGCGTGCGCCAGGTCCCAGCCGACGACGGCGCCGGCCGCGTGCCCGGCGGCGGTGACCGCGGCGATGTCGAGCAACTCGCCGCTGTAATAGTTCACCGCGCCCAGCAGCACGAGCGCGATGCCGTGCCCGTGCTCGGCCAGGTACGTGACGACGTCCTCGGAACGCAGTGCCGACTCGCCGGGGCGGGGCGCGAGCCGGATCACCGCCTCGTCCGGGTCGAAGCCGTGGAAGGCGGCCTGGCTGCGCACCGCGTAGCTGTCCGACGGGAAGGCGGCGTCCTCGATGAGGATCGCGTGCCGCTCGGGCGTCGGCCGGTAGAAGCTGACCATCAGCAGGTGCAGGTTGACCGTCAGCGAGTTCATGACGACGACCTCGCGGGGCAGCGCACCCACGAGCCGGGCCGCCGGCTCCCGCAGCAGCTCGTGGTAGGAGAGCCAGGGCCGCCGGCCTCCGAGGTGGCCTTCGACGCCCAGCCGGGCCCAGTCGGCGAGCTCCTCGCCGAGCCGGCCGCGCAGCGCCTTTGGCTGCAGACCCAGCGAGTTGCCGGCGAAGTATGCGGCCTCGCCGTCGCCATGGGGCGGGATGTGGAACTCCGCCCGCCGGGTGGGCAGCGGGTCGTTCGCGTCGAGGTCCAGTGCCTGGCGCTCCCGTCCAGGGAACAAGGCGGTGCTCATCGGGAGGTGCTCATCGGGCGGTGCTGCCCGTTCCCGCGTCGCCGTCGCCGTCGTCGTCGCCGTCGTCGCCGTCGCCGTCGGCAGCGAGGCCGAGGCCGGGGCTGAGGCCGAGGAACGTGGCCGCGTTGTCGCGCAGCAGCCGCGTGCGGGTCGCGTCGTCCAGGAAGCGCGCGCCGCGCACGACGGCACCGGCCGGGCGTTCGCCGAGCGGGTAGGGATAGTCGCTGCCGACGACGACCCGGCCGGCGCCGACCGTGTCGACGAGCAGCCGCAGCGCGCTCTCGTCGAAGACGACCGAGTCGACGTAGAACCGGCCGAGGTAGTGCGCCGGCGGATGCTCCGAGGCCCCGACGACGTCGCCCCGCCGCCGCCACGCGTTGCCGAACCGGCCGAGCCAGAACGCGAACGAGCCACCGCCGTGGGCGAAGCAGATCCGCAGCTGCTCGTCGACCCGGTCGAACACGCCGCCGAGGATCATCGCCAGGATCGACAGGTGCGTCTCCGCTGGCATCCCGACCAGCCACTGGGCCATCCAGCGGTCCAGCCGCGGCGAGCCCGGCAGGTCCCAGGGATGCACGAAGACCGGGGCGCCGAGCGCCGCCGCGTGCTGCAGGAACGTCACCACGCCCTCGCTGTCGAGGTCGCGGTCGCCGACGTGGTTGCCGATCTCGACGCCGACGTGGCCGGCGGCCAGGCAGCGTTCGAGCTCGGCGCAGGCGGCGTCCGGGTCCTGCAGCGGCACCTGGCACATCGGCAGCAGCCGGTCTGGTGCCGGCGCGCAGATCTTCAGGGCCAGGTCGTTGAGGATGCGCGCGATCCTCGACGCCTGGGCGACGTCGTGGGCGTAGCAGAAGAAGACCGGCGTCGGCGAGACGACCTGCCGGTGCACCCCGTCGGCGTCCATGTCGGCCAGCCGCCGCTCGGCGTCCCAGCAGTCCGCGGCGACCCGGCGGAACTCCCGGCCACGCAGCATGATCATGATTTCGGACTCGGTCTCGAACCGCGGCGTCGGCGTGTCCGGGCCGAGATCGGGCCAGCCTCGCGGAACGTAGTGGGTGTGGACGTCGATGATTCCGTCGGCGGGGCCCACCTCAGCCTCAGCCCTCGTCCGGCCGCTCGGCCGCCGCAGGCGTAGCAGGCGCTGCCGCTGGCGCCGCTGCCGCTGTTGACACTGCCGCAGCGGGCGGTGCCGCCTTGCCTGGGTGCACGGTGGCGCATTTCGGGCAGGTGCGGGCCTGCTCGTCGGCGTAGAAGGCGTCGAACACCGGCGGCAGATCCTTGACGATGTCCCGGACCTGCAGCTCGGTCTCGTGCACCAGCGCCGCGCACCGGAGGCAGTACCACTGGAACTTCTCCAGCAGCCCCTCCTCGCGGATCCGCTCGACGACCAGGCCGATCGAGCCGGCCTCCGGCCGCTGCGGCGAGTGCGGGACGCCCCGGGGCAGCAGCCAGGTCTCGCCCTCGCGGATGTCGATGCGCCGCGGGGAGCCGTCGTCGTCGATCACGTCGACGTGCATGTTGCCCTCGAGCTGGTAGAACCACTCCTCGTACGGGTCGACGTGGTAGTCGGTCCGGGCGTTCGGGCCGCCGACGACCTGGACGATGTAGTCGTCGCCCACCACCAGCGTCCGGTTCCCGACCGGCGGCTTGAGCAGGTGCCGGTTCTCCTCGATCCACCGCGGGAAGTCGATCGGCTGGGGGAGCGCCATGGCCGACCCCTCTCCGTCTCGGTTCACGACCTCGGGTTCGCGGCTCGGGTCCACGCCGGCGTGGACCGCTTGGCCGGCCGCACGCATGCAGTTTCTGGCCTGTGGAAATGTTCTGCAAACTCCGAAGCGGCGGCGAGCAGCACGGGGATGGCCGCGTAGGTGCACAGTGCGGGTCACCTGGCCTCGGGGCCCCACAGCTCGCGCACGGTCGCGAAGACCCTCTGGTTGTGACTGAATTCGACGACGTTGCCGTCCGGGTCGTGGACGGCGCAGATGTAGCCGACCGGGTCGGGCATGTCCCGCGGCTCCCACCACAGGCTGCCGTTCGCCCGGGCCTTCGCGGCGATCGCGTCGACGTCCTCCCGGCGGGGAACCTCGATGCCGATGTGCGCGAAAGGCCTCATGATGCCCTGCTGGGTGCCGGCCGCCGACCTGAACTCGGCGAGCACGAGGACGAACGGTGTCTCCCACTGGCCCGGATTGGACAGCCACACGTTCCGGCCGTCGGCGTCCTCACGGGTGGCGACGACGACCAGCGGGGTCATGGTCGTGTAGAACTCGATCGAGGCGGCCAGGTCGCCGCTGGGCAACGCGATGTGCGTCCACCGGGGCTGGCTGATCTCGGAGCCGGCGGCCCTCGTGGGGGCCGCCGGCGAGGTCGGCGTCGTGTCGGTCGTCACCGGCGTCACTTCCCTGGAATGGCCGGCGCCTGCTGGCGTCGGGCCGAGGCGCGAACGTGGTCACCGCCTCTTTACCCCTTCGGGCGGGCGCGCACGGGCCGGCCAGGAAGCCGTCCTGCTGGCCGGCCCGGTCCACCCTTGGCGCGCTGGTCGCTATGCGTGTTTGAGTGATTACCAAGTGACACAATGGCGGGAGTCCTGGGACCTGGGAAGACGGGCGGGAGCGGCCAGGCCGTGGCGACATCGGAAGGGGACCGGCTGTGAACGAGCGGCACGCAGACCCGCAGTGGCCGCGGCGCTTCCGCGCGGCGCTCGCGACCCGGCGGTGGTACGCCGTGTTGGCGTTGTCGCTGGCCGTCGGCGTGCTCGCGGCCCTCGTCCTGGTGGTCGGCCGGGACGGTCGCCGCCAGGGGCCGTTGGACGGTATGCCTGGTGGCACCCCGTCGGGGGGTGCTACCCCCGCGATGACCGTGCCGCCCGGCGTCACCCTGATCGCCCAGCTGTCCCGGGATGTGGACCGGTTCTCGTCGCCGGATGACGGCAGCCGCGACGGCGTGGTGCCTGGTCAGTGGCGCGGCGCACCGGCGGCCCTGCCGGTGATCGACAGCCGGCCAGGCTGGTTGCGGGTGCGCCTCGCGCAACGGCCGAACTTCTCCACCGCCTGGATCCGCACCACCGACGCACGGCTGGTCACCAGCCCCTACCGGATCGCGATCGACGTCGAGACCAAGCGGCTTCGCCTCTACGACCGCGGAAAGGTGACGCTGGACGCCCCGGCGGGCGTAGGCACCGCGGATGACCCGACTCCGACGGGCGAGTTCTTCGTGGCACTCTTCGCCCCGCCGCCAGGGCCGGGCTATGGGGACTTCGTGGTGGTGACGTCGGCGCATTCGACGTCGATCACCGACTGGGACTCGTCGGGCGACGCGATCGTCGGCATCCACGGCCCGCTGGGCGCGGAGGACGCCATCGGCGACAGCGGGGCCCGGCTCTCGCACGGCTGCGTCCGCCTGCACCTGCCGGACCTCGCGGCGCTGCGGGCCGTCCCCGCCGGCTCACCGATCTCCATCTCCGGCAGCCCCGTCTTCTGACCGCCGGCAGCTCCGGCCGACCACCAGCCTCCTCAGGGGCCGCGATCTCTCCGGGGATCGCGGCCTTTCGACGACCGTGACCTCTCGACGACCGTGACCTCTTGGCGACCGTGACCTCTTGGCGACCGTGACCTCTTGGCAATATCGGTGGCATCGGCGATCTCGGCGTCCTCGTCGTCTCGGTACGTCCTCGGTGTGGCGGGTGGCGCTCGGAGGCCGCTGTGGCCGGTGGCGTGGCTGGGCCTCCTGGTAAGGCCGGTCGTTCTCGACACGCCGATCCGCTATATGTAGCCAGCTGATTACTAGGTGTAATTTTTGGCTGCGGGGAGTGATGTCAGCCGTGTCCCGTCGAACGCCCCGGCGGCTCCCCGTCGAGGCGCCGGGCCTGGAGTTCGAGGAGCTTTAGTGCGTATCGCCGGCATGTTCGGGCCGCGGGCCCGGTCGCGTTTCCTGGCTACACGGTGTGATGGCCAAGCGGCGCGTGAGAATGATCTTTCTTCGCAGTCGCAGTCGCAGTCGCAGTCGCAGTCGCAGTCGCGGTCGCGGTCGCGGTCGCGGTCGCAGTTGCGGCCGTCGCTGTCCGCAAGATCACTGGTGGCGCCCGCCGTCGTCGCGCTCGCCGGGTTCGCCACCACGGCCGGCGCGGTCGTGGCGCTCGGCCCGGATATCGCGAGTGCCGCGGACACCGCCTACCCGCTTGCCCTGGCCACCTCGTCCCAGCCCGCGTCCTTCACCGGCCCCGGCCAGACGCTGACGATCTCCTATCTGATCACGAACAACGGCAGCCGAACGCTGTACGGCGTCGCCGTGCAGGACGCGCTCGGCGGCCTCTCGCCGGTCGTCTGCCCCGACGGCCCGCTCACCGCCGGCACGTCGAAGACCTGCACCGCCACCTATGTGACGACCCAGGCCGACTTCGACCGGGCCTACCTGACCGACGTCGCGACCGCCAGCGGAATCCTCGAGTCGGTCGGCACCCTCATCACCTCGCCGCCGGCGAACCTCACCATCCCCGACGACAAGCCGAGCACACCGCTGGCCGCGACCGAGCCCGCCGCCGAGCCGGACCCGGCTCCCGCCGCACCTTCCCCGAAAGGCCCCGAGCCGACGGTTCCCGCCGACTCGGTGGCCACGGGCCAGGCGGCCGAGGCGGGACCCGTCGCGTCGGCGGCGGACGCACCGGCCGGCCTGCCCGCGGACGCACCGGCGGCCATCCCGGCGGCCGGCCCTGCTGGTGCCGGTGGCGGCCCGGTCGGTGCCGGTGGCGGCCCGGTCGGAGCCGGTGCCGCGCCCGCCGGGGTAAGCCCGGTCGGTGCGAACCCCGTGCAGGTCACCGGCTGAGCCGCGGGGGAGCGGTCGCCGTCGCCGTCCCCTTCGGGCGGCACATCGCCATCGCCTGAACCGCTCGAACTGAACCGCTCGAAGGCCGTGGTTGCCGGAGCAGGTCGAGGCAGCGGCGCTTCTGGAGGCCGGCGAGGCCCGGCGCGTGCCCGTGACGCGCCGGGCGAGCTGGGCACCGGCGATCTGCCGCCGCCCAGCTCGCGCGCGAGCCACTTCGTCAGGCCGACCAGGGCCGCTTGCTCACGGCTCGCCAGCCGTGAGCAAGGAAGCCGTGAGCAGGAGGTGCGGTCAGACGCTTTCCCAGGTGGGCAGCTCGTCGAATGCTGCCCGGTCCGGGAGGAGGCTGGCCGTTGGCACCGGCTCGGCGTTGTATGCCTCCACGATGCGAGTGACCAGGTAGAAAATAATCTCCTTGCGATCGTCGTCATTCAGGCCAAGGAGGCCGCGTTCGCGGTAGCGGGCGAACTGCTCGTGCGAGCTGATGTATTGAATGGAATCGAAGGGCGATTGACGCAGCCAGGGGATCTCCCTGGGCGGAGTCCACAGTATGGGAATGACCACGTCCGCGATGTCACCGGTCCGGTTGACGTGGTCGCGGACGCGACGAGCGAAGATGGTCCACTCCCGCCCGCAGAAGTCGCTCTTTCGATAGGCAGGGGCGTAGACCGGCATGAAGACCCGGCACGTCGCGAGCGCGTGGTTGATGCGGGTGAACCACTGACCACCGACCGGCATGTCGGCGTCAAGGAACAGAGTCTGGTCGACGGGTGCTCCGGTACGAGTCGCGATCTGGTCTCGCAGATCGCCGAAGAGCCCCGCCAGGGCGCCGCCCGACTTCGCCTGATGCGGGTAGCTGGCGAAGACCGCGAACGGTGCCAGCCCGGCGCCGGGCGACCTCCTTGCCGAGGCTGTGGAGGAGTCCGCCGTGGCCGACTCCGTGGCAGGGTCCGATCCGGCCGGCTCGACGCCCGCGAGGCCAGCGGCGGGGTCCGCACCTGCCGGCGCAGCGTTCGCCGTACCCGTAGCGGAAGCTGGGCCTGCCGGCGCGGCATCCGCGACGCCTGCGGCGGCCGCGGCGGCGCGCAGCACGCCGTTTGCGGGCCGTCGCTTGAGCGCCTCGCGCAGGACCTTCGGCCAGCCGCCGACGACGGCACCGTTGAGGAACAGCCGGTGGACCTGGGACCAGAAGAGGTGGGAGTCGGTGACGCTCCACCCGGGCTGGCGGTACCGTTCGAGCCCAGCGTCGGCGATCACTTCCTGCGCGAGTTCACGGTCGTAAAACAACTCCGCGAGAGTGCGAACGACTTCTTGGTCGGATGGCGCAGTCGTCGGGACATTCCCCGCTGACGAACCGGTCACGGCCCCTCCCCACCTGTGGCGATCGTGCCGACCTGCTGGAGACGCAAGTTGGTCGCCGCGGCGCGGAGCGGCGCCGACAGCGAAGACGGGGAGGGAATCGCGCAGTGGGCTTGTCGCCGCACCGTCCCCCGACGTTCCGTGCCAGCCCGCGTGAAACCGGGCGTGGCGCGACTCTACCGAACAGGGTTGGTGCCCGATGACGCAAGGCGGCTTCAGCGGGTCGCGGAGTGTTGACGCTCCCGACGGGCGCCGCCCGCGGCGGCACAGTCGCGCAGGCAGGCCGGCAGGAGTTCCCGCGTCACGGCGGCGGCGACGCCGCCTGGTCTGGTGGGCGTCGGCGGCCGGATGGGTCGTCCTGGCGGTCTTGGGTAGCGTCCGCTGATCAAGTCTCGCAACCGGGTGCCTGCCCACACGCGTCGGCCGAGCGCTGATGTCCGGAATTGGACTGCTGGTAGAGCGACACGCTCTGTCGGCGGACTGACGGCGCGAAGCATGGTGAGCGGGCCAAAACGTCCGCACAATTGGTCCGTCACCCACGGGGAGGGATCCGGGTCATGGCCCTGCACCACAGCGCCGAAAGTGGCCATATCGACGTTCACATTTCGTCGGCTGCGCCAATTCGACACGGCCGGCCGCGCGTTACCGGCCGCGCCGGCCAGGGCACCACCACCCGGGCAGTTCGCGGACTCATGGTTGGCGCACTGGTAGCCGCTCCACTCGCGGTCGTCACCGCGCTGCCGGCCCGGGCCGACGTCACCGACAATTCCCTGTTCGATCGTCCCCTGGACGTGGAGGTCGACCTCGACGCCGCCGCCCGCCGGCCGCCCCCGATCGATCTCGACGAGCTCGGCCGCGCGGCCGCGGACATTCTCGGCGACCTGATGCCCGCACCGGGAACAGCTGCCGGTGCCGGCGGCGGCGGCCCAGCTGGTGGCGGGACCTCGGGCGGCGGCGGGACGTCGGGCCGTGGCGGAAGCTCGAGCGGTGGCGGTGGTTCCGGAGGTGGCGGCGCGCCGCCTACCCAGGCGGCGCCTACCGCCGCTCCCGTCACCCCACCTCCGGCCGCCGGCCAGACCACGGCCCCCCTCGACGCAGACCTCGCCGGCGCGTCCGCGACCGCCGGCCAGCTGCCGGCGAGCGACCCGTCGGGTGCGGCGGAGGCCGGCGCCGGGACGGCAGCCACGGGCGCGGCGAGGGCCGACGCCAGCTCGGCCGTCGCCCACGTCAGTCTGCTGTCGGCCTCGGACGGCACCGCGATCGTCGCACTCGACGTCCTCGCGGCCCTGCTCGCCGGTGCCGGCCTTCTCGGCGCCCCCGCGACCGGCCTGCTCACGCGCCGCCGCGTGCCACGGTAGCCGGCGGCCCGCCAGGGCTGACTGGCCTCCAGGGTTCGGATCCGGGCACATCACTGGCGATCTTCTCGTGGCGCGTCAGCTCGAGGGTGTCCTCGGCCGAGGACTGGCGTGGGTGTCCTCGCGCGCGAGGAAGCGAAGGATCGCGTCGCGGTCGAGCCCCGGCACGCGGTTCCTGCGGGGCACGTCGCCTGAGGCCACCCCGTCCGGGCTGGTCGCGGACGGCCCCGCCACCCCGTCCGGCCTGGTCGCGGACGGCCCCGCCGGCCCGAGCGTCGCGGACGCCCTGTCAGGCCCGCTCTTCATCTCCGCGGCGGTGGCGTCGGCCGGCGCACAGCCGGGAAGCGGAAGGACGCCGTCGAGGATGAGCTGGCCGGGCCGGCGGTCGCCCTCCCACGTCCCGTCCGGGTGGCGGATGAAGAGCTCGCCGCCCACCACGGCGAAGCGGGGGAGGCCGGCGGCCGTCGACTCCGGGTCGGCCGGCAGCGGCGAGCCGCCGGCGACGGCCCCGACCAGCGTGTCGTGACCGTGCAAGGCCGTCCAGCTCGTCGCGAGCCGGTCGGCCGCGGCGCGGATCCGGGCGAGGCTGATGCCCGCGCGCCGCAGTGCCGAGATCGTGCGAGCCTGCGCCAGCTCGGTGGCACCGGGCCGCAGCAGCCCGGACCGACGCCAGTAGGCGATCTGGCGTTCGGTCGTGAGATGCGGCCGCGGCATCTTCGGCGCCTGGCGCGCGCTGCCCGCGGCGACGTTCTCGCCTGGACCCGGGGCGGCGGTCTCGCCGGAGGCCGGGAACACGGACCCGCCCATCATGGGATGAATCTACGCTGACCAGGCGATGGGCGATGGGCGATGGGCGATGGGCGGTCGCCGGCCGCTCATCCTGGCCAGGTACAGGTACCAGGCGTCAGAGGGATCCGGAGACTATCCGTGCCTTCGCGGCCGGGTCCGAAAGTCCCGCGAGCACGCCCGCGCGGTCCGCCTCGGACCTGTTCTGACTCCACTTCGCCTTCGCCTCGACGGACTCGACGCGGAGGGAGACCCCTACGATGCCCCGCAGCTGGCCCTCGATGAACCGCTCGGGTGCGTCGGTGACCGCCCAGGGATGCTCGCGGCCGGCCTCGTGCCGGTCCGTGAGTTCGCTGACGACCGTGCGTAGCCATTCCGGATCGTCGTACGTGGTGACCGGGCCGCGCAGGTGGACGGCCGAGTAGTTCCAGGTCGGTACGACGCGGCCGTGCTCAGCCTTCGCCGGATACCAGGACGGCGACACATATGCTTCCGGGCCCTGGATGATGAGCAGCCCGGCGGCGCCGTCCGTGATCCGCCGCCAGTGGTCGTTCGCCCGCGAGAGGTGCGCGACGACCAGGTCGGACTCCCACAGAACCGGCAACAGCGTCGCGTCCGGTATCCCATCCGGCCCGACCGTCACCAGCGTCGCCGACCCTCGCTGGGCGACGAACGCCCGAATCGGCTGCTCGTCCTCGACGCGATTGGCCGCGGGCACGTACATATCGCCACCCTACGGCGCGTCGCCAGGCGGGTCTGGCCGTATGCGCCGGTGTGGCTGATCGGGCTGGTCGGGCTGGTCGGGCTGGTCCGGCTGGTCGGGCTGGTCGGGCTGGTCCGGCGAGCTCGCGGCGTAACGTGCGACGCGGTGCCACTGAGCCACAAGCAAACCGGGGACGCGGGCAAACGGGGCAAGCGAACAGCGGGGCAGCGAACAGTGGCGCAGATAGACGGGTCACGAGCCAACGGGCCGTGAGCGAACGGGTCATGAGGAAAGGGAGGACGGCGGATGTCGGTCGGCGTGGGGGACCAGGTGCCGGATGTGGAGGTCCAGCTGATGGGCGAGGAAGGGCCGGTCACGGCACGCACCGGGGAGCTGCTCGGCAGCGGCCGAGTGGTGCTGTTCGCGGTGCCCGGCGCGTTCACGCCGGGATGTTCGAAGATCCACCTTCCCGGCTTCGTGAGCCAGGCTGACGAGCTCGCTGCGAAGGGCGTCGACAAGATCGCATGTGTCGCGGTGAACGATCCCTGGGTGATGCAGGCCTGGGGCGACTCGCAGGGAGTGGGCGACAAGATCGTGATGGTCGCAGACGGAAGCGCGCGCTTCGCCGAGGCCATGGGCCTGACCACCGACATGACGGGCGCGGGCCTCGGTGTCCGCTCGCGTCGTTACGCTGCGGTCATCGAGGACGGCGTCGTCAAGAACCTGGACGTCGAGCAGGAGCGTGGCGTCAACGTCAGCTCCTGCGAAGCGGTCCTGGCGCGCCTTTAGGACCACCGGCCGTAGGACCACCGGCCGGCTCGGGACCACCGACCGGCAGGAACCGATCGGCTGGGACCGACCAGTAGGAACCGGCCGTCACCAGTCGAGATTGCCGGCCGGCGGTCCGGGCCGGCTGCTGCCAGCTGGCAGGCTGGCTGCTGGCAGCAGCCAGCCCGGACCGCCGGCGAGCCAGTGGTCGGCGGCTTGGCGGCTTGGCGGCTGGCAAGCTGGCAGCCTGCCCGCGGCGTGGTCAGGCTGCCCGGATGGCGAACGACGGCGGCCGGGCGAACCGGTCCGACGTTGCGAGGGCGGGTCAGTTCTTGCGGGCCAGTCCGCAGTGGGAGGCCAGGATCTTCCCGCGGGCCTTCTTGCCGGGGCGCCACAGTGGCGTCGAGACGACGCCGGGCGGCAGCAGCTCGAGGCCGTCGAAGAAACGCGCGATCTCTTCTGGGGTGCGGGACCGGTACGGCGCGGACCCGATGCCCTCGTTGCGGCGTACCGCCTCGGTACGCGCGGGGCTTTCGGTGCCGTCGTTGAGCGCCAGGTAGCTGCCACTCGGCAGCGCCTCGACGAGCCGGCGCACGACGGCGTACGCCTCGTCATCGTCCGGGACGTTTGCCATGACACCGAACAGGACCAGCGCCACCGGCTTGGTGAAGTCGAGGATCTCCGCGGCCTCGTGCAGGATCTTCTCGGGGTCCCGCACGTCCGCGTCGACGTAGGAGGTGGCCCCCTCCGGGGTACCGACCAGCAGGGCGCGCGCGTGGGTCAGGACCATCGGGTCGTTGTCGACGTAGACGACCCGGCTTTCGGGCGCCTCGCGCTGCGCCACCTCGTGGGTGTTGTCGGCGGTGGGTAGCCCGGTGCCGACGTCGAGGAACTGGCGGATGCCCTGCTCGGCGGTCAGATACGTCACGACCCGGTGCAGGAGCCGCCGCGAGCTGCGCGCGATGTCGATGATCTCTGGGAAGATTTCGGCCGCCTGGTCGGCGGCGAGACGGTCGGAGGGAAAGTGGTCCTTCCCGCCCAGCCAGCGGTTCCAGATTCGCGCCGAATGCGGCACGGACACGTTGAGTGACGCCGCCAGGTTGGCGGGTGGCAACGCGGAAGGGTTGGACACGCTGCTGTCCGATCCGTATGGGTCTGTCGGGTTATTCCCTCTGCCGATCGTACCTCTCGCTATCTCAACGCCAGACCAGGCTGCCTGGACGGATATGCGACTGTTACCTGGGCTTGACGTAACCGGACGGCGTTCGTAGCGCGGGCGCCGAGAGTGGTCGTCGAGTGCGCTTGAAACTACCTTGGGTGACGACTGAGCAGGTCGAGTGACGCGGCAAATCGTGGCCTATCGTCGCGTTCTCTGGGTCGCGTTCTCTGGAAGGCGACGACGTCGACCGGCGGCCGCCAGGGGCAGGCCGCCGGCCGATGTTCGACAAGATGTTCGACTATTCGATGGTTGGTGTCCGGATTGTCAGTGTGGCAGGGAGTCGTTGCTTCGCCCTGATCATCTCGGCGAAGCACCGGGCTGGGCTGCGACGGCGGGGCCCGGGGCGCCCGCGCGCCGGTGGGTCGGCGGGCCGGTGGGTCGCCGTGTCGCCGCGTGTCCGGCGCTCGGGGCCTGACGGCCTGCGCCCGACGGCCCGGCGTCGAGGCGAGACGTCAGTGGGCGGGCTCGTGGTCGATCTGCCAGTCAGGGTCAACGAGGTCGGAGTAGTCCGGGTGGCGCTCGATCCAGCTGCGGATGAACGGGCAACGCGGCCAGACCTTCAGCTGGCGGTCGCGGGCCGCGTCGAGCACGCCGCGGGCCAGATCGCCGCCGACGCCCTGGCCGGCGAACGCCTCGAGGGTCTCGGTGTGGTTGAAGGCGATGATCGGCGGGTGGAGGGAGTATGTGACGAAGCCCGCGAGTGCGCCGTCGATGTCCAGCTCGAACCGGCGCCGTTCCGGCACGTCGGTCAGCGTGCGCTTTCCCGTCATGCGGTCTCTCCTCGTCTCGCCGGGCCTTGGCCGGGCTGTGTATCGGGTTTCTCATGGTGCGTCGCTATGCCGCTGTGTCGTTGTGCCGCTGTGCCGTTGTGCTGCCGTGTCTCCGTGTCGCTGTCCGGGCGGTGTCGGTAACGCGGGTTGGCGCGACCGGTCCGGTCGGTCGGTGCGACTAGCGCGGTCACCGGCGCGGTCGGTGGAACCGCGGTCAGGGCTCGTCGCGGGCGCGGGTCGCCGAGCCGCGGGGTGTGCGCTGGCGGGCGGTGAGCCCAGCCCAGTCCTGCGCCCAGTCGGACAGTGGCTCGAGTAGGCCCTGCAGACGACGGCCGTGGGTGGTGAGCCGGTAGTCGCCGGCCTCGTCGACCTCGATCAGGCCAGCCTCGCGCAGCTCGCGGGCCCGCTGGCTCACCTGCGCCGACGGCGCGTCCAGGCTTGCCTCCAGCGCGCGGAACGAGCGCGGCGTGGTTCGTAGAGTCCAGAAGATCGTGAGGCTGTGGCGGCGGCCCAGCAGGTCGAGCAGGTCCGCCAGCGGAAGGTCGGCACCGGCTCCGGCACGGCCCTCCGGCGCCGGTCGGGACGCGGACCGACTCATCGTCTCGTCATGTTTCGCTCGCACGTCGTCGTTGAGGCACGGTTGAGGCACGCGCATCCAGCTAGCGGAGACGTGCTGGCCCAATGGCCGGGTATATCCGGTGCGGGGCGGCAGCGGCATCAGCTGGCGTCAGGGAGCCGAGGGTTCGGCCCGGCCGTTCGAGCCGTGGGCGCCGCCTCCGCCGGTTGCGACGAACCGGTCGGTAGGGGTGCTGCGCGGACCGCCCTGCTCGCCACCGACGCCCAGCACGGTCTTGGCGTGCCGATAGGCCCCACCGACCTGAGCGGAGACGATGCCGGCGACGCTCTGCACCTCCGGGCGGTCCCACACGAGCCGCGCCTGCCGGCTGATCTCGTCGTAGCTCTCCCGGCCGGCTCGGGTGCCGAACAGATAGCCGATCCCGAACGCGAGGGCGACCGAAGGGCGGATCCGCATGCTGCCTCCCAAAGGTGAGCCAAGCTAGGCCGAGGCCAGCGCCCGGCACGTGAGCGGCCGTCCCGTTCGGGCCGACAAGCCTCGTCCCCGCGCGCGCCAGAGCAAGCCGTCGAGGTCCCCGCAGCCTCGTAGCCCATCCACGCACCCGCCGACCAGCGTCAGCCCTGCCCACCACGACCACAACGGACGTTACCGGCTTGCGCCGACAGCCGCAGAGCCTCGATCACGATGGCCTCCACCGGCCACCAGCTGCCACTGGCAGACGACGGCAGCCACCTGCCGACGAGGGCACGCGACGGGAGGCAACGTCCGGTCAACACCACCTACCCCGCGGCCCGACCCGCCGAACCTCCGGTAAGCTGACCCTTGCCAGTCGAACACCACATGATCCCCCCGGAGGCCACCGCCCTCGGTACGATCGACCGGTACGATCGGCAGGCACCGACGAAGTGAACGGTCCCGCGTAGCTCAATTGGCAGAGCAGCCGGCTGTTAACCGGCAGGTTATAGGTTCGAGTCCTATCGCGGGAGCAAAACGCCTGGTCACAGCCTTGATCGAGAGGCTTTCGTGATCACAGTCGCACTTTAGTCACAGAAAAGTCCGTCGGTGTGTCACACCTAGTGGACGTTTGATTTCGCCCTTGAGGTCGTGGCGCTCCTCGGCTGATTGGGGTCGATCAGACCTGATCCGGCCAAAACCGTGGTTCGGTTCCCGATACGAAGATCACATTCCGAGATCTCGCGTCGTCGGCCCAACCGGTGCGGCTGCCGATGCCTCGCCGCTCGGCCCCAAGCGCGGGGGAGCAGGTCTACGTCTCGTCGCGGCGGGTCGCGAGCCACGCAGCGACGTCCTGTTCCTTGTAGCGGACGTACCGGCCGATGCGGAAGCCGGTCGGCCCTTCTCCCGTCGACCGCCACTTGTAGACCGTGCCGACCGGAACCCCGAGATAGCGTGCGAGGTCGGCGACCGTCCACAGCCGCTCGTTTCCTGCGTTGGCGTTCACCATCGTCGGCCCTCTCTGCCTAATCGCGCCACCGGCGAGCACTGTCCGATGTGTTGACACCGTCCCGGCATCGGCGGTGGTCGACGTACAGCGACCGCGTCCGACAACCTCGCTCGGCAACGCGCAAGAACGCGTACAACGCACGATGCGTGCTCATGACATCGCCAGGGACACGCAGTCAGGCATCGTCGACGACATCGCCTGGACGTCGCTCATCCCGAGGCCCACCGCCGCCAACATCGCGACGGGCCCCGTTGAAGTCGACCGCCGAGTCCGGAGGTGCTCGTTCGTAGACGTGGGTCCTGCTTGCCGCGGCTCGGCAGCAGCCCTGTTTGTGCACTCTGCGCTGGTTCTGTCACGCTGTCCCTCATGGCGTCCGGGGGTATGCCGCGCCGCTGCTACCTGGCCGTTCCGGGTGCCGGTGCCTGGCGAACGTGTGGCGTGGTGGAGGCGTGCAGTGGCTGATCCACTGGCCGATCTCGAAATCGCCGAACTCGCCGACCGCTTTTTCGAGGAGACCGTCGCGCGGCAGCTACTCGCCGCTGCGGGGATATCGCGCGGCGAGCAGCCGGTGTGGAGTGCGACTCCACGGGTGTTCTGGGGAGAGGTCAGCGCCCAGTTGGCGGGAGGTAAGCTCCCCGGCGGTCGGCTTCGGATACTGGCCGAGGCGTGTCGCCAGTTTCCGGCCAATGCCGTCTTCCGGCAGGCCGGTTCTCCAGCCACGCCGGTATCTGATGCGAGCCGAGCCACGGTGCCCGCAGCTGGGCCGTCGACCAATGACTCCCGACGGCCGTGGATGGTGCCGCCGCTCGATCGCATGATCGTACGACCAGAGCTGGGTGATCGTCTCCTCGAGCAGATCACGAGTTCCGGCGGCGGCGTAGCTCTGTCGACCGCGGTACGGGGGGCTGGGGGGTTCGGTAAGACCCAGCTGGCGACCTGGCTCGGGCACCAGCGCGAGGTGCGCAACCGCTTCACCGGTGGCCTACTGTGGGTCACTCTCGGTGAACATGTGCGCGAGCGTGATCTCGCTGCCCGGGTCAACAACCTGACCTGGATGCTGTCTCGGGAGCACCCCGGATGCTCGGACCCCATTGACGCGGGATACGCGCTGGCCAGCGAGCTTGACCGTCACGAACCGACGCTTCTGGTCGTCGATGACGTGTGGTCGGACAGCCAGCTACTCCCGTTCCGGTCTGGCGGTGACCGGTGCACGCGGCTCATCACGACGCGGATCAACGACCTGCTTCCCGCTGGCTACCTCCGGATCGATGTTGACGCGATGACGCTCGATCAGGCGACCAGCCTGGTGGGAGACGGACTACCGGGGCTGGATGCGGCGGACGCAGCCGGCCTCGCGGAGGCCACGAGTTGCTGGCCACTCCTTTTGAATAACATCAACGGCGTCCTTCGCAAGAAGATCGACCAGGGTCTAACACCGAAAGACGCGGCCCGCTGGGTGTCGCATCGTTTGGACGCGGCCGGTCCAACGGCATTTGATCCGACTCGAGCCGCGGAAAGGTCCCGCGGCGTGGCCGCGACCATGGGCGCGAGTCTTGAGGTCCTCGATCATGCTGACCGGCGCCGGTACCGTGACCTCGCCATCTTTCCCGAGGACGTCGACATTCCGGTCGCGATACTGGACCTGATGTGGCCTGGTCGTGACGCCGAGACGCTGTGCGACGAGTTGCTGGATGTCGGTCTCGTGTCCCGTCTCCGCGTCGATGGCCTAGGCGCCCGTATTCAGGTCCATGACGTCATCCGTGCCTATCTCCGCGCGGGCCAGGACCAGCCCAGCCTCGCCGCCACCCACAGCCGCCTCGTCGACGCCGCCGCCGGTCTCCTCCCGGACAGCGGCTCGGCGTCAGGTGAATGGTGGACGCTGCCTGATGAAGCGGCCTACCTCTGGCGGCACCTGCCCTACCATCTGGCCGGGGCGGGCCGCGGCGCCGAACTGGCTGCCACCGTGTGCGACCCCCGTTGGATCGAGGGCAAATCCCGCCGATTCGGCTCCTCCGTCGAGGCCGAGTCCGATCTCACCCTGGCCGATACGAAAACAGCCCGGACGCTGCACCGGGTGCTGTCCCAGTCCTCACACATGTTCGGACCGATCGAGCCGGCCAGCGCGTTGGGCGTGACACTCGCCAGCCGAATCAACATCCCTGAGCTACGCGACGAACTCGCTGCCTATCAGGCGGTCTTGCCCACGCCGAGGCTCGACCCGGTAGATCCCTTCCGGGACTACCCGGACCCAGCCCTGCACCGGACGCTGGCTGGTCATGCCTCCAAGGTCCTTGCGGTGACCTTCTCCCCTGACGGGACAACCCTCGCATCGGCTAGCCGGGATGGTGCGATCCGGCTGTGGGACGTGGCCAGCGGAGCCGAACGTACCCGTCTACCAGGAAAGATCATGTCGGTATGGGGGTTACTCTTCCTCCCCGACGGGACGAGCCTGCTCGCCGTCGGAAGTCGCGGCGGCCAGGTGTGGAACACCACCACATCCACACTTCGCGGTGAACTATGCGGCCACAGCGGAGCGATCACCAGCTGCGCGATCGCGCCAGACCAGAACCTGATAGTCACGACCGGTGGAGACCGGACCGCCCGCCTCTGGCATCTACCCGATCTCAGCCCTGGTCCCGTCCTCCCGACCGACAGACCCATCGTCACTGCCGGCTTCTTCCAAGAATCCGAGAACGTCGTCACGGTCGACACCGCGACGATCAAGCGCTGGGACATCGCGACCGGTGCCAGTACCGCCATTTTCCAACGTCGGGACGAGGCACACGAAAATCAGGGCGGCGCGATTTCTCTGACGGGAACTGTCGCTACGACTCATGGCTCTTTGATCCGTCTCCACCCTAAGCTGATCGACTCAAGCCGCGTCGGTGAGAGCGTGGCGATTCCACTCCTCGGGCATGTCGACCGCGTCCGATTCTGCGCCTTCTCGCCAGACGAGACGCGACTCGCCACCGCTGGCGCAGACCAAACGGTTCGCCTTTGGGATACTGCCACCGGACAGCTCACCGCCATCATCAGCGGCCACGCCGGAGCCGTCTACAGTTGCGCGTTCTCCCGCTCCGGGACCATGATCGCCACCGCGTCCGCGGATTCGATGGTCCGTCTCTGGCACCTGGACCGCGTCAACCAGCACGGTCGTCGAGACACACAACGGTGGTACCGCTCTTGCACCTTCTCGACGGATGGGCGCACGCTCGCTGCGACCAGCGACGACGGAACCGTGCACCTCCTCGACACCGGTACCAGCCGCGAGATCAGTCGGCTCGAAAGCGATAGCCCACACTTCCTCTTCCACTGCGCATACTCTCCCGACGGCACTCACGTTGTGGCGGCCGCCGGCGACGGTATCGCCCACCTGTGGAGAACTGTGGACGGAAAACGCGTCACGCTCCCGATTCATCATTCGGACCGTACCTCGACAGTTGCATTCTCTGTCGACGGACGCCTGGTTGTTAGCGGCAGCCTCGACGGAACGATCCAGGTCTGCGATCTGTCAACAGGAAGAATTATCTTCAACGCACAGGAGGAAGCGGAAGTTCGCGCCTGTGGCTTCATGCCTGATGGCCGAATTCTAGTGGTCGCGACGGGCGTGGGAAGACTGCGCCTATTCGAGACCAGTGGATTCACGGTATCGCAGGAGATCCTCGAACACCGGCGCGGAGTCAACGCGCTCGCCTTCCACCCGACGAGCCCCCTTCTTGCCACGGCCAGCAGCGATCACACATTGCGGATCTTCTCGACCGCTACCGGTGCCCAGGTCACCGAACTCAGCGGCCACCACGGCGCGGTGCGATCCTGCGCTTTCTCTCCCACCGGAGATCTCCTCCTCTCTGCGTCAGCCGACCACACCCTCAGGGTCTGGAACGTCGCCACGTCCCAATGCGTGGCGGCCATCCGCGTCGCCCAGCCACTCCATGGCTGCGCCTGGCACCCCCACAGCAACCGAGTCGCCGCCGTAGGCGTCGGCGGCATTTACCAGCTCCAATATCAGACCTAGCCAGAGCCTGAAATTCGCTGCGCTCACCGCTCGCAGGAACAGCGGCAGCGTCTCACCTGTCCCGCCCGGAGTCTGCAGCGCCGATGCCGGACGGTCACCTTTTGGCTCCGTCGCACACTCAACCGTTAAGAAATAGCCGAAAAACTGACAATTCAGCATTTCCCCGTCGGTTACAGCGGCAGTTGGGCGTTGGGCGTTGTGTTGAGGGTGCAAGCCCGGTCGTAGGCGTCGGCGGCCCGTGGCTCGGTGGGGCGATCGGCGAGCGCCTGTCTGATTGGCTCCGAGGCGCCGGGCGTAGCTGGCTTGCCGAATGGCAGGCCGAGGTGGTGGTGCCGGTAGCGCTCGACCTGGCCGGCCGCCGACTCCCAACTCGCGGCTTGTGAATCGGCGGTGGGGCTGGGACCCAGTAGCGCGGTTAGGTAGCTGGCGGGTTCGTTCACGGCGCGCAGGACGGCGTCAGCCGTTTGCCGGTCGAGAGCGGCCTCGACGCGGGCCAGCCGCGCTGTCCGGCCCGCGGCGGCTGGTGGCAGTCCGTCGGCTGTGGCCGATACCTGCGCGCGCGTGGGCGCCGGCATTCGCGTGGCGCTTTCTGACCGCGACTGGGGATTGCTGAGAGAGTGTCGTTCGGCGGCCAAGGTGGCTGTTGGTCGGGTGGCCAGGTAGGCGATCTCGGCGCGGTCCAGATGCCGGACGAGGTCGTTCCATTCCTGCTGGGCGGTTGCCGGGTCTGGCAGCTCGTAGAGGGCCAGGTCGACGTCGGCGTGCTCGCAGAGGCCGGCGACGCGCTGGGCGAGTACGGCCGCGCCAGCGTGAATGTCGTCATGGGCGTCACGGGTGAGGGCCGCAGCCAGGCGCCCGGGCTCCTGGCCCGCGTCGAGGAGCGCGTGTACGCCGGCGACGGCGCGACTCCGCGGGACCGACTGGCTAGCGCTGGCGAACTGGGCTCGCTCGACGTCGGGTAGTTTCGCGACCCAGTCGTCGACGATGCGATGCGCCAAGTCCCGGTGGTGGAGCCACGGGTCGCGGCGGCGGTCGTTCTGGTCCGCGCCGGGCGGCGGCCCGGCCTCGTGCTCGGGGGCGTTGGGTCGGTAGCGGGCGCGGTACACGGCGAGCGCGCCGACGGCGGCCTCCCAACCGGCGCGGTCTGGCCCGGCATCGGGTTGGGGCCCAATCCGCGCGATCAGCGCCGCGGACGGCGCGGCCAGCGCGGCGGCGCGTAGCGCGGCTTCGGCAGCCAGCTCGGCGCGCCGTAGCAGCACCTGGCGTGGAGCCACGGCGCGTCCTGTTCTGGGCGGCGCGGCTTCTGGCGCGGCCGGCGCGTCAAGGCCGGGTCTCGTCGGCGCGGCGCGCTCCTGCAAGGTCGGCGCGGTTCGCACACGGGCTGGCGCGCTGATATCGGACGTCGTCGTGTCTGGCGTCCGGTCTGGCATCGGCCGGCCGAGTCGCAGTGCGGTGAACTCGGCGAGGGTGTGTTCGCGGCGTAGGCGGTCGGCGTCGGTGGCCCAGGGGTTGTGGTCGGTCGCGAGGCGTTCGGCGCGGGATCGGCTGAGCCGGTCGGCGAGCTGGTCGAGCGGGTTGTCGTTGCCAGGGTCAGCGGGGAGCCAGGTCTCGTCGTCGTCGCGTTCGTCGCGTTCGTCGCGGCGGACGATGTAGGCGGCGACGTCAGTGCGGGCGCGCCAGAGCATGACGTAGAGGCCCGCGCGAGTGGCGTCGTCGGTGACGATGGCCCGGGCGGTGTCCATGGTGGTGCCCTGGGCCTTGGCCGCGGTGATCGCATACGCGTGGGCCAGGCCGCCGTCGCGGCCATCCTCGAATCGGTGGGTGAGGTACTCCCACGGAATGCGGACGGTGCCCTTGCTCGGGAAGTACGCGGTCAACGCCTGATCGGCTGTCCTGTCGGGGTTCAGATGGACGGCGGTGACGACGCCGACAGTGCCTGTGCGGATGTAGGACGACCACGGCTTGCCGGCTGGGATCAGGGTGTGGCCGGCCTGGGTGAGCGTGATGACTTCGTCGCCGACCTGGAACTGGCGGCCGGCGGCATGCAGCGCCGGGCCGGTCAGCGTTCCGTCGGCGGTGAGCAGAGCGCGGGCGGCGCGGTTGAGCATCTCGACCTCGCGGTGCCGCTCGACCATCAGGTGGATCTTCAAGGGCTGTGGGCGCGTCTCGACACCTGGTGCTCGTTCGGTCGCGCCGCTCGCAGCCGCGCTGTTCGCGGCGCTGCTGGTATCAGCGTTGGCGCGTGCCGATGGGGCGACCGCGCCATCCGCGCCGGCGTTCGCGCCTCGGACGCGCCGTTGGCGTTCGGCGTACCAGTCGGCGACGGCGCGTTCGAGCAGGTTGTCGGCGCTGTCGGCCAGATGGAGGCGGCTGTCGGCGGCGAGTCGTTCGAGCGCGGCGCGTACGGCCGGCGCGGTGTCGGCGCGCAGCGCGCCGAGCGCGGCGCGAACCGGCGCGAGTTCAGGCCCAGCCTGACGATGCACGGTCGTCAACGTCGGGACATCGGCGGTGCGGGTAACGAGGTGGGCGAACCAGCCACCGGCGTCGACGGAGCCGAGCTGGGCAGGGTCGCCCAGAACGATGAGCACGGTGCCGGTGCCGGTGCGGGTCGCGTAGCGCAGGAGTCGTTCGGCGTCGCGGGTGGCGAGCTGGGTGGCCTCGTCGACGATCAGGACCGAGCCCGGTGGCCAGACGGTCGCCGGATCGTCGGTGTAGTCGAGGAGGGTGAGCCAACTGGCGACGACGCGGGCCGGGATGCCGATCCGGTGGGCAAGCTCCTCGGCCTGCCTGCCGCCGTGGGCCGTGGCGAATATCGAATGGCCGGCGGCGCGTAGGACGCCGGTCAGGGCGCGCATGGCCTCGGTCTTGCCTGTCCCTGCCGGTCCGATCGCCGGGCGGACCAGGTCGCCGCTGGTCAGCAGCCGGCGCACCAGCTCGACCTGCTCAGCCGACAGCACCACGGACCCAGCACTGGCGCTGGCGCTATCCGAGCGAGCGCCGGTCGGCGTGCTGGCGGCCGCGAGCCAGGACTCGACGCGGTCGGGTTCGACGAGCAGACGAGGGCTGGCGCCGGCGACCACTTGGCCTTGGCGGATGAGCGCGGACACCGTGTCCTCGGCGCGCAGCATGTCCTCGACGGTGTAGAGCAGTTCGGGCTGGTGACGGCGCCGTTGACCGGGAGCTGTGCCGTGCAGCAGGACCACCCGGGGGTCAGCCAGAAACCGGTCCGTCAGCCGCTCGATCGTCTCGGCATCAGCCCGGTCCCCGGCCCACGCCGCGACCGCCCGCACCACATCCCGGTGGATGAACGTCGTCGCGTTCTCCGTCAGCCCCACCGCGCCGGCGAGACGGTCGAGAGACGGTCGAACAGGGCGGCGATGTCCTGCTCCGTGAGCGGTGGCGCCGGCCGGTCGGGCGGGCGAGCGGCGAGCTGGCGGACTTGGTCGACGGTCCAGCCGGTGGCAGTCAGCCGGTCGAGCTGCGCGGCGCGGACCGCGTCGTCGGCGAGCACCTTCTTCGCTTTCCGCGAGCCGCGCTGAGCCGCGGCCTTCGTCGCCCCCGACGGCTCCAACCCCTGCGCGACCAGCTGGGCGAACTCCGCTTCCACCTCGCCGTGCCGTGTGGAGAACGCCGCCAACAGGTCCGGCGGGAAGCTGGACAGCTCTGCCACGCCGTTGCGTGCCGGCTACCAGGCGACCCCGCGCCGGCGGATCAGCTCGTGGCGCAGTACTGCGGCACCGACGAACCCTGCGGTCTTGATGTGCGCGAGCAGGACCTCACCGTCGGCCGCGCGCCACTCCCAGCGCGGAACCGCATGCCCGCCCTGGTCAGTGGCCGAATCGTCCGCTGGCTGGTCGACGGCGACAGCGACGACGTTGGCGATGATGTTGTGGATGTGGAGGTGGGCGTCGGTGTTCCGGGACACGTCGTGCAGGTATGACGCGACCGCGAGACCGAGCGAGGGCTGGTTGCGGCCGGCGACCAGGCCGAACGCGGCATGCCGTTCCAGATAGCTGATCGTCGCGTCTACGGCTGCGTCCAAACGCGGCGCCGATGTCCGCGCGCAGCGCCTCGTCTCCGAACGCCCACAGCAGGCTCACTGACTTCGGGGCCGCGCAGACGAGGTCGTAGCCGAGCACCGTCGCCGGCGGCACCCGCCGTGCGTTCCACCGGTCGAACTCTTCCCGGCGCACCCGCCACCGGCCATCCGCCCCCCGCTTGCCGGCCAACTGCTCGCCCGGTTCGCGGCCAGGCGCGGCTGCTGCGACGGCCTGTGCCGGCGGACCGAGCGGACCCAGATCCGTGGCCTCGAACGCATGCCGTCCGTCGTCGGTTGCCGCTGGCGTCTTGCCGGCATTTGCGGAAGCCGCGGTGGGAACCGTCGCGCCAGCAGCTGCGCTGGCCTCGGCGGTACGGCTCACCAATCGTCGCAGGTAGGTCGCGCCGACCCCCGCGATCGCTGCGGCCTGTGTCAAGGTCAGCCACTCTGGGGCCACGCCAGCCTCGGAGCCGCTTTGGCCGGTGGCCAGTTCGCCGCTGACGGTCGCGCGGGAGGTGCGGCCCGCTGACCCGGCTCCGCTCAGCAGCGGCCGGCCGGTGAGGGTGTGCTGGCCGCGCAGTAGCCGCGCCAACGCCTCGCTCGGCACCTCTCGGCTGTGCAGACCGACGAGGGTGGCGAGCCGACCTCGGGGCCGTCCACGCGCCTGGCCCCGGCCGTAGTAGCCGACCAACGGGTCCTCTGGCTGGCCGCCCTGCACGTAGGCGACGACCGCCGTCGCGGCCTGTGCGACGTGCTCTGGCACGCACCCGGAGGATCTTCGCTGTCGCGATCACGAAAGATCACCGATTTCCGCCGGGTGACGGCCAAGTGGTGAGGTCGGCTGATCGACAAGGCATGGCATGGGCGGCACTCCAGACACCGAGTGAGGCGGGCCCTGATCGGCAGGACACACCAGGACGGCGTCGTAGCCTGCCGGCCGAGGTCATCCTCGCGGCCCTCCTGACAGCCATCCCGGATGACATCCCGACAGACCGGTCATCCCGCCGATCACCCGCCGAGCCATCCCGCCTGCCATCCGCCGAGCCATCCGCCGAGCCATCGCGCCCGGACGCCGACCCCCTCTCCACCGCGCGCGGTGTCCGGTGGGTGCCCGTGATCGCACTGGGCGGCGCGGCCGGCGATGACGCGCGCGGTGTCCAGCGCGATGACTCTGGGGGTGACCCACCGAGCGACGGTTCTGCGTCATGACCCGGCAGATGCGAACACCAGAGGAACCGACCGGTGCTGCAGCGACGGCGGCCTTGTCCGTTCCGACGCGCGGGACCCCGCCCGGGGAGCCACTGGCCGATAGGTCGGATGGGCTTGCCGTACGCATTGAAGTACCAGCGGGGTGGTGGCGGCTGACCGCAACGACCGATGGCGCGGGCCGCGCCATGGGCTACACCGCCGAGTTGGCCCTCGTCGCCTCCGGCCGCGATGCGCAGTTCGTCTGGTCGACCCAGTCATCGAAGCTGTGGCAGCTGGAAGCAGCACTGGGCTGGGCGATCCCTGTCCCCGTGCAGCAGCTACTGATCCGTGCGCAGCGAAGGATCCGGACCCAATCGGAAGCCAGACGGCTGGCGGCGGGTGAGCCGGGACGATACTCCGGGCCGACGACGTGACGATCACGTCGTCGCCCTACCGCCCCTGGCGGGCAAGCACCGTGCACATGGGGGACGCCCCGGCGACGACCTACGGCCGACTCCTGGCCGACGAGTGGGGCGTGAGCACTTGGCGGCACGGAGACGTGCGGGTCGATCTGGTCGACGTCCTCGCGACCGACGACCAGGCCGACGGGCTGACGGCCTGGCGGATCCACGACGGCGAGCTGGTCGTTTTCGCCGGCACCAACACGCCGGGCCTGATTGAGACCACGACAGACACGACAGAGGCGATGCGCGACGTGCTCGGCATCCCGGCCGGGCTGCGCCGCGCGTCCATCCGGCTCACCAACCGCCAGAGGCACTTCGTCGACAGGTACGCCGACCTGCTCGAGCAGCTCGCAGCCTTCCCCGCCCGGCCCTACCCGCCAGGCACCCGCATTCGTGTGGTCCTTCCCGACGGGCGAGAAGCGGACGGCACGGTGCTGGCCGCCGCGCCCCGCTCGGGCGGCGGGACGACCTACCGCTGGAGGCCGGACGTCGCCGACCTGCCCGGTCATCCCTGGCAGCACCAGCCCATCTGGGCCATGGAAACCACCGAACTCCACGCAACCGACATCCTCGGCAGCAGGACCTCGGCTCACGACGAGTCCGACCTGGTGCTTGCGACCGGCGCGGTCGTGCGGACCATCGACGATCCCAGATTCGCGGTCGGCACGGTGCGCCGCGCCATGCGCAGCCGCCATCACCCACCGACCTACGAGGTCCAGCCGCACGACGCGCCTATACGCCCCGTCGTCCTTCCGATCGACGCCGTCAGTCCGCTTCGGCCCACCGTGTGGCCCACCCTCGATGCGCTTCTTGCCGCCCGCCGCCAGGCTGGTCTGGATCTGCTCCCCAGAGAACTACTCGTCACCACCGCGGAAAGCGCAGTCGTCGTAGACAGCCCGGACGGCTCCCGCGTCTATCCGACCCGTCGGGCATCGCCCGGCCCACCGGACCCCACCGTGGGTATTCAGCCCATCGCAGTCCCCGCCGAGTCCCCACGGCTGCTTACCCTCCGGTCAAGAACGGCGTCCGCCACAACCGTTCAGTCGGTTGGAACTATTCGGCTGGTCCGTGACCCGACTCACGGCGACCTGGCCGTCTCCGAGGCCGAGTTCCACCTGGCTGTCGCTCTCGGTCCCGACCGACTCGCCGCAATGCTCGCCCGTCAGCCCTGGGTGCCCCTGGGCAACCTGCCTCTGGAGACCACGGCCGCGCTCGCCGCGATCCACGTCCCCGAACGAGTCCTGGCCACCAGCCTCCGCCGACGTGCCGAACTGTCGTCAACGTCGTCCAGCGAGACCATGGCGGAGCAGCCTGACCCGGAGACGTGCACTCACGCCGACGGAGCATCACCACCTCCAAGGCCAGAAGCTCCGCCGTCACCAAGCTGGGACAGTGAGCCTTTCCCGGTAACGCTTCGCCACCTTGCGTAACATCAACTCTGTGTTGTGGTGTTGGGGGTCATGCGGTCCTGCGGTACTCGATGTGGAGGATGGCGAGGGCGGCTTTTCGCGACGAGCCCGATCTTCCAGGGGTCGATGGTGATGTTGTGGAGCAGCCGGAAGGTGACCTTGAGCAGGGCGTTCGCGCGTTCGCCGATGGCGCGCAGGGCGTTGTGGATCCGGTTGTGCGCCTTCTGTTCGTCGGTGAGGGTGCCGCCCTTCGGCTTCTTGTAGGCGATCGCGAGCGGCCCGGCCGGGCTGCCCAACCCTTCGTAACCGAGGTCGAACAGCACCTCGTGCAGGTCGGCGGTCCATTCCTCGAGGATCGGCAGCGCGCCGGAGGCCTTCAGCGCGGTCGAGTCGTGCTCGCGGCCGGGGCGCACATCGGAGACCCACAGTGGCCAGCCGTCGTCGGGGGCGGACAGGACCTGGACGTTGCCGCCGTGGTTGGAGATCTTGCCGGACCACCACAGGTCGACACCCTCGGTCGGGCCGGGGACGCTGACCCGGTCGGTCTCGATGACCGTGCCATCGACGATCAGGTGGTGATGGCCGGCGACCCTCGCCCGCATCAGTGCTTCGCGCAGGTCAGGGGCCTGCCAGGCGAGCACCGCGATGCCCTCGTGGAGATAGCGGTAGCCCACCGACCGGGATACTCCATGATCGGCGAACAGGTGCCGGGTCCGGGTTCCGTCACAGAACCAGCGCAGAATCATCACGGCCTGTTCCAGTGTGGACAGGGTTCGGGTGCCGTTCCGGGTGCCACGGCGCTGACGCTCCGCGACCAGCAGGCCGGCGAGGCGGAAGACGGTGTGATCGCCGAAGGGCAGTTCGGCGGTATATGTGAAACTCATCGAAGACGCGGGGACCCTCGGCGAAGTGATCTGTGGAAGGACTACTTCCTACCGAGACCCCGCGTCGTCTCGTCTCCCGGCCCGATCCCGCCGCTCAGACCCTCACACTCCGCGACGATCACCCAGAGCGACGACCCGTTGCAGGGAAAGGCTCAGTCTTTGAACAGGACCCCACTTGGGAGAGCAGACAGACCTCGGAGTCTTGATCGACATATCAAGCATCACCTGGGACTGCACAACGCTGCCGCAGTGCCGCGATGGCGCCCTGCAACGGCCAGCCTGCGGCGCACGCGTTGCCGAGACGTTTGTTCTGAGATCAAGCCGCGCGCCGCGCGACGGCTGCGCGCGGCCCTGGCGGGCCGTGCTCGCCGGCGTGTCGCACGGTTCGATCGTCCCCGTTTCGTTGCGCATGAGCTTGGCTGGAAAAATCGGCGGGTGCCTGCCCGGGCACTCAGTATGATCCTGGCATGGTGACCAGGTTTCGAGGTGACGGCCTAGAACCCTCGGAGAGATTCAACGACGGCGTTCTATTTGCCGACGGCGGAACCCGATTTGATGTACGCCGCCCGAATGCCGATCCACCCATATGGGAGCTGAGTTGCAACCCTCAAGCAATAGGTGCCTGCACGTTATTCGATCTGCTGGAAATCGGGCGCATTGACCTCGCTTTGCGACGCGATTCCCCGCTCGAAGGAGGACCGGCGCGGGAAGACGGCCAATACGCGGCTGTAAGTTTGTATGTCTCCCCTGAGCGGCAGCGGTATCCATGGCTAATCGTCGACGTCCTGTCGGACGGAAGAGCATTGATCGAGGCCGGCTTCGGGCGAATGGACGACGAGGACAGTATTCCAGGAGCTAGCAAGAGAGCCATTGAAAGGCTACTTCGGACCAACGGAGTTGACCTACATAACATGGGCCCGGCCGGTCGATTCGGCGACGGATTCTACTGGCACGTCGCGGGCGAAATTTTAACCTCTGACGTGCCTATCGCGGATTCCTGGGCAGTCATGCAACGTATGAATTTGATATTCAGAAATCCACCGAGCGAGGTCGTCGACCGTACGTACGTTGCAACTACGCTCAGGGCGGGTCACCCTGAGGTCCTCCTAGGCATCACCGAGAACGAATGGCTGGAGGTCAAGTCGGCTGTTCATGATCTAGACAGCGCGCGCGGGAGGTTGGAACTAGCAAAAGATGTTGCCCAATTCGCGAACTCGCCCGACGGTGGCCTGCTGGCATTCGGGTTTCGAACCGATACAGTGAATTCATCTGACGAGATTGTCAAACTTGCGCCGTTGCGAATATCTGCCAATGTAGGGCCCAGAATCCTTGCAATTCTAGACTCTGCAATATATCCGCGAATATCCGGCATTACGGTCGAAACGATTGTGGCGGAATTTGGCAAATTCATGCTGGTTGAAATACCCGGCCAATCGGATCAAGCGAAGCCTTTTGTCGTCGAGGGTGCGATTATTGAAGGAAAGATTTTTGAATCGGTATTTTCGATTCCACAAAGGCGGGGAGAAGGTATCAAACCCACGAGAGGCCGAGAGATTCAGGCTCTTCTTGCTGGAAAATTGTTCTACAAAAACGCGAACGGACGTTAAGCCTGCTGCCGTCCTCGGTGTGCTCGCTCATCATGCGAGCCTCGGTAGAGTCGACCAGGCCCGGAAAATCCGGCCCGCCCGTGGGCTGCTAGCCTTCGGCACCTTGATCATAAAGGTAGTCCCCGAGCCCCATTGCGCGCAGAAGGGGTCCCCATAGTCGATCTATCGCCGAAGCGAGGTCACCTTCCATCTCTTGAACCGTGACCCGAGTCGTCCGCTTGTATTCATTGGCCTGGTACGTGTAAAGGCCGTCGAACGGGAAGAAACGATTTGACGGCGGCATTGGAACGGCATCCGCTAGTTTGGTTACCTGGACACCAACATCAAGAGTGCTGCCTAGCCCGCTCTCGCGACAGACCTCCTGAAACAGTCCGATCAAGTACAGAGTAGTCGACGTTGTGAAGTACCAATCAAATATCCTCCTGGACTGCTGCGGATCGATGATCTTGTTGACAGCCAGATTCAAGGAGCCGGACTCATCAAGCCGCAAGAATCCCTGCCGGCCATGCAGTCTTTCGTCCATGGCTTCAGCGGCCACGCCGTCCGGCTGCCGCACATGATTTATACCTCCAGATAGGCGTTCAAGAGGCGAAAACGGGCCGCCGCCATAAATCCATTTCGTCAGAAACTGGCTCCGAACGTCCTGCGCACGTACGTATTCAGCTGCCGCCTTGTCGGCCTCCTGTAGCCACTTCCGCCAGTCGTGCCGCTGGTAGACGGGCGTCATGAGACCTTCCCGCTTGAAAGGAGCTGGTTCGCAAACGACTGTTAAGACGCCGTTGTGTTGGCCCGGCAGTCTAGCGGCCGCAGTTCCCGCCATGCGCGTGAGGCTCTGGTCGATCCGATCGAAAGCGATCGTTCGAGCTTGGTGAAGGCGTACGACTTCCGCGTCCGAAAGTGTTCTGGCCTGCCGCTCTCCTCGCCCGTAGTAACGCCCGTCGGCCATCACCGGCGCCATCGGATGTGCCGGAACCTCTACGACCAGTATTCCCGTATTAGAACCCTCGCTTTCGCTTAGGAGGTTGAATATGACGTGCACGGGAGGGTCGCATCGATAGCGGGCAACCGACTCGACTCGTTCGGCGAAGTCGGTCAGATCCTGTGGCACGATCTTGGCCGCACGACCAACGTCTTCATCGATCCCAATAACCAAGACTCCACCATCGAGAGCGAGTGCCGCTATATCTTTTGCTAACTCTCGATTCCCGGAGGTTTTGTTCTCATAGGTCCGCTTGAGTTCCGTATAGTGGTTCTCCGCGACCCTGTGGGCCGAGACATCTGCAGAGGCGGCGGCGAAGCTGGCTGGTAGCCAAGTCGGACGATCCACAATGGGGATCATGCCAGAGGCCAGGCGCCCGAACGCGGGTGGCTGGGTACTGACGCATCGTTCCTCGTGGGACGCAGCGCCATCTGGCAGGAGCGTGCCCCCGGCAGGATCCGAGCCGCGCTCAGCCTGACAGCCAAGTTGACAGCCGAGCCGGCGGACACGAGCGGAGCTCAACGGACGTCGGCGGACGCGTCGCCCGAGGTGAGCGGACGTGGTGGACGTTCGCGGACGTCCCCGGAAGATCTAAATCAAACTACGGATCAGATGGTTCCGACCGGGCCAGGCGGGCGCGTAGCGGTCGGATGGGTCCTCCGGGGCGATCGACACGGGCGGGCCCTGGTACCGAGGCGGTGGACGATCCTGAACAGCGCCGGACGTCCATGGACGGCTCACCCATTTCTCATAACCTGTCGATCCGTGGAGCGCCGTTCAATGGTCGGGCGACGAGCGGAAACCAGCGCAGCACCGGGTCGGCGGGGTCCACGTCTACTCCGTGAAGGTAATCGGCGCGCCGCGGGATGCTGGCCGCAACCGATCACACGTCGACGGACGGCGCGAACTACGCCCCCGGGCCGGGGGCGTGACTGCTCGCGGTCCGACCGGCGCGCTGGCTGCCGACGGAATGCGCGCCTTGGTCGATTCAGGCGGCCGGGCTGAGATCTGCGAGGGCCTTGCCCACCCGTCAGATTGACGATCTTGCGGCCCATGTAGGTGTCGAGGGTGGTCGAGACACGGGAGTGGCCGAGTTGGTCGGCGATCTCTCGGGGTGTCAGGCCGGCCTGGTCGAGGACCCCGGGTTCCGCAGTTCGTGGGCACACGGCGGAGATCGCTGACGTGAAGGTGCAGGCCGCAGGGTTGTCGACCATGGAAATTGGGCTCGCGACGTCTGAAGTGTGGTAACACGACTAGACTGCTTGT
>Ga0268265_10000199_pt1 | contig 69539 bp, 61 predicted proteins | sample KBSSwiS52_FD_190355 | JGI IMG/M metagenome (GOLD analysis project Ga0268265, IMG submission 190355) | Switchgrass rhizosphere microbial communities from Kellogg Biological Station, Michigan, USA - KBS Switchgrass S5-2 (SPAdes) (version 2) | ecosystem: Host-associated > Plants > Roots >... | reverse complement strand
CTATGCGGCTAATCTCGATCACGGACGGTCTCCTCGCTTGAGATCCTACAACGACTCACTCTGGCACATTTTGATGCCGTTGGGGGCCGTCCACTCCAACAGCGAACCGCCCCCTCAGCCGCCGCCCAGACCCCCGCTCTCCGGGCCCCGATCTCCGATCCTCGCCGCGACCACGTCCAGCGGCATCGCCCCACCGTCCAGCACCACGCGATGGAAATCCTTCAGCGAAAATCGCCGCCGCTTCGCCGCCCGCATCGTCTCGCGCAGCTCGAGCAGCCGCAGCTGGCCCAGCTTGTACCCCAGCGCCTGGCCGGGCCACGCCATGTAGCGCTCGATCTCGGCAGTCACCGCGCTCTCGGCGGATCCGGTCGTGTCGCGCATATAGGCGATCGCCGTTTCGCGGCTCCATCGCGCGTGGTGCAGCCCAGTATCCACCACCAGCCGCACCGATCGGAACAGTTCGGCCTGCAGCCGGCCGAGATCGCCGAGCGGATCGGTTTCGTACACGCCCAGCTCGGCCATCAGCCGCTCGGCATAGAGCGCCCAGCCTTCCTGATAGGCGTTGAAGCTGGCGATGCGGATCAGCAGCGGCGCCTCGGGCAGCGCGGTCGCGATCGATCCCTGCGCGTGATGGCCCGGCACGCCCTCATGATAGCACAAGGTCGGCAGGCTGAAGCGCGGCACCGCCTTCATGTCGCGCAGATTGATCCAGAAAATGCCCGGCCGCGATCCGTCGAGCGACGGCCCGTCATAATAGCCGCCCGGCGCGCCGTCCTGCGAAGCCACTGGCACCCGCCGCACCGCGAGATGCTGGCGCGGGATCAACTCGGGCGGCAGCAGTTCGGGATAACGCGCCTCCGCCCCGACGATCACGCCGCGGACATAGTCGATCAGCGCGTCGCGGCCGTCATCGTCGTCGTGGAAGCGGTTGTTCGGATCGGCCGCCAGCGCATCCATCCGCGCGCCGACACTGCCCTGCGTCAGGCCCTGCCGGCCCAGCAGCACCTCCATCTCGGCGGTGATCCGCGCCACCTCGTCCAGCCCCAATTGGTGGACCGCCGCCGGCGCCAGCGGCGTGTCGCCCAGCGATCGTACATTGGCGGCATAAAAGGCCTCGCCGTCGGGCTGCGCCCACAGTCCGTCCTCGGCGCGCGCGTCGGGCAGCATCGCCGCCACCTGCGTCCGCAGCGCCGCGATCGCCGGCCGCGCGCTTTTCTTCAGCGCGGTCACCGCGCGCCGCCTGGCGGTGTGCCGCATCCGGATCGACAGACCGGCCTCGGCCATGCGCCGGTCGAGATTGCGGATCAGCACATGCTCGTCGGCCTTGCCGGCCAGGAACGCGTCGAGCACCGGCAAGGTCCGCACCATCAGCGCGCGCGGCGGGCGGCACCCCGCGGCCCCGTCGGCGCGCAGTTTCTCGACCACGCCGGCGAAGCCCGCGCGGAAGCCGTCGAGCTTCTCGATCCACGCGTCCACCGCGCGCGGCGTCGCCACCGATTGCTGCGACGCCATCGCATTGACCGTGTCGATATGCGGCCCGGCCACCTGCGTCACCAGATAGGGCGCATGGCCCGAAAAGCTGAACGGGTTGGTCCGGCCATAGGGGATCGCCGCCGATCGCGTGCCGTTCGCCAGCACCGCGGCCGCCACCGCGAGGCGCGTCTCCATCAGTGGGTCGTTGGCGATGCGGATGCCCGCCAGCATCGCCGCGCCGCTCGCCAGTTCGGCGCGCCACGCCGCCTCGCCCGCGGGCGAATAATCGTCCATCCGCCGCGCCGCCGCGCCGCCGTCCATCGCCGCCGGCACGCCATTATAGGTCGCGGTCTCGGGCACATGTGCCAACAGCGCGTCGGCCAGCGTGTCGAGCGGCCCGACCGTCGGCTGCGGCAATATCCGGATCCGCACCTTCGGCTTGGGCCTGGGCCTGGGTTTCGCCGCGATCGCGGGCGCCGTCATCCCCGCGGCGACGATGCCGGCGCCGATGCTGGCGATCGCCTGGCGGCGCGTGAAATCCGGCATCGCGTCCCTCATTTTCTTGTCATGTGCCTTGGTGACATCGCCAGGCGTTGCGGGCAACAGGGCGCCATGATCGAACTCGACCAGGACGGCGCCGTCGCGCGCATTTCGCTGAACCGCGCGGCATCGCGCAACGCCCTGTCGGTCGCCGACTGGCAGGCGCTGACCACCACCGTCGAAAGCGTCGCGCAATCGTCGGCGCGCGTTCTGGTCCTTCGGTCGGCGGTCGCGGGCATTTTCTGCGCCGGCGCCGACCTCAAGGAACTCGCCACCCTCGCCGGCGATGCCGAGGCCCGCGCGCCGTTCCGCCTCGCGATGCGGACCGCGCTCGATGCGATCTTCGCGCTGCCGTTCCCCACCATCGCGTCGATCGAGGGCGGCTGCTTCGGCGCCGGCGTCGCGCTGGCGATGGCGTGCGACACCCGCCTCGCCGGTCCCGCCGCGCGCTTCGCGATCCCGCCCGCGAAGCTCGGAATCGCCTATCCGGTCAGCGACGTCTATCGCCTGACCACGCTCGTCGGCACGTCGCAGGCGATCCTGCTGCTGACCAGCGGCGTCCAGATCGGCGCCGAAGAGGCGCTGCGCATCGGCCTCGTCGACCGCATCGAGTCGCCCGATGCACTCGCCGCCGCGATCGCCGCCAACGCCCCGTCCTGCGTCCGCCTGCTCAAGCGCATGGCCAATGATTTCTACCCGTTCATGGAGCCGCGCGGCGACCGCACGCTGGGCGACCATCTGTTCGACGACGCGTTCGGCGGCCCCGACTTCGCTGAGGGCCTCGCCGCCTTCCAGGCCAGGCGCGCGCCGGCGTTCCGCGGATGATGCCGCGGGAGATTGCGGGCGATCCGGCGATCCTGTTCGTCGGCGATCATGCCTCGAACCATGTGCCCGCCGACATCGATCTCGGCATCGATCCGGCCTTGCTCGACCAGCACGTCGCGATCGATCTCGGCGTCGCCCCGCTCGCCTCGGCTTTGTGCGCCACGCTCGGCTGCTCGGCGCTGCTGGCGGAGGTGTCGCGGCTGGTGGTCGATCTCAACCGCGAGGAAGACGCGCCGGGCCTGATCCCGATCGCCAGCGACGGCCACACCATCCCCGGCAACGCCGCGCTCGACGATGCCGGCCGCCGCGCCCGCATCGCCCGTTTCTGGCGCCCCTGGCACGACGCGCTCGCCACCCGCATCGCCACCGCGCGCCCCGATCTGCTGGTCTCGCTCCACAGCTTCACCCCACGCCTCGCGACGTCGGACGAACCACGCCCCTGGCAGATCGGCATCCTCTACAACCGCGACGCCCGCGCCGCCCGCATCGCCCTCCCGCTGCTGGAAGCCGCCGGCATCGCCGTGGGCGACAATCTCCCTTATTCGGGCAAGATCCTCAACGCGACGATGAACCGCCATGGCGAGGGCAACGGCATCGCCTATCTCGGCATCGAAGTCCGCCAGGACCTGATCGCCGATGCGGAGGGCGTCGCCCACTGGGCCGCCGTGCTGGCGCCGGTGATCGCGGAAGTCTCCAAACACCCCTCTACCGCTTGCGGGAGAGGGACAGACCCGCGCAGCGGGTCAGGGTGAGGGCCTGAATGGACGCGCACCGCACAGGCCCTCACCCTGGCCGCCTGCGGCGTCTCTCCCTCTCCCGCAAGCGGTAGAGGGGAGCACCAACCCTTGGCAAACCGCCGCCAACCCGCCAAAGGCTCACCCCGCAAAGGAGCCCAGAATGTCCGATCGTTTCGACAAGTCCCGCCTGCCCAGCCGCCACGTCTCGGTCGGCCCGGAGCGTGCGCCGCATCGCAGCTATTATTATGCGATGGGGCTGACCGAGGAAGAGATCGCGCGGCCGTTCGTGGGCATTGCCAGCGCCGGCAACGACAGCGCCCCCTGCAACACCACGCTCAACGCGCAGGCCGACATCTGCCGTGAAGGCGTCGACGCGGCCGGCGGCATGCCGCGCCGCTTCAACACGATCACCGTCACCGATGGCATCGCGATGGGCCATCAGGGCATGAAGGCCTCGCTGGTCAGCCGCGAGGTCATCGCCGATTCGATCGAGCTCAGCATGCGCGGCCATTGCTATGACGCGTTCGTCGGCTTCGCCGGCTGCGACAAGTCGCTGCCCGGCATGATGATGGCGATGCTGCGACTCAACGTGCCCGCGATCTTCGTCTATGGCGGCTCGATCCTGCCCGGCACCTTCCAGGGCCGGGACGTCACCGTCGTCGACGTGTTCGAGGTGGTTGGCCGCTATTCGGCCGGCAATTGCCCGCTCGCGGAGCTTCAGGCGCTCGAGAAGGTCGCGTGCCCCGGCCATGGCGCCTGCGGCGGCCAGTTCACCGCCAACACCATGGCCTGCGTCGGCGAAGCGATCGGCCTGTCGCTGCCCAACAGCAACATGATGCCCGCACCCTATCGCGGCCGCGACGAGATCGCCCGCGCCGCCGGCCGCCAGGTCATGACCCTGCTCGAAAAGAATATCCGCCCGCGCGACATCTGCACGATCGAGGCGTTCGAGAATGCCGCGCGCGTCGTCGCCGCGACCGGCGGCTCCACCAATGGCGGCCTCCATCTGCCCGCAATGGCGCATGAAGCGGGCCTCGACTTCGATCTGTTCGATGTCGCCGATATATTCAAATCAACGCCTTACATCGCAGACCTCAAGCCCGGTGGTAAATATGTCGCCAAGGACATGCACGAGGCCGGTGGCGTCTACATGCTGATGAAGACTTTGCTCGCCAACGATCTGCTCCACGGCAATTGCCTGACCGTGACCGGCAAGACCTTGGGCGAGAATATCGAAGAGGTGACCTGGAACCCCGACCAGAAGGTGATCTTCGACGCGAAGACGCCGATCACGCCCACCGGCGGCGTCGTCGGCCTGCGCGGCAGCCTCGCGCCCGACGGCGCGATCGTCAAGGTCGCCGGCATGCACCGCCTCGTCTTCGAGGGGCCGGCGCAGGTGTTCGACTGCGAGGAGGATTGCTTCGCCGCGGTCGAGGCCCGCGCGATCGTCGAGGGCTCGGTTGTCGTCATCCGCTACGAGGGTCCCAAGGGCGGCCCCGGCATGCGCGAGATGCTGTCGACCACCGCCGCGCTCTATGGCCAGGGCCTCGGCGAGAAGGTGGCCCTGATCACCGACGGCCGCTTCTCGGGCGCGACCCGCGGCTTCTGCATCGGCCATGTCGGCCCCGAGGCAGCCGAGGGCGGCCCGATCGCGCTGATCGAGAATGGCGACCTGATCCGAATCGATGCCGAGCTCGGCACGATCGATCTCCTCGTCGCCGACGACATCCTCGCCGCCCGCCGCGCCGCCTGGGTCCCGCGGACGTCCGATTATGGGTCAGGCGCCCTGTGGCGCTATGCGCAGAATGTCGGCCCGGCCTATAAGGGCGCGGTCACGCACCCGGGGGCAAAGGCCGAAACGCATGTCTACGCGGATATTTGATTCTAGCCCTCTACCGCTTGCGGGAGAGGGACAGACCCGCGCAGCGGGTCAGGGTGAGGGCCTGTAAGATGCCGGCACCGTACAGGCCCTCACCCTCGCCGCCTTCGGCGTCTTTCCCTCTCCCGCGAGCGGGAGAGGGCATTGTCACCGTCCTCACCCTCCTCCTCGCCGCCTGCAGCCCCTCCGAAAATACCGCCGACCCGCTCGCCGTCGCCGAGGCCCAGGCCGAGGCGCAGGCCGACAATGACGGCCGCGTCAACTGCGCCACCAACGGCTCGGACGCGTTCGCGCGGGCCTGCGCGATCGACCGGACCGAGGGCGACAAGGGCCTCGTCCTGACCATCCACCACCCCGACGGCCATTTCCGCCGCCTGCTCGTCACCAAGGACGGCCGCGGCGTGATCGCCGCCGACGGTGCCGAGGAGGCGAAGGTCAGCGTGATCGGATCGGGCGAGATCGAGGTCGCGCTCGCGGGGGATCGCTATCGCCTGCCGGCGACGGTCAAGGGCCGGCCGGGACCGCAGGCCACGCAATGACGATCTGGGATCGCGGCCGCCCGATCCTGACCGCGGCCGAAACCCGCGCCGCCGAGCAGGCACTGTTCGACGGCGGCATGAGCGTCGAGGCGCTGATGGCCCGCGCCGGCACCGCCCTTGCCGAGGCGGCCTGGCGCTTCGCCGGTCCGCTCGACACGTTGATCCTGTGCGGTCCCGGCAATAATGGCGGCGACGGCTATGTCGCGGCGCGCATCCTCGCGGCCCGCGGCGTCAAGGTCCGGATCGCCGCGCTCGGCGAGCCCGGTACCCCCGCCGCACGCTGGGCGCGCAGCGGCTGGGACGGGCCGGTCGAGCCGCTCGACACCGCGCAGCCGGCGTCCCTGCTGATCGACGCGCTGTTCGGCACCGGCCTCACCCGCGGGCTCGCCGCCCCGGTCGCGGCCAGGCTGGCGGCCCTGTCCGCCGCGGCGCTCGCCCGCATCGCGGTCGACCTGCCCAGCGGCATCGCCACCGACGACGGCGCGGTCCTCACCACCGGCTTGCCGCGTTTCGATCTGACGCTCGCGCTCGGCGCGCTCAAGCCCGCGCACCGCCTGCGCCCCGCCGCCGATCATATCGGCCGCATCGTCGTCGCCGACATCGGCTTGTCCGTCGCCAGCGACACGCTACGCGAACTGGTCCGGCCGGAACTCGCGGCGCCCGGCCCCGGCGATCACAAATATAGCCGCGGCATGGTCGCGGTGGTCGCCGGCGCGATGCCCGGCGCGGCGCTGCTCACCGCCACCGCGGCGCAGCGCGGCGGTGCCGGCTATGTGGTGCTGGCCGGCGGGGCAGGGGGCGGCGGCCCGATGGCGCTCGTCCATCGCAGCGTCGAGGCCACGCTCGACGACCGCCGCGTCGGCGCGCTCGTCATCGGCCCCGGCCTCGGCCGCGATAGCGCCGCGCGTGCGCTGCTCGCCGCCGCGCTGGCCAGCGGCCGGCCATTGGTGCTCGATGCCGATGCGCTGATGCTGCTCGGTCCGGCCGGGCTGGCGCGGGTCAGGGCGCTCGACGCGATGGCGATCCTGACCCCGCACGAGGGCGAGTTCGCCACTCTGTTCCCCGGCATCGCCGGCGACCGGCTGACCCGCGCCCGCGCCGCCGCCGCGCGCGCCGGCGCCGTCGTCCTGCTCAAGGGCAGCGACAGCATCGTCGCGCATCCCGACGGCCGGGCGATCCTCTGCCCGCCGGCCTCGCCCTGGCTCGCTAGCGCCGGCACCGGCGACGTCCTCGCCGGTATCATCGCGGCGATGCGCGCGCGCGGGCTCGATGCGTTCGAAGCGGCCTGCGCCGGGCTGTGGCTGCATGGCGAGGCGGCCCGGATCGCCGGACCCGCGCTGATCGCCGACGACCTCGCCGCCGCTCTGCCCATTGCATTGGAGGCGTGCCTGTGAGCGCGGTCGTCCGCGTCGCGGCGCGCGGCGAGGGCGTCACCGAGGACGGCCGCCACATCGCCTTCGCCGCGCCCGGCGACCAGGTCGCGGCCGATGGCGTCATCACCCCCGGTCCGCATCATGCCACGCCGCCCTGCCGCCACTTCCCCGCGTGCGGCGGCTGCCAGCTTCAGCATCTCGACGATGCCGCCTATGCCGCCTTCGTCGCCGATCGCATCCGCACTGGCCTGGCGGCACAGCAGCTCGAGACCGAAATCCTGGCCCCGCATCTGTCGCCGCCCTTCGCCCGCCGCCGCGCCAGCCTGCGCGCCGAGCGCAAGGGCAAAACGGTGCTGCTCGGGTTCAACGAGGGGCGCAGCCACAAGATTATCGACATCGCCGCATGCCATGTATTGCATGCCGAGCTGTTCGCGCTGGTCCAGCCGCTCCGTCGCCTGCTCGCCGGCCAGCTGGCCGACCGCCGCGGCGCCGAGATCCGGCTGACGCTCGCCGACCAGGGCGTCGACGTGCTGATCGAGGGCATCGCCGCCGAAGGGCTCGATGCCGCCGAAGCGCTGACCGCTTTCTCCCAAGCCCACGGTCTCGCCCGCCTCGCGATCGACGACGGTTTCGGCCCGCAGACGCGCTGGGAGCCGCAGCCCGTCACGATCGCGCTCGGCGGCTTGCCCGTAGGCCTGCCACACGCCGCCTTCCTGCAGGCGACCGCCGACGGCGAAGCGGCGCTGGTCGCGGCGGTCCGCGCGGGCGTCGGCACCGCCGCGACCGTCGCCGACCTGTTCGCCGGCCTCGGCACCTTCGCGCTCGCGCTGTCGCACGGCCGCCGCATCTATGCCGCCGAAGCCGCGCGCGACGCCGTGCTCGCGCTCAAGGCCGCAGCCGGCCGCGCCCAGCTCCAGCTGTTCGTCGACCACCGCGACCTCTACCGCCGCCCGCTCGAAGCCGCCGAATGCGCGCGCTTCGAAGCGGTCGTGCTCGATCCGCCGCGCAGCGGCGCCGAAGCGCAGATGCCCGCGCTCGCCGCCTCGGGCGTGCCCAGAATCGCCTATGCCTCCTGCAACCCCGCCAGCTTCGCGCGCGATGCCAAGGTGCTGGTCGCCGGCGGCTACCGCCTCGAACGCGTCCAGCCGGTCGGCCAGTTCCGCTGGTCCACCCACGTCGAACTGGTCGGGGTCTTCACGCGCTGATCAGACGAACACCAGCCGCGCCGCATGCCAGGCCAGCGCGGCCAGGCAGAGCGTGGCGAGGTTGAACACTACGAACCGCACCATGATCCGGTTCACGATCACCTGGATCAGGCTGTGGACGATCCGCAGCCCGACATAGGCCCAGGCGATCTTCGCGCTCAGGTCGCCGCCGCCGCCCGCCAGCGCGATCGCCAGCGCGACCGCGTAGAAGATCGTCGGCTGCTCCATCAGATGGTTGTAATTGTCCGCCTTCCAGCGGACCGCGGGCGGCAATTGCCCGGTCAGCACCGACCCCGGCACGTTCGGGTCGAGCACGGTCCCGGCCTTGCGCATTGCCGGGATGCGCGTCGCGTACATCCAGGCCTGCATCACCAGCGTCCAGACGATCAGGACGACGACCGGTTGAAGGATTGCGGCTTTCATCGTTTCCCCTCCGTCACAATATCGACGGAGGGTGCGCCCGGGCGGGGAGGGTGGCAAGAGCCTCCTCCCCGCGAGGCGGATCGATCAATCGAAGATCGCGCCCCAGGCCCGCTTGGTGCGGGTCTTCCAGGCGCCGCGATGGTACGCGTCCGAGGCCAGCAGCGGCATTACCGATCCGGCTTCCGCGAACACCATCTGCTCCAGCGACGTGTTGACCTTGCCCCAGCTCGCCGCTTCCTTCAGCGTCGACGACGAACAGGCGCCGTCGCGGACGTCGGCGACGGTGATCTGCACGGCATATTTGTGCACCTCGACATCGGTGTGGCCGAGGATCTCGGCGCAGACCACGGTGTCCTGGATGAAGTTCTTCGGCACGCCGCCGCCGACCATCAGCAGGCCGGTGGTGCCCGCCTTGATCTTGATGTCGGTCAGCTCGCGGAAGTCGGCGATCGCGTCGAGCACCATATAGGGCTTGCCCGCCTTGGCGCGCTCGACCTGGTGCTTGACGAGACCGAAGCCGGCCGAGCTGTCGACGAACGCCGGGCAGAAGATCGGCACGTCATGCTCGAACGCGAGCTTGACGAGGCTGTTCTCCTTCTTGCCGTGCTCGGACAGATAGCGGCCCATCTCGCGAATGAACGCGCGACTCGAATAGGGCTTGGCCTCCAGCGACTCGGCGATGTCGAAGATCGTGTGGTCGCAGTCCTGAAGCTGCTCCTCGTCGATATAGGTGTCGTAGATCCGGTCGATGTAGAGCGAGCGCAGGATATTGTCGTCGGGGATTTCGAGCGCCTGATAATGTTTGTGGCCGAGCCCTTCGAAGAAATCCATGTCGACGATCGACGCGCCGGTCGCGACCACGCCGTCGATCATGTTCGAGCGCAGCAGCTCGGCATAGAGATCCATGCAGCCGCCCGCCGAGGTCGATCCGGCGATCACCAGGAAGATCGAGCAGTCGGGATCGTTCAGCATCTGGTTGTAGATGCCGGTCGCGCGCGCCAAGTCGCGGCTGGTGAAGCTCATCTTGCCCATCGCGTCGATGATCGGGCGCGCGTCGAATTTGGTGATGTCGACATGCTCGACGACGGTCGAGAGCAGTTCGGCCTTGCGGGTGTCGTTGATGGCGGCGTCGGTCATTTGGAATATCTCCAGCAGCATTTATCCCCCTCCCGCTTGCGGGAGGGGTTAGGGGAGGGCCTGTGGCCAATAACATGCCCTCCCCCGACCCCTCCCGCGAGCGGGAGGGGAGGAAGAGAGCATTGAATGTACGAGAGCTGTTACAGCGTGACGACGTTCGACGGAACCGCCAGCGGCTCGTCGTTCTCGATGTAGAGCGAGACCATCGGCTCGTCCTCGACTTCGCAGACCGGCACATCGCCGAAGCCGTTGAAGCCGGTCCGCATCGCGCAGCCATAGGCGCCGAGCATGCCGATCTCGATATAGTCGCCGGCCTTCACGTCCGCGGGGAGCATGAAGGGGCCGGCCATATGGTCGAGATCGTCGCAGGTCGGGCCGTAGAAGCTGAACGCCATCGCCTTCGCATGGGAGTCGGGTTCGCGCAGCAGGGTGACCGGGAAGCGCCAGCCGACATGCGCCGCATCGAACAACGCGCCATAGGCGCCGTCGTTGATGTACAGCTCGTCGCCGCGGCGCTTCTCAACGCGTACGACCAGCGAGCTGTACTCGGCGCACAGCGCGCGGCCGGGTTCGCACCACAGCTCGGACGAATAGCTGACGGGCAGGCTCTCGAACGTGCGGTGGATCGTCTCGAAATAGCGCTCGAGCGGCGGGGGCTCCATGCCGGGATAGCTCGACGGGAAGCCGCCGCCGACATCGACGACGTCGACGGTGACGCCGGCATCGACGATCGCCGCGCGCACGCGCTCCATCGCCTGCGCATAGGCGTCGGGCGTCATCGCCTGGCTGCCGACGTGGAAGCAGATGCCGAGCGCATCCGCCGCCTGGCGGGCCGCCATCAGCAGCGCCCGCGTCTCACCCGGCGCCGCGCCGAACTTCGACGCGAGGCTGAGCTTCGAATGCTCGGACGACACCCGCAGCCGCACGCACAGCGTCAGGTCCTCGGCGTCGCGGGTGGCGCGTTGGATCTTCTCGAGCTCCTCGATCGTGTCGAGCGAGAAGGTGCGCACGCCATGGGTGAAATAGGCCTCCGCGATCGCTTCCTCGGCCTTCACCGGGTGCATGAAGCACAGGGTGGCTTGCGGAAGCGTGCGGGCGACCAGCCGCACCTCGGCGATCGAGGCGACGTCGAAATGCGTGATGCCGCTCTCCCACAGGATCGCGAGCAGCTCGGGCGAGGGGTTCGCCTTGACCGCATAGATCGAGCGGCCCGGAAACTTCTCGACGAAGAAGCGGGCGGCACGACGGGCGGCGTGCGGGCGAACGAGCGTGACCGGCTGGACCGGACGAAGGGCGGCAGCTAGCCCCAGCGCGCTATGATGCTTGTGCAATTCAAGGGACCTCCAGGGTATTCGAGTAAGGCTGCCTTGCGGTGGAAGTCCCATGGGGCAGCGGGAAGCGCGATATATTCAGCCGGTCCCCCCATGTAAAGCGGCTGTGCGATCAAATGTTTCAGTTTGGAGACAATGCTGTGTACAAGCCGCAACAGCCGACCCGTGTCGGTGTCATCAAGGCGCTGGAAAAGATCGGGAAAATCGTCGCTCCGACGCCGCTCCTGCCGTTGCCTTTTTGCGACGAAATGCTGCTCTGCAAGGCCGAATCACTGCAGCCGATGGGCGCGTTCAAGCTGCGCGGCGCCTGGCACCGGCTGACCGACCTTTCGGACGCCGAACGCAGCGCCGGCGTCGTCGCGTTCTCGTCGGGGAATCACGCGCAGGGGGTGGCGTGGGCGGCGCGGCGGCTGGGGCTCGCGGCGGTGATCGTCATGCCCGCCGACGCACCGGCGGCGAAGCTCGAATCCACGCGCGCGCTGGGTGCCGAGGTGATTCTCTACGATCGCGCGACCGAAAGCCGCGAATCGATCGCCGCGAGCCTGGCGGCCGAGCGCGGCGCGGTGCTGGTGCCGAGCTTCGATGATCCCTGGGTGATCGAGGGGCAGGGGAGTGCGGGTCTCGAGGCGGTCGCGCAGATGGCAGCGCTGGGCCTGGCGCCGCCCGATCGCGTCGTGATTCCCTGCGGCGGCGGCGGTCTCTCGGCCGGGATCGCGCTGACGCTGCCCGATGCCGAGATCGTCATCGTCGAACCCGAAGGCTGGGACGACATGACCCGCTCGCTCGCCGGTGGCGCGATCGTGCCGGTCGGACCGAACCCGCCGCCGACCGCTTGCGACGCGCTGCAGACCACGCGCGTCTCGCCGCTGACCTTCGACGTGTTGAAGGCACGGCGCGCGCGCGGTGTGGCGGTCGGCGAAGCCGAGATCGCGGCCGCGCAGCGCCACGCGTTCCGGCATCTGCGGCTGGTGATCGAACCCGGCGGCGCGGTCGCGCTGGCGGCGCTGCTGGCGGGCAGAGTGAAGCCGGGCAAGCGCACCCTGGTGCTGCTCTCGGGCGGCAATGTCGACGCGGCGGCGTTTGCGCGGGTGCTGGACGAGGGCGGCGAAACGGCTAAACCCGCGCCATGATGGGACCCGAGACCTTCGACCTCTTCCTTGCCATCGCGATGATTGCGGTCTTCGCGCTCACGATCGGCGCGATCCTGCTGTTCAGGCGCGGCAACGATCGCAAGCGCGCATGGCTGATGCTGGTCGCGGCGCTCGTGCTGCTCGGCAATGTCTTGATCTGGACGCTGCCCGGACCGGGTCTCCCCGGATCAGGAACATCCTGATCCGGGCCATGGCTTCAGCGGATCGGCGAATTCGGGTCGAGCCGCATGTCGAGATATTTGTCCACCGACTTCATCAGGTCCGGCATCTCATGTTCGAAGAAATGGTTGGCGCGCGGGATGACGTCGTGATGGATCGTGATGTGCTTCTGCGTCCGCAGCTTGTCGACCAGCTTCTGCGTCGCCAGCGGCGTCACCACCTCGTCGCCGTCGCCCTGGATGATGATGCCCGATGACGGGCAGGGGGCGAGGAAGGTGAAGTCATACATGTTGGCCGGCGGCGCGATCGAGATGAAGCCGCGAATCTCCGGCCGCCGCATCAGCAGCTGCATGCCGATCCACGCGCCGAAGCTGAAGCCGGCGATCCACGTCGTCTGCGCTTCGGGATGGATCGACTGCACCCAGTCGAGCGCCGACGCCGCGTCGGACAGCTCGCCGACGCCGTTGTCGAACACGCCCTGGCTCTTGCCGACGCCACGGAAATTGAACCGCAGCGTCGCGAAGCCGCGGCGCACGAACGTCTGGTAGAGCGCCATGACGATGCGGTTGTTCATCGTGCCCCCGCCCTGCGGATGGGGGTGGAGGATCATCGCCAGCGGCGCGCGAGGACGGGGGCCGGGGTTGAATCGGCCTTCGAGACGGCCTTCGGGGCCGGGAAAAATCACTTCGGGCATCGCACCTGCTATCAAAAATCGGGCGGGAACCGGGCAACAATCGCTGTGCACGGACGTGGCAGCCTATATAGAAGCGCCTTCCCTTTAAGCAATCTCGTGGACGACCGCTTGGCTGACCGACTCTATCTCGATCATGCGGCGACGACGCCGATGCTGAAGTCCGCGCGCGATGCGGTCGGTGCCGGCATGCTGCGCTGGGCCAATCCCTCGTCGCCGCATGGCGAAGGCCGCAAGGCGCGGGCCGCGCTGGAGGACGCGCGCGCACGGATCAAGACCGCGCTGGGCTGGTCGGGCGAGCTGATCCTCACCAGCGGCGCCAGCGAGTCGATCGCGCTCGCGCTGGGCCGGGCGCAGGCCGACGCCGTGCTGGTCTCGACGGTCGAGCATGACGCCGTCCATCGCGTAGCCCCCGAGGCCTATATCCTGCCGGTGCGCCCCGACGGGCAGGTTGCGCGCGACGCGCTGATCGGCCGGCTCGGCGCGCTGGGCGCCAAGCGTCCGCTGGTCGCGATCCAGTCGGTCAACAACGAGACCGGCGTGATCCAGCCGCTCGCCAAATTGGGGGCGGTGGTCAAAGATGCGGGCGGGCTGCTCTTCGCCGACTGTTCGCAGTCGGCCGGCAAGATCGCGCTGCCCGAGGCCGATCTGATCGCAATCTCGGCGCACAAGCTGGGCGGCCCCCCCGGCGTCGGCGCCCTGCTCGTCAAGGATCTGGGCATACTCGCGCCGACCGGCGGGCAGGAGCGCGGTTATCGCCCGGGCACCGAGAATCTACCCGGCGCGCTCGGCTTCGCCGCCGCGCTCGAAGCGAATCGCAACTGGGTCGGGCGCGCCGGCGAGCTGCGTGCGCACATGGACGCGGCGATCGAGGCGGCCGGTGGCGTCGTCGTCGCCAAGGGCTCCGACCGGCTCGCGACGATCGCCAGCTATCGGATGCCGGGCGTCGCGGCGAGCGCGCAGCTGATCCAGTTCGACATGGCCGGGATCGCGGTATCGGCGGGCAGCGCCTGCTCGTCGGGTACGTTGCGGCCCAGCCATGTGCTGGCGGCGATGGGCTGGACCGAGACCGAGGCGAGCGAGGTCGTCCGCGTCAGTTTCGGACCCGACACCAGCCGCGCCGGCGTCTATCGCTTCATCGACAATTGGCGGCGCATGGCCAGCGATGCGCGGGCGCGGGCGGCATGACAGCGCCGATCTATCTCGATTATCAGGCGACCACGCCGCTCGCGCCCGAGGCGCTGGCGGCGATGCTGCCATGGCTGGAAAGCCAGCACGCCAATCCGCATTCCGCCCATGCCGCCGGCCGTGCAGCGAAAGCCGCGGTCGAGGTCGCGCGCGATGCGGTCGCGGCGCTGCTGCCGGCCGGCGGGGCGCTGAGCTTCACCGGCGGCGCGACCGAATCGCTCAACTGGGCGCTCAAGGGCGCGCCGGCCGGGCGGATCGTGACGATCGCGACCGAACATGCCGCCGTGCTCGATACGGTCGCGGCGCTGGCGACGCAGGGCCGCGATGTAACCGTGCTGCCCGTCGACCATGACGGGCTGGTCGATCTGGAGGCGGCGCGCGCGGCGATCAAACCGGGCGTGGCGATCGTCGCGGCGATGCTGGTCAACAACGAGATCGGCGTGATCCAGCCGGTCGGCGAACTGGCCCGGCTCGCCAAAGCCGCCGGCGCCTGGATGCTGTGCGACGCGGTGCAGGGCTATGGCCGCGTGCCGATCCCCGACGGCTGCGACCTGATCGCGATCAGCGCGCACAAGATCCACGGCCCCAAGGGCATCGGCGCACTGTGGCTGCGGGATAGCATCGCGCCGGCGCCGCTGCTGCATGGCGGCGGGCAGGAAGGCGGAATGCGCTCGGGGACGCTGAGTCCGGCTTTATGCGCGGGCTTCGGCGCTGCCGCGACGCTGATGGCCGAACGCCGCGACGCAGATGCCGACCATGTTGCCGCGCTGTGGGAGCACGCACGCGCCGCTTTCGCGGGCTGGGCGGTCAATGGATCGGAAACGCGGCGCTATCCGGGCAATCTCAACATCCGCCGCGACGGCATCGACGTCGCCCGCCTGATCTCGGACGTGCGCCCGGTCGCTTTCTCCGCCGGGTCGGCCTGTGCGAGCGGTTCGGGCCGGCCCAGCCATGTGCTGAAGGCGATCGGCCTCGACGATGCCGTGGCGCGCTCGAGCATCCGCCTCGGCTTCGGCCGCTACACCACCACCGACGAGCTCGATCGCGCGATCGCGCTGATCCTGCAGGCGACCGAACGGCAGGGTCTCAGGGCGGCATGATCCGCGTCCGCTTTCTCGGCGCCAATGGCGAACTGGCCAGCGAAGTGGCGGGCGCGGCGGGCGACCGCCTGCTCGATCTCGCCCAGGCCGACGGCCAGCCGCTGGAAGGCACGTGCGAGGGCCAGATGGCCTGTTCGACCTGCCACGTGATCGTCGACCGCGACGATTTCGCGAAGCTGAAGCCGGCCAGCGAGATGGAGGAGGACATGCTCGATCTCGCCGCCGGCGCCGGAGGGACCAGCCGGTTGGCGTGCCAGATCTGGCTCGACGAGGCCTGGGAGAGCCTGACGGTGCGGATTCCGGGCAAGGTCAGGAACATGCAGGGGCGTTGACAGGTCGCGCAATCGATGGGAGCTTTTGCCGATGACAACGATCGAAATCGCTCTGACTGAAGGCATGAAGGCACTGCTCGAAGCGCGCCTTGAAATCGGCGATTATGCGAACGTGAACGACTATGTCCGCGATCTGATCGAGAACGATCTTGCCGCAACATGGAAGATCGACAGAGCTACGGCAGTCGCGATCGATGAGGGCGAGGCGAGCGGCTACAGCGACAAGTCGCTGGAAGAGATTTTTGCTGAAGCGAGGGCAAAATACCGCGCAAGCTGAACCCTTGCCCTACGCCCGACTTTCCCCCATATGCGCCGCGGGAGTCGGGCGGACGATGCTCTCGCCAACCCGGTCAGGTCCGGAAGGAAGCAGCCGCAACGAATTCGTGTCGGGTCGTTCCGGCTCCCACCTTCGACGCAGATAGGCCGGTCCAATCGCTCGACTTCGCGCGCCGCGAGCGGGTAGGAGGGGGCGATGTCCGAATCTCCACAGCCCTATCGCGTCCTCGCCCGCAAATATCGCCCGCAGACCTTTGCCGAGCTGATCGGCCAGGATGCGATGGTCACCACGCTCGGCAATGCGATCAAGCGTGACCGGCTGGCGCATGCCTTCCTGCTGACCGGCGTGCGCGGGGTCGGCAAGACCTCGACCGCGCGGCTGATCGCCAAGGCGCTCAACTGTATCGGGCCGGACGGGCAGGGCGGGCCGACGATCGATCCCTGCGGCGTCTGCGAGCCCTGCGTCGCGATCGCCGAGGGGCGCCATATCGACGTGATCGAGATGGACGCCGCCAGCCACACCGGCGTCGATGACGTCCGCGAGATCATCGACGCCTCGCGCTATGCGGCGGTCTCGGCGCGCTACAAGGTCTATATCGTCGACGAGGTCCACATGCTGTCGAAGAACGCGTTCAACGCGTTGCTGAAGACGCTCGAGGAGCCGCCGGCGCACGTCAAATTCCTGTTCGCGACCACCGAGGTCAACAAGGTGCCGGTAACGGTGCTGTCGCGCTGCCAGCGCTTCGACCTCCGCCGGATCTCGGCCGAACTGCTCGCCGGCCATTTCCGCAAGGTCGTCGAAGCGGAGGCGGTCACCGCCGAGGACGAGGCGCTGGCGCTGATCGCGCGTGCGGCCGAAGGGTCGGCGCGCGACGGGCTGTCGATCCTCGACCAGGCGATCGCCCATGCAGGACTCGAGGGCAATGAAGGCGTCAGCGCCGCGCAGGTCCGCGACATGCTCGGCCTGTCCGATCGCGGCGCCGTGCGCCGGCTGTTCGGCCTGCTGCTCGAGGGCGATGCGCGCGCGGCGCTGACCGCGCTGCGCGATCAATATGATCTCGGCATCGATCCGGTCGCGCTGCTGCGCGACCTGCTCGGCACCGCACATGGCGTGACGCTGGCCAAGATCGGCGGCATCGACGATCCTGCGCAGTCGGTCGAGGAGCGCGAGGCGCTCGGCACATGGTCGCAGTCGCTGTCGTTCGCGGCATTGCACCGCCTGTGGCAATTGCTGCTCAAGGGCCATGACGAGGTCGCGCGCGCGGCGCTGCCGCTGGAGGCGGCGGAAATGGCGCTGTTGCGCGTGATCCACGCCTCCGAAATGCCCGATCCCGGCGAACTCGCGAAGCGGCTCGCGCGCGGCGAGGGCTTGGCTGCACCGCAGGGCGCTGTATCGCAGGCCCCCGTATCGCAGGCCCCCGTATCGCAGGCCCCCGTATCGCAAGCCCCTGTATCGCTGCCGGCGAGCGGTGGTGCGCCGCAGCCGCAGGCCGCTGCCGGACCGAGCTATCCGGTCGACTTCCCGGCGCTGGTCCAGTTGCTCGGCGATCGCGGCCGGCTCCAGCTCCAGCAGCAGGTCCATGACTATATGGGGCTCGTGCGCTATGCGCCGCCCGAGCTGGTGCTGCGGCCTTCGCGGCCGGTTTCGCCCGACTTCAACCGCCAGCTCGCCGAAGCGCTCAAGGGGCTGACCGGCGGGAACTGGACCGTCGCCCTCGGTGAGGGCGAGGCGCAGCCGACCTTGCTGGAGCAGGAGAAGATGCGCGAAAATGTAGCGCGCGACGCGATTCTTGGCGAACCGCTGGTCCGCGCAACCGTCGACGCCTTTCCCGGCGCCGAGCTGATCGACTATGAAACGCCCGAATCGAGGAGCGCGACACTATGAAAGATCTCAACGACATCTTCGAGATGGCGAAAAATGCCCAGGCCGAGTTGGAGAAGGCGCAGGCCCGGCTCGACACGATCGAGGTGGAAGGTGCGTCCGGCGGCGGGCTGGTCAAGATCCGCGCCAGCGCCAAGGGCCGGATCATCGCCATCGACATCGACGAATCGCTGCTCGCGCCGGCGGAGAAGCAGATGCTCGAGGATCTGATCGCGGCCGCGATCAACGATGCGCGGAGCAAGGCGGATGCGGCCTCGAGCGTCGAGATGAGCAAGATGACGTCGGGCCTGCAGCTGCCGCCGGGGTTCAAGCTGCCGTTCTAAAACCGGAACATTTCTCTCCCGGGCCGCGTTCGGTGCGGCATGAAGGCTCAGGAGATATGACATGACCGAAGAACGAATCGTCGAACGCACCGACGGCATCTCCAGCGAACGCGTCACCGAACGCGGTGCGCCCTCGACCACGATCGTCGAGCGGCGCGGCGGCGGCGGCGGACTTCTGATCGGCCTTGCCGCTCTGATTGCGGTCCTGATCGTCGGCTATATGCTGATCGCGCAGAACAATCGCGAGGACGCGCGGACGGAGGCGGTGACCAAGGTCGTCGGCGATGCCGGCGATGCCGTCGCGGGTGCTGCCGACAAGGTGGGCACCGCGGCCGACAAGGCCGCCGACAAGCTCGAAGGCAACAAATAAGTGTCGACGGTTCCGGGCATCGCTCCCGGAACCGTGGTCGCGGCGAAGCGTTCACCATGCTGGACGGAGGAGGTCCGGATGGTTCGCCTGCATCGACTTACCCGGCATAGCGTCGCCGATGCGGTTCCGCCGTCGCGTCCGCAGCGCCGCCCGATCCGGATTATGCCCGATACGCCTGCGCCGGTGCGATTGGCCGCGTTCCTGTTCGCGGTCTCTGTGATCCTGGGTCTCGGGATTTGGGCGGTGATCCTGGCAGAACTTTTCTGATTGCGATCATTTCAGGCAGGCATCGAGTCCTTCGCGGCTGACGATGCCGATCCGTGCGGCGATCGAATTGCCGTAGCGCCGCGTGAATCCCTTAGGCTCGACTGCACCGCGCTTCTTGGGCAAGGGCAACACCGCCGCGATCCGAGCCGCTTCGGACGGACTGAGACGATCGGCATCATGGTTGAAATAGCGCTGGGCGCCGGCATTGGCGCCATAGGTCGCGATCCCCGTCTCGGCGACGTTGAGATAGACTTCCATGATCCTTTTCTTGCCCCACACCGTCTCGATCAGCAGCGTGAAATACGCTTCGAGACCTTTGCGGAAATAGCCGCCGCCCTGCCACAGGAACACGTTCTTGGCGGTCTGCTGGCTGATCGTCGACCCGCCGCGGATCTTCCCGCCGCGCAGATTGCGCTTGTAGGCATTTTCGATCGCCTTGGTGTCGAAGCCGCCATGCGTGCAGAATTTCGAATCCTCGGCGGCGATCGCGGCGCGGGCCATGTCGGGGTCCATCGCCGACAGGTTCATCCAGTCCTTCGAGATGCTGCTGCCGCTGGCGAGATCGCCGATCATCGTCCAGGTGATCGGCGGCGGCACGAAGCGGTAGACCGCGGTCATCACCGCCGACAGCACGATGAAGCCCAATATGGAACGGCCGATCCACCAGCCGATGCGATAGGGGAGGGAGCGCTTTTTCGCCTTGGCCATCGACAGCGACTAGCAAGCCGGTGCCGCGAGGTGAAGTCGCATCAGAACTCCTGGCGCGACTTCAAGCTCCGCTTCCCGATCTCCGGCCTCAGAGCGCCGGCAACAGCCGGCGCTCGCCGGCGATGCGCATCATCGCCTTCTGCAGCTTGTCGAACGCCCGCACCTCGATCTGGCGCACGCGCTCGCGCGAGACGCCATAGACCTGGCTGAGTTCCTCGAGCGTCTTGGGTTCCTCGGCCAGCCGGCGTTCCGTCAGGATATGCTGTTCGCGATCGTTGAGCGCGGTCATCGCCTCCAGCAACATGCTGTGACGCACATCCTTTTCCTCGGCATCGGCCAGCCGCTCGTCCTGCAGTTGATCGGTGTCGGCCAGCGCGTCCTGCCACTGGCCCTCGCCATCCTCGCGCAGCGAGACGTTGAGCGACGTGTCGCCGCCCATCGCCATGCGGCGATTCATGCTGATGACCTCGTCCTCGGTCACGCCGAGATCGGTCGCGATCTTGAGAACGTGCTCGGGCTTCAGATCGCCGTCCTCGAACGCGTCGATCTGATTCTTCATCCGACGCAGGTTGAAGAATAATTTCTTCTGGGCCGCAGTGGTGCCGATCTTCACGAGGCTCCACGAGCGCAGGATGAATTCCTGGATCGAGGCGCGGATCCACCACATCGCATAGGTGGCGAGGCGGAAGCCGCGATCGGGCTCGAACTTCTTCACGCCCTGCATCAGGCCGATATTGCCCTCGCTGATCAGCTCGCTGACCGGCAGGCCATAGCCACGATAGCCCATCGCGATCTTGGCGACGAGCCGCAGATGGCTGGTGACGAGTTTCGCCGCCGCTTCCGGATCCTGATGTTCCTGAAAGCGTTTCGCGAGCATATATTCCTCCTCGGGGGTGAGGAGCGGAAACTTGCGGATCTCCGACAGATAACGGTTGAGGCTCGCCTCGCCGCCCAGAGCGGGGATCGTGGCCGGGGCGTTGCCAGTCTGTGCCATGATATTCAAATCTCCCTGGTCGCGCATCGGCGACTCTGTATCGAATCTTTGTAGCAGTCTATACGGCAAGCAGGCTGAACAGTTCCTGCATATCGGGCGGAATTTCACTATCGAACGACAAAGCGCGGCTTGTCACGGGGTGAATGAAGCCCAGATGCGCGGCGTGCAGCGCCTGCCGCGCGAACCCCAGCTCCCGCAGAATCGCGCGATGCGGCGGGCGGGTGCGGCCATAGACCGGATCGCCGAGCAGCGCGTGACCGAGCGACGCCATGTGGACGCGCACCTGATGCGTGCGCCCGGTTTCCAGCCGGCATTCGACCAGAGCGGCGTCCCTCAGCGGCTTCAGCGTGCGAAAATGCGTGACCGCGCGCTTGCCGCGGCCGTCCGCCACGATCGCGATCTTCTTGCGATCGTGCGGCGAGCGGGCGAGCGGCGCGTCGACGATGCCCGCAGGCGGGTTCGGCCGGCCGCCGACGATCGCGCGATAGCGGCGGTCGATGCTGTGCGCGGCGAACATCGCGGCCAGGCCCTCATGCGCCTTGTCGGTCTTGGCGACGACCATCAGCCCCGACGTATCCTTGTCGATGCGGTGGACGATGCCCGGCCGTGCAACCCCGCCGATGCCCGACAGGCGCCCGGCGCAATGGTGGAGCAGGGCGTTGACCAAGGTACCGTCGAGATTGCCCGCGGCCGGATGGACGACCAGCCCCGCCGGCTTGTCGACCAGCAGCAGATGCTCGTCCTCGAACGGGATCACCAGCGGGATGTCCTGGGCTTCGTTGTGAAGTGCGCGTGCCGTCGGCACGGCGACGCTGAACGACTGGCCTTCGCGCGCCTTGACCGCGGGATCGCGCACCGCGGCGCCGTCACGCCAGACATGACCCTCGGCGATCAGCGCCTTCAGCCGCTCGCGCGACAGGTCCGGCAAAGCGCCGGCGAGCGCACGGTCGAGTCGCACGCCATCGGCGGCCGCGCCGATCACGGTGTTGAAAGTAGAAACCCCCGCGTCCATCGACTAGGAATCTGGGGATGACGGTCGCGATATCAAGGGTCCTGCTCGACACGTTGCTGGCGGAGGCCGCAGCATCCCCCGACGTCGAGATTTGCGGCCTGTTGCTGGGTTGCGAGGCGCGGATCGCGGCGGCGCTGCCCGCCGCCAACATCGCCGCCGATCCGGCGCGGCGCTTCGAGATCGATCCGCGCGTGCTGTTCGCCGCGCATCGTGGCGCGCGCGCCGGCGGTCCCCAGGTGATCGGCCATTATCACTCGCATCCCAGCGGCCGGGCCGAGCCGAGCGCGTCCGACGCGGCGGCAGCGCTCTCCGGCGAATATTGGCTGATCCTGTCCGGCGGCGCGGCGCGGCTGTTCCGCGCGGTCTCGGCGGGGCCGATCGCCGGCCGGTTCGACCCCGTGGACCTGACGAACTGAGGTTCGATGTGCTTGCATCCGGTTGGGGCAACCGTCACAAGGGCGCCGGAACACGCCCTGCGGGAACACCGAAGTCCATGACGATCAATGCCGTCGATTTTGCCAGCCTGCTCTGCTCGCGCCTGTGCCACGATCTGCTGAGTCCGGTCGGCGCGCTCAACAACGGCCTCGAATTGCTGGCCGACGAACATGATCCCGACATGCGCCAGCGCTGCCTCGACCTGCTGTCGGAGAGCGCGCGCGCATCGGCCAACAAGCTGAAATTCTTCCGGCTGGCGTTCGGCGCGGCCGGCGGCTTCGGCGAGACGGTCGATACGCGCGAGGCCAAGGCCGCGATCGAGGGGCTGTTCGGACCCGAAGGCAAGGTCGAGCTCAACTGGCTGGTCGAGGCGCCGGCGCTGAGCAAGACCGCGATCAAGGTGTTGCTGAACCTGGCGCTGATCGCCGGCGACGCGCTCGTCCGCGGCGGACGGCTCGACGTCGCCGCCGAGCAGGCGGGCCAGACCACCGAGATCGTCGTGCGGGCGGAGGGGCCGCGGCTGATCCTCGATCCCGAACTGCGCAAGGCGCTGCAGGTCGATCTCGGCGACATCGCCGCGCTCAGCCCGCGCGCGGCCGCGGCGTGGCTGGCGCACCAGCTGGTGATCGGCAGCGGCGGTTCGATCCAGGTCTCCGATCCCGCCGAACCTGCTTTGCTGTTCGGCGCGGTGATCGGCACGGGCAAGCCGGCGTGAGACCATAGCCGCCCCCCTTGCGGTCTAAGCTATGCACACATCTCCATTTTCTGCGAGGTTTCAGATGCCTAAGCCCCTCCCCTTCAGGGGAGGGGTTGGGGTGGGGGCGAGCGAAGCGAGCTTTTCAGCCACTTTTCCGCGCGTTCCGATCGACATCGAGTGCTTCTTCTGACTCCCCCACCCCAACCCCTCCCCTGAAGGGGAGGGGCTAAGTCCGGCGCGATCCGGCGATGTGTGCATAGCTTAGCGCAAGCGGTCGAGGGGCAAGCGTCCATCACCATAAGCGCATCTTAACCATTGCCGGCCCAGAAGGGGATCTTCCGTCGGGCGAGGCAAATGGACGATCTTCTAAGCGAATTCATCGCCGAAACCCGTGAGACGCTCGAGGCGATCGCGGGTGAAATCGTCGCCTGGGAGGCGGAACCGGGCGACCGGTCGCGGCTCGATGCGATTTTCCGTTTCGTTCACACGGTCAAGGGCAGCTGCGGCTTCCTCGATCTGCCGCGGCTCGCGCGCCTGAGCCACGCCGCCGAGGATGTGCTCGCCGCCGCGCGCGACGGCACGCGCAAGCCCGATGCCGGGCTCGTCAGCGCGGTGCTCGCGATCATCGACCGGATCGGCGACATCGTCGAGGCGATCGACGCCGGCGAGGCCTTTCCCGACGACAATGAGGACGCGCTGATCACGGCGCTGTCCGAGGGCGCCGAGGCGGCGTCGGTGCAGACCGGGGTCGTCACGACCGCGACCGCGCGCGCGCCGGCGCGCAGCATCAGGCTGCCGATCGAACTGCTCGACCGGATGATGGCCGGCATCTCCGACATGGTGCTCGCGCGCAACGAATTGTCGCGGCGCCTGCGTGGCGCATCGGGCGATCCCGGCATCGAGGCGGCGTTCGAGCGGCTGTCGACCAGCGTCGCCGAAATGCGCGAGACGATCACGCGCACGCGCATGCAGCGGATCGAGAATCTGTTCGGCGCGCTGCCGCGGATGGCGCGCGATACCGCGCAGGAACTGGGCAAGACCATCGACCTGCGGGTCGAGGGCGCGGATGTCGAGCTCGACCGCGAGATGATCGACATGATCCGCGATCCGCTGACGCACATCGTCCGCAACGCGATCGACCATGGAATCGAGCAGGCCGATGCGCGCGCCGCCGCGGCCAAGCCGCGCGCCGGCCAGCTCGTCGTCAGCGCGCGCCAGTCGGGCAACCAGATCGTGATCGAAGTGGCCGATGACGGCCGCGGGCTCGATCCGCGCCGGCTCGTCCAGCGCGCCGTCGAGGTCGGCATCCTCAGCGAAGAACGCGCGGCGGCTTTGTCCGATCAGGCGAAGCTCAACCTGATCTTCGAGCCCGGCTTCACCACGACCAGCGCGGTCACCGCGATCTCGGGCCGCGGCGTCGGCATGGACGTCGTCCGCTCGAACATCGAGCGGATCGGCGGCACCGTCGAACTGGAGAACCGCCGCGGCGCCGGCCTGCGCGTGACGTTGCGCGTGCCGCTGACCCTCACCATCATCGGCGCGCTGACGGTCGGCGCCGGCGGACTGCGCTTCGCGCTGCCGCGCGCCGCGATCGACGAAATCATCCATGACGGCAGCGACATGCTGCGGATCGACCGCGCCGGCGACAGCCGGATCGCCACCATCCGCGACCGCAGGCTGCCGCTGGTCGACCTCGAGGCGCTGCTCGGCCTCGACGTGGAACAGAGCCGCCATGGCCGCACTTTGGTGCTGCTGCGCCCGGCCGGCGGCGAAAGCTATGCGCTGGGCGTCGCCACGGTGTTCGACCATGAGGAATTAGTGATCAAGCCGGCCTCGCCGCCGGTGATGGCGACCGGCGCCTATGCCGGCGAATCGCTGCCCGACACCGGCGTGCCGATGCTCCTGCTCGATCCCGCCGGGCTGGCCGCGCTGGCGGGTATCCGTTCGGACCAGGCGTACCGCGCCGCGCCGGTCGCCGCCAATGAGGACGATGTCGTCGACACGGTGCAGGCAATCCTGTTCCACGATCTCGATGGCCAGCTGCGCGCGATCCGGCTGGGCGTGGTCGAACGCATCGACGACGTGCCGGCCGAGGGCATCAGGGTGACGGCCGGTCGGCTGCGCGTACCGCTCGACGGCGGCATGCTGCCGCTCGCCGCCTGCGAGATCCCGCCGGGCCGCGCAACGGTCAAGATCCTGCGGCTCAGTGACGGCGTTTCGGAGATCGGCTATGCGGTCGACGATATCATCGACGTCGTCGATCTGCCGGTCGAGTGCATGCCCTCGCCGATCCCGGGCCGCGTTGCCGGCGTCACGATGGTCGATGGCATGCCGGTGGAGATCATCGACGCGCACTGGCTGTTCGGCGAAGATCTGCAAGCGCCGCCAGCGCTCGCCGAACGCCCGCTCTGCCTGCTCGATGGCGAGGATCGCTGGACGCGCGACATATTGCGTCCGCTGGTCGAGGCCGCGGGCTATCGCGTCGCCTTCCACGGTGAAGGCGCCGCCGCCGATGCGACCGTGATCGTCAGCAGCCGCGCTGCCGCGATCGTCGGCGAGGCCGCGCCGGTGCTGCGGCTGCGTCGCGAGCCGGCCGCCGAGGGACCGCAGGACGACAGCGTCTATCGCTATGACCGCGTCGCCTTGCTCGATCGCCTCGCCTCGCTTGCTGCAACCGGGAGGCGCTGAGCCATGGACGCGCTCTACCTGATCGCGACGATCGCCGGGCAGCCGGTCGCGATCGAATCCGACCGCGTCGATTCGGTGGTCGATCTCACGGCGATCACGCCGGTGCCGCTGGCGGCGGCGCATATCGCCGGCCTCGCCGCGCTGCGCAGCAAGGTGATCACCGTGATCGATCCGGCCACGGCGCTGGGCGTACGTCCCGCCGGTCAGAAGGTGGTGAGGGGCCGTGCGGTGGTGATGGCGGTCGACGGGCACCAGTTCGGCGTGCTGGTCGATTCGGTCGAGGACGTCACGACGATCGCCGCCGAACCGCATCCGGTGCGAGCGCCCCTGGGCGAAGGCTGGGCGAAGGTGGCGCTCGGCGCGATCGAATATCACGACGAAACATTGCTGCTGATCGATCCGATGCGGTGGTGATGTCCGGTTCTTAACGGCCTGCTTACGCTTTGCGGCGTAAGCCGCTCCCGGTTTCCCGATTATATTTGCGGAGCATCATGAGCAAAACCTGTCTGGTCGTCGATGACTCCAAGGTCATTCGCAAGGTCGCCCGCCACATCCTGGAGACGCTCCACTTTTCGGTGGAGGAGGCGGCTGACGGTCAGGAAGCGCTGAACGCCTGCACCGCGGCGGCGCCCGACGTCGTGCTGCTCGACTGGAACATGCCGGTGATGAGCGGCATGGAGTTCCTGCGCGCGCTGCACGCCAGCGATATCGTCAACAAGCCCAAGGTCGTGTTCTGCACCACCGAGAACGGCATCGGCCATATCCGCGCGGCGATCGAGGCGGGCGCGGACGAATATGTGATGAAGCCGTTCGATCGCGACACGCTGCAATCCAAGCTTCAGCTCGTGGGCCTTTGCTGAAGGGTCTGGTCGTGGCAAGCGCTCCCTCCGGTGCAAGAGCGGGGCCGCCGCTCCAGCGTGAGCGCGCGATCCGGCTCCTGATCGTCGACGACAGTGCGGTGGTGCGCGCGGTGTTCAGCCGGATGCTGCAGCCGCACGAGCAATTCCACATTGCGGCGATGCTGCCCGATGCCGCCGGTGCGCTCGATTTCCTCGTCGATCATCGCGTCGACGTGATCCTGCTCGATATCGAGATGCCCGGCATGGACGGACTGACCGCGCTGCCGCGGCTGATCGCCGCCAGCCATGGCGCGCGCGTGCTGGTCGTCTCCTCGGCGGCCGAGGCGGGTGCGGTCGCGACGCTGAAGGCGCTGGCGCTGGGCGCTGCCGACACACTCGCCAAGCCGGGAGCCGAGGCGTTTCGTGGCCGCTTTGCCGACACGCTGGCGGAACGGCTGCTGCGGCTGGGACGGGCCGACTCGGTCGTGGCGCCGACCGGCGCCGAACCCAACCCGGTCGAATCCTGGGGAAGCGGCCCGGCATTGCGGCCGTCGTCGGTCGAGCCGGTGTGCTGCCTGGCGGTCGGCGCCTCGACCGGCGGCATCCATGCGCTGGCCGACCTGTTCCGGACGATGCCCGCCACGTTCGACGCGCCGATCCTGATCACCCAGCATCTGCCGGCCAATTTCATGGGCTTTTTCGCGTCGCAGGTCGCGGCGATGGCCGGCCGGCCCACCGAGGTCGCGCAGGACGGCATGCGGCTGCGCAACGGCGCGATCCTGATCGCGCCGGGTGACGCGCATCTGGGACTTGCCGGCCGCGGCGACCGGGTGATCGTGTCGCTGGGCCATCAGCCCTCGGTTTCGGGTTGCATGCCTTCGGTCGATCCGATGCTGGAGAGCGTCGCCGAAGCCTATGGCGCGGGCGGTCTCGCGATCATCCTCAGCGGCATGGGGCGCGACGGCCAGGACGGCGCGACGCGGCTGGCGGCGGCCGGCGGCACGATCCTGGCGCAGGACCAGGCGAGTTCGGTGGTGTGGGGGATGCCGGGCGCGGTGGCGCGCGCCGGACTCTGCAGCGCGATCCTGCCGCCCGCTTTGCTCGGCGCCCGCGTGCAGCGGCGTGGCCGGGCATGACCTCCGGCAGCGCGATTCGGGTTCTCGCCAGCCTGCTCGAGGCGCGCACCGGCCAGCAAGTCGCGCCGAGCCGCCACTGGCGGATCGAATCGTCGCTCAAACCGCTGCTGCGCGCCGAGGGTCTCGATTCGCTCGACGGGCTGATCAATCGGCTGCTCGGCGGCCACGAATCGAAACTGGCCGACGCGATCGTCGAGGCCTTGCTCAACAACGAGACCTCGTTCTTCCGCGACCAGGGCGTGTTCCAGCTGCTCGATGGCCAGGCGCTGGAGGCGATCCGGACGCAACGCGCCGGCGTGCGCCGGCTGCGAATCTGGTGCGCCGGCTGTTCGACGGGCCAGGAAGCCTATTCGCTGGCGCTCGGCTTTTTCGCCGATGTGCCGCGCTGGGCGGGCTGGCAGATCGAGATCGTTGCCACCGACGTCTCCGGGCGCGCGATCGATCAGGCGCAGAAAGGCGAATATACCCAGTTCGAAATCCAGCGCGGCCTGCCGGTCGGCATGATGATCGGCTGGTTCGACCAGCAGCGCGAAACCTGGATCGCCAAGTCCGAACTGCGCGCAGCGGTGCGCTTCCGCCGGCACAACATGCTCGACGGACCACCGACGCTGGAGCCGTTCGACGCGATCCTGTGCCGCAACGTGCTGCTCTATTTCGCGCCCGATGTCAGAACCCGCGCCTTCGCCATGATGCGCAAGGCGATCGCGCCGGACGGTGTGCTGATGCTGGGCGCCGGCGAGACGGTGATCGGCCAGACCGAAGCCTTCGCCGCCAGCCGCCGCTGGCGCGGACTCTATCGCCCGGCCGGGGCGGAGAGCGAGGACCTGCAACTGAGGGCGGGGTGAGGCGGGGAGGCGTGCCGGTGGGTCGCGCTCGGTCGCAGATCGTCGCCGATTCGTTGGCGTCGTTGCAACCTCACGCGATCAGCGCCATGCGGCTGCAACTCAGCCGCCCTTGAATGGGGCCGTATCGAAATAGTCGCGCCAGGCGACGATCTGCCCCCCGCGCACTTCAAACGCCCCCATCGCGCGGATGCCCGGCTCGTGGATCCTGCCTTCTGTGTCGATCCTGCGATCGACGCGCTCGGTGAGCACGACATCGCCATGCGAAGCGATGTGCAGAGTCTCGACGTCGAATGCGTGAATGCCCGCGCTCTGTTCGAACCTCTCCAGCAATGCGATGGCCTCCTCCGGTCCGGTCGTGCTGACGAGTCCGACATTCTCCCACACGGCCCCGGGTGCGAGATACCGTCTGAAGGCGGCGTGCAGATCTGCTTTGGTTGGGCCCCAGGCGCCGAGAAAATCGACGATGGTCCGGGTGGCATCGGTCATTGCAACATCCCCTTCATGGCGTTTCGCCCGGCTCGCTTCGACCCTGACCCGTATCGCAATGGAGCCGATGGGACAAATGATCAAATTGGCCGTCCGGCGCAACGGTTTTGACCTGGTCCGATGCGTAAAATATGCACGCGCAAGATCGATATCATTATAGATAACGGGATAGAATCGGAAATATTTTTAATAATAATTATAATGGTATTATCGTGAATTATTGAGTAAATCTAACCTATATTTAAAATGATGATATTTATAATTCTTTTTTGTCGGAAAGATTTTAACGGACGATGCAGCGAGATCTCTCGAAAATGTCAGCCTTGGCGCCAAGCCTCTGACATCAGGGCCCCGGGCGGGGGCGACCGGCACAGGGTGGCCGGCGAGCAATCATCACCACGGAAAAAAAGCCCGCAGCCGGCGTCACATCGAGAATTCCCTTCGGCCGCCACTTCGGGCTAGGGGCGATCCCATGACCAGGGGGGTTCAGAGAGGACTCGGGCCGCGCGACCTGATGGTGGCGGCGGTGATGAACGTGCTGTGGGGATTGAACATCGTCGCGGTGAAGATGGCGGTCGAGAGCATTGCGCCGATGACGGCGGCGGCGCTGCGCCAGGGGATCGTGTTCATCGTCTGCGCCAGCGCGCTGAAGATCGTGCCCGGCCGGATGCGGGCCTTGCTCGCGCTGGGGGTGCTGTCCGGGGGGCTGTTCTACATCTGCATCAACCTGTCGCTGGCGGTTGCAGACAATGTCTCGGCGCTGGCGATCGCCGGGCAATTGGGCGTGCCTTTTTCGCTGCTGCTCGCGGTGTTCGTGCTCAAGGAGCGAATCCATGGCGCGCGAATTGCCGGGATCGCGCTGTCGATCGCCGGCGTCGTGCTGCTGGTGTTCGATCCTTCGGCAGGCAAGGAAGCGCCGGGACTGCTGCTGACCGCCGCGTCGAGTTGCATCTGGGCGATCTGTTCGCTGATCCAGCGCCAGCTGATCGGTGTGCCGGTGCTGACGATCTACGCCTGGATCGGGCTGGCCGGCTTCATCGTGCTGGCGCCGATCGCGGTCGCAACCGAGCCGGCGGCGGTTGCGGCGCTGCCGCATCTGCCGCTGCGCGATCTCGGCTGGGTGATGTTCTCGGCGATCGGATCGACGGTGATCGGGCAGGGATCGATGTCGTGGCTGCTGCAGCGCCATCCGGTCAGCACGATCATCCCGCTGACGCTGGCCGCGCCGATCATTTCGGTCGTCACGGCATCGCTCTTCTTCCGCATTCCGATTACTGTGCTTATGGTGGTGGGCGGCGTCACCGCTCTGGTGGGTGTCGCCATCGTCACGATCCGTACGGCGCGTGCCGATTATCCGGAATAGAAAGTGCGGGTTGAATGATATCGGCGATGATCGAAACGCCTTCGCCGAACTTCGACGAGCGCACGCTGCCGGTGTCGATCCTCGTCCTGCATTATACCGGCATGCGCGATGGCGCCGAGGCGATCGAATGGCTGGCCAATCCCGAATCGAAGGTGTCGGCGCATTATGTCGTGTCCGAAGACGGGCAGATCGTGCGCATGGTCGACGAGAGCAAGCGCGCCTGGCACGCGGGCCGGTCCTGGTGGCGCGGGGTGACCGACATCAACAGCGCCTCGATCGGGATCGAGATCGTCAATCCCGGCCATGAATTCGGCTACCGGCCATTTCCCGAAGAGCAGATCGATGCGCTGGTGCCGCTGGTGAACGACATCGTCGGCCGGTACGGCATCACCCGCGGCAACATCGTCGGCCATTCGGACATCGCGCCGGCGCGCAAGCGCGATCCCGGGGAATTGTTTCCGTGGGCGCGGCTGGCGCGGCTGCGGCTGGCCCTGCCGCGGCCGACGAAGAATCTGATGGATCCCGGCTGGACCGATGGCGGCTTCCTGCTCGCGCTCGAGCGGTTCGGCTATGACGTTGCCGACCGGATGGCGGCGATCATGGCGTTTCAGCGCCGCTATCGCCCCGAATTGATCGACGGCGAGGTCGACGGCGAATGCCGCGCGATCCTGCTGGCGCTGCTGCTGCCGCGACCCCAGGGCGACGAGTGAAGGCTGGCCCGCAACGATTGATCGCCCGGGCCGACCGCTGAAATCGCCGCAACGACTCTATCCTTCGCGTCTTCGCGTCTTCGCGTGAAACCCAAAGCCTGTCCTGCGGTATTCGCTCGCCGGAAATACCGATGGGTTCACGCGAAGACGCGAAGACGCGAAGGGAGTGTGCGGTTCAAGACTGATTCTGATCGTTTGCGCTTGCCGCGACCCGGATCGGCAAATGGTGAATGGTCACACCGCGGTGACGCTGACCCGCACATCCATTTCCATGAAATCCTCGGCCGCGCCGGCATAGCCGCCGGTGACGGGCATGATCTGCGCGTTGCACCGGCCGACCGCGGCGGCGACGAGATTGGCGGAGCCGAGCCGTGCATGGGTCGGATCGAACGCCGTCCAGCCGGCGCAGGGCAGATAGACTTCGGCCCAGGCATGGGTGGAGCCGGCGTCGTCGAGCGCGGCATCGGGATCGAACATATAGCCGGAGACCGCGCGCGCACCGAAGCCGAGGTGGCGGACGGTATCGATGAACAGGGCGGCGATGTCGCGGCACGATCCGCTGGCGAGCGCGAGCGTTTCGAGCGGCGATTGCGTGCCGGCTTCGTCGCGCGTGCGATAGGCGATGTGCGGCAGCAGGCCGCCGTTGATGTCCTTGAGCAGCGAGAGCGTGTCGGTGCGCGTGCCATAGACGAAGCCGCGCGCCCATGCCGCGAGCCTGCCGTCGGGATCGGCATGCTGCGGCTGGAGCATCGCGCCGAGATCGAGCCGGTCGTCCTCGGGATAGGCGAACGGCCAGCTATGCGCTTCGGGCGCGATCCGCAGGATCGGCCACGCCGACGCCGATTGTTCGACCGTGACGTCGCTGGCGATGACGAGTTCGACGGTCTCGCCGGCGAAACTGGCGGTTGCGATCAAATTGCCGAACACGTCCTGCGCCCATTCCAGCCCGGCGTCGGGCGTGCAGGTCAGCGCGCTGTCCAGAACGGCCAGTTCGTGGCTGCCGCGCGGGAACAGCATCAGCCGGTGCGGCTGGAGCGACACCGGGCGGCGATAGCGATAGATCGTGTCGTGACGGATGCGGAGCTTCACCGCCGTGGCCGCTTCAGCCCGACGGCACGCAGCGCTTTTTCGATGATCGCGCGGATGCCGCCGGCCGGTGGCGGAACCGGCTCCGGTTGCCGTGACGTGGGCGGGAACGTTGGAATCGCGGGTGGCAGCGATTGCGTTGGCGGGGCCGTCGACCTCGGGGCCGGCGGCATCGGCGATGTCGTCGGGGCTGCCTTCGGCTTGGCAACCGGCGGGCGGGCCGGTGTCGGCAATGCGATGGGAGCCGGCAACATGATGGGAGCCGGTGTCGCAATGGGAGCCGCCGTCGGGACCGGCGCTGGCGCCGGACGTGGACGCGGCGTCGGGCGCGAAGACGGCGGGGCGGCGTCGACCGCGTCCAGCAAGCCCCAGAAGCGCGCGATGTGGCGCGTCGAGGAGATGCCCGCCTCGATCATATGTGGTCCGCTGACGCCGCCGCCGTCTTCGCCCAGCGTGTCCAGCGGCGTGCCGTGGCCCATGCCGTCGATGCTGTAATCCTCGATCACGACTCGGCCGCCACGATCGCACCAGATCCGGCGCGGATGGCCATCGACGCTTTCAACGCGGGTCGGTGCGGGTGCGACGCCGTGCAGTATGCGCCACTGCCGGAAGATCGCCTCCGCGTTCGACGGCACCACAGTCGCGTCGTCGGTCCCGTGCCAGATCGAGATCGTCGGCCATGGCCCCTGATGATCCGATGCCGCCCGCACCGCTGCAGCCAGCCCCTCCTCGTCAGGGCCGCCGGCGCCCCGCATCCGGTCGAGCGCCTGCATGGTGGACGCGGCGGTGCCATAGGGCAGGCCGGCGATGATCGCACCGCCGGCGAACAGCTCGGGCCACGTCGCCAGCATCACCGACGTCATCGCGCCGCCGGCGGACAGTCCGGTGACGAAGATGCGCGCCGGATCGATCGGGTGGCGCGCGACCATCGCCGCGATCATCTGGCGGATCGACAGCGGTTCGCCACCGTCGCGACGCATGTCTTCGGTCTGGAACCAGTTGAAGCAGAGATTGAAATTGTTCGAGCGCCGCTGTTCGGGAAACAGCAGCGCGAAGCCATGGCGATCGGCGAGCCGCGACCAGCCCGATCCATGATCGTAAACGGCGGCATTCTGCGTGCAGCCGTGCATCACGACGACGAGCGCGGCACCATCGGCGAGGCCGGCCGGCACATAGGTCCGCGCGCGCAACGCGCCCGGATCCGAGCCGAAATCAACGATGTCGGTCAGCCGGTCGAGGACCGCCTCGGGCGTCTGGCCGAGTCCGTCGCGGATCGCCGAAAGCCGGGCGATAGTATCGGACAGAGCTGTCATCTCGATCGTCTCCCGGCCCGGATCAGCCCGGCAAGCGGCGGCTGTTGCTGCACTGCACAATAAATGACGCTGGGGCAAGCCTGCTATCGGATCGACGCCTTGCGCCGATCCCGCTCTACAGGCTCCGGTACGCGTCGCGGGCGAGCGCGGCGGCGAGATCGCCCGGATCGACGGTGCAATAGCGGGTCGTACCGCCGTCGCGAATCACGAGGATGGTCCCGATACGCAGCCAGGTCGTGCGCTCGATGCCCTCATGCGCTTCCTCGTCCGTCTCGACATCGTAGCTGCCGGCCGGATGCTCTTCGCGCGCGGTCCCGAGGCGGAACGGGAAGGCGAAGGTCGCCGTCGCGCTGGACGTCCGCCGCACGGCGCTCTCGATCGCGATCAGCGCAGCAGCGTGGTGAGCGGCGTGCGGCTGACCTTGCCCTTGACGACCTTGGTGCCGAACGCCTTGGTGATCACCGCGGTATCATGCGCGTTCATCAGCACGACGCGCGTACCGCCCGACGCGAGCTTCTCGATCGCGCTGATCACGGCGTTGTGCTTGCCGCACATGGTGGTGACCTCGGCGGGGGTCGCTTTGACGTTGAGTGCGCGGGACATGGCGATTTCCTATCGGGTTCGGTCAGGGGATTGAAAATGCGCTCGCTTCGCCGTCGACGTCACGCAGGCGCGGGATCGGCGCTCGATCCCGGTGCCGAAGATGGGCCTGATGCCGATGCTGGGAAACACGCTCGCTCCTTCAGAGCGGGAGCGCGTGGCGTCTCACAGTCGCGACCTTGCTCACGAGAACGGCGCGATAGTTTTTATATAGCGACAAACCGGAAAATTCGCAAGCGCGGGCGCTGACGGAGGACGGGCGACCGGGGCTTCCGCCGCCGTTCCGTGAATGGGTCGCGCGCGCACGCTCTAGAAAATCCCCATCGCAAGGCCCGCGGCCAGAATCTTCCCGAGTTCCCGGCATCGCTCCAACTCTTCGGCCGCGATCCGCTTCGGCGCCAGGATCGTCTCGGGCGTCTGCGCGTGGGTGCAGACGATGATCGGATCGGCGATCGCGCGCAGCCGCCAGCCGCTGGCGATCCGGGCGATCTGGCGGGCCGCGCCGGTGCCGTCGCTGCCGGCGCAGATCAACAGGCCGTAGGGGCGGCCCGGGATGCGATCGAGCGCGGCATAATAAGTGCGATCGAAGAAATCCTTCATCATCCCCGCCATCGCCGCGAGAGTCTCGGGCGTGGCGAAGATATAGCCGTCCGCCTCCAGCACATGCCGCGGCATCGCATCGGCCGCCGCGATCAGCCGCACGTCGACCATCGGCTCGCCGCCCACGGCTGCGGCGGCGGCCTCGGCCATCTGGCGCGTGCCGCCGGTCAGCGAATGGAAGACGATCAGCAGTTTTTTCATGGCAACAGGGTCTTCATCGCAACAGCCTCTTCATGCGCCTGTCCCTACGGCAGCAGCGGGGGCGACGGGAGGTTATATCCCTGCGCGTCGTCGCATTGGGCGGTGGAACCGTAAGGATTGTTAAGTCTCCGTCGCCATACCGGCGGGATGAGGGCGCAGCCCAGTTCTTTCGCGCGGATTCGGCGTAACCTGCCGGCCCAGTATCTGTGGCCGGTGCTGCTGCTTCTCGGCACCTGTTTCGGATGCATATTCGCGATCATGTTCAGCACCGCGGACGCCCAGGATCGGCTGCAGGTCCAGCGCGAGGAGCAGGTACTGCAGATTGCGCTCAAATCGGCCAACGAGCTGATCGTCCACGACCTGCAGGATTATGCGCGGTGGGACGATGCGGTCCGCAACATTTCGTGGCGACTGGACCCCGAATGGATGATGGACAATGTCATCGCCTATCTCGGCATCACGCAGAACTATACCCGCATCTTCGTCGTCGATGGGCAGAATCATACCGTCTATATGTTCGGCGAAGGCCGGCCGGGCCGCGGCGACGCGCTTGCAAAACTGGGCGACGATTTCCGTGCGGCGCTGAACCATGTGCGCAAGCTGCCGATCGAGAACGGGCCCATATTGAGCGGATTCACCCGGAAGGGCGACACGCTCTACATCTATTCGGTCGCGGCCGTCGTGCCGCTGACCCGCAAGGTCGAACTCCCGCCGGGTCCGACCAAACTGCTCGTGATCGCGCGACGCGTGGATGCCGCGTTTCTGGCAAGGATTGCACACGATCAGGGTCTCGCACCGCTCACACTGCGTCTCGGCAGGCCCGGTCCCGGAGAATTGGCCGTGTCGCTGGATGGCCATGGCGGGCGGGTTCATGCCTGGCTGAGCTGGGCGCCGCGCAGGCCGGGGACAGACGTCCGCCGGGACGTCCTGCCGTCGTTCGTGGCTGTGCTCTTGATGGCGCTGGTCGCCGCGGGGCTGATCCTGCGGCGCGGCGGGCGGACGATCGAGGCCTTGCGGGACAGCGAGGCGCGCGCGCGGCACCATGCCAATCACGACCCGCTGACCGGCCTGCCCAATCGCCGCGCGCTGGTGACCCGCATCCATGAAGCGATGGCAGCCGGCGAACGGCCGGCTTTGCTGTTCATGGATCTCGACGGATTCAAGGACGCCAACGACGTCTATGGTCACGCCGCCGGCGATCTGCTGCTCTTCGTGGCGGCCCGCCGGATCGAGGCGGCCGCCGCGCCCGCGCTGGTCGCCCGCGCCGGTGGTGACGAATTCGCCGTGCTGATCGCGGATCCGGGCGAACAGGATGTCGCCGCAATTGCCAACGCCATTCTCGCCGCTTTCCAGCGGCCATTCGCCATCGGCGCCTATAGCGTGACCGCAGGCGTCAGCATCGGCTCCGCCGAAGATCGGGGCGGCGATCGCGGCGCTGCCGACGCCCTGGCCGCCATTGCCGCACCGGAAGCCGGCGGTGACGAATTGATGCGCCGCGCGGACGTCGCGATGTATGCGGCCAAGGCGGACGGCAAGAATTGCTGGCGCGCTTATGATGACAAGATGGATGGCGGCCATGTGTTGCGGATGCGGATGGAGGGCGATCTTCGCGCTGCGGTGGCGGCCGGGGACATCAGGGTGCTGTTCCAGCCAGTCGTGCGCGCCGCGACCGGCGCGATCGTGGCCGTCGAGGCGCTGGCGCGCTGGTCGCACCCCACGCATGGCGAGGTGCCGCCGGACGTATTCATCCCGCTTGCCGAGATGAGCGGGATGATCAGCGCACTCGGCCGTCACGTGCTGGTGCGCGCCTGCACCGAGGCCAAGGATCTCGGGCTGTGCGTTGCGGTCAATCTGTCGCCGGCGCAGTTCTGGGACCGCAAGCTCGCGCAGGACGTGCGCAGCGCGCTGGCCGAAACCGGCTTCCCGGCCAACCGTCTGGAGCTGGAGATCACCGAAAGCTTCCTGCTGCGCCGGCCCGAAGCGGCCGCGGCGGTGATCGACGAACTGCGTGCGCTCGGCATCTGCATCGCGCTCGACGATTTCGGCACCGGTTTCGCCAGCATCGGCTATCTGCGGCAGCTGAGCTTCGACCGGCTGAAGATCGACAAGGACTTCATCAGCCCGCTCGGCACCGATCCGCGCGCGGCCGATCTGGTCGCGGCGATCGTCGCGCTCGCACGGTCGCTGGGACTGGAAATCACCGCCGAAGGCGTCGAGACCGAGGCACAGGCGAGCTTGGCCTGGCTCGCGGGCTGCACGCGGCTGCAGGGCTGGCTTTATGGCCGGCCGATGAGTGCGGCGCAGGTACGCGACCTGTGCGATGCGGCGGCGTGGGTTCCGGCCGTCGCGAGGGTGGGGTGAAGGCGGCGATCGGTTCGCGCCGGCGATGACGGCGTCAACCTGGAGTGAGCCGCAACCAATGCGGCAGGACGACGTTATGTCGCGATGCTTGCCCCCGCCGACGACCAGAACCATCCGCTTTCCCGCCAATTCTTCGCCTTCATCCGCGACACGTCCTTTCCGTGCGTCGGCGCCAAATCGGCGCTCGGCAAGGGCACGATGCGCGTCGTCGTCGGCCGCGACATGCGATCGGCGTGGGACGACCTGCGCATCTATCCGGCCCTGCTCGCGCTGGCGCGCGACTATGCCGCCGATCCGGTGCCTTTCCAGTCGCTCGCGGTGCTGTTCGAGGAAGATCCCGACCTGTCGGAAGCCGAATTCGAATCCTTCCTGTGGCATCGGCTGCAATCGCTGAGCCACAAGGACGACTGGCTCGGACAGCGGCCCGATCCGAGGGTCAGCGCCGATCCCGCCAATCCGCATTTTTCATTGAGCTTCGGCGGCGAGGCGTTTTTCGTCGTCGGCCTGCATCCCAATGCCAGCCGGCCGGCGCGGCGGTTCGCGCGGCCGGCTTTGGTGTTCAACCTCCACGACCAGTTCGAGCGCCTGCGCGAAACCGGGCGCTATGAGAAATTGCGCGGGACGATTCTCGATCGCGATCTCGCTTTGGCCGGCTCGCTCAATCCGATGCTGGCCGCGCACGGATCGATCTCGGAGGCGCGGCAATATAGCGGCCGCGCGGTCGACGTCGACTGGGCATGCCCGATGACGGGCCGGAGCAACAAAGATGCATGATGAAATTCCGCCGCGGTCGGGCGTCGCCTTCCTGCTCGACAAGGGGCAGGACCTGACCGTGATCGATCCGCGCGGCGAGCAGGTGGCCGACCTGCTCGCCTTCCGCCGCGACGACATCCGCGAGGTGATCTCGTCCGGACGGACGCTCGATTATGCCAACAGGATCTATCTGACGACCGGCGACAACCTCTATTCGAACCGCAGCAACATCCTGCTCGAGATCGTCGCCGACGATGTCGGCCGCCATGATTTCCTGCTGACACCCTGTTCGAAGGACACGTTCCGGATCATCTATGGCGACACCGATCCGCATCAGGGCTGCTTCGGCAATCTCGCCGCCGCGCTCGCGCCCTTCGGCATCGCGCCCGACATGATCCCGATCGCGTTCAACTGCTTCATGAACGTCGCGGTCGATGGCCGCACCGGCGCGCTCAGCGTCGATCCTCCGCTGAGCAAGGCGGGCGACACGATCCGCTTCCGCGCGCATGAGGATCTGATCATCGGGCTGACCGCCTGTTCGGCGCTGCAATCGAACAACGGATCGTTCAAGCCGATCCACTATGTCGTCGGCGCGATCGCCTGAACGGCGGTCCGGCAGCCGGCCTATGTCCCGTCCGTCGTCAGCTTGATCTTGTTGGGCAGCTTCTTGCCCTTGGTCCGCCGCGATGGCACCTGCACCGGATTTTTCTTCTTCCAGTCCGCCCAGCGCATCGGCCCGTCGGGCGTGTCGATCATCCGGTCGTCGAGCGAGTCGCCCATCGTCTTCGGTCTCCAGCCGCTTCGGTGCGGATGCACATCCATAGCAGTGCGGGGACAATCCGGCCAATCGGACTTGGTTTCCCCGCAGCGCTCGACTAGACCGGCTGCGGGGATCGGACACGCGTCGGCGGGTCGGGTCTTCCGCATGATGCGCCGGTACCGGGAATGCAGTGAGGGCTGACGCTCAAGTCTGCGGCTATCCCTGTAACTGTGAGCGGCGAGTGCGACGTGCAGGCGATCCGGTTGCGGATCGCGGTCACTGGATCGGTCCCGTTCGGGCGACATCCGGGAAGGCGCATGTCGGGCGGCGACCCGCGAGCCAGGAGACCGACCGGCGCATGTCGCTCTTGCTTTGGCTCAGGGACTGGCCACGGCGCGAAACCACTTCGTCTGAGCGACGAACGCGCGGCGGGAGCCGCATCGGAGCGTGCCGGTGGGCGCCTGAACGGGTGTCCGCCCCCCGGCATTCGCCGACCGTTCGTACGGACGCTCCCGCCTTCCGTCGCTCGACGCCCGGAGTCGGTTTGCCGTGAAATCTTCTAATGCAATCCAGTTGAGATTCCCGTTGCGGTCCAGCCTCGCCTGGTCCGCACTGCTCGTCACCGCGACGGTTGCCGGCAGCATGCTGATCGCGTGCGGAACGCCGTTCGTCGCGCTCGGCACGCTCGCCGCGCTGACGATGCCGCGTCGCATCGCCCTGCTGACGGTGGCGGCGGCGTGGCTGGCGAACCAACTGCTCGGCTTCGGCCTGCTCGGCTATCCGCTCGACGGCGCGACGATCATCATCGGCATCGCGATGGGGCTGGCGGCGCTGATCGCCACCACCGTGGCCGGAGCGGTCGCGAGCACGCGCCGGATTCCGGCGCGGCCGGTTTCGGCGCTGGCGCTGGCCTTCGTCGGCCAGCAACTGGCGCTTTTTGCGATCGTCACGCTGGTCGGAGCGGTCTGCCCGTTCACGCCCGCGATCGTCGCGGCTGTGGCGATCAACGAGGTGATCTGGTTCACCGGATTGCTGGCTTTGTACGTCGTTCTGCGCCAGCGCGCCGGTGGCCGGCGCGGCCGGATCGCGGCATGAGCACTGCCCCCCGGATCGCTTCGCTGCTGCCGAGCGCGACTGAGATCGCGGTCGCGCTCGGCTTTGGCGAAACGCTGGTCGGACGATCGCACGAATGCGATTTTCCGCCGGTGGTGTCGCGCCTGCCGGTCTGCACCGCGACCAAACTCGCCAAGGGCTTGCCGTCGATCGAGATCGAGCGGCGGGTGCAGGCGCTGGTTCAGAACGGGCTGTCGGTCTATGAGGTCGATGCCGAACTGCTGCGGTCGCTGCAGCCCGATGTGATCCTGACGCAGACGCAATGCGCGGTCTGCGCGGTCACGCCACGCGACCTCGAGGAAGCGCTGTCGGCATGGTCTGGCACCCAGCCCGCATTGTTGTCGCTGGCGCCCGACAATCTCGACGATGTGTGGGGCGACATAAGGCGTGTCGCCGCAGCGCTCGACGCGGCCGATCGTGCCGAGACGGTGATCGACGGACTGGTGGCACGGCTGGAATCGCTGCGCGACGCCAGCGCCAGTCTCACCCGGCCGACGGTCGCCGCGCTCGAATGGGTCGAGCCGCTGATGGCGGCGGGCAACTGGATCCCCGAACTGATCGAGATGGCCGGCGGTGCAAGCCTGTTCGCGCGCGCGGGCCAGCATTCGCCGTGGCTGGCGTGGGACGATCTGATCGCCGCCGATCCCGATCACATCATCCTGATGCCGTGCGGATTCCAGATCCCGCGCACGCTTGAGGACATCGCCAGCCTGGTCGACGATCCGCGCTGGCAAGCGCTGTCCGCAGTGCGGGCAGCGCGGGTAGCGGTCGCCGACGGCCATCATTTCTTCAATCGCCCCGGGCCGCGGCTGGTCGAATCCGCCGAGATCCTGGCGGATATCCTCCACCCCGACCGGTTCAGCTTCGGGCATGAAGGGAAGGCGTGGGTTCCGGTCGCGGCGCCGGACGGGGCGGGCCGGTCACCTTCGACAGCACGCCTTCGAGCAGCGGGGTCATCAGCGCCAGCCGGCGCGTCTTGATCACCACATCCCACAGCGGCTCGAACTTCTTCCAGCCGGCGGCGTAGAAGACATGTTTCGCGCGATGTTTCGCGCTGTCGTGTGTGCGCGCGGCACAGGTGATGTTTCCCCACCCGTAGAAGTCGCGATAGGCGCGATGATAGCCCGTCTCGAGCTGTTCGGGCGTCAACCGTGCGGGGCGGAAGACGACATGGCGGGTGTCGTAAAGATCCCAGTTCTGGCTGGCGATCCGGCCGGCGGCGGTCAGTTGCTGGTGCAGCCGCGTGCCGGGATAGGGCGTCTGGATATGAAAGGTCGCGGTGGTGATGCCGTTTCTCACCGCCCAGTCCACGGTGCGGTCGAACACGTCCGGCCCGTCATCGTCCATGCCGAACACGAACGAGCCGTTGACCATGATGCCGAGATCGCTCAGCCGGCGCGCGACCGCTTCATAGTCGCGGGCGAGGTTCTGCTTCTTGTTGCAGCTCCGCAGATTTTCGGCGCTGAAGGTCTCGAAGCCGACGAACAGGCTGCGCAGGCCGGCCTCTGCCGCGCGCTCGATCAGGTCGCCCCGCAGCACCGAATCCACGGTCGCCGCGCCCTGGAACAGCCGGCCCATGCCGCGCATGCCGGCGAACAGGGCTTCGGCGAAGCGGGCATTGCCCAGCAGATGATCGTCGAGGAAATAGAGGTGGCGGCCGGGCAGCCGCTCGATCTCGGCCAGCGCCTCGTCGACGCGCTGCGCGTAGAAGCTGCGGCCGCCGGCGAAGAACGCGTCCTTGTAGCAGAAGTCGCAATGCTGCGGGCAGCCGCGCGTGACGACGATCGAATTGGGGACGAGATAGAGTTCGCGCCGGATCAGGTCGCGACGGATCGGCGGGATGCCCTCGATCGAGCGGCCGGTGGTCGATACGTAGCGCGGCTTGGGCCGCCTGGCGCGAAAGTCGGCGAGGAAGGCGGGGAAAATCTGTTCGCCGGGACCGACGAAGATCGCATCGGCATGCGCCGCCGCCTCGTCGGGCAATGACGTCACATGCAGCCCGCCGAGCGCCACGAAACAGCCCTTCGCCCGGTAATGATCGGCCAGCGCATAAGCGCGCCAGGCATTGGTGATATAGACCTGGATCACCACCAGATCGGGGCGGTCGTCGATGTCGAGCCGCTGGACATGATCGTCGACCAGTTCGGCCTCGTCGTCGGGCGCGAGAAAAGCGGCGAGGGTGGCGAGACCCAGCGGCGGGAACAGCGAATATTTGATCGGCCGCCAGAACGGACTCTTCGCCTCGGTCAGCGCGGGCAGGATGAACTTGACCTTCATCGGTGAACTCCTTCGGACGATCGAAGCCGTTCACGGGGTTAGGCCGATGCGATGTGGTGGATATCCGCGCCGTGTGGAGTTTGCGTGCAGGCGCTATTTCACCGATACGCTGAGCGTATAGGGTGCGTTGACGCCCGGCCGGGCGGCATTGCGGTGGAGATAGACGATGATCCGGTAGGTTCCGCTCTCGGGCAGCGGGTTGTGCCAGTCATTGTCGTCGGCCACCATCGAGACCCCGCTGGGCGTGAGGATGTTGAAATAGAGCGATGGACTGGTCGAGGTCAGGGTGAAGGTCGCGATCTGGCCGGCGCGGACGCCGAGCGTGTAGGTCGCGTCGGCATAGCCCCTGATCGTGCCCTTGACGCTCGCGCCGGTGGTGCCGCGGGCGAAGCGGATCGGTACCGGCTTGGCCGACTGGGCGATCGCGATGCCGCTGCCGGTCAAGGCGAGAACCGACGCGGCGGCGCCAGCAACGATGGGGGCGACGATTGGGTAGCGCATCCGGGACCTCCTGATTTGTTACATGAATCTATCATCGACGCGGCCTCTTGCGCCATCCCCGCAACCGCCGCAGAGCACGCCGGACGTGTGAATTTCCAATGGTGGTGACCGATGGATGTGGCGATTGCGGCGCTTGCGCTGATCCTGTTGATGATCGCGGCCTATCGTGGCTTCAGCGTGATCATCATGGCGCCGCTGCTGGCGATGCTCGCGGTCTTCCTGCACAATCCCGCCGACGTACCCGCGGTCTTCTCCGGCCTGTTCATGGACAAGGTGGGGACCTTCCTGCGGCTCTATTTCCCGGTGTTCCTGCTCGGCGCGATGTTCGGCAAGCTGGTCGAGATTTCGGGCTTTTCGCGCGCGATCGTCACTGCGGTGATCGGTTTCGTCGGCAATAGGCGCGCGATTCCGGCGATCATGGTCGTCACCGCCCTGCTCACCTATGGCGGCGTCTCGGTGTTCGTCGCGGTGTTCGCGGTCTATCCGTTCGCGGCCGAGATGTTTCGCCGCGCCGATATCCCCAAAAGGCTGATCCCGGCGACGATCGGCCTGGGCGCGCTGACCTTCACGATGGACGCGCTGCCCGGTACGCCGCAGATCCAGAACATCATCCCGGCAAGCTTCTTCGGCACGACGGCGTGGGCGGCGCCGTGGCTCGGTCTGGCCGGCTCGCTGTTCATCGTCACGGTCGGGCTGCTCTATCTGAATTGGCGCCGCCGGTCGCTGGCGGCTGCTGGCGAGGGCTATGGCGTCGAAGCCGAACTGCTCAACGAGCCCGAGGCGTCGAACGACGCGCCGCTCGTCCATCCGCTGATCGCGATCCTGCCTTTGATCGTGGTCGGCGTCGGCAATCTCGTGCTGACCTTGCTGATCCCGCAGCTGGCGGGCAAGACGATCAGCGTCGCGCTGGCGGGACTGACCGCGCCGCTGGTGGTCGATGTGCCGCAATTGTCGGCGCTGTGGGCGGTGGAGGGCGCGCTGCTGCTCGGTATCGCGATGATTTTCCTGACCGCCTTCCGCACCGTGATGAAGCGCTTCGCCGACGGAACGCGCGCGGCTGTCGGCGGCGCGCTGCTCGCGGGCATGAACACCGCGGTCGAATATGGGTTCGGCGCGGTGATCGCGGCCTTGCCCGGCTTCCTCGTGATCAAGCAGGCGCTGAAGGCGATCCCCAACCCGCTGCTCAACGAGGCGGTGACCGTCACGTCGCTGGCCGGCATCACCGGTTCGGCCTCGGGCGGGCTCAGCATCGCGCTGGCGGCGATGGCCGAGCAGTTCGCCGCGGCCGGCGACGCCGCCGGCATCCCGCGCGAAGTGCTCCACCGCATCGCCTCGATGGCGAGCGGCGGCATGGATACGCTGCCGCACAATGGCGCCGTGATCACCTTGCTCGCGGTCACCGGCCTGACGCATCGTCAGGCCTATAAGGACATCTTCGCGCTGACCCTGCTGAAGACCCTGACCGTCTTCCTGGTCATCGCGGTTTATTATGCAACCGGGCTGGTCTGACGGATGCGAAGGGAAACGACGATGTTGTCGCGCTTGGCCGCAGCCCTTCTCCTCGCCGGGAGCGCGATGCCCGCTTTTGCACAACCGCCGGCGCCGGCCGCGACGTTGCAGGTCGCACCGTTGCAATACAGCTTCCGCCAGCTCCCAAACGGCCTGCGCGTCTATGCGATGCGCGATCCCGATACGGCCAATGTCGCGGTGCAGATGTGGTATAATGTCGGCGGCAAGGACGATCCCGCCGGCCGTTCGGGTTTCGCCCATCTGTTCGAACATATCATGTTCAAGGCGACGCGGAACATGCCGGCCGAGACGTTCGACCGGCTGACCGAGGATGTCGGCGGCTACAACAACGCGTCGACCAACGCCGACTACACCAATTATTACGAGGTCGTGCCCGCCAACCATCTCCAGCGCATCTTGTGGGCGGAGGCGGAGCGGATGGGGTCGCTGGTCATCGATCAGGCGACCTTCGCCTCCGAGCGCGACGTGGTGAAGGAGGAATTGCGCCAGCGCGTCCTCGCCTCGCCTTATGGTCCGCTCTTCTATCTCTACCTCCCGCAGACCGGTTTCAGCGTCCATCCCTATGGCCGGCCGGTGATCGGATCGATCGCCGATCTCGATGCCGCCACCGTCGACGACGTCAAGGCGTTCCACGCGACCTGGTATCGGCCCGACAATGCCGTGCTGGTGGTCGCGGGCAATTTCGATCCGTTGCAGCTCGATGCGTGGGTCGATCGCTACTTCGGCCCGATCGCACGCCCCGACCGGCCGATTCCGCGCGTGACCGCGGTCGAGCCGCCGGCGACGGCGCCGCGAATCTATGACGTCTACCAGGCCAATGTGCCGCTGCCGGCGGTTGCGATCAGTTTCCCGCAGCCGCGCGCGACCAGTCCCGACCTGCCGGCGCTGATGGTGCTCGATGCGATCCTCGCCGACGGCAAGTCGTCGCGGCTCTATCAGACCATGGTCTATGAGCAGAAGATCGCCGCCGAAGTGTTGACCCAGCTCGAGGCGACGCAGGATCCCGGCCGCTATGCGATCGGCGCGATCATGAGCGACGGCAAGACGCCCGAGCAGGGGCTGGCCAGCCTCGACGCGCAGCTCGCACGGCTGCGCGACGCGCCGGTGACCGCGGCAGAACTCGACGAGGCGCGTAACGAGATCGTCACCGCGACGATCCGCGGCCGCGAGACCGCCGACGGCCGTGCGTCCGAACTGGCCGACGCGGTGATCCGCTATGGCGACGCCGCTTATGCCGACAAATTGCTGGCGGCGGTGCAGGCGGTAACCGCCGCCGACGTCCAGCGCGTCGCCCGGACGATCCTCGACGATCGCACGCGCGTGGTCATTCGCTACCGGCCCGAGCAGGGTAAAACCGCGGGCGCACATGCCGACACGATCGTCACCGCATCGACGATCGCGGCGCCCGCGCTGGCGATCGCCGGTGCCGACGTCCCGGCCGTCAGCCTCGCGCCGATCGCCGAGCGCGTTCAGCCGCCGGCGCCCGCCACGCCGGTGGCGGCGCAGATCCCGGCGGTGTTCGAACGCACGCTGGCCAATGGCCTGCGCGTTGTCGTCGCCCCCGCGCGCGCCCTGCCGCTGGTCAGTGTCGACCTGCGCGTGGCGGGCGGCAGCGCCGCCGACCCGGCCGGCCGCGCCGGCGTTGCCGATCTGACCGCCGAACTGCTGACCCAGGGCACGACGACGCGCAGCGCAACGCAGATCGCGGGTACGATCGAGGCGATCGGCGCCGAGCTGGCGGCGGGCGCGGATGACGACGACATGGCAGTGACCTTGCAGGCGCGCGCCGACCGGATCGATCCTGCGCTCGCGGTGATGGCCGACGTCGTGCGCAACCCGGTGTTCGCGGAGCCGGAACTGGCGCGCGTGCGCACGCAGGCGCTCGACGCGCTGAGCGTGGCGATGAGCGATCCGGGCGAGGTGGCCGGGCTGGCGATGCCGCAATTGCTGTTCGGGCAAAGCGGCTATGGCGCGGTCGCCTCGGCGAAGAGCCTGAAGGCGATCACGCGCGCCGACGTCAGCGGATTCCATCGCGCGCGGTGGCGGCCGGATGCCGCGGCGATCGTCATCACCGGCGACATCTCCGAAGCGCAGGGTTTCGCGCTGGCCGAACGCTATTTCGGTGACTGGAAGCGGCCGGCCGCGCCGCCGCCGGCGAAGTTGGGCGGCGCGGGGCCATCGCCGGCGGTCGCGCCCCAAACGCTGGTGATCGACCTGCCGGGCACGGGGCAGGCGGCGGTGGCGATGGGCTTTCGCGGCACGTCGCGCGGGTCCGGGTCCTGGTTCCCGTTGCTGGTCGCCAACGATGTGCTCGGCGGCGGCTATTCGGCGCGGCTGAATCTCGAGATCCGGATCAGGCGCGGCCTCTCCTACGGCGCGGGATCGGCGATGGACCCGCGCCTCGGCATCGGTCCGGTCGTGCTGACCGCGCAGACCCGCAACGATGCCGCGGTGCAGGTCATCGGGCTGATGGAGACCGAGCTCGCGCGGCTGGGCAAGGATCTGCCAGGCGATGGCGAACTGGCCGCGCGCAAGGCGTCGCTGGTCGGCGCGTTCGGCCGGGCGGTGGAGACCAATGCCGGCCTGGCTGACGAACTCGGCGACCAGCTGCTGTTCGGTCTGCCGCCCGCGCGGCTCGGCGACTATGTCGCGTCGGTCGAAGCGGTGACGGCCGAACAGGCGCGCGCCGCGGCCGGCCAATATCTGGCGCCGGGCGCGGCCAGCCTGATCGTCTCGGGTGATGCCGCGGTCTTCTACGATGCGCTGCGGAAGCTGCGGCCCGATGCGAAACGGGTTCCGGCTATCGCTCTCGATCTCGACGGCCCGGCGCCGCGACACTGAATTTTCAACGACGACAGGAGAGCGCGATGGCACGGATTCGGACGGGCATCATCGGCATGGAGATCGGCCGAAGCTGGGGCGCGGTCGCGCATGTCCCGGCGCTGCGCGCGCTGCCGGATTATGAGATCACTGCCGTCGGCACGACCCGGCAAGCGAGCGCCGATGCCGCCGCGGCGCATTTCGGCATCCCGCACGCCTTCGCCGATCATGAGGCGCTGGTGAATTCGCCCGAGGTCGATCTCGTCGCGATCACGGTCAAGGTGCCGCACCATCTCGAACTCGTCACCGCCGCGATCGCGGCCGGCAAGCATGTCTATTGCGAATGGCCGCTCGGCAACGGCCTTGCCGAGGCCGAGACGATGGCGGCGCTGGCGCGGGCGAGGGGCGTCAAGGCGGTGGTCGGCCTGCAAGCGCGCTCGGCGCCCGCCTTCGCCTTCGTACGCGATCTCGTCGCGCAGAACTATGTCGGCGAGGTGCTGTCGAGCAGCCTGATCGGCACGGGTCTGGCATGGGGCGCATTCGTCGACCGGCCCAACGCCTATACGGCGGATCGCGGCAACGGCGCGACGATGCTGACGATCCCGGTCGGGCATACGCTCGATGCGATTTGCCACGCGCTGGGCGAGGTGACCGACGTTTCCGCGCTGATCGCCAACCGGCGGACGACGATCACGCTGGCCGAGACCGGCGAGGCGCTGCCGCTGACGTCCGAGGACCAGGTCGCGTTCGTCGCGCGGCTGGCGGGGGGCGCGGTGCTGTCGGCGCATTATATCGGGGGCGTGACGAAGGGCACCGGCCTGCTGTGGGAGATCAACGGCACGCATGGCGATCTGCGCATCACCGGCGCCGGCGGCCATGCGCAGATCGTCGATCTCACCGTCGCCGGTGCGGGCACAGATGACCCGGCGATGGCGCCTCTGGCGGTGCCTGAGTCATACTACAGCACGACACTGCGCCGCGGCCCGGCGCTCAATGTCGCCGAAGCCTATGCGCGGCTCGCGCGCGACCTGAGGGATGGGACATCGTCATGCCCGACATTCGACGATGCCGTCGTTCGGCACCGGATGGTCGCGGCGATCGAGGAGTCTTCGGTGAAAGGTGGGTGGTGCTCGCTGTAGCCAGATGAGCCTCTGCGCAGACATACGCTTCTCTCCCTCCCCCTTGATGGGGAGGGTTGCGTAGACTTGGGTTCGCCACTTGGCGGGCCCTAGTCGGAGCTGGGTGGGGGTGCTGTTCGGCGTAGAGTTCGATGCCAAACATCACCCCCATCCAACTCCGACTAGGCGGCAAAGCCGCCAAGTCTCCGTATCCTTCCCCCATCAAGGGGGAAGGGTTTTAGCCCGGAACGCGGCTCCAACTCCTCACCCCGCCTCATCCGCCGCAATCACCGCATGGCATTTCGCACCCTTGTAACGATGTTGCAGCGCCTCCTGATAGGCCGGACTTTCGTACCATGCCCGCGCCGCGGCGAGGTCGGGAAAGCGCAGCAGCACGACGCCGCCATTGACGGCCGGGCCTTCAATGGTCTCGGCCTTCGCCATGCGCAGCAGCATTTCGGGCTTGTGTTCGAGCAATGTCGGCAGGCCGATGCGGCGATATTCGCCGACTTCGGCCGGGTCGACGACCTCTTCGGCGAAGACGATGACATAGGCGCTCATGATGGATCCTTTCAGAGGATGATGGAGACCGTGCCCTGCGGCTTCAGCGTTTCGAGATCGAGGCAGGCGCGCTTCGAGACGATGCGCAGCGCACCGTCGACCGGGCGCAGGCGATGCAGCACGCGGCCCATATAGCGCATCACCTCCTCGCGGCGGACGCGATAGACGATGAAATTGGCCGATGTGAGGATGTCGTCCTGCGCACGGGCGATGCGGATTTTGGCGACCACATGGCGCGTGCGCGAGCGCGGATATTCGGCGTGCGCGCTCTTCTTCATCAGGCGGATGCAGCGCTGGGCGATGCGGGTGCGATCGTCGGCGACGAGGAACAGCACGCGTGACGGATCGAGCGTCTCGGCATCGGCCATGCCGACCGGCGCGACCTCGTAGCGGCCGTCGTCGGTGAACAAGGCTTGCCATTGCTCGAGCCGCCAACCGTCGAGCAGTTCGGCCTCGGCATACAGGAAATCCTCCACCGCCTCGCGATCGAACGGGGATGCGCTCATGCCGCGACGCCGCCGAGCGTATCGGCGCCGGCCATCATTTGGTCCCATTGCGTCCACCAGCTGCGCATCTGCGCCTCGTCCATGAAATCGCCCTCGGCGTTGAGCAGATCCTCGTCAGCGGTCATGCCCTTGGAGATGTCGCTCCAGCGGCCCGGCGCGCCATGATCTTTGCCGCGCTGGCACAGTTCGAACGCCTCGATATTGTCGGGCGTGGCGAAACCGGCGGGGCCGACGAAGGTCAGATAATTGTCGAGCCGGATGCGGCGCAGCATCGCATCTTCGCCGGCGGGTCCGAGCGCCCAGACGCGCACGTCCATGCGGTCGGGCGCGGTCGGCCAGACCGAGCGGACCGAGATCGCCAGATTGTCGTTCACGACCAGATTGGGAAAGATGATCATGTTGCGCTGGCGTTCGGCGACGCGCTCGGCCCGTGCGGCGCCGAGGCGCGCGACGAGTTCGGCATGGACGGCGGCGATCTTCGGCTTCGATTCTTCGCCGAACGCCGGGATCCACTGCGCGACCGGACGCCCGGTCACCAGTGCGATCTCGAACGCGCCATGGCCGTTGCCGAGTCCCTTGCCGAAGCCGGTCTGCGTTGCCGCCATGTTGGTGCCCGACACGCGATTGTCGAGGAATTCGAAGTAGGAGCTGCGCAGCGAGGGGCCGTGATAGGCGTCGTAGCTGTTCTCGACGAGCAGTTTCCAATTGCCGTAGCAACTGAACGCCTGGCTGCCCTCGATCACTTCGAGCCCCGCCGCCGACTGGTCGGCGATCATCGCCAGATAGTCGCCGGCGCCGGCGAGATAGTCGACGAGCGGGATCGCGGCGGGGTTGAAGTTCACGAACCAGAAGTCGCGGAAGCTCTCCAGCCGTGGCGCGGCGACGAGATCGTAGAGCCGGTCCTCGTTGAAATCGGCGCGGTATCCGGATTTCGACGTAGTGTCCTTGAGCCGCCCGTCGAGGCCGAATACCCAGCCATGATAAGGGCAGGTGAACACCTTGGCCTTGCCGGCGGGTTCGCGGCAGATCGTCGAGCCGCGATGCGAGCAGGCGTTGAACAATGCATGGACCGCCCCGCCGCGATCGCGCGTGAAGATCAGGTCGTGCCCGCCGACGCTGCGCGCGACGAAGCTGCCCGGTGCCGGCAGTTCGGAGCCATGGCCGAGATAGAGCCAGCAGCGCCGGAAGATCGTCTCGCGTTCGCGCAGGAAGATGGCGCGATCGCTATAGGCGCGGCGATCGACGCGGAAGCGCAGCCGGTCGCGATCGACCGCGACATAAGGCGTATGGGTTTCGGTCCGGCCAGTGCAGGGATCGAGCAATGTCGCCATCTCAGGCTCCTTCGGGCGGAACGCCACCGAACTAGGTCATGCGTGCGGCCATCTCGAAATAATCCTCGGCCGGCATGCCGCGTGCGGCGCGGACCCGGGCGATGATCTCGGCCGGCATGCAGTTCTCGAAATCGCCGGTCTTCAGACCGGCGACAGTCTATTCGGCCGCCTCCTCGGCGCTGATGATGTCGGGGAGTGGGAAGGGCGACTTCGCGGTCATCCGTGTCCGAATATAGCCGGCGACGACGACCTGGACGGTGATGCCGGTGCCGCGCGTCTGCAGCCGCAGCGTATCGCACATCGTCAGCAGAGCCGCCGTGGTGGCGCCATAGCCGGCATTGCGCGCGAAGCCGCGATATTGGGTCAGCGAACTGACCACCGCGAGCCGGCCGACATCGCGCGCGCGGAAGCGCGGCATCACCGCCTCGATCGCGTTGGCGACACCGAACACGTTGATGCGGAACATTGCTTCGACGTTCGCGGCCGAGAAATCGTCGAGGCCGACGGGCAGATAGATGCCGGCGGCGAGCAGCGCGAGCGCGATCGGGCCGAGCTCGCACTCGATCCGGTCGACGGTGGCGAGGACGGCGGTGCGATCGGTGACGTCGCAGGGGAACGCGTGGATCCGCCCCTGCGCGGCGGGATCGGCCACGAGTTCGTCGAGATCCGCCGCGGTGCGGGCGGAGACCGCGACGCGCCAGCCGTCCGCGACCAGCCGCAGCGCGGTTGCGCGACCGAGTCCGGAGCCGCCGCCGGTGATCCAGGCAATTTCGCTCACAGACGTCACCTCTCAGCGTGTTCGATACAGCCTAACGAGTGATAGTCCGTGATATCAACAGTTCGTATGACGTCCTTTGTCGCACGTTTCGACCAAGCGATTCCCGCGTCTGATTGCGTTCGCGCCGGTCGCTATTCAGTAGCCGACGATCGCCTTCGTCTCGAGATATTCCTCGAAGCCATGGACGCCATATTCGCGGCCATTGCCCGACTGTTTGTAACCGCCGAACGGTGCGTGACCGTTCCACGCCGGATAGTTGATGTGCACCTGACCCGCCCGGATGCGCGAAGCCACGCGCCGGGCGCGCTGGGGATCGCCCGACTGGACATGGGCGCCGAGGCCGTAGACCGTGTCGTTGGCGATCGCGATCGCCTCCGCCTCGTCGCGATAGGGGATGATGCAGAGCACCGGGCCGAAGATCTCCTCGCGGGCGATCCGCATATCGGGCGTCACCTCCGAAAAGATCGTCGGCCGCACGAAGAAGCCGCGATCGAGACCTTCGGGGTGGCCGAGTCCCCCGCAGACCAGCTTCGCGCCCTCGTCGATCCCCGCTGCGATCATCGCCTGTACGCGACCGAATTGCGCCGCGTTGGCGATCGGTCCCATCGTCGTCGCTTCGTCGCGCGGATCGCCGACGCGGAAGCCGGACGCCGCCGCGGCGGCCAGGCGCTCAACCTCGGCCAGCCGCGCCGCCGGCACCAGCATGCGGGTGGGGGCGCTGCACGACTGGCCGACGTTGCGCATCCCCGCCAGCACGCCCTTCGCCACGCCGCCCGCGAAATCGGCGTCGTCGAGGAACAGATTGGGCGACTTGCCGCCGAGTTCCTGGACCACGCGCTTGACCGTTACGGCCGCCGCCTGCGCCACCAGCACGCCCGCCCGGGTCGATCCGGTGATCGAGATCATGTCGACATCAGGGTGCGACGCGAGTGCTGCACCAACCTCTTCACCCGTGCCGTTGATCAGATTGAACACGCCGGGCGGCACGCCGGCATCGTGCATCACCTCGGCGAACAACAGGGCGCTGTAGGGTGAAAGCTCGCTGGGCTTGAGCACGACGGTGCAGCCGGCCGCGATCGCCGGCGCGACCTTGGCGGTGATCTGGTAGAGCGGCCAGTTCCACGGCGTGATCAGCGCGCAGACGCCGATCGGCTCCTTCGCGACGGCGAGCGCGCCGTTCTGCGCGAGGAAGTCATAGCCCTGCAGCACCGCCTTCTGGACGCGGACATGTTCGATCGCGAAAGGGACTTGCGAGGCGCGGGCGAAGCCGATGGCGGTGCCCATCTCGGTGACCAGCGCCTGCGCGAATTGCTCCGCCCGGGCCTCCAGCAACGCCACGATCCGGCCGAGCAGGGCGATCCGGTCTTCGCGCGAACTTTGCGAGAAGGTGGCGAATGCGCGCCTGGCGGCGGCGACGGCCTGATCGACGTCGGCAGCGGTCCCTGCCGCAATCTCGCCGACGACGATCTCCGAGGCGGGATCGACGACGGCGATCGCGGTCGAACCCGAGGAATTCGTCCAGCGGCCGTCGATGTAGAACCGGGCCTGGTGATCGACGGTCATGGACATGCTCCCTGCGCGGTGGATCGGACGTTCAGGCGTTGGCACAACCATCGGCGGAAACGCGCGCTGCAAGATGCGCGTCGCCACGCGTCGAGCTGCACGCCACGCGTCATTCTTCCTGATTTGGCCGCCGCGGAGCGGTTATGGATACCGAATTGCGAACGGCGCGAGGCAATGATGCCGTTTGCGCGGCGTCAGATCGCGGATGATGCCGTCGCCTGCCGGCGTTCGCCCGGATAGCATGCAAGCGCCCCAATCGCATCGATCGCGCGCGCCGAACGAGGCCGCATTGGTTCGATCAGACCGCCGCGCGCGACTCGTGCTCGGGTTCGGGCTCGGGCTCGATCAGTGCACCGGTAATCTGCACGCCGGCGCCATCGACCTTATAGGTCTTGTTGAGGAAGATGAGGACCGATGTCAGCGCTTCGGCCGCGACCGAATTGGCGAGCGCACCGCCATGCAGCCCGCGCAGGCCGGCGGCGTTGGCGAGATCGACGATTTTTGCCCGCGCGCCCTTGTCGTCGCCGAACACGAGGACGTCGCATGCCACATCCTCGTCGGTCGCCAGCTTATGCGCCGCGACATTGTGAAAGCCGGATACGACCGTGACCCCTTCGCCGAGCAGCGCCTGCGCGCGTTGGGCAGCGCTGCCTTCCACCGGCATCTGCACGCGCATGACCTTCGGCGGAACCAGCGGCACCGTGGTATCGACCACGATCTTGCCCATCACATGCTTGCGGATTTCAGTGAGAGTCACGTCCTGTGCAGCGAAGGGCACGGTCACGATGACGATATCGCCGGCCGCCGCGGCATCGGCATTGCTCATGCCGGTCAGCCCGAAGCCAAGGTCGACCGCCGCCGCGCCCGCGGCTTCCGCCGAGCGCGAGCCGATCACGACCTTGCGTCCCGCCTTTGCCAGCCGTCGCGCAATCGCCGAACCCAGCTTGCCGGTGCCACCGACTATGGCGATCGTGTCCGTCATTTCACTCTCCCCTGATGACGCGTGCAGCTTGCACTGTTGGTGGATGGTCGCATGCGAGCCTGCCATCGGGAAGGCAACCCGTTCAGCTTCACATTTCCCGGGAATTCTCGACATCTGCTGCGTGCCCGATCGATTCATCCGCCAATGTCCGGTTTGCATCACCGCATTTCAGGTGTCATGCTGTATTGCATCAGCAATACGCATTGGGCCCGTATGCAGCCGGTCTCGATGCGAATTCGATCTGGCGTGGCAAATCGCCGGGGCGCATGGTTGTGATGTCGGACCGGCGATGACATTGGGTTATTTCGTGGGGAAGGGCCTGGCGACGATGAAGGAGATCGTATGACCCAGATACCGGCCCGCAGCCTGCCGCTTCCCGTCCATGTCAGCGAGGCGGCGCGCGCGATGCTGGCGCAGCCGCCGACCTTGATGCCGCCCGCCTATCCCGCCGCCGGTGATCATCAGGCGTGGCGCGCGCACATCGCCGGGGTCGATGCGATGCTGATCGCGGCGATGGCGCCGATGGTCGCGGAGTTGCCGGTCGAGTCCGGCGCCGACCGGATCGCCGGCGTGCCTGTGTTCCGCGCGCGGCCGCTCGATGCGTCGCAGGGCCGTCAAATCTATCTCGACATCCATGGCGGCGCGCTGGTCTATCTCGGTGGCGAGGGATGCCGGATGATGGCGCTGGCGACGGCGATGCGCGTCGGCATGCCGATCGTGTCGGTCGATTACCGGATGCCACCCGAACATCCCTATCCGGCCGGGCTCGACGATTGCGTCGCCGTCTATCGCGCGCTGCTCGAGACTCACGCGCCCGGCGACATCGTCATCGGCGGCGGTTCGGCCGGCGGCAATCTCGCCGCCGCGACGATCCTGAAGGCACGCGACGAGGGGCTTCCGCTGCCGGCGGGCGCGGTGCTGCTGACGCCGGAGGTCGACCTGACCGAGTCCGGCGATTCCTTCGCGTCGAACCTCGGCATCGATCCGGTCCTGACCACGCGGCTGATGCCGCTCAACCTGCTCTATGCCGATGGCGCGGCGCTCGACGATCCATATCTGTCGCCGCTGTTCGGCGATTTCTCGAAGGGCTTTCCGCGCAGCTTCATCCAGGCCGGAACGCGCGACCTGTTCCTGTCGAACGCGGTCAACCTCCACCGCGCGCTGCGCCGTGCGGACGTGGCGGCGGAACTGCATGTGTTCGAGGCCATGCCGCATGGCGGCTTCTTCGGCGCGCCCGAGGATGACGAACTCGCCGGCGAGATCCGGCGGTTCCTGCGCGATATCTGGGGCTGAGATATAAAATGGTCTGCTCCCCTCCACGCCGCGTCCCGGCGATGTGCGCGGCGCCTATGTCGATGCCCATCTGGTCGGCGCGCCGTGGGTCGAGATCGCGGTCGAACTCGGGCGCGATCTGTGGCGCAGGCGAGCTGCGCCGCAGGTGCCGCAGGGCGGCCTGGCGCCGGCGCAATTGCGGCGGATCGACGAGCGGATCGCGCAACCCGCTGCCCGGCCGGCGATCAAGGGATCGCCTGGCAGTGCGGGTTCGAGACGGCGGCGGCTTGCTCGGCCGCATTTCGCCGCACGGTCGGTGTCAGCCCCAACCAATATCGCCGCCAGATTCTGCACTGAGCCGCCGGGCGATCGTGCGGACTGGCATCACTTGCCGGCGGTAGGTTTCGGCGCAGTCGCTGCCGCGCGCAGCGCCGCCGCTTCTCCACGAATATAAGCCCGCAAACCCGCCAATTCGTTCGGGCCGAGCTCCTCGAATTTCGGCATCCCGTTCTCGACCAGCGCCCCACCCTGGACGATCGTGGCAAACGCCTCGGCGGCCGGCGGCACCGGCGACGCGCGCAGGTCGGGCGCCTGGCCGGCGGCGATCGCATTGACGCCGTGGCAGACGGCGCAGCGCCTTGCATAGATGACCGCGCCGACGCCCGCGAGCGCCGGTTCGGGCGCGTAGCCCGGATCCTCGGCCGCGACCGCGTGATAGGGCGCGGAGGCCGGCAGAATCGCCTTGCCGCCGATCGCGAAGGTCAGCACGCGGCGGGCCTGGGTGCGATAGTCGATCGAGACCGGCAGCAGCGCTCCGAAGGCGGCACCGCTGGTGCCCATGCCGGTCAGCACCGTCACATATTGCCGGCCGTTGACGGCAAAACTGATCGGCGGCGCGGTCACCGGCGCCTGTGCTGCGAACGACCAGAGCAGTCTGCCGTCATTGGCGGCATAGGCGTTGAAGCGGCCATCGATCCGGCCCTGGAAGACGAGATTGCCCGCCGTCGCCATCACGCCACCGTTCCATGGTCCGGGCGTCGGCACCTTCCACACCTGCTTCTGGGTGACGGGATTCCAGGCGATCAGCGAACTGGTGGCGTTGGTAGGGCCGGCATCCTTTACGACGAAATTGGGATTGGCGGCGCCGTCCACGGCACTGCCGGGCGCGCGCACCCAATTTTCGCGCGTGATGCCGACATCGTTGTAGCTGGTCGCCATCTCGATCGCCGGAATATAGGCCAGCCTCGTCCGGGGGCTGAATGCGGACGGCAGCCAGGTGTGCGCGCCGACCGGGCCGGGCCACATCGTGAAGGTAGTGCCGCTCGGATAGCGTGCTGCCGGATTCTCGATCGGCCGTCCGGTCTTGCGGTCGATGCCGCTTGCCCAGCTGATTTTCACGAACGGCTCGGCCGAGATCAGTGTCCCGTCGGTGCGATCGATCACATAGAAGAAGCCGTTCTTCGGCGCGGTCATCAGCACCTGCCGCTGCCGTCCGCCGATCTCGAGGTCGGCGAGCTGGATGTCCATCGACGCGTTGTAATCCCAGGATTCGCCCGGATTGACTTGATAATGCCATTTATAGGCGCCGGTCTTCGCATCCAGCCCCACGATCGAGGCGAGGAACAGATTGTCGCCCTTGCCTTCGCTGCGCACCTTGTGGTTCCACGGCGATCCGTTGCCGACGCCGAGGATCATCGTGCCGGTGCCCGGATCGAACGTCATCGCGTTCCACACCGTGCCGCCGCCGCCATAGCGCCACCAGTCGCCCGACCAGGTCTTGGCGGCCATCGCCTGCGCCTTGTCCTCGAAGCCGTCGGCCGGATTGCCGGGCACGGTGTAGAAGCGCCAGGCCTGCTTGCCGGTCCTCGCGTCATAGGCGGTGACATAGCCACGCACCGCGCTGACGTCGCCGCCGCCGAAGCCGATGATGACCTTGCCGTCGAACACGCGCGGCGGGCCGGAGATGAACGCCGGCGTGTCGCGCGGGATGGTCTGGGTGCTCCAGCGCTCCGCGCCGGTCTTCGCATCGAGCGCCAGCAGCCGGCCGTCATGCGTGCCGATGAAGATCATGCCATAGCCGTAAGCGAGCCCGCGAATGCCCCAGCCTTGCCGCAGCTTGATCCCGGCACGTTCGGGCGCCTTGGGATCATGCTCCCAGATCACCCGGCCGGTCGGCGCATCGATCGCGCGGACCACGCTGTAACCGGTGGCGACATAGAGCATGCCATCGACCGCGATCGGCGAGGACACCGAGTTCTGCGCGGGGAGGTCGAGTGACCAGAGCAGGCCGAGCCGGCCGACATTGCCGTCGTCGATCCCGGTCAGCGGGCTGAAATGCTGCTCGCCGGCCGTGCGGCCGAAGCCGGGCCAGTCGTTGGGGCCGAGCGACGCGCCGACGTCGCCGGCCGGACGCTGCTGCGGCGCGCAGCCATAGGCGAGCGCCAATATGGCGCAGGACAGCGCCATTGTCCGCCGGCGACCGCCGATCAACCTCGCCATCCGCCCCATCGCAATGTCCCGTTCGCCTGATTGTCGCGAGCGACCCTAAGCGGCGGGCGATCCGGCGCCATTGGTCATTGTCGCAGGTTTGAGACGGGTGACGGCAAGGATCGGGACGATCGCTTGCCGCCCACCACCGCAGCCTCTATGCGAGCCACCGTGCGTTCCGCGTCCTATCAGTCTCCGTCGGAGCGGCATCGTGAGCCGCTCGGGCGCCGTCCAACGGCCCTGCTGCTGGCGCTGGCCGTCCATTTCCTGGTCATCCTCATGCTGCTGACGCTGGCACCACCGCAGGCGTTGCTGAAAAAAGTAGTGCCCGCGTTGAAGACGCTGCGGCTGCTGCCGGCCGATGAGTCGCGGGTCGCGCCGAAGCCGGCGCCGCGAGGCAAGACCGCAAAGGCCAAGCGCACCGGCGGCGGGGCGCCGCCGCGCGCGCCGGCAGCGCCGGCCAAACCATCGGTCACCACCGTGCCGCCGCCGCCGAACATGATCGTCCTCAGCCGGAACGATTTCGCCGCCGCGGACATCAGCAAGATGGCGGCGCCGCCGGCCAGGGCCGGGGTGGGCACGGGGACCGGCGAGGATAGCGGGTCGGCCATCGGGCCGGGCGAGGGCCCGGGCGGCGCGCGGCTCTACAATGCGGAATGGTATATCGAGCCGACCCATGCCGAGATGGCTTATTATCTGCCGACCAGCGGCCCGCGTGTCGGTTGGGGGCTGATCGCGTGCCGGACGATCGAGAATTATCATGTCGACGATTGCCGGCAGCTCGGCGAATCGCCGGCCGGGTCGGGCTTGTCGCGGGCCTTGCGCCAGGCGGCGTGGCAATTTCGCGTGCGGCCACCACGGATCGACGGGAAGCCGGTGATCGGGGCGTGGGTGCGGATCCGGTTCGATTTTACCGAGGCGAAGAAGGAGTGATCCGGTCTCGCCTTAAGGAATCATGGTGCGGTGCGCCGCGAGCCAGGCTGCGAAGCCGGTGAGCCCGATGCCCCAGCGATCGAGCGCGGCGATCTCGACCTTATAGCCTTCGACCCTGGCCCATGACTGGCTGTCGGCGACACCAGCCGGCACGCCCCGGCCGACTGCGGACGCCTGATCGACGTGGATCGCAGCGACGGGACGGCCGGTGACGTCACCGATCAGGGCGGCCACTTCGCCCATCGTCAGCGACTCTGCGGCCAGCGGAAGGTCGGCCCCCGCGAAGCGCGCCGGATCGGCGAAGGCGGCTGCGGCGAAGGCGCCGATGTCCGAGGCTGCGATCAGGTCGAGCTGGGTGTCGGGGGCGAGGGCGCTGACGATCCGGCCCGAAGCGAGCGATGGCATCATGTGCGCGGCGTCGCAGCGATCTGGTCGGCCTTCCGTTTCCGCCGCGACGTCGCGCGGATGCGCAGGCGCAGGACATCGGCGGTCGGTAGAGCGCCGTCGCGGACAGGCCGTCTTCAACTGAGATCCATCCGAGCCGGCTGGCGCCCGGCAATCTGCCGAAACAGCCGTTCGACATCGGCGCGGTGGCAAAGATCGGTGCCGGGCGTCATCACGGCGGCGGTGCCGGCCGCGATGCCGAACCGGAACGCATCTTCCGGCTCCCAGCCCGCCGCGATCGCGTTGACCATCGCGGCCAGGAAACTGTCGCCGGCGCCCACCGCGCTGCGCACCTCGACCGGGATCGCGGGAAGCTGCAACGCGCCGCCGGCGTTCACCAGCAGCGCCCCTTCATGCCCCATGCTGACGGCGACGTGGATCGCCTCGCCGCGCTCGACGATGCCGCGCGCCGCAGCGAGCAGCGCGTCATGGTCGGAGAGGGTATGGCCGGCGAGACGCTCCAGTTCGCCCCGGCTCGGCTTCACGAGGAAGATGCCGCCGCCTGCCAGTCCGAGGCGGAGCGCGTCGCCCGAACTGTCGAGCACGAAGCGGGTATTGTTCTTGCCGGCAATGGCGCCCACCCGCGCATAGAAGTCGCGCGGGATACCACGCGGCAGCGACCCGCTCGCCACCAGCCAGTCGCATGGGCTTTGTTCGATCGCCTTGAGGCAGTCCTGCCACTCTGCCTCCGAGACCTGCGGACCTTCGGGCACGAAACGATACTCCCGTCCGCTTGCCCGTTCATGCACGGCAAGGCTGATCCGGGTGTGATCGGCAATATTCACGCGCCTGCGCCGGACGCCGTTTCGGTCGAGGAGTTCATCGAGCACGGCTCCCGTGGCGCCGCCGGCCAGATAGAGTGCCTCCACGTCGCCGCCCAGGCGGCCGATCACGCGTGCGACGTTGATCCCGCCGCCGCCCGGATCATAGCGCTCATGCTCGGTTCGCACCTTGTGGGTATGGCGCACCGCGTCCGTCTCGCAGGCGCCGTCGATGACGGGATTGAGCGTAAGGGTCAGTATCTTCATCGACGGGTCAGAACGTGTGAGCACGCCGGATGGGTCCACCTCCGCGCCGCCGCCTCGCGACGGCGGCACGGAATTCGATCGGAAGCTTGGACCAGCTTACGGCCCGGCTAAGCCTTCACTTCTTCTCCATCGGGCAACCCTGCGATTTCGGGTCCTTGATGCACTCGTCGGACCAGAGATCGTCATTGCCCGCGCCCGTTACCGGCTCGTCGATCAGCGGCTGGAAGCCGAAGCGCTCGAAATCGCGCAGTTCGATCAGCGGCGAGTCGATCGGGTCGATCGTGACCGAACCCGGATCGTTGATGTCGTCGATGACGTCCTGGACCGGGAAGACCGGCGCGATGATGCAGCCCGCGGTGTTGGCGATCAGGCAACCGTTGATCGTCGAGCGCAGGTCGAAGGCGCCGCTGGTTTCGCCGGTCTGCCCAGTGCCCAGGCCCGTGATCGTCACGCGCGGGATCAGGTCGATGCCGGTGAAGAAGCCGCCATCGGCCGGGTTCATTTCGCGGCCATTGATCACGATCCGCGTCGTGTCGCTGCCCGTGCGGATCGTCAGGCCGCCGGTGCCGACGGTGAAGCCGCGCCGGTCGTCGAGCCTGCGGCTTTCGACGCCGCTGTTCTGGACGAAGAAGCCGTTGGTCGCCCGCACCTCGAGTCCGCCCGCCTGGATCGCGCCGGCTTCGTCGAGATTGCCGTCGTTGAGCGCCAGCCGCGCGTCGATCGCATCGGTGTCCGCAGCCGCCGCGACGTCGGCCAGCGCCGTCATCGTGCCGACGAAGACATCGTCCGATTCGAGCATCAGCGTACCCGCAAGGCCGGTCGCGCCGTTGAGCAGGATCGATCCTGCGGCGGTGTCGACCTCGAGCGCGTCGGTCGCGACGAACTCGACGTCGTTGTCGCTGCCCAACCCGTTGAACGTCGCGCTGCCGACGACGCGCAGCTTACCGGTCGTGTCGATGCGGAACTTGCCCGCGGCGCCGAGATTGCCGTTCTGCGCCGATGCCCGCGAGGTCAAAGTGAACGCACCGACGATCACGTCGGGCGCGCGCGTCGACCCGACCGAGCCGGGATTCTGGACCTGCGCCGACGGGGCGTGGATGGAAATATCGTTCGAGAAGATCCGCGCCAGTTCCGCGCCCGACAGGTCGTAGCCGGCATTGCCGCCATTGCCGCCATTGCCGCCGATGAAGGTCCGTCCGCCACCGCTGTTGGTGATGTCGACCGACGTCGTCTTGCCAGCGCTGCCGAGCTGAGCGGTCGCGCCGATCTGGATGTCCGACGAGCGCAAGGTGATGGTGAGCGCGTCCGCCAAGCTGGCGATACGGATCAGATTGCCGGCAGTGCCGCTCAGCGCGCCGCGTGCGTTGATCCGGCCATTGAGGTTGATAGTGTTGGCGGCGGTGATCGCAATGTTGCCACTGCCCACCGTGTCCACCGTGCTCGCGGCGGCGGTCGTGAAGCTTCCCCCCGATACGGCCGTCAGCGTAGTGCCGGCAACGAAGCTGTTGCCGGTAACGTCACCGGAGGCGGCGACATCGATCGCGCCGCCAGCGGTGAAGTCGGTGCCTGTCACGGTCGCGCCGCCATCGAGCGTGATGGCGTTGGTTGCGTCGGCCCGGCCCAGCACGATCGCGCCGGTTGCCGCCGCGATCAGATTGCCGGTCGAGACCGGGCCGTTGACCGTTACCGTGCCGGCACCCGGCACCGCGGTCAGCGATGCGAACACATCGGGATCGAAGTCTTCGCTGTCCAGCAGGCTGTCGAACGTGAAGCCCGCGAGTGCGGGGTCGCTGGCGATGATCGATGGGCTCGAGATGAACAGGCTGTCGCCCGCGTCCTGACCGGTGGTGACCGCGCCGAGCACGATCGCGCCGTCGCTCAGTACCGCGACGCTCGAAGCCGAGGTGAGCGTGCCGGCCGTCAGGTCGCCCAGGGTCGTGCCGAGCGCGATCAGCCCGCTACTCTGGATATTGCCGGCCGACAAATTGGCCGCCGCGTCGATCACGGTCGCATAGCCGGGGCCGCCCGGTGCGATGCCGCTGCCGCGATCGCCGGCCGAGACGTTACCGACGGTGACGTTGCCCGCGCCGTGGACCTCGACGCCTTCGCCCGAGAGATTGCCGAGATTGATCGCGGCAGTATTGCCGGTGGACACATTGCTGACCTGCACCGTCGGCGGGCCGCTCGGTCCGCCGGGCATGACCTGGCCGTTGCGGACGCTGAACACCAACTGGCCGGGATTGCCGTTGTTGGTCCCGGTGATCAGCGGCAGCGGACCATTGTTCAGGAAGCTGCCGGGCACGCGCGATCCGGGCAGTTCGAAGAAGGTGCCGGGGAGGTTGCCGGTGCCGGCATTGTAGCCGACCGCCGCTGAGACGCCGCCGAAGCCGTTGACGCCGCCGCTCGCCGACCCGGTCTCCCAGGTGATGTTGGCGTAATTGTAATAGATGTCGAAATTGCCCGCGCCGGTATCCGCCCGGTTGGTGAGGATCAGCTGGAACGAGTTGAGCTTGTCGGCCTGGTTTGCGAAATAGCCGACATTCTCCCAGGTCGCGCCGAACGCGTCGCGCCCGGCGAACTGGCCCGGGCCATAGACGACCGGGGCTGAGCCGGGGTTGCGCGTATCGACGTCGGCGAAGAAGGCGGCGATGATTGGCAGACCCTGATAGCCCTCGGCCAGTCCGCTCGGCGTGAATATGCCTTGGCCTTGGCCGAACGTCAGATAGCCGTTGGTGGAGACGAAGGTGTTGCCATAGGTGGTGCCGAAATAATTGACCATGAACGGCAGCGGCACCGCGTCGGTGGCGCAATCGTCGCAGCGCAGGACCGGCGTGTCGTCGAAGCCCGGGGCGATGCCCGGAACGGCCGGATCGGTCCCGCTGCCGCCATTCTGTTCGCTGTCGAGCAGCGGTCCGGTGCCGGCGGTCAGGTCGCCGGTGGTGATTGCCGCCGAACCGAGGACGATGACCGACCCGGCCGCGCGGACATCGCCGAGCAGGATGTTGCCCACCGCGCCGATGCGGACCATGCCGCCAACGCTCTCGACGTCCTGCAGCGTGATCGCGCCGCCGCTGCTGCTGGTGGCGATGCTGCCGCCGGCCGTCAGGTCGAGCGTGTTGATCGCGCCGGCGGCGTCGAACACGATCCGGCGGCCGATCGACAGATCGGTGAGGATGTCGATCGTGCCGCCCGACGCCACCAGCAGGTCGGCGGTGGCGGATGCGGTCCGGACCAGCACGTCGCCGCCGCGCAGCGCGACATTGCCGGCGGTGGCGGTCACGCTGTTGACGTCGAGCAGATTGATTGCGGTCAGGCTGACCATCCGCCCGGTCGCATCGATCAGGCCACCGGCGGTGATGTCGGTGGAGACCGTGACCGCGCCGCCGGTCGAAGTCAGCAATATGTCCTGCGCGGAGGCGATCCGGCCGACTTCGATCGCGCCGCCGGACATCAGGATGACGTCCGGGCCACCGGCGTCGCCGGCCGGGCCGACGCCGGTCGTCGTCAGCGACGTCGCGCGGAACGTGCCGGTGCCGGTCGCGAAGATGTCGTCGCCGGCGGTCGCCGTGCCGAGCGTCGCGAGCCCGCCGAATTCGAGGTTGATGTCGCGGCGTGCGGTCAACTGGCCGGACGTGACGTTGCCATTCGAATCGATCAGGATCGAGCCGAACGCGTTGCCGACATCGAGCGTGGTCGCGCCCTCGGCGAAGATCGTACCGCCGCTGGTGATGACGATGTCGCTGCCATAGCCGAACTCGCTGGCGGTGGTCGTGATCGATCCGAGATCGACATTGCCGCCGGCATTGACGGTGAAATTGCCCGCCGCCAGGCCGGTATCGACCATGATGTCGCCGGTGCTGGTCAGCCGCACGGTGGTGCCGGCCGTGGCCGAACCCAGATCGATGCCGGCCAGGCCGGCGCTGGCGACGATGTCGTCGCCGGCCGTCAGCGCATCGATCGTGATTCCGCCGGCGGTGTTGAGTCCGGTCGACGTGACGCTGATCGCGCCGCCGGCATTGGCGCGGTCGCCCGACACGAAGGTGCCCGAAGTGATGGTGATCGCATTGTTGGCGTCGAGCGTGCCGAACTCGAGACCGCCGCCGGTCAGGATCGCGATGCCGAGGCCGGCATCGGCGCTGGCGATCAGTGCGTCGCCGCCGGTGCTGACGCTGATGCCGTCGCCCGCGGTCAAGACCGGGCCGCCTTCGCCGCGCGCGGCGGGGGCCGGAGCCCCCAGCAGATTGCCGGCGGCGTCGATCGAGACGGCGTCGAACGCGTTGAGCGAAGCCGCGCCAACGTCGCCGCCAGCGGCGACGATGATGTTGCTGAAGCCATCGTCGTCACGATCGTCGTCGCCGAGACCGGAGCCGGTCGTGACGATGCTGCCGAGCGTGGCGGTGGTGCCGGCATCGACGAGGAAATCGTCGCCGGCCCGGCCGGTGTCGACGCTGATCGCGCTGGTCGCACCGAGATCGACGGTGAAGCGCGCGATCGCGCCGGCGAGGTCGATCGACCCGGCATCGGCACGGATCGATCCGCCGCTGGTGATCGTGCCGGCGGTGAAGGCGCCGGGTACGTCGACACCGAAGTCACCGGTCAGCGTGACGTTGGCGAGCGTCAGATTGTTCTGCGTCGTGATCGCGAGATCGTCGGCGTCGGTGATGTCGCTCTGGACGGTGACGTTGAAGCCGCTGAGCGTCAGCAACCCGCCCGAATTGAGCCCGCCGACGATCAGGTCGCCGACCGCCGCGAAATTGCCGCCGACTGGCGTCACGATCTGGCCGACGGTAACGGCGCTGCCGCCCGAGACCGTCGCGAAGCCCTGCGACGTCAGTGAGGCGATGTCGACCACGCCGCCGGCCGTGGCGTCGAACGTGCCGCCGGCGTTGGCGGTGCCGAGCGTCAGCGCGCCGGTCAGCGTAAAGCCGATATCGCCGTTGGCGGTGGCCGTGGTCACGTTCGCCGAAGCCGCGTTCACGCTGATGTCGGTCGCCGAGTCGAAGCCCGCGCCGGTGACGGCGCCGGTCGCGGTGACGGCGATGTCGGCGCCATAGCCGAACTCGCTCCCGGTCGTCGTGATCTGACCGAGAATGGCGTCGCCGCCGGCCTGGACGGTGAAGCTGCCCGCCGACTGGCCGGTGGCGATCGTCACATCGCCGGTGCTGGAGAGGAAGGCGGTGTCGCCCGCGGTCAGCGTCGTGATGTCGATGCCGGGCGCGCCGGCATTGACGCCGATCGTGCTGCCGGCGGTGGCGCTGTCGCCGGCGACGCCGCCACCCGACTGGATGCCGATGCCGGTACCCGCATCGAGCGTGCCGAATTCGAGACCGCCGGTGGTGGTGATCGCAATGTTGAGCCCGGCATCGGCGCTGGCGATCAGCGCGTCGCCGCCCGTGTTGACGGTGATTCCGTTGCCCGAAATCAGCACCGAGCCGCCTTCGCCGCGCGCGCCGGGTGCGGGCAGGCCGGCGAGATCGGTGCCGGCATCGATCGAGACGCTGCCGAATGCATTGAGCGTGCCGGCGGCGGTGGCGCCGCCGCTGGCAACGACGATGTCGCCGTCGCCGCCTTCGCCATTGCCGCCGACCGCGGCGCCGGTCGTGACGATGCTGCCGAGCGTCGCGTCGGTGCCGGCGTCGACCAGGAAATCGCCGCCCGCCTGGCCCGTGCCGACGCTGATCGCGGCGGTCGCACGCAAATCGACATTGAGGGCAGCGACCGCGCCGACAAGGTCGATCGACCCGGCATCGGCAACGATCGATCCGCCGCTGGTGATTGTGCCGCCGGTGAAGATGCCGGGCACGGTGACGCCGAAGTCGCCGGTCAAGGTGACGTTGGCGAGCGTCAGATTGTTCTGCGTCGTGATCGCGAGATCGTCGGCGTCGGTGATGTCGCTCTGGACGGTGACGTTGAAGCCGCTGAGCCTCAGCAGCCCGCCCGAATTGAGTCCGCCGACGATCAGGTCGTCGACCGCCGAGAAGGTGCCGCCGACCGGCGTGACGATCTGGCCGATGGTGACGGCGTTGCCGCCCGAGACCGTCGCGAAGCCCTGCGAGGTCAGCGAATTGATGTCGACCACGCCGCCCGCATCCGCGGAGAAGGTGCCGCCGGCGTTGGCGGTGTCGAGCGTCAGCGCGCCGGTGGTGGTGAAGCCGATGTTGCGGCCCGCCGTTGCCGACGTCAGATCCGCCGAGGCTGCGGTCACGTCGATGCCGTCCGCGGCTGTGAGCGAACCGCCGGTCAGCGCGCTCGCGTCGACGGTGATGCCGGCGCCATAGCCGAACTCGTTGCTCGTGGTGGTGATGCTGCCGAGATTGGCGTTGCCTTCGGCGTCGACGAGGAAATTGCCTGCCGCCGTGCCGGTGCCGACGATGACGTCGCCGGCCGCGAAGATCGAGATGTCGGCGCCATAGCCGAACTCGCCGCCGGTGGTGGTGAGCGAAACGATATCGGCGTTGCCGGCGGCGCGAACCAGGATGGTGCCGACGGCCCGCGCGTCGTCGCCGAGCACGTTGCCGGCCGACTGAATGCCGATGTTCCGGCCCGCATCGAGCGTACCGAATTCGAGGTCGGTGCGGGTGACGATATTGATGTCGCGGCCGGCATCGGCGCTGGCGATCAGCGCCGCGCTGGTGTTGATGTCCATGTTCGCGCCGGCGACCAGCACGACGCCGCCTTCGCCACGTGCGATCGGCGAGGGGATGCCGGCGAGATTGCCGGTCGCGGTGATCGAGACATTGTCGAACGCGTTGAGCGTGCCGGCCGCGACATTGCGGCCCGCGGTCACGATGATGTTGCTGAAGCCGTCGGTGCTGTCGTCGCCGATGAGGGCGCCGGTGGTGACGATGCCGCCGAGTGTCGCATCGGTGCCGGCGTCGACGAGGAAATCGTCGCCGGCCCGGCCGGTATCGACGCCGATGGCGCCGGTCGCGGTCAGGTCGACCGTGCGGGTGGCGATGGCGCCCACGAGGTCGATCGCGCCGGCGTCGGCGGTGATCGAGCCGCCGCTGGTGATCGTGCCGGCCGAGAAGGCGCCGGGCACGTCGACGCCCAGATCGCCGTCGAGCGTCACATTGGCCAGCGTCAGATTGTTCCGGGTGGTGATGGCAAGATCGTCGGCGTCGGTGATGTCGCTCTGGACGGTCACGTTGAAGCCGTCGAGCGTCAGCAGGCCGCGGGAGCGCAGGCCGGCAACGATGAGGTCGCCCACCGCCGAGAAGGTGCCGCCCGCGGGCGTCACGATCTGGCCGACGGTGACGGCGCTGCCGCCCGTGACCGTGGCAAACCCCTGCGAGATCAGCGAGCCGATGTTGAGCACATCGCCGGCGCCGGCATTGAACGTGCCGCCGGCATTCGCCGTACCGACGTCGAGCGTGCCGGTGGTGGTGAGTGCGATCGCACCATTAGCGGTCAAGCTGGTCAGATCGGCCGACGCGGCGTTGACAGTGATGCCGGTCGCCGAGTCGAACATGCCGGTGACGTTGCCGCCCGCCGTCACACCGATATCGGCGCCATAGCCGAATTCGCTGCCGGTCGTGGTGATCCGGCCGAGATTGGCGTCGCCACCCGCCTGGACCGTGAAATTGCCTGCCGAGCGGCCGGTGGTGACCGTCACATTGCCGGTGCTGGTCAGGAAGGCGAGATCACCGGCATTGACCGTGTCGAAGTCGATGCCTTCGCTGCCGGCACTGGCGCTGATGGAGCCGCCCGCGGTCAGCGAGTCGATGACGATGCCGTTGGCTGCGGTCAGGCCGATCGCGCCACCCGCATCGGCGCGGTCGCCGGCGATGCCCGCACCGGACGTGATGCCGATCCCGGTGCCGGCGTCGAGCGTGCCGAATTCGAGGCCGCCGGCGGTGACGATCGCGATGTTGAGCCCGGCATTCGCGCTGGCGATCAGCGCGTCGCCGCCGGTGTTGACGGTGATGCCGTCGCCCGCGACCAGCACCGCGCCACCTTCGCCGCGTGCGAATGGCGACGGGATTCCGCCCAGATCGGTGCCGGCGTTGATCGTGACGCTGCCGAACGCATCGAGCGTGCCCGCCGCGGTCGCGTCGCCGCTCCTGACGATGATGTTGCTGGTGCCGCCTTCGCCGCCGATGACGATTGCCGTGCCGGTGGTGACGATGCTGCCGAGCGTCGCCGTGCTGCCCGCGTCGACCGAGAAATCGCCGCCGGCCTGGCCGGTGCCGACGTCGATTGCGCCGCCCGCCGTCAATGTCGCGGTGAACGCCGCCGTGGTCGAGTCGATCGCGAGGTCGGTCGCCGCGGTGATGCCGGCGTTGCCGCCCGATGTCACGCTGGCGAGCGACACCCCGGCTCCGGTCGAACGCAGCACGAAGAGACCGCCGGAACTGGCGTCGCCGCCGGTGACCGCGCCGCCGATGGTGGCCAGGAATTGATCGCCCGCGTCGAGATCGACGAAATCGAGCGTGCCGCTGCCGGTCAGGAAAATGTCGTCGCCCGCCGTCGCCAGGCCGAGTGTCGCCGAACTGCCGAAATCGAGGACGATGTCGGTGCCGGCGGTCAGCGGACCGGCGACGAGAGTGCCGGTCGCATCGATGCCGATCGTGCCGAACGCATTGCCGTTGTCGAGCGCCGTCGCGCCGCCGCTGGTGATCGCGATCGCGCCGGCCGTCGAGCGGATCTGTCCGAGATCGGCCGCGCCACCGGCGCGCGCGGTGAAATTGCCCGCCGACAGGCCGGTATCGACCGCGATATCGCCGTCGCTGTCGAGCAGCGCCACGCCGCCCGCGGTCAGCGAACCCACGTCGATGCCGGTATTGGCGGGGCTGAAGGTCACATCCGTGCCCGCCACGACGGTATCGATCGTGATCCCGTTGGTTCCGCCAATGAGAATTGCGCCGCCTGCGTTCGCGCTGTCGCCGGCGAGGTCGCCGAACGCGGTGATGCCGATGCCGCCGCCGGCGGTCAGCGTCCCGAATTCGAGGCCGCGATCGGCCTGGATCGTGATGTCGAGGCCGGCAGTGGCGGTCGAGATCAGCGAGATGCCGCCGATGTCGAGACTGACATTGTCGCCCGCAACCAGCACAGCGCCGCCTTCGCCGCGCGCGAACGGCGACGGGATGCCGCCGAGATCGCCGGCGGTCGTGATCGAGACATTGTCGAACGCGTCGAGCCGGCCGGCCGCGACCGAGGCGGCATTGCTGATGATGATGTCGCTGGTGCCGTCGACCGCGAGTCCGGTCGTGGTGAGGCTGGTCAGCGTCGCGATGCCGCCGGCATCGATGAGGAAATCGTCGCCCGCCTGGCCCGTGCCGACGCTGATCGCGCCATCGGCCGCCAGATCGCCGGTCACGGTGGCGGTTGCCGTCTGGATGTCGATATCGCCGGTAGTCGAGACGATCAGATTGCCGCCCGAGGTCACGCTGGTGCCGGTGACGGGTCCTGCCGCGACGATCTGGACGACGGTGTTGGCGTCGATCGTTCCGAACGAGACACTCGTGCCGCCCTGAACGGCGAGGCCGCCATCGGCCGTGGCGCTGG